>Ga0068863_100004884_pt1 | contig 13208 bp, 9 predicted proteins | sample KBSSwiS62_FD_66596 | JGI IMG/M metagenome (GOLD analysis project Ga0068863, IMG submission 66596) | Switchgrass rhizosphere microbial communities from Kellogg Biological Station, Michigan, USA - KBS Switchgrass S6-2 | ecosystem: Host-associated > Plants > Roots > Rhizosphere > Soil ...
TTGGCGGGTCAGCGGTGAGCGCGGCGCCGCCAAGATCCTGGGCCTCAAGCGAACGACCCTCGAGGCCCGCATGAAGAAGCTCGGCATCCTCCGCCGTTCCTGATCGAGAACGCGCGACCGAGGGCGGCTCGCGGCCCGTAGATCCGCACGCACTCACACGTGCCATCCATTCGGCATTCTCCCAACGGCACGGCATGCATCTCCGTGTGGGGCTCTGCGGGATCGCCGGCCCTCGGGCCGCGCAACTCGACCCCGCTCAACCGCTTGCGTTCCCTCGGAGGCGCCGGGGAAGGCCTGGCACGCCCCTTGTTCTTATGACCGACTCAGGATGCACGCAGTTTTGCTCAGGATGTCGGCCGCCAGGGAGGAAGCGGTGCTCGTGCGCTGCGCGCCCGCCGAAGGGACAGGCGGGGTGTCGGGCGACGAACCCCGGGTGGGCACGCTTTTCGCCGCCCGCTACGAGATCCAGGCGGTGCTCGGCAAGGGCGGCATGGGAATCGTGTACAAGGCGCACGACCGCAAGCTCGAAGAACTCGTCGCAATCAAGACACTGCGCCATCAGGCCCTCTCGACCGATCCCGGGCATCTCGACCGCTTCAAGCAGGAAATCCGGCTCGCGCGTCGCATTACGCACCCGAACGTCGTGCGCACCCATGACCTGGGGGAGTGGAACGGGTTGAAGTTTCTCTCGATGGAGTTCGTCGAGGGTCTGACGCTGGAGCAGGTGGTCGAATCCGAAGGGATTCTCCCGGCCCCGACGGGACTTCGGATCGCCCAACAGATCTGTACGGGGCTCTCGGCAGCACACGAGGTTGGCATCATCCACGGAGACATCAAGCCACAGAACATCATCGTCGAGGCCAGCGGTCGCTCGAAGATCATGGATTTCGGAAGCGCGCACCTGACCGATGACCGCGGCATGACGACACCGGGAACGGTCATCGGGACCCTCGGCTACATGTCGCCAGAGCAGGCGCGTGGATTACCGCTCGACTTCCGTTCGGACATCTATTCCATGGGCGTCCTGCTCTACGAGATTTTCACGGGCTCGCTGCCTTTCGAAGGCGACAGCCCCCTCGCCGTGGTCTTGAAGCACGTCAACAACGCGCCGCCGCTTCCCAAGTCGAAGAATCCGCGGATCGACCCGAGAGTCGCCGCCATCGTCATGAAGTGCATTGAGAAAGACGCCGCCGCACGTTTTCAGAGCGCCCGAGAGCTGCACGAGGCACTCGCGCGAGTGACGCCGGGAGTAGAAGGCGCCGTCGCGAGGCGCGAGGCCGTCGCGTGACCGTGAAGCGTCAACTCCGTTCAGACGGTTGCGCCCCTCCGCGCGGGTGTGGCGAAAGGCGGGCGCGCCGCGCGCCTACAGACCTGCCGATGGCGAAGACGCCCAGGAGGTCGATGTGACATTGCGGATCACGCGCAGGAAGGGATCAAGGACGCTCAAGCTCGAGGGGAGACTCGTCGCAGAGTGGGCCGCCCTGCTCGAGCGCGAATGCTCCGATCTTCGTCGATCTCGGGGCGCTGTGAATCTCGATCTGGCGGACGTCAGCTTCGTCGACCGAGCCGGCATCGAAGCCCTCGACCGTTTGAGCCGCGCGGGAGTCGATATCCACTGCCGCTCCGGACCTGTCGCGAGCGTCCTCGAGGGGGAAGGCGTCCGCGTCACGCGGGTCGCGGACGGTCTGCACTAGAGGCGGCCCCAGGGAATTCGGAACGAACCCGCGATGGAAAAGGAAAGGAGGCGAGCCTCAGGACTTTTGGCTGATTTCGGCGGATCCCAAACATTCACTGAATCGAAAGGACGAAAACGGAATGAAGCGAAATAGAGTATCGGTAGCGTTCGTGAGCCTCGGGCTGATCGTGCTGGGCGGCACGGCGCGCGCGCTCGACACCACCAGTTTTGACCTCGTGCCGCGCAACGCCGCCTGTCTGCCTGCGGCGACCGGTCACGTGACGGTGTTCCATAAGGAAGAGACGCTGGGCGTGGATACCCTGCACCTGCTGGCCAGCGGGCTACCCCCCAACACGGACTTTGCGGTCTTTCTGACGTCGGCCGACGCCTTTGCGACGCCGCCCTTCGGTGCAGTCTCCTACATCGGGGACTTCACCACGAACGCGGCGGGCGTCGGATCGCTCAAGGTCGACGCGATCATCATGGAGGCCTTCGTCAGCACGAACGTGGGTGATCCCCCCACTCGTGTCCGCACGAACCTCGACCACCTCGTCTTCTGGTTCGCCGATCCGGCTCAGGTTCCCGCGTGCTTCGGCACGGGAACGACCCCCTTCGACGGCGATGGGAACGCCGGACCGGCGGCGATGTCTTCGCAGGGAGCGACGGGGCTTGAAACGCTTCCGTAAACATCCCCGGTCCCACGGTCCGTTCTGACGCTGGTTTTCAGGCGACCGCCGATAGCCCAGGCGTTGAAAGAGCGGAGGGCATCGGCGGCGCCTGAACGCCAGCACGGTCCCAAGCCAAAGCCCGAACCCTCGCCCGTCGACGCTGCGGCGGGTTCGCAGGTTCAAATCCTGGATGACCCGTTCTCACTGCTCGTACTCGCCCTCGCCAAAGTGATGAAAGCGAATGCGCCCATCGGCGACGGTCGCGCCGCCGAGCGACGGGAGAGCCGGTCGGGCTCGACGCCGGCGGACTACAGGAGCAGGCCCGGCGAACCGCCCCAGGAACATTTCCCGGATTAGCGTTTCGTAAAGCCTGCGAATTAGCGCCTCGTGAGAAGCGCTGCTGACGAAGACCCGCCGGATACTCTCCCGCCTGCAAAGGAGAATCGAATGCTTTCCACAAGAAAGGGTCTCGGCCTTCTCGGTCTCTCGATAGCAACGCTCCTCTCAGCCGCAGGCGCCGCCGGCGCCCAGACTTTGAGTTCATCGGATCGCAACGCCGCCGCGCCGTCCTCGCCAGGGCCGCTGTTCGGGACCTCAGCCACGTCGATCCTCACTCTGTCCGCCGTCACTTTCCAGCTCGCCTCGGGGGTCGAAGGGGCCATCGACGAGGCGGCGGCGAAAAGCTGCGCGGCCGGCGATCCCTGCACCTGGTTCGCCGGCGTGACCCTGCCGTCGGGGTCACGGATCACGGAACTCGAGCTCGAGGCCTGCGACGGGGATTCCACTTCCAAAATCGCTTTTGGTCTGACACGTCATCCCTCCCCGATGCAGACCGCGGTGCCCATCGTCAACGCGAGTACGGGTATCGCCGCAACGCCCGGATGCGCGCTTTTCCCCGTGACGATCGACCATACCGTGGACAACCAGTCCAACACCTACGTCGCCGAGGTCGCTGCGGCTCCCGGAACCGACGTCCGCTTCCGAGCGGTTCGCGTGGGCTACCAGCTCCAGGTCAGTCCCGCCCCGGCAACGGCGACGTTCAATGACGTGCCGACCTCACATCCGTTCTTCCAGTTCATCGAAGCGCTCTCGGCGTCGCGCATCACAGCCGGTTGCGGTGATGGAAACTACTGCCCGGATGCCCCGGTGACGCGCGGGCAGATGGCCGTGTTCCTGGCGACGGCGCTGGGACTGAGCTTCAACAACTAGGTCGCTTCGCGCCGCTCCGGAGGTTCAAGCCCTCCCCCGACTGTCACCATCAAGAAACAAAAACGGCCGGGGTCCTCCCGGGCGATCAGTCCCGTCTCGTGGTTGCTGGGGAAGGATTGACCGCTGGCCTGCGCCCGGCGCTTCGGAAAGATTCCTAGCGGTTCGCCAGGCCGCCGGACCGGAGGCAGAAGGAACGCTGAGCAGTGATCAGTTGGGCGCCCGGCGGTCGTTGCTGTCGCCTGCAGTAGCAGATCGCCCGACTTTCGCTCCAGCGGGGATGAAGGTACGAGTCGCGTTGCGACGGCCTGACCGACCGAAAGCTCCATCGGTCCACAGCGCGCGCAACGCGGCGTGGGCCTTTTTCGGGCGCCGGTCGAAGGTCACGATGCCGAACGGCCCGAAGTATGTCGGGAAGTCGTTGGTAAAGCCGTTGCGGTGGCGGTAATCGGCCCAGCACCAGACGATTCCGCCGGACACCTCAGGCACCGCCTGCACCGCCCTCCACACGGCCGACACGTATGCGGCCTGGTAGTCCTCGCTGAAGCGGGCGTCGCCGCCGGAGCCGGGGATCCCGATCGTCCCGAACTCCGAGAGGACGATCGGCTTGTCGGGAAAGAGTCGCGCGAGCTCCACGAGCCTCTGGCGCGTCGGCTCGTACACCCGGCCTTCGATCTCGGCGAAACTGCCAGCCGCGGGACCTTCCCACATCCCGAAGTACATGTTGACCGCCACCAAATCGGCGAGAGCGAAGGCGCGGTTCTTCTCGAGGTTCCGGTCCGCCACGTAGGTCGCCAGGCGGGTCGGGTCGAGCGACTTTGCGCGCAAAAGCAGCCGTTCCATCGCGCGGATGCCGATCTCGTCGGCCGTCTCGCATTCGTTCGCCATGCTCCAAACGACGAGCGACGGGTGATTGCCGTCTCGCCGCACCATCTGTTCGAGCGCCTTCTCGGCGAGGTCGACGATCCGGTCGTTTTCGAACTCCGGCGGCACCTTCGGCCGGAAGCTCGCGCGCCACCAGTTCAGAGGCACTTCCTCCATGTAGAGGAGGCCGATCTCGTCCGCGATCTTCAAATGCGCTGGGGATTGCGGGTAATGCGTTCGGATGAGGTTCGCGCCCGTCGCTTTCACCGCCTCGAGGTCGGCGCGAACCTCCGCCTCGCCGGCCACGGGTCCGCGGCCAGGGAACTCGTCGTACCGGTTCACGCCGCGAACCCTGAGCGGGCGCCCGTTGAGCAATATCCGCCGGCCTCTCGTTTCGATCGAGCGCACGCCGAAGCGGTCGGCGATCGAATCGATCTCGCCTGCCGCGTCGAAAAGCCGCACGCGCGCGTCGTAAAGATTCGGAGCCTCGAGGCTCCACAACCGGGCCTGCGGCATCGAGAGGTCGAGAGCGACGCTTGCCGTGGACTTCGGCCCAACCCGCGCATCGGCTTGGGCCGCGAGACCGTCGACCTCGAAGCGCACGTGACCAAAGAAGGGAGCGTCGGCCGCGTTCTCGACCTCGACCACGGCGGCCACTCGCCCCTCCGACTCGCGGGGTGCCGCTCGGATCGACACGTGCGCGATGTGCGCGGGCGTCGTGGTCAGCAGCTCCACCGGCTCGAGAAGCCCGCCGTACTGGACCCACTCGACCGTCTCCATCCCGGGCAGCCAGTCGTAGCGTGTGCCGTTCTCCACGCGAACCACGATCCATGCGGGCCGCCCGGATTTGAGCCACGGGGAGGCCGCGATTTCAAAGGGCAGGTAGCCGGTCAGGTTCTCGCCCGCCTTTCTGCCGTCGATCCACACCGTCGCCCGGTGGTTCGCACGGCCAAATCGCAGCCGCTGCCACGTACCAGGCACCATACGATCGGCCGGCAGCGCGAGCGCGTACCACCCGACGCCCTCGTAGCCATCCATGACGGGGTCGTAGTTGTCCCACGCCATCGGGACCGTGACCGGCCGCCAGCCGCTTCGATCGAGGTCGGGACTCTGCCATCGTTGCACGTCGCCCACGCCGAGCGGGTCCGCCTGGAAAAGCCAGCCCTCTGAAAGGGTCAGGGCGCGCGGTGGAGCGATCCGAGTGGGAAGAGCGGTGGCCTGTCCCGAGATCGTGAGCAGAGCAATGAGCGCGAGGCTGAGCCGGGGCAAGAGACACGCCATCGTACGGGGGATTATGCCGCGACTCATTTCTTCCGCCTCTCGCAGAAGCGTCCCAGAAAGCCCAGAAATCTACGGGCAGGCCATGGAGGGCAGACGGGTGGGCGGTCTCACGTCAGGGCGCGCCGGTAAGCCCCCAGGAGCTGTTCCGGGCTGTACAAGGACGTAAACACGGACACCGGGACCCGTGACCCCCGGCGGGATCGTTAACGAGAACTGTAATTTCCGCAGGGTGTCCCCTCGGGTCTTAACCGTGCGGGCGTGTCATTCCGCGCACGAGCAGCCTTGAAGCGGGCGCGAGTCAATATAGGTCAGGTTGTTTGTGTAGCTGACGAAGCCCTTTTGCCGACCGTAGAGTCGGAGGATGCACTCGGACTTCTTCTTTTCTACGAAGAACGAATAGTCCGTGCCCGATGACGACGCGACAAGAAATGGCCGGCTACCAAGGTCGCCGACCGTGAGGATTGTGGCCGTGCGTTGGGCGAGTGCGATCGAGTTCTCCGGTGTCTCGCCCTGCCCGAGGAGAACAGCCACCAGTTCCGTCTCCAGCGAAGTCTGGCACGCAGGGTCGTTGAGGTTCGTGATCCGAGCGACGGACGTGCAGGACGCAGCGCCGTACACGGCGGCGAGGATCGCCGGAACCATCAGCGCGCAAGTCCGCGGTGAGCGCATTCATCAAGTATGACAACACGGGCGGCCGCCCTCAAATCCTGCCCCCGTGGCGCTTCAGAACAGGAACGCCAGGAGTTTTCCTCCCGGCGCTGAAGAGACTTGGTTGCGGGGGTAGGATTTACTGCCGGGGCGCTCAAAACACAGACGTATCGGCAACACTTGCAAGAGTCCCGCTTGGGTTGGTGTAGGTCTTGACGGCTCCCGTTTGTGTGTCCATGACGGTGATCGTGTACTGGACGTCAGAGAGAGCGCCGTAGAAGACCCAGAAGTGCCCGTTGACGGCCCGGCCGTCGAGGACCTTGATGACGAGCTCAATGTTGGCGCTGTCGAAGAACCAGAAGTAGCCCGTATCGCCGGTGACGGCAATCGCCGCGCCGTGACCTGAGCGGCCCTGGCTCGGTACCTCCCACTCGACGGTCACCTGAAAGCGGGCCTCGTTCAGGCACAGTATTGTCCCGAGCGGCGTGCAGGCTTCAACGACAGCAGCCTGCGGCGTGACGACCGCCTGTTTCGCCGCGTACGCACCGGGCAACTCCTCTGTCAACCGCGTCTCGATTTCCTCGACGGAGGCTGCCGAGGGCGGTTGGAGGCTCGTTCCAGCCGGGCTGAACGCCGAGGTGTCGGCAACGCTGGCGAGCGTCCCGGCGGCGTTCGCGTAATTCTTGACGGCGCCGGTGACGCTGTCGGTGACCGTGATCGCATATTGGACGTCAGAGAGGGCTCCGTAGAAGACCCAGAAGTGGCCGTTGACAGCCCGAGCGTCAAGAACCTTGATGACGAGCTCGATGTTGGCGCTGTCGAAGAACCAGAACTGGCCCGTGTCGCCGGTCAGCGGGACTGCGGTGCCGACACCGCTGCGTCCCTGCGACGGCACGCTCCAGGCCACACGAACTTCGAAGCGGCCGGCGCTCAAACAAAGCGTCGTCGAACCGGCGACGCACGGCCGGGGACCAGCCAACGTGATCTGCCCGATCTGGCTCGTGCCAGCTTCGGTGAACCAGAGGGCGCCGTCGTGGCCCGCGACGATGCCGCTCGGCTGGCTGCTGGAAGTTGGTATCGCAAATTCGGCAATGGTGCCGGAGGTGGTGATCCGCCCGACCTTGCCGCCGATCGACTCGGTGAACCAGAGGGCGCCGTCCGGGCCGGCGGCGATCCCGGTGGGCACACTGTCGGGAGTCGGGACCGGAAATTCGGTGATACTGCCGGCGGTGGTGATCCGAGCGACCTTGTTTCCGCTTCCCTCGATGAACCAGAGGGCACCGTCCGGGCCGGCGGTGATGGAGCCGGGGTTGCTCGAGAGGGTCGGGATTGGAAACTCTGTCACCACGCCGGCGGTCGTGATCCGCCCAATCTTGTTCGCGTCGTGCTCGGTGAACCAGAGAGCGCCATCCGAGCCGACGACGATCCCGACAGGGCCGCTGGAAAAGGTCGGGATTGGAAACTCGGTGACGGCGCCGGCGGTCGTGATCCGCGCGATCTTGCCCAGGAACACCTCGGTGAACCAGAGTGCGCCGTCCGGGCCGGCAACGATCCCGGTCGGTTCGCTGTCGGGGGTTGTTGCAAACTCGGTGATGGTGCCCGCGGTGCTGATTCGCCCGATCCTGTTCGCGCCACGTTCGGTAAACCAGACAGCGCCGTCCGGGCCGGCGGTGATCGCCCAGAGGCCGCTGGCCGTGGTGGGTATCGGAAACTCGTCGACCGCGCCGGCGGTCGTGATCCGCCCGATACGATTGCCGCCAACCTCGGTGAACCAGAGTGCGCCATCCGGGCCGGCGGTGATCCAGAGGGGGACGCTGTTGGCGGTCAGGGTCGCATACTCGCGGATGTTCTGACCGAACGCTGCGGCGGCGACCCCTGAGAACAAGAGAGGCAGCAGCACCAGTCGCAGCGTCCCAATGGGAAGCCGCGTCAACGATCGCCACCGGACGACGCGGTCGGGGGTGGCCACGCTCCCGGGAGGCCCCGCTTCGGACCGCAGGGCTGCGACGGAGCGACGCTCGCTCATCATGCGCTGCGAGTGTCAGCCGGGAGCGGATGGATGGATGGCCAATTAATGTTGACTTGAAATGAACGGTCACTCTCGGATGCGGGTCCCCTGTCGCGGTCTGACCGGGAGCAATCGAACCCTCGAGCCAATCGTCCATCTTCATGGTCGCCTCGAGCGGGGAATGGGAGGGGCGACGCGGAGTCGCCCCTCCCGAAAAACGTCACGAATCCCAACTTAAAAGGTCACCTTCAGGGCGAAGCGGAACTGCCGGGGGCCCGTCTGGGCCAGGGTCTTGCGGTAGTTCACGTTGTCCGAGCACGTCCCGGTGACCGAGTTGACCGGGCAGGTGCCGTCCGGAATGAGGCCCGGGCGCCCGTACAGCGGGCTGGCCGGGTCTTTGACGAACGAACCGTTGACGTTGAAGTTCGGGTCGATCGATGTGGCCGTCTGCCGGTTGAGGAGCTGGAACGCATAGAACTGCGGCGTGACGACCACCGGACCGACGTTGATGTTGTACCCGAGGGAGGCGTTCAGCTCGTAGTCGGTCGGGAGGCGTCCCGCGTAGCCGCGCTGATCGAGGTAGAGCTCCGTCGTGTAGAACTGGTTGTAATAGCCGAGAATCGAAGTGGGCGTGCCGGTACGGACGTAGAACTGGACGCCGGCCGACAGACCCCATGGGGCGTTGTACACCGCGTCGAGGCGGCCCTGGTTCGGTCGGTCGAGCTCGAGACGGCCCGAGGCGTTGCGCGTGAAAGCGGCGTAGTCGAAGTCGGCGTTGATGCCGGGGTCCGTCTGGCCCGAGGCCTCGCGGATCGCGCCCGAGTAGTTGCCCGTCAGCGTCGAGCCGAGGTAGGACAACTGAGCCCAGATCTGGTTGGTGAACTGCTTTCGCACGACGAGCTCGATGCCCTTGAAGATGCGCTTGGCGGACGGGATCGGCGTTCCCTCCCCCGGGCCCGTGCAGCCGTTCTCAGCCGTCGGGCTCGCGTAGGTGTCGCAGCTGCCGAACGCGCCAATTGCACCGGGGTTTTGCGGACCCGTCGCGCCCGGGTTCATCAGGGCGCAGGAGGAGCCGGTCGGATTCGTCGCGTAGTTGAGGTCGCACCGATCTTCGATCGTCCGGCCGAGCGAGCGGTACGTGCCCTTGATGCCGACCGAGAGCGTCGGATCGATCGCCTTCTCGATGCCGATCGTGAATTCATCCTGATACGAAGCCTTCAGGCCCGGATCCGTGGGCTCGCCTCCGAAAGTGCCGACTTGCGTCAGCTGCGTCCGCCCGTCGGGAGCATCCGGAGCCTGGATCAGAGAATTCGGGTCGTAGTTCCAGGTGAAGACGGTCGTATTGGCGGTGAAAACGCGGACGTTCAGGTCCGTCGGGATCGCGTAGTAGAAGCGGCCGGCCGACGCGTACAGTTTCGAGGTGCCGTCCCCCGCGAAGTCCCATGTGACGCCGAAGCGCGGCGCCCACTCGTTGGTGAGGCTGAACGCCTTCTGCTGAAGGCCGTTGTAGAGCGTTTCCGTGTCGTACCGGAGGCCGGCGTTGACCGTCAGGGCCGGGGTGATTCTCCACTGGTCCTGAAGGAAGCCGCTGTAGCGCTTGGTCGGCGTGACGAACGGAGCATCCACGAGCGGAGTCAGGTCGCTACCGTTCGCGGTGAAGAACTCGTGCTCGTAGTAGACCGGGCCGGAGTAGGGCGAGTTGTAACCCGGCACCGATCCCGCGTTGAACGGAGTCGCCGAGCCCGAGCAATCGTGGCCGCCGTCGCCGCAGGCGAAGATGCTGGTCCGGGTTGCCCCCGTGTAATAGGTGGAGCCGGACGTCCTGACCTTTTCGTAGTCGCCGCCCATCTTGAATTCGTGGTTGCCCAGGTACCCGGTGTAGGTGCCGGCGACGTTCTGGCGCTGCGACGCGTTGTTGACGATCGGACCGAAGACTACTCCGTAGCCGCCGTAGACGTTGAACGGAGTCAGGGTGCGATCGAGCAGCTGCGGCACGTCCGGACCGTCGGGCTTGGTCTTGAAACGATCCGAGTGCTGGCCGTAGGCCAGCGTCAGGATGCCGCTGGCGCCGAAGAGCTGGTTCAAACGCGCGCCGTAGTCCGGGCCGCCGACGTCGATCCGCCCCTGCGTTGCGTTCGGGTTGAAGCTCTGCGGGTTACCCGAGATCGTGCCCGTGGTCGACTGACGGTCGGAGAAGTACACGCCCTGCAGTGTCGTGCTCTGCGCGATGTTCAGCGTGACCTTCAGGGAGTACTTGTTCTCGACGATCGAGTCGGGGAAGGGACAGCCCCCGAGGAAGGTGCAGTCCGAATCCGGATAGCCGGGCTGGAGCGGGCCGGTGATACCGCTGGTCGGGTTGAACACCTGGTCCGTCTTGACGCGGTCGTAGGCCGCGAAGAACCACACGCGGTCCTTCAACGCATATCCGCCGAGATCGACGCCGCCCTCGGAACGGGTGTTCTCGGTGGCGATCGTCGTGGTCTGGGAATTCCCGCGCTGCGAATTGTCCGGCGTGATCTCGTTGACTTGATCCGAGGCCAGGCTCAGGCTGTTGTAGTAGCCGAAGATTCCGCCGTGGAACTCGTTTCCACCGGACTTCGTGATGACGTTGATCACGCCGCCGGTGTTGCGGCCGTACTCGGCCTGGTAGCCCGAGGTCTTGACTTCGACTTCCTGGACGAACTCGTTGTTGATGTCTTTACCCTGGATGCCCTTGATGACGTTCGTCGTGTTGACGCCGTCGATCAGGAACGAGTTCTCGGCCGAGGTCGAGCCGTAGATGGAGATCGCGAGCGAGCGGCCCTGAGTCTCGCCGGTGTCGGCCTGAGCTCCGGGCTGCGTGAACACGACGTCGGCATAGTTGCGGCTCGGCAGCGGCAGCTTGTCGATGACCTTTCCGGCGAAGTTGGAACCCGCCGTCGTCGAAGTCGAGTCGATCAGCGGCGCCTCGCCGGTGACCGTGACTTCGGCCGTCGTCGAGAGGTTCAGCTGCATGTTGGCCGTCGTCATCGCGTCGAGCGTGACGGTGGCCTTCTTCTGCACCTTGCTGAAGCCCGACAGTGTCGCTTCGAGCTGGTAGTCGCCCGGAATCAGATTCAAGAACCGGTAGCGGCCGTCCGCGGCGGTGACCGTGCTGCGAGTCCCCTGCAATTTCAAGCCTGTCAGCTCGACGGTCACGCCGGGAAGAGGCGCATCGCTCTGGTCGGTCACCACACCCTCCACCGTTCCCGTGGTCTGCGCGAGGGCAGCAACCGGAACGAGAAGGAGACACAGCAACGCACCGAGTCCGAGCCTCAAGACGAGTCTGCATCGACGAACGCGTGGACTTTGCATCCGAATCCTCCTTGGCGCCTCCCGACAATCGGTCGGTCGCGGAGCGTCGAAGAGAGCAAGGGGATTGCCACGTGGCGAAATACCGATCAAGCGGCGGCGGGTCAGCCGCTTCCGGCGCAGACGATTTCTCGCGACGCATCGGCTCTGCAACGTCATGATGGATGTCTCTCCGAAAACCTGAATCGGGAGGCAGGCTCGGGTGCTCGCCTCATACATAGACGAGAGCGCGCCGGCGAACCCCTCTGTCGCGGCAACGCGCGCGCTGACCGGTAGAACCTCGAAGGTGCTGCCTCCCGATCTCATCAAATAAACATTAACTGGCCATCGATCCCTCCGCTCGCGGCGGACACTCTCAGCGGATTGGAGCTTGGTCAGGACTACTTATGAGAGAGCGGCGCCACCGCGCAGTCGGTCTGTCGGAAGCGATGCCCCCCGAGGGCAAGGCCACTTCCGACCGGGTCGTTCGGAGGCAATCGTCGAGCCTGTCTCCGCTCCATGCCGGGACCTTGCGCAGTCTGCCGCCGTGGCGCGACGCCGAGAGGGCTCCGCGCGGAGGTGAGGCGCCCGCGTCGACGATCGTGCGTCAGGCGGAGGCGCTCGGCATTCCCTGGAAGCGGATCCTGAGCGACGAGATCCAGTCGGAAGAGAGACTGAGAGCGACGCTCGCCGATGTCGACCCCGACGTCCCGTTCTGGTCCCTGCTCTCTCTGCTTCCGTTCTCCTTCCTTCAGAACTGGCGCGTGCGCGACCGGATCGAAGAGTTTGCTCAACAGGCACAGGGCTCGTCGGATCGAAAGGCGATTGGCGAACTACGAAAGTTGCTTCAATCGCTGACGGGAACCGCACGCCGCGATCTGTCCTTCGGCCGGCACCTCTGGTTCGCCTATCAAAGAGTGCTCCTGCTGCAGCGCGTGAGCCGCGCCGCTGCCAAGTGTCGCCGCTTGGACCACTCCCAGCGGGTGGCCGCCGTGTGCGCGCGAGCGCACTGTTCGCACGATGATGCGATCTGGGCCGTTAGTCGGGAGATGGCGCCCCGGAAGGGGCACAGTCTCGATGCCGCGGTCCAGAGGGTGCGCGAAGAGGGCTACCGGATTCCGCGGCTGGAGACGGAAGCCCGCTCTTTCGCCAGGCTCCGCAGCATCGTTCGCTCCTCGCGCCCGCTCCGGGTCGGGCATTCCCGCCGCGTCTCGCGCGATCCAATAAAGCTGCCCGCGCGGGTCGCTCTGCCGGTCGACGCGACCTGATTGTCGCCTTCGCCCATGGACAGCGTTCCGGCGGAGGCGCGCCTGTCAGAGACAGAATCGCCGGGCCCGCGCCCCGCGATGAAGAATCATGGTTGCGGGGTTAGGATTTGAACCTACGTCCTTTGGGTTATGAGGGCCCGCCTGTCGTCTACAGGAAGCGAAAGGAACCGACAGAGAGCGACTCGCGCAGCCCATCGAGTCGGCTGGAGTAGGCCTGAGTAGCCTGGTTTCCGCCTGACTTTCGCTCGACCTGGGAGTGGATGGACGAACTGCCTACCCTC
>Ga0068863_100004886_pt1 | contig 13208 bp, 8 predicted proteins | sample KBSSwiS62_FD_66596 | JGI IMG/M metagenome (GOLD analysis project Ga0068863, IMG submission 66596) | Switchgrass rhizosphere microbial communities from Kellogg Biological Station, Michigan, USA - KBS Switchgrass S6-2 | ecosystem: Host-associated > Plants > Roots > Rhizosphere > Soil ...
AAATAGCCCGTTTCGGGTGGGATCCACATGAGCACTTCCAGCCGACCCATGGTATCATCGAGATCGGCACATACAAACACATAGGGGAGAGCAGGAACGTCGATGACGCAGTTCGCCTCTTTGCCAACAGTAGTGTTGACCTTCACATGCAGCAATCCATCAGCCATATCCGACCAGCTCCAGTTCAATGGACGAATGCGTTTCATTTTTTTAGGGGGGTGTGAAACACAAGAGAATGAACGTGTTGTTTCCGTGGTTTGTCACTATCCACCAGCATCTCCAAACTCTGGAAATTCGAATTTCCAGAGTCCAGTGATTCGACGAATAGCATGGGAGGAGGAGGAGGCTGTGATTTCCAGAGTCTGGAGATGCTGCTGCACCGTGTCAGACAGTCGCTGTCATCCATTCATTGTCTTCTGTGTTTTTCTACCCCATGAAACGCAGGAGGCAGCAACCTGGACGCGAATGCAAGCGACGACGACATGTGGAGGAACAACAAACAGAAGACGCAGTGCCCTGGGACCTGCTCGTCACCGATATTCAACATGTGATTGTGCGTCAACACTGCACCCCACTTGCCCGCGTAGCCATGTCTCTCACCTGTAAACAGCACTACAGAGACTATGAACTCGCCTCGACCACAGACCCATGTTCCCTCCTCGCCTTGCATCTTGAGGACATTGATTACCGCACATGGGACGCCTATCTCTGTTGGTATACACATGGATTCCGGGAGCGCCCCAGTCGCGCAGGTGCCATGGTCCTAGTGTATTGGAGCTGTCACCTCGGCAGTTCTGTGATGCAACAGTGGTTACCCGCGAAATTACCGTACGTTGTTCTCGCGGACCTCGTCGCATGGCCCATGCCTATCCTGGACCGCTTCCTGCAACCCTATCTCGATCCGATGAATTCGTTCGCAGGCAGAGACAAGGATGACCACCGGATTAGAACAGAATACTCGGCTGGTCTCGTGCGTGCCCTACGCCACTCCTGTTTCTGGCTCCTGCGCTGGTTCGATACGCACTTTGAAACACTTCGAGAATACATGTTTCTCGACGACCTGACGCATGCGCTCGAACTCACAGAATGGCCGTTCCCCTGGAGTGACCGCCCCGAGGAGATGACTCTTTTGGCCAATTTCGCTCTTCGTCTCGGGTGTGGTGACTACCTGCCGCGTCATTTCATGTTAATGCGACTGCTTCCTGCTGCTTCGCGGGTACATGATGAGGAGAGCGATAGGAAGGAAGACGATCAACTGCAGCGGGACTGGGCTCTCCATCTCGACATTATCAGCGACATGCGGCTATGGTGTATCATCCCAGAATGGGAATTGACGTGCAAAGATCGCCATTGGCTGACGCCACTTATGCTCCACTCTTCGCCCGCTGCACGGCAATGGGCGATGCAATGGCTCCGTCGACGCGTGACCATTACATGTACGGCAAAGAACATGACCAAGTTGTTTGCCCACTATGAGTTTCGTGGGCATTACTCCACCGTAGAAGCCTTGACGTTTTTCTGGACAGAGATTCTCAATCGACCCTCCATGGCTGCAGTGGAAATCTCCCTCGAGGAGTGGCTGGGTCGATATATTTCCTATGATAGCGATGATGATGCTCTCATGTGTCAGCCGAGTGTCCTTCCCGACGCCCTGCCCATGCTGGAATGGTTTCTTCACCCGGACCGACACGTTCGATTGGACGGGAGCATCATTCGCTTTGCCCGCAAGTGCGCGGATTTCCGCTTACTCCACTACATCCTGTGTGAACGGGCCTATCCCATTGAGTACCACTTGGGAGGAACGAAGGGAGAACAAGAGAAACGCTTTGCTAGTAATTTTAGGGCGTGGGTTGCTGCGCAAAAGAAATAAAGAGGAAATCACAGAGAGATTTTTGCAATTATTACGTTACTATTGTACGTTGTTCATGTCCAGAAGCATCTCCAGACTCTGGAAATCCGAATTCGAGAGTTTGCCTGTTCCACGAAGGCGATTTGCAGAGTTTTTGGAACGGGTGGCTCCTGAAAAAACACTGCAAGTACATACACACCATCATTCACTTCTCTGTGTAATAGCTTCCTCGACATGAAACGTACAAGGACACAACTACGCCGTGCCTGCAAACGACAACGCGGTGTGGAATCACATGAAACCGAAGAAGAAACAACAGTCCCCTGGGATCTGCTCGTCACCGACGTCCAGCACCTCATTGTGCGTCAGCACTGCACCCCACTGTCCCGCCTCGCCATGTCCCTCACATGCAAAGCACATTATCGCGACTACGAACTAGCTTCAACGACCGAACCATGCTCACTGTTGGAATTACATCTCCAGGAAATATGGGCAACGGAACCGACTGCGCCTGCCCGACGGTCGGCCTACCTCAAACGTTATGCAGATGGCTTTGAGACGCGACCAATTCGCCAGCGGGCTCTCGTTCTCGTTTTCTGGGCCGAGCATGTCAAAGGATATCCCAACAAGTGGATCTTGTTCCCCTGGCTCCCCACTGACTTACTCCATGTTGACCTCAGCGACCTTGTCACCTGGCCCTTACCCCTTCCCGATCACTTCCTACGGCCCTATCTCTTTCCGTTCAAATCCTTTGCTGTCAATATCGGTCAAATGGCAGTGAGCGAGGTCTACACCAATGCTCTCGTCACCGCACTCCGTCATAAATGTCTCTGGCTCCTGCGCTGGTTCTCCAACAACTTTGAGGCGTTGCGGCAATACATTGTGACCACGTTAGTGCCACAGCGCCTGTGTTTCCGCGAATGGGCGTTCCCCTGGAGTGATCGGCCGGATGAAATGGTTCTGCTGGGACGGCTCGCTGTTCGCATGCAATGTGACCGATACCTTGCACGTTCTTTTATAGTCACCCGGTTGTTACCTGCCGCGTCTCGTGTCCCAATAGAAGATGTAGAATACCTACAGCGTGACTGGGAGCTTTTCTTTGATCTACAACACTCCACAAAAGAGGAAGGTGTGACGGCGGCTTCTTCCTCTCGTTTGTCCTGGTTCCTGGATGTGTCCGACCGACACTGGTTAGCAACATTCATGTCGGACACCACACCCACTGCACGTCACTGGGCAGCACAATGGTTGCGTCAAAGGGTGGCCTTTTATTTCTTTCCAGAAGCCATGACCTGCTTGCTGGACCATCACAAGATTCAATCCAACTACCACACCCTCGAGGCCCTGTCCTTTTTCTGGAGTGAGATTCTGGAGAGACCTTCTTTTGCCGATGTGACCATATCTTTGAACGACTGGTTATCTCACTACACGCCCTATACTAATTTCGCACGCAATAGCGCGGGAGCACTCTTGCCACAGCAAAGTGTTCTGCCTGCGGCTTTGCCTATGCTGGAGTGGTTTCTGCATCCGGACCGAAAGACCCGGATGAACGGGAGCGTTATCAAGTATGCACGGAAACATGCGGATTTCACACTCCTTCACTGGATTTGGTGTGAACGTGTTAGTTCCATTCATTATCATGAGAGAGAAGAGGAGGATGAAAAGGAGGAACGCTTTGCCAGCAATTTTCGGGCATGGGTGGCACAAAAGAAATAAAAATGTAATTGTTTATCTGCTGAAATACACACCACTATTCAAAACTTACGGTGGCAACCCCAAACACCCCAATGGCGCTCCTGCATGCTGATACTCCCTATTGAACGCCGCTGCCATGACAGCAAAATCAGGCCATGGGCTCGGCACACGGGCGTAGTTTTGAAACACGTCCCATTGATAGTAGACGGGCGGACGCAGGAACAAGTCACAGAACCATTGTATGTTGAGGGGTGCCCACGGGATGGTGGGAGCAAAGGGGTAGGCCGACGTGCGGCACAGCTCTTCAAAGTAAGTCACATTGGCACCGCCCAGTGCTGCTGAGATGATATAGCTGCTGCTGGTGATGGGATCAAAGTGCGGTGACCACGACGTGTTAAAGCCAGACCAGACTTCCATCAGGCCAGCAAAATCTCGCACCGTGACGGTGTTGTACTGCAACCATCCAATATTCCCCAAGGCCATGTCGAAGCACCGGCCCGGAGTGAAGACCAGACGATCCACGTCCACGGGCACCGAATCATAATCAGGGGATGGGTTCATGAGTCGGTGCTTGAGCGCGGCACGATTCCATTGAAACACTAACAACTCGCGTAGTCCATGCCATAGACTCGAGGTATACGAAGCAGTGGGCGTGTTCTCCGTCACCAGCATGTACCCTGTGCGTAAAGGTTGGGCAGGGGGTGAAGGTGTCGGCGAAGTAGATAGAGGCCCACTCAACCGAATAAAGTCGCTGAACATGTGTACCAACTTGCGTGTTCCATTCCAGGGAGCGGTAAAGTTCATGTAGGAATAGATGCCCGGTGATATGGGCTGGTAGCGTGGCGCCACCAATGGCCATTCCACCCGTCCCGCATTGACAGCATCGCCATTGGCCAAGATGTTGGTACATGCTTCGCGGACGCATTTTTGAAAGGTCACGCCGTCGGTGACGTTGCGCCAGTTCAAGCAACGGGGGTAGTCGAGGGCGGTCTGGTCGTACAAGGGGCACTCGGGGTCGACGGTGAGCCAGTCCTGCACCGTAAAGGTGGAGAATTTGCCTATTGGGGGTATTGGGGGTGGGAAGTTGAAGCCGGTTGGAGGCGCAGTGAACGAGGCAGTGGACAAGGCTAGCACGGTTGGTGGAGGCGGAGGAGTGGCAGCGGTCTTGCGATGATGTTGCTGTTGGCCGGCATGGGCGACTGTGGGCAGGGTGCCTACAGGAGATGGTATGAGAGGAGGAGGAGGATGTGGCGGAGGGGCAGAAGGGATGAAAAAGGCCCATGACAAGAGAGCCGTGCCGAGGAGGAGTAGGATAGCGAAGCCGAGGGCGATTAGCAGCTGGCGGTCACGGCCGGAAACAAAGGATCGTATTTCGTCGAGTTTCCACATGATTTGCAGGAGGGAAAGGAGAAAGAATGATCAAGAAATGGACACGTTCACTTGCTTCTGCAGAAGACAAAAATGTCACGGAAGAGGCTGCGTGAAGATGATGATGCCGATTATGGAGGTCCACGAGCAAAACGAACAAGACGACTGTTGCCGGCCAAGATCCAGCCTCCTCTGCGCCACTACCTCCTTGTGGTGGTGTTCATCTCTATTCCCGTGGCACTGCCGGATGTCGTGCACGAGACAGTGTATTCTTCCTTTAGCTCGAGGGTCGTGCCACCGACACGAGAGACGCTGGAGGCCGCACTGGACCATGCTTTCAATGGCATTAAGAGGAAACGCATCATCAGTATGACGTTGGTCGAGCTGAGTCACGCCGTGTTTCGACCGGGGCCTACACTGGCCACGGAAGACGGACTGGAATGCACGTGTTTTCCGTTGCAAGAGTATTAAAGGATTAGACATTCTCCTATTCGAGGAGGCACTTTGCTAATAATAAAAACATGTCACAAATCACCCTTGCGGATCTCATGAGCGGCATGCAGACCTTTCTCGACCTAGAACAAGCACGCATCGCCAAGAAGAATGCCATCGAGCAAGTTCTCCAAGAAGTGCGTGATCGCCTGTGGCGAATGCTGAAACCCGCTGCTTTGCGTTTGGGCTTAACCATGGGACCCCGGCGACGTATTCACGTGGCACCCAAGAATTATGACATAAGAACTGAGAGCGCATGCATTAATAGCCTACTGGGACGCGGTGTCTTTTCCATGGCAGGTGTGCGGGCTTCTGTGCGGTCGCCCATGGATGATGACTCGCTGGCACAGACGCTGCAAACACAAGGCGTGGGCCTCTGTCGCTGCATTGTTGAACTACTGCCTTGGCTTTTGGAACATCGGGTGACATCCGATCAGACCTTGCTTTGTGTCGGAGCGCTCTGGGATGGCGCTGACACGTGTTCCTTGGTGGCGGGGCTCATGAGTCCGGATCAGTTGCTGTCGCCAGAGAGTGAAGACGGCAAGGCGAATTACGAGTATGGGGATCTGGGGCCGGTGACGGTGGCGCCCAAGAAAGAAAAGAAGACCAAGAGAGCAAGCGAAGGGACGACGGCGGGGAAAACACGAGGACTGAAAAGGGTAAAGAAGGAATAGAAAACATGGAGAGTAGGATATAGATTTTAAATGTATATAGTTATGCTTCGATTCAGTGTCTACCATGAGTTACAAGATGAGAGAATCAGTGAGCTCAGGGTCGCCGCGCTGCTTTTTCATAGGAGGCTCTTCGGGGTCGGATGGAAGAGGTTCGGTATCACGAGCACGTTTCCGGGAAGCCGGAAAAATGGATTTGCCTGCTTGTAGGAGCTTGTACCAAGTACGTACCGAAGCCAACAGTGCACCGCTCGACGCGGTTGCTTCGGGCACTGAAAGACCCTTCTGGAAGGCTTCGATCACAGCCAATCGCTGTTGGTGCAGAACTTCGGGTTCGGTACGTCGCCTGTGCATCCTAATTTCACCAGTCGCCTTGAGTTGCTCATGACAATGGTTCACAATTCGAACGGAAATTCCAGTGAGGCGCGCCACCTCAGTGGCACTTCTATTTCCCGCGTTCCAGTGCTTTATGATGAGAAGCTTGTTCTCCATGATTTGTTTCGAGCGTTCGACAGGCACCTCGACATCATCAAACTCTGTCTTGAGTTTCATTGTCCGACGCCGTGTCTCGATGCCGAGTTCGTCTTCTTTTTTGTAGCGATAGGCTACTGCCGCTGCGAAAGCAGCTTCCCGATTCGCAAAGGATGATATCGCGAAGCGTTGACCTCTGGTCTTACGTTGAGCGTCTTTCCATATAACATGATAACCCCGCAGGATGCCTCCGGGTTTGAATTCACAGACTCCGGCAATGCCGGACGTGTTGTTGCGGTTGAGGCGCCGATTCTCTGCATTCACTTTCTGAGTTGCGATGCGCAGATTGTCATCCTCGTTATGCAACGGATCACCTAATGGTCTGAGAGGTTATGCTTGTATCACTGAAACAGTGGCATCTCAAGATTAGGAATTAATGTTTTTTTCAGCAAGTTGCCGAATAACCCGTCTGCCAGTAGAGAGGTACCATCTCTATGATCCACCTTTTCTTCTTCTTTTGCATTCAGCAAGTAACGATGACAACAGATTTGTTTACCATTTACCATACCACGAGCAACGACATGCGGTGGGTCATAGTAACCCACTTCGGCATGCCATACAATTTGCCTCAGTTGCTTGAGACGATTTGGAGAGAAGCGCATCTTATAACCTTTGCCAATGTCCATTTCATACAGTTGGGGATTTGTTGCAGAGATCGTCACTTTATTCTTTGTCAGTCCCCGGGCATCTGACTCCGTTCTCTGGAACTGAATCGCCGCTTGTCGCGCAAGCTCAATGTCGTTGCCATAGGCACTCGCGCAGAACGATTTATGCAAGTCCAGCTTGCCATGCTTACTAAAACCAACGAACCATGAACGAGGGGGACTGCGAGCAATATGACCTCCACAATGGCCAAACATGAGCGGATCATCTGGTGGTAACACTACTTCCATCCACAGGGAAACAAAGAAAGGAAATGACTGGCTGTTGAAATCAGAAAAATATATTTTTTGATGGGTTTAACTCTGTCCCCTTTCGGGCTTCGACACCTGCCTCTTCAGATCACAACAGTCATGGAGGAGTCACCCCAGCCACTCGCCATCTTGGCCACCGGTCCCAGATCATCGGCGAAGAAGAACGCTCCCTCTTCGCCATGTGTCAATGATTCAAGTTCGATAATCATATCGTCCCTCTTCTTCTTCTTTCCAATGAATGGCAGTGTTTCCAGCTTCGCGGAGGATGGTGGCGATGATGAGGAGGCATTCACCTCTGGTTGCAACGGCAGAACAGAGTCGAAACTGGCAATCGTGTATATGCCAGTGAGTAGGAAAAGTACCAGCGGCAGTAGGATGAGAAAGACCGAAAACAAAAATCCCAACGCTTGCACAATCAATGGCCACAAAAGACGGAAAAAAAACACACCAAAGAACGCGGCAATCACGGCGTTTGGAAGGAGGGTTGCCCATGTTGCTCCTAGCAGAATAGCTTTACATTCTAGAGATAATAACCCTACCGACGAAAGTGACATACCAAACCACGTCTGCGCATACAACAGAGCTGACACTTGTGTATTGTCCCAGCTGGCAAATTTAGCCAAGGGGCCCTGAATGAACGATGCTCCCAAGACGAGCGCCATCCCGGGTATGTTATATATAAATCCACCCGGACGTAGAGCATGATACAAAACGGGGAATTTCGCCGCCAGGAAGAAGGCAATATTGATTCTAATCACGAAAGGTTAGGAAGATTATTGAACACTACAATGTTCTCGGACCGAATATCAGTAAACCCGAAACCTTGGCTGGGCAGCCAATAGTTCCAATAAGTGAAAAAACCAGCCGACCATCTCTCACAGGAGTAGCAATTCGAGTTGCTTAAGTAGGGCTCCTTGACACCTGATTGGAAAGTCAGATAGATTAGGGTTAGTATGGAGAAAGAGAGGATTAGCAGCGTTCGGAATTAGGTTTGTTGCTTGATGTGCAGCATAATCCATCTGGCTGTACCCGATTGCCAGAGGCCGCACTTGGGCAGCAAGCTGAAGAATAAGAAATACGCCGCATCATCCGCCACTCCCAACGGCAATGCAACAGGACACAAGAGCCCGTAGCTGTAGGTGATGAGTATCCAAAACAATAGAACGGTGGTAGCGACCATGCCCGCCGACAGCAAGCCCACAAAGAACAAGCTCCCGCCAGTCAACACTTGCAGCACTGCTGTCAGAACTATCGTCGCGATGATACCATAGATGAACACGTAACCCAACGAGAAGCGTTTGGCATTGACAGCCAAGTCATTCCAGGGGCATAGGATGAGAGACAGGAAGAAATTATACCACGCCTCCAAGAGCTGTTGCCAGCTTGTGAATGGGCCAACCTCAAGTGGGGACGTCGCTTGGCTGTGTACCATCAACCCTAACCCTGCTTCCACTGCGTCACTGCTTTTCGAGTGTCCCGAAGCTTGCAAGGACACCTTCCAGAACGCATCCATGAGTTGCATGGCCGTCCCTGTAATCGGTCCCAACAGATGGGGATTCTTGGTCGCATTGGCCCAGTGCTCCGCCCTCTGTCTTAACCTTAACGTCAAAGGCAAAGGATGCCGCATCCGCCCGCCTTGTTCATCTCTCTTGAGTGTTGAACCAAACAAGGTGAACGGTGGTATGTTGGCAGGGTTGAGGAATCCTTTAAAGAACTGCCAGGTGTTGTTAAGAAGTGCCCCAAGGTCAGTCACTCCCGTCTTATTCGGCGTCGGATCCTGCCACCATTCAATCCAGGTGTGGTTTGGGGAGGGCCAGCGAATCGGCAGAGGTCCCGTAGAACTATACCCCACTACCACTGTCGCGTCTTGGTCCAACAAATAAGTGTGCGCAAACCGGTACGCCGTGTTGCTGTAGTTGAGTGACGGGTAGCTGGCATTGTTGGCGCTGTAGAAGGCCATGGCATTATTAATCCCTCGCTCGAAGCGGCCAAAGATTTGATCCAGGCCCAAGCACACATCACAGAGTGGATAGGAAATGTTGGTGCCATTGACGACGAAGAACAAACACGTGAGATTGGCGCTCTGATTCGTCACTTGACTCATGCGGGCCCACATGGGTTGGTAGGCTGCTTTCTGTAATCGTTCACGATAGGCCGTCGTGTCTCCACGGACAGAACTCATCAAGGCAATGCGGGCAGCGAGTCGATTGATCTTGACCAACCTCATCTCGGCACTGCTCATGCTCTGTTGTTTGGCCTGTCCATTCTCTGCTAGGTCAAGAAGAGACGACCATCGCCCACTGCTGGTCGATCTTGGAAAGGCGACCAGGGAGAATATCTTCCCCACCGCCGACATGGCACTGCCAATCAGGCTCTGATTCTGCCATGCCCCCGCCGTCTGTAAGCCCGGGTGACGCAGGTGACCACGCATCGCTTCTTGCGCTAACCAATCCCTCGTCTGATTATTTTCAAACCATTGCAGGGTGGTATTGACAGTGCCGGTGAAAAACTCTTTCGTAAGCTTAAACGCCCCCTGCATGGCCATGTAAAAATAGGACCCCACCGCCGGCGCGTTGCTCGGCCAGGATCGTTTCATGGTTTCCACCATGCGTGCTGGGGTACGTGCCAGAGTGATCGCCACGGCAGGCAGGTCCTTGAAAAACACATCGACCATACTGCCCATGGTCTGTTTCAGCAGACGTGGGTCATCGCCGGCAAACAGGCGAGGCATAATGTTGCGTGACAGTGGGATGGAGGTGAGCACCGTGTCGTGCCGTTGTTCAATCTGATCAAAGGTCGATTGCGCGACGAAACTCATTAAACTCTGTCCGTCGGGATGACCTGTGCCATTCATGAGCGGCTGCCATAAAAACTTGGCCAAGCCAGCAATCCGTGGCGTGTCATAGGACTTCTCCTCGTGCCAAGTGGGTAGGCCACCGCCCCCAATCTGTCGTTTTCTGCTGGTGGACGCTGTAGTCATCCTTGTAGCATAGGCATCCAGGGACAAATTTCCTTGTGCTGCATCCAATGCTTGATGGACGTCACCCACTGTTGTAGCAGTGCTAGCCAGAGCAACCAAGTGATCGGTCGAATAGCCCTGACTCGCCCACCCGTCCTGATACTCAGTGCTGACCAGAACAGGCGCGGGCGTGCTTTGATCCTCCTTGTACTGATCATAAACAGAGAAGCTCACTCTTAACTCGTCGCCCAGTTGGAACAGCCCTCTCCAATTGTCGGCATAGAATAGGTCATGGGGGACCCATGTCCCTGTGTAATTCTGGTCCGCCCTTGCGTCCTCGGCGTCAATGCGTGCTTGGACACATGCCAAAGCACGGGCTTGGGTTTGGAATTCCATCCCTTCCCATGTATATCCTCTCTGATAGAGCATAGGCATGACGAGATCGCAGTAGGTCGGATGTGCCTGTGTTTCCGGGTCAGCTTCGGGAGTGGCTGTGGGTCCGACCCACAAGTGCGCCACATAGCAATACATGAGTTCATGATGCACGGTCTGATTGTCCTCCACTGCCGCCAAATCCGTCGCGTTGAGCAAGGCCATGCGCGCACCACAGGAGTCGGCTGCCTCTCCTCCTTCCTGCCACACGTCTGAGACATTGGCCGAGGAGGTGACCCAGCCGAGGATCGGGGCGTCCAACACATTCCTCTTGAGTCCAGAAGGACATCCAATGCTCTTGCCATTGAATAAGGTGATCACCTTGTTCAACACGCCACAGCTCTTTTGAATCAAGTTCAAGAGCACAGAGACAATCTTGCCGACATACGGAATCCTCTTGAGGAACTCGATAATGATGGTCCCCAAGTTGCGGAAAATGGCCAACAAGTTGCCAAACACCTTGGTGGAGATCGTGTCCCAGAGTGCCGTCCACTGTCCCGTGAACAAGTAGACGAAGGACTGAACCACACCGACAATGAAATTCAACACGAGGGTGAGGACCGTGCTATTCACCACGGCATCAACGGCATTCATGATCGCATTGACGACCGAGAAAAAGGGCGAGCTGCAGGTCGTGACGGGTGCTGTGCCACGGACAATGGCACAAAGAAAGCAATCGAGGACGACCGCAAAGGTACGAAAGGCCATAGTGAAGGCCTGACTCGTGTGTGTCACAAAATAGACCAGGAAGGAGACCAGACAGGCCCCTGCGTCATTGTAACTGCAGTCAGGACCAAGTATGAGCTTCTCGTCGGGTGTGATGTTGGCCGGGTCGGTAATCAGCGCATTGGCCAGTGTCAAGGTGTCCACAATAAAGTCGGCAATCAAGATGGGCAGGTCGAACAAGTCACACAGCCAGTTCTTGCCACAACTCGTGAGATTAGAACACACGGTGCCGTTGCCACCAATACCGACATTCGGACAGCTCACGGTAAAGGGGATGCCATTGGCTAGGACACATGCTAGCCGACACAGGGCCGTGCGTAAATTATCTCTCGCGACAGCGAAAGTAGGCAGCGGCACTCGGGTATTGGGGATGGCCGGCAAGGTCAAGACTCCCTGGATCAGGTAAACAATGGCAAAGACAAAGGAGACAATGAACTGTCCCAGCGCCACCAGGGCGGCAGAGATGCAGCATACAAACGATTCTTTGCGAAACACAGCAGAGATGTGGTAGTCGGCGGCCAGGAACAAGAGGCGTTGCATTTGGCCAAGGCGTGCCGGCATCGATTGGGCCATGAGCTTGCCCTGATATCGCAGCATGAAATTGAGGGCGGAGCGCGTGGCCACGGGCGTGTTGATGCCGGCATCGCGTTTCAGGTATTGCGCAAGGGAGACGGCTTGGGCATGAAGGACGAGACGCTTTAGATTCACGCCGGCGGCCGCCCCAACAAGAGGTTGTTGTTCAGCTTCTGTTTGTAGGGCTTGATTCGTTGCTGTCGTCGCTTGTTGTAAATCGTAGCCTGACGCCGAGATAGACCCAGTGCTGTTGAAGACAATCGATTGGTAGAGGCAAGGGACCGGGTCAAAGACACCATTGGTATAGACAAAGACCTCCCCGCCCTCCATAATCACCGTCACATTCTGGTTGCCAATGTACGTGACATTAACCATGGTACAAATGGAGGGGACGAGGATAGGATTCGGCTGACACACCAAGTTCACGAGGTTACCCCCGTTGAAGGTCTGAATCTCCGTCTGCGGGGAATCCCATAGCATCTCAGCACTGGGGCAGGCATAGTCTGTCGGATTATCGTTGGTGCATTGGACGAACTGTGTCTCGAGGGAAGCATTGTCTGCGTCGACATAGTAGTAGACGGGCCACAGCAGGGAGACATTGGAAGGAACAAAGGTTCCAATGGTGCTTACCACAGCGAGTGCATTGTAACGACAGACAAGATTGTTGCTGGCAAAGAGACCCGCCGTCGTATTGTCGGTGCAATTGAGGGCAATGTCAATGGCCTGGATGCCGGGTAACAACTGCTGGACCACCACCTGCCGTAACCCCTCAGGTGCATTGATCCAAATCGTATTGTCACCTGGCTTGCAGAAGACAATCGGTTCAATCGTCGTGGTACACGGCATGGGAAACGCAATCCCTGAGTTGGGTGGTTGTTGGTAGAAGCTGAAATTGGCCAAGTACTGGGTGGTCGATTGGCCATAGGGCGTGATATACATGCCGGTGCTATTGGCACCCCAGCATGCCCATTCCGGACCCAGCATGGGTGGTAGTGGGG
>Ga0068863_100004889_pt1 | contig 13205 bp, 9 predicted proteins | sample KBSSwiS62_FD_66596 | JGI IMG/M metagenome (GOLD analysis project Ga0068863, IMG submission 66596) | Switchgrass rhizosphere microbial communities from Kellogg Biological Station, Michigan, USA - KBS Switchgrass S6-2 | ecosystem: Host-associated > Plants > Roots > Rhizosphere > Soil ...
CCCGTCCGTGGCAGGATGGAGACGGTGGATACCGAGGAACGCGCCGCCTTCACCGCCGCCTCCGAGAACTGGATGGTCCGGGGCGGTGGGGTCGATATCGAGATCGTTCCCCAGGGGACGCTCGGGACCCAGGAGATGATCCTCAACATCGGCCCTCAGCACCCGTCGACCCACGGCGTGCTTCGCATCATCCTCGAGCTCGACGGCGAGGTCATCACGCGCGCCGAGCCGGTCATCGGGTACATGCACCGCGGGGCGGAGAAGCTCGCCGAGTACCGCGACACCCGGCAGGTGCTCGTGCTGATGAACCGTCACGACTGGCTCTCGGCGTTCAACAACGAGCTCGGCTGGATCATCGCTGTCGAACGGCTCGCCGAGATCGAGGTGCCCGAACGCGCGCAATGGATCCGGACGATGCTCGCGGAGTGGAACCGCATCCTGAACCACCTGATGTTCATGGGCTCGTACCCGCTCGAGCTCGGCGCGATCACCCCGATCTTCTACGCGTTCATCGAACGCGAGCTGATCCAAGGGCTCATGGAGTCGGCGACCGGCGGGCGGATGCACTTCTCCTACGTCCGGGCCGGCGGCCTGAAGGACGACCTGCCTCTCGGGTGGCTCAAGCAATCCGCCGACGTGCTCAAGCAGGTACGCGCGAAGCTGAAAGACTTCGAGAACCTCGTGATGGGCAACGAGATCGTCTTCGCGCGGACCAAGGGCATCGGGGCCATCCCGCCGGAGACGGCGGTCGCGTACGGGTGCTCGGGGCCCGTGCTGCACGCGAGCGGCGTCGCCATGGATCCTCGCAAGGACGAGCCCTACGCGAAGTACGACGAGGTGGAGTTCGACATCCCGATCGGTCGCAACGGGGACTCCTACGACCGGCTGTGGGTCCTGGTCCAGCGCATGCACGAGTCCTGCGCGATCATCGAGCAGTGCATGGAGAAGCTCCCCGCGGGCGATTACATCGCGGGCAAGCTGCCGAAGAAGCTCTCGCTCGAGGGCGAGACGTACGTTCGGACGGAGAACCCGCTCGGGATGATGGGGTACTACGTCGTCGGGAACGGGAAGAAGGAGCCGTACCGGCTCAAGATGCGGACCCCGTCGTTCTCGAACATCTCGGTGTTGCCCGCGATGCTGCCGGGATCGCTCGTTCCGGACCTGATCGCGCTGCTGGGTTCGATCTTCTTCGTGGTGGGCGACGTCGACCGCTAGCTAGGTCTGGCGGTTGAACCACACGCCGCCCGGGCCGCAGTTCTCTTCTCCTCGCATTCGAACCTATCGGACCTTGGGGCGTTCGGCGTGGGTGCGCGCGCGCGCGAGCCACGGAGGCTCGGGAAGCCCCTCGGTCGCGAGCACGAGCCACCAGAACCCGCCGAACCGCGAGAGGTCGGTCAGCAGGCTCGCTCGGCTTCGTTCCTCCCATACCCGCACGGCCTCCGAGTTGCGTCCCGCCCGCTGCAGCTCGGTCTGCGCGGCCTGCATCGTCTGCTGCCACCGATCGTGCCCGAGTGCGCGCAGGGCGGCCTGCTGCGTCACGGGCTCGAACGCCGACAACCCGACCGAGCGCGCGCGGTCGGCGATCAGCGAGACGTCGACGCCCGCGGTGATGTCGGTGTCTCCCGGATCCGCGAGGACGTCGGCGACCTCCCGGTGCTCGCGGTACCCATGGACCGGCCCCGCCGGACCCTCCACGCTGCCGTAGTCGACCAGCAGGACGTAGCCGCGTCCGATCGCCCGCGCGAGCGCCCCGAGGAGCGCGAACGCGCCGACCGGCACGGTCGTCTCCTCGCCGGGTTCGAGCCGCGGGGGTGGGCCCCAGGCGTCCGACCACGGCACCTCGATCTCACCGAGCGACGCGCCCCGCGCACCGACTCGGACCTCCTTCGGGCCATCGGGTCGACCGCGGATCGGGACGAACGGCAGGTTGTCGAGGACCTCGTTCGCCACCACCACGCCGTCGAACGGATCGAGCTCGCCGAGCGCGGACGCCGTGGCGAAGCCGCGTGCGCCGAGCGCGGCGCGTGCGCCCGTGCTGATCTCGACGCCGATGTAGGCGGGTCGCGGTGCGGGCAGCTCGGCGAACGCGGAGGAGAGCGCCTCGGCGAACGTGCCGTCGCCGGCGCCCAGCTCGACGACGGGGAGCGGCTCGGGCTCGCCGAGCGTGAACCACGCATCGAGCAGCGCGTCGCGGACGCAGTGAGCGAACACGAATGGGTGTACGTGCGGGCTGGTCACGAAGTGCTCGTCGGCCCCCACCGGCGGGGTCTCGAAGAAGCCGTCGGGCCCGTACAGGGCGATCTCCATGTACTCGTCGAACCCGATCGGGCCGTGATCCTCGATCGCCGCCTGCACGCGTCGCGCCACCGGGTCGCTCACGGTCCAAGCCTAGTGACCCCTTGCCCTCCGCCGCGGTCCGCGGATGTCGGGGCTGCGGGTGCATGCGAGGATGCCGCTCGTGGACGACGAGATCCGTGAGGCGGCGTCGGCCGTGGTCGCGCGCGATGCGGAGGAGGGGCTCGAGGTGCTGGTGCTGGAACGGAGCGCCGCGAGCCGCTTCCTGCCCGGCTACGTGGCGTTCCCCGGGGGCTCGACCGACGAGGAGGACCGGGAGCTCGCGCGGCGGTGGTTCGGGACCCCGGAGGAGGCGCGCCGGGCGTGCGCGATCCGCGAGCTCGTCGAGGAGGTCTCGCTCGTCCTGACGCGGTCCGGGCTCGGGCAGGGCGACGAGCTCGCCGGCGTTGAGGCCGCCCCGCCGTCGGCCGACCAGTTGCGTGAGATCGCTCACTGGATCGCACCGCCGAGGGTCCCGGTCCGGTTCGACGCGCGCTACTTCGCGGTCCGGGCATCCGAGGAACTCGAGCCCGTACCCGACGGCGGCGAGACCGCGGACGCGTGGTGGGTGTCGCCTGCGCGGCTGCTTCAGGACTGGTCGGCGGGCCGTCGCCGGCTCTACTGGCCGACCTTCTTCACTGTGACCGAGATCTCCGGCTGCCGTTCGGTCGACGACCTGTTCGGGCTCACGATCGTGACGCGGGAACCCGACGACGACGAGCTCGAACGGCTCCCCCGCTCGACGTTCTGGCAGGACTGATCGCGATGCGCGTGATCCGCGTCCTGGCGCCGAACCCCGGGATCCGCGAGCTCGAAGGGACGAACACATGGATCGTGGGGGACGCACCGGCGCTCGTGATCGATCCCGGCCCCGACGATCGTGGCCATCTCGCCGAGGTCGCGCGGACCGCGGGTTCGGTCGGCGCGATCGCACTGACCCACGATCACCCGGACCACGCGCCCGGCGCGCTCCCGCTCGCGGCGATGACCGGCGCGCGGGTGTTCGCGGCCAGGCCGGTGGCGGGACCGGCCGAGGGGCCAACGGAGGCGATGGGACGGATCCGCGACGGCGACCAGGTGTCGACCGGTTCGGTTTCGCTGGGGGTTGTCGCGACGCCCGGCCACACGCCAGACCACGTTGCGTTCTTCGATGCGCGCACGGGCTCGCTGTTCACGGGCGATGCCGTGCTGGGCCGGGGCACGAGCGTGATCGATCCTCCCGAGGGCGATCTGGCCGCCTACCTTCGTTCGCTGCGCCGGATGCGGGAGCTGGGGCCGAGGACGATCTACCCGGGGCACGGCCCGGTCGTCCTGCGCGCGCTCGCCACGCTCGACGAGTACCTCGACCACCGGAGGATGCGCGAGGAACAGATCCTGACCGCGCTCGGCGACGCGTCGCGCACGCCGGAGGAGATGGTCGCCGAGATCTACGCGGACTACCCGACGGAGCTGCACGAGCTCGCCGCGCGCTCGGTACTCGCGCACCTGCTCAAGCTCGAGGTCGAGGGTCGCGCCGACAAGCGCTCGAAGGCCGGCGTCGTCCGGTGGTCCGCGATCGAACCGCGTTCGTGCGAACGGTGCGGTCGGCCGGTCCGCGGGCGGGTGCGGCTGTGCGGCTCGTGCACGGTCGCGGTGCTCCAGGAGTAGGTCTCTCCACGCGGCACCGCGCTCGCGCGTCACCGCTCCGCGGCGTCCCGTAGCGCGTCGGGATCGGTGATCACGAACCGTCCCCCGCCCGAACGGACGACGCCCCTCGCCGCGAGCGCGCCCACCGTCCGGTTCACGGATTCGCGCGACGCCCCCACCATCCGCGCGAGCTCGTCCTGCGTGAGCGGGATCCGGAGCCGGACACCGTGGGGCCCAGGCACGCCGTGATCGTCGGCGAGCTCGCGGAGGCGCCCGACGACGCGGCTCGGCAGGTCGGCCGCCATCGCGTCCTCCAGCGCGGCCGAGGTCCGGTGCAGCCGGGCGGCGATCAGACGCAGGAGCTCCTCCGCCGTCGCCGGGGTGCGTTCGAGCATGGCCCGCATCGACGCGATCGGCAGGGCGAGCACGGTCGTGGGCCCGACGGCCTGCGCGCGGACGAGCGACGGATCGCCCAGGAGCGCCGACTCGCCGAACAGGTCGCCTCGGCACAGGAGCCCGACCACGATCTCGCGCCCCGAGGCCGTCACCGACGAGAGCCGAACGGCGCCGGCGGTCACCAGGAACAGGCTCGACACGTGGTCGCCCTGACGGACGATGACCTCGCCGTGAGGGAGCCGGCGGGTCACGCCGCCCTCCGTTCGGTCGAGCGCAACCCCCACACGGCGACCCTAGCGCCACCCGCCGACACGGCTCCGGGTCCGGGCGCGCCTTTCGACAGCCCCCGCCGGTCGGGGTAGGCTGCGCTCCCAACGCCGCCAGACCAAGGACAGGACCAAGGACAGGAGACGACGTGACGGTTCGGGCACGAGATGCGCTCGCGCAGGTGCCGCTGTTCGCAGGCATGCCGCCGCGCTTCCTGAAGCGGCTCGCCGACAAGATGGACGAGCAGCGGTTCATGGAGGGCGCCACGATCGTTCGCCAGGGGGAGCCCGGCGACACCTTCTACGTGCTCGTCGAGGGCGAAGCCAAGGTCAAGGACGCGAACGGACGCACGCTGTCCCGCCTGATCCCCGGTGACTTCTTCGGCGAGATCTCGCTGATGGACGGCGGTCCGCGCACCGCGACGGTCGTCGCCGAGACCAACATGACCGCGCTCGCCCTCTCGCGCAAGGACTTCTCGGCGCTGCTCCGGTCGGAGCCGAAGGTGACGGTCGGCCTGCTCAAGCACGCCTCCGCCCTGCTCCGGCGGCTCGAACGCCCCGCCTCCGGCTGAGCGTTGCGCGCCGAGCTGTCCCGTCCGGACGACCCCGGGTCCGTCGTCGCCCTCGCGACGTGGTCGAACGGGCGCCCGAACCTCGAGGTGCTCGACCCGTCGGTCAAGGGTCTCGACACGCTCCTGCGGCCGACACCCGTCGTGGTCGACGACCCGTCGCTCCGGCCACCGGGGACGAGCGGCGACGTGCTGCTGGAGCCCGGCTCGTCCGCCTGGTTCCGGGCGGCCCTGGTCGCGCGCGCCGAGCCGCTCGGTCTGCACGTCCGCTTCGTGGCCTCGCAGATCGTCGGCGGCTGGGATCCGGCCGCGTCGTACCGGTCGTTCGAGGAGCAGATCGAACGGCTGGCCTCGTCCTGACCTACGGGTTGGCGGCGACCCACTCCTTGCCCGCGTCGCAGAACGGGCGGAAGTCGCAGAACCGGCACTGCGTTCCCGGCGTGGGTTCGAACGCGGCCGCCCCGATCCCGCGGAGCCACACCCCGATCCGTTGTCGCACTCCTTCGACGTCGTCCACGGCATAGGAGCGTTCCTCGCCGGTCCTCAGGTAGAAGTACGTCAGCGTGAGATCCTCCGGGGTCTTCCGCCAAACCTCGATACACGCCAACGCGTACAGATCCAGCTGGACCCGGCCGAGCGGGTCGTCCTCCGGCGGCACCCGCCCCGTCTTCCAGTCGACGACCTCCCAGCGTCCGTTCGGCAGGCCGTAGATCGCGTCGATCCGCCCCTTGATCGCGATGCCCTCCAGCGGCAGGAGGAACGGCCGCTCCGCGAAGAGCGGGACCATCTCGCCGAAGCGGCTCTGCACGAAGGCCTTCCGGAGATCCTCCTGCCTGCCGGGGGTCCCGGCGAGCTCCTCGACGGTCACGTCGGGCTCGTCCTCGACCTCCAGCAGGGTGGCCTGGCCGCGCGACTTCATCTCGATCCAGCGGTGGATCTCGGTGCCGATCCGGGCACTCGGGCCGGCGAACCTCGGGAGTGGACGGACGGAGGACCAGTAGTAGAGCTTCGGGCACCGCGCGTAGCCGATCAGCCCGCCGACCGAAACGGTGGACGGTCGAGCCGGACGTTCGTCCACCTCCGCCTCCTGTGCTCGCAGATGCGTCGCCAGCGTACGGCGCGCGGCCGACGCCTCGTCGAACGCGGCGCGCTCGTCCGCGGACAGGGCCTCGAGCGAGGCGGCCGCGACGCCACCGCGTTCGTGCGCCGCGAGCGCGGTCCGGCGCCAGCCCTGCGGGAACAGCTCGTCGCGGTCGTCGGGTCGCGCCGGCCCCGGCCACGGCTTGACGAATCGCTGACGGTACCCCTCGAGCGGGTTGGTCCGGTCGGCCTCGGTGTCGTCCGCGTCGGGCTCGTCGGCGGGCCAGACCGTTCCACCGCCCTGGCGCGCCCACTTGAGCAGCTCGATCAGGAACCGCCCGATGCCCTTGGCCATCAGGTTCTCGCCGTACCAGTTGGCCGAGGAGACGAACAGGTGCTGCTTCGCGCGGGTGAGCGCCACGTAGCAGGTGCGGCGTTCCTCGGCGACCTCCTGTTCGCGCAGGGCGTCGGTGAACGCCTTCATGTTGTCGTCGAAGCTCGGCAGCAGGTCGCGATCGCGCCGGAGCTCGACGTCGAGCGAGCTCCCCTTCCGTGCCGGGTTCTGCTGCACGCGCGCGTCCGGGAACAAGCCGTGCGCGAGCCCCGGGACGAACACCGCCTCGAACTCGAGTCCTTTGGCCGCGTGCACCGTCATCACCTTCACCGAGTCGTCGTCGCTCGGCTGGACCGGGTTCCACTCGCGATCGTCGTCGATCGAGTCGAGATGCTCGAGGAACGCCCGGAGCGTGAGCTCCCCGTCGACAGGCTGGAACGCGTGCACCTGCTCGAGGAACGCCGCGAGGTTGCGTCGCTGCGCGAGCGCCATCGGCTGGTCCGCGGCCGAATCCAGCTCGGCCAGCAGCCCCGTCCGGCGGATGATCTCGGCGAGGAACTCGCCGACCGGTCGTCGCGCCGCCACGCGGAGCGCGTCGAGCTCGTCGCGGAACTCGGCCAGCCGAACGCGGCCCTCGTCGGTGAGCCCCTCGATCTCGTCCAGGCGTTCGAGCGCCTCGGCCATCAGGAACGGGTGGTCCTCGAGCAGATCGTCGTCCTCGTCGAGCGCCAGATCGGCCAGCAGCTTTCGGAGCTCACCGCCGCTGGTCCGGGACCATGCGGCCAGGACGCCGAGGTCGCGCAGCCCGACGCGGTACCGGGGCCCGGTCAAGATCCGTGCGAGCGCGACGCCGTCGCGCGGATCCTCGGTCGCGCGCGCGTAGGCGAGCACCTCGACGATCTCGGGGAGGTGGATCAGCCCCGCGAGGTTCACGAACTCCGCCGGCACCTCCATCGCGCCGAACGCCAGTTGCAGCGCCTCGAACAGCCGGTGGGTCCGGCACAGGACGGCCATGTCGCGCCAAGCGACGCCCTCGGCGTGGAGCGCGTGTGCGCGCTCGGCGACGCCCTCGGCCTCCGCGATCTCGTGCTCGTAGCGGGCGACCTCGACGTGTCCGGCGCCGTTGCGGTCCCACGGGCGCAGAAGCTTGTCGGGATCGGGGCGCTGGTTCGACGGCAACGCGTCGATCACGCGGTCGGCCGCCTCGAGGATCCGCGCGCCGGATCTGAAGTTCGTGTAGAGCGGGAGCTGCGCGGACTCGGTCCCGTCGGGGAGCGGGAACTCCGCGCGGAAATGCAGGAGGTTCCACAGGCTCGCGCCGCGCCACGCGTAGATGTTCTGGTCCGGGTCGCCGACCGCCGTCACGGGATGGCCGTCGCCGAACACGGCGCGCATCAGCACCGCCTGGGCGTGGTTCGTGTCCTGGTACTCGTCGAGCAGCACGGCCCCGAACCGCTCCCGGTAGGCCTTGCCCACCTCCGGGTGGTCCGACGCGATGCGGACCGCGTGCGCGATCTGGTCGCCGAAATCGATCACGCCGAGCTCCGCCTTGAGGTCGCGGAACACTCGAACCGCCCGGGCGATCTCGATCCGCTCCCGCGCGGCCGCGAAGGGCTCCGCCGACTTCGCCTTGCCGAGCGCGCCGAGCTTGCCCTCGACGTGCTCGATCACGGTCTCGGGTTCGACGAGGTGGTTCTGGAGCTGCTGGTCCAGATCCAGGATGTAGCCGACGATCGCGGGCTGCCACCGCGTGTGGAGCGTCTCGAACGTCATCCGGTCGAGCACCCGGGCCGCGATCTGCGCTCGCTGCGCCTGGCTGAGCACCCGCTGGCCGGGTTCGAGCCCGATCAGCATCCCGTGGCGTTCGAGCACCTGGGCGGCGAACGCGTGGTAGTTCGAGATCTCGGGTTCCTCGCCCTCGTCCAGCTCGAGGGTGCGGAGCGCCTTGCGCATCTTGAGGATCAGGTTCTCGGTGGCCTTGTTCGTGAACGTGAGGCAGAGCACGTTGCCCGGCATCACGCCCTCGTGATCGGCAGGCCAGGCCCCCGTCGCGACCATCGCGAGGTAGATCACGCGCGCGGCCATCACCGACGTCTTCCCCGATCCGGCGCCGGCCACGACCACGCAGGGTTCGAGCGGCCAGGAGATCGCGGTCCACTGTTCGGGCGTGGGATCGCCGCGGAGGAAGTCGACGATCGGTCGAGGGTAGCGCTCGGTCATGAGCCGACCTCGGCCGGCGCGGTCGCGGGCGCTTCGACCGGGAACACGGCGCCGCCCTGCGGGTAGCGCGTGCAGAGGGTCTGGAACCGGCAGAAGAAGCAGCTCGCCTTCGTGTTGGCGACGTACCGGCGCTGTTCGTTGAGCTCGCGGATGCGGTCGATCAGCTCGGTGAGCCGCTCGCGCATCCGCGCCTTGTAATCCTCCTCCACGTCCTCGGATACCGACCATGCCTTGACGTCGAGCGCGGGATCCGCCTTCTTCCCGCCGAGGAACGCGAGCTCGACCGCCTGCACGGGCCGGTGCTCGGCCAACTCGTCGTCCTCGTTGACCGCCAGGTAGTAGATGCCGAGCTGCAGGCTCTCGGAGGGCTTGGGCGCGCTGTCCGAACGCCCGGTCTTGTAGTCGGTGATCCGCGTGCCGCCCTCGGGCACCGGGCCGATCCGGTCGATCTTGCCGCGGATCCGAGCGCCCTCGAACTCGAACGCGAACCCGCGCTCGGTCGCCGTCGCCGGCGGCTCCGCGTAACGTTCGAACCAGTTCCGGATCAGGACCGCCTTGGCGTTCGCGCGCTCGGCCTCGGAGATCGCGTACGACGGGAACCGGGTCTTCTCCCACCGCTCGTCCAGCGCGCGTCCGAACGCCTCGGGCGTGCGCTCGACTTCGCCGCGCTCGCACCCCTCGATGATCGAGTGCACGAGCTTGCCCACCCAGGCCTGGTAGCCGCCGCCTGGATCCAGCCCGAGCTCGCTGGACAGCACGAACTGCAGCTCGCAGTTCTCGAGCGTCGACAGCCGCGAGTACGACAGCGAGAGGGCGTCCTCCACCACCGCGGAGAGGTCGGTCCACTCGCGCTGGAACCACCACGAAGCCGGGTCGTCCCCGAGCGCGAGCAGCCCGTCCAAGCCCGCGAGCCGCTCGGCCGCCGGCGCGTTCGGGTCGCCGAGCCCGCGCCGCCATGCCGAAGCCGCCTCGAACGTCGACACCGGCTCCGCGAACGGCGCGGCCGGAACGTCGCGCCACGGCAGACCGAGCTCCTCGACGAACCGCGAGGTCAGCGTGACCGAGGACTCGTCGCCGTGCGGATCCGTCGCGGTCAGCACCACCCGGCGCCGCGCGCGCGATCGGACCATCCCGAACAGGCGGCGCTCGTCGGCGAGCCGTCGCCGGTTGACCTCGGAACGCGCGATCGCGCCCTCGAGCGTCGCGAGATCGAACATCGGCTCGGGCCGGGACAGGCTCGGGAAATCGCCCTCGAGCGCATCGAGCACGATCACCGTGTCGAACTCCCGACCGGCGGCCGCGTGCGCCGTCAGCACCTGCACCTCGTCGTGGCCGCCCTCGTCGCCCGCCGCGAGGCTCGGCGCACCCTCCGCCGCGCCGAGCGAGAGCAGGAAGGCCTCGGTCGACGGGTCGGCCGCCGTGCCCGCGGACGCGACGGCGTCCGAGAACTCGACCACCGCGTCGAGGTCGACGAGCGCGTGGTGGTCGGTCTCGGCCCGCTCCACCAGGTCGGCTGCGAACGGGAGCTCGAGCCAGAGCAGGCGGAACGCGTCGAGCACCGAGGCGTGAACGGCCTCGGCCCGTTCGAGGATGTCTGCGAGCGCCCGCAGCGCTTCCGCGTCCTCGGGTTCGGCGAGGTCGTGCAGCGCGAGCGCCTCGCGCGGCGGTCGACCGTGCGCGCGCGCGAGGCGCAGCAGCGTTCGGACCGATGCCGGCGACAGCCGGCCGAGCTCGGAGGTCAGGACCGGCTCGATCAGCGCGTCCCGCTCCTGCGGACCGGCGACCAGCCAGCGCAGGGCGAGCACGAACGGGCGGGTGGCCGGGACCGCGGCAGGCGAACCCGCATCGGCGATCCTGCGAGGGACGTGTGCGTCGTCGAGGGCGCGCAGGAGCCCTTCGACGCGTGGCCCGTGACGCCGGACCACCACCGCGAGCTCGAGCCACGCGACCCCGTCGTCGACGTGGAGCCGACGCAGCTCGCGCGCGACCGCCGCGTGCTGCTCGGAGACGTGTCCGGCACGCCAGGCCTCGGTCGACACGGGCTCGGGACGATGCGGGGTCTCGAGCTCGACCGACGCGGCGCCCGGGTTGCGCTCGACGAACCGTCGGAAGGGTTCGTCGGTGGTTCCCTGGAACGAGAACAGATGCGCGTCGAGGTCGCCGGCCGCGACGAGGCTCCGCGGACGGATCTCGGCCAGGAAGCGCTCGGCCGCGAAGGTCGTGTCCTGGTAGTCGTCGACCATGACGTGGTCGAACGGGGGATCGCCCCCGCCCGCGGCGACGGAAGCCTGCTCGACGAGCCCCGCGAAGTCGACCTCGCTGGAGGCGTCGAGCACGGACAGGTAGTGCCGGAGGAACGCAGCGAGCTCGTCCCATCCCGCGAGCCCGCGTTCGGCGGCCTCGCGCTCGATGTCGTCCGGCGACCGGAGCGCCTCCTGCGCCCGGATCACGAGCTGACGGACCTCGTCGGCGAACCCGCGGAGCCCGAGCAGCGAGCCGAAGACCGGCCAGCGCTCGGGATCCTCGCCGTCGAGGAGCTCCCGCACCCTCAAGAACTGCTCCGACGCCGACAGCACCGTCGGCGGCGTGGCGTACCCGAGCCGCTCGAACCGCTGGCCGACCACGTGGAACGCGAGGCCGTGGATCGTCACGACGGTCAGGTTCGGCAGTGCGACCGGGAGGCGTTCGAGCAGCAGGCGCCGGGCCTCGTCCCTCGCGCGCCGCGAACCCACGACGAGCGCCACGCGTTCTGGGTCGGCGCCCCCCTCGACGAGCCGCGCGAACCGCTCCCGCAGCACCGCCGTCTTGCCGGTGCCCGATCCGCCCGAGACGAGCATCGCGCCGTCGGCGTGGTCGAGGACCGCACGCTGCCGCGGGTCGGGGTGGAGGGGTTCGACGGGGGCCATCGGCGCGATGCTACCGCCGTGCTGGGACACGGCCGGGCACGGCCGCGATCAACCCGCCTGCGCGGCCCACCGGTAGACACCGGAGCCACTGATCGCGCCGACCAGCTGCCCGTCGCGAAGGACCAGCGCCGCACGATCGTTCCCCAGCCGCGCCGAGACCTCGTCGAGCCGCTCGTCGGGGTGGGCCACCAGCACGTGCTCGAGCGGGATGACCGCGTCCCGGGCCGGCCGCAGCGGATCTCGGCCCCCGAGCTCGCGCGCCGAGTTGAACGAGATCATCCCGATCACCCGCCCGTCCTCGAGCACCGGGAACGCCTCCTCCTCGTGGCCGCGCAGGAAGCGATCCAGCGTCTGCGAGAGCGAGAGGTCCGCCGGGACCGCGGGGGGCGGCGGATCCATCGCGTCCGCGACGGTCGCCGACGCGAGGCGGCCGTCGATCCCGATCCGCTGTTCCGAGGCCTGCGCGCCGCGGAAGATGAACATCCCGATGATCCCGCCCCACACCGCCTCGAAGATCCGTTGCTGCGTGAGCGCGTAGATCGCGATCGCGAACACGAGGCCACCAACCACCAGCCCCGAGCGAGCCGCGATGCGTGTCCCCTTCTGCCGGTCGCCCGTCACGCGCCACACGACCGACTGGAGCATGCGGCCGCCGTCGAGCGGCAGGCCGGGCAACGCGTTGAAGACCGCCATGAACAGGTTGACGGCGGCGACGTAGCTGAACAACCCGGGCAGCGGGCCGCCCGAGCTCTCGGACGCGCGCGCGAGCACCCAGAAGACGCCCGACAGGCCGAGGCTGGTCCCCGGCCCGAGCCCGGCGATCGCGAACGCGGCGCCCGGTCCTTTCTCGTCGGCCCGGGCCGCGGTGAACCCGCCGAAGAACACCAGCGTGATGCCGTGGACCTCGATCCCGTTGGCCCGGGCCGTGACCGCGTGGGCGGCCTCGTGCAGGAACACCGACCCGAAGAAGATGAGCGCGCCGAACAGCGCGAACGCGAACGCCTCGCCACCGGCGATGTCGGGGAACTCGCGGTCGAGCTGTGCCCAGAACGTGGCGACGAGCAGCACGGCGATCCAGATCCAGGACGAGTCGACGTTGACCGGCACGCCCCGGATCGTCGCGATGCGGAAACCGCGGCCGAACATCCTCCGAGGGTACCCCCACCCGCTTCGAGCGGCCGTTCGGCCACGGTCTGCGACAGTGGAGACGTGGACGACCGAGGCGACGAACCGACCGAACGCGAGCCCACGCATCGTCTCCGAGCGGCCGCGCCGCCCATGCTCCTGGCCTGCGTGGTCGGGCTCGTCGGCGCGTGGCTCGGCCTGGCCCTGCTCGCGCGTGAGACCGTGCCGATGGGCCCGTTCCGCGTGGAGCTCGATGTCGGGTTCGGCCGCGGGGAGACCGTCCTCGGCCTGCCGCCGTTCGGCGCGCTCACGGCCGACACCCACCTGTCGCCGCTGCACCTGTCGGCGA
>Ga0068863_100004893_pt1 | contig 13202 bp, 14 predicted proteins | sample KBSSwiS62_FD_66596 | JGI IMG/M metagenome (GOLD analysis project Ga0068863, IMG submission 66596) | Switchgrass rhizosphere microbial communities from Kellogg Biological Station, Michigan, USA - KBS Switchgrass S6-2 | ecosystem: Host-associated > Plants > Roots > Rhizosphere > Soil ...
ACCGGACGGGGCGGCGGCTAGCCCCAGCGCGCGATGATGCTTGTGCAACTCAAGGGACCTCCAACAGTCACGTTTCAACCAAGAGCTGCCTTGCGGTTGGAAGTCCCATGGGGCAGCGGGGCGCGATATATGTGTCGTGATTCCTGCTGTAAAGATTCTTTGCCCGACTGCTGAAGATTCCGTGACCGTATGTCGCTGATACGCAACGGCTAATCGAAAAGGTGAAATATCAACAACTTATCAGAAGTTGCCCGATTGTCCCGAGCCGATGTCGTCGAGTCGGCGCGTCGAATCCAGGGTCAAATCGAGCGTACGCCACTCATCGAAAGCGAGGTCGGGGGCGCCCGAGTCTGGCTCAAGTGCGAATGCCTGCAGACCGGCGGCGCGTTCAAGTTGAGGGGAGCCACGAACAGGCTGCTGCAGCTTTCCCCGGAGGAGCGGCAACGCGGCGTGGTCGCATTCTCGTCCGGCAATCACGCGCGGGGCGTCGCAATCGCGGCCCGGCGGCTCGGCATCCGGGCGGTGATCGTCATGCCTGCCGACGCGCCCGAGGTGAAGATAGAAGGCACGCGGGGCGAGGGGGCAGAGATCGTCTTCTACGACCGCCGCACCGAGAGCCGGGAGGAGATCGCGGCAAGGATCGCGGCCGAGACCGGCGCCACGGTCGTCCCGAGCTTCGATGACGCAATGATCGTTGCGGGACAGGGGACCGCCGGCTTGGAGATCGTCGAGCAACTCGGACGTTCGCCGTCCCGGATCCTGATCCCATGCGGCGGTGGCGGGCTGGCCTCGGGCATTGCGCTGGCGGTTCCCGAGGCAGAGATCGTGATCGTCGAGCCCGAGGGGTGGGACGACATGGCGCGCTCGCTCGAAGGCGGCGAGATCGTGTCGGTCGAGCCCGGGGCACCGAATACCTTCTGCGATGCGATCATGACACCGCGGGTCTCGCCGATCACTTACGGCATCCTCCGCGATCGCGAGGCCAAAGCGCTATCGGTCAGCGACGACGAAGTGGCCGACGCAATCCGCTTCGCCTGGGCAAGGCATGGTTTGATAGTTGAACCGGGTGCGGCCGTTGGCCTTGCAGCATTGTTGGCCGGCAAAATTCCACCAGCGGAGGATACGGTAGTCGTTCTATCCGGTGGGAACGTAGATCCAGCACTTCACAACCGGATCATAGCGGAAGCCGCTTAGCCGACGTTGCGGGTCTTGTACTCACCGGGTTCCACATGGACTGGGCTGGACCGCTCGACGGCCTTGGTCAGCTCCTCGAGCTCCGCGGCAAGCGTCTTCAGCTCTGCGGCAAGAAAGCGGCGCTCGTTCTCGGCAACCGATTCAGAGGCGTCGATCAGCGTGTCGAGCATCATCGCGATGCACGGCAGGATCGTTTCCTCAATCCGTTCGAACGCCTCGTCGAGACGCGCCTGCTGGTCAGCCTTCGGCATGACTGCAATTTGACCGATGTTGGTTAAGTCTTGATGAAATTGGGGCCCGCCAATGGATAGATTTTCATCGATCGCGATGACCGCTGCCATGGTCGCGGCTTTCCTGCTGCTCGCGGGCGGGGTGAAGCTTGCCCTGGACCGTCAGACGCGAACGCGCGGCGCGCTGATGATCGTCGCCGCGCTTGTCATCGTCATGAACGTGATGATCTGGACGGTATAGCCGGCTTGATTGGGTCCGTGGCGAGCCGCATGTCGAGATAGTCGTCCACCGACTTCATCAACAGGTCGAGCTCGTTCGCGAAGAAGTGGTTCGCGTTCGGGATCAGGTCGTGATGGATCGTGATGTGCCGCTGGGTCCGGAGCTTGTCTACGAGCTTCTGGACCGCGCTGGGGGTGACCACCTCGTCCGCCTCGCCCTGGATGATGATGCCCGATGACGGGCAGGGGGCGAGGAAGCTGAAATCGTACATGTTCGCGGGGGGCGCGATCGAGATGAAGCCGCGGATCTCCGGACGGCGCATCAACAGTTGCATGCCGATCCAGGCGCCGAAGCTGACGCCTGCGACCCAGGTGGTCTCGGCTTCCGGATGGATCGACTGCACCCAATCAAGCGCGCTCGCCGCATCCGACAGCTCGCCGATGCCGTTGTCGAAGATGCCCTGGCTCTTGCCGACGCCGCGGAAGTTGAACCGCAGCGTCGCGAAGCCACGCTTGACGAACGTTTGGTAGAGCAGCTGGACGATCTTGTTGTTCATCGTGCCGCCCGCCTGCGGGTGGGAATGCAGGATTAGGGCGACAGGTGCGCGGGGACGGGTGCCGGGATGGAAGCGTCCTTCGAGGCGCCCCTCCGGGCCTGGGAAAATGACTTCGGGCATATGCTCGCTTAAAGAAGTGCCGCTCGCGAGTGCGCGAGCAGCGTCGGGGTCCTATATAGGGGCCGCCGTTCATGTGGCAATTGGCAGGAAACCGGCGGTTTTGAGCAGTCCCGAGCGTCTTTACCTGGATCATGCGGCAACGACGCCGATCCTGCCGCAAGCGCGTGCTGCCGTTTCCGCTGCAATGGAAGCCTGGGCCAACCCAAGCTCACCGCATGCGGATGGTCGTCGGGAGCGCGCCGCGTTCGAGGAGGCGCGGCGGACAATCGCCGACGCGCTCGACTGGCGTCATGACGTCATTCTCACGTCGGGGGCGAGTGAGGCGATCCAGATCGTCGCTGCGCGGGCCAAGGTGGAAAGGCGGATCGTCGGCCCGACCGAGCATGATGTGGTCGCTGCTGCAATGGAGGGGGGCGTGACGGTCCTGCCGGTCGACGGGAACGGACTGATCGACCTTGCGGCGCTGGAAGCCGAACTCGCGAAAGGGCCCGCCCTTGTCGCGATCCAGCTGGTCAACAACGAGACTGGCGTCATTCAACCGATCGAGCAGATCCAGGAAGTGGTGCGCGCTGCCGGATCGCTATTGCTGTGCGACTGCGCGCAGGCTGCGGGAAAGATCCCACTGCCCGAAGCTGATTTCATCGCCGTCTCGGGGCACAAGTTCGGCGGGCCGCCGGGTGTCGGCGCGCTCCTTGTCCGCGACCTGGCGACGGTCGAGCCGAGCGGCGGACAGGAGCGGGGCTATCGCCGCGGCACCGAGAATGGACCGTCCGTTGCGGGAATGGCCGCCGCGCTAAGCTCGCTCGCCTTTTCCGACGCCATGCCGCGTCTCAAGGAACTGCGCGCCGGGCTCGAACAGGTGATCCAGGCTGCGGGCGGTATTGTGATCGCCGCCGATGCACCGCGTATCGCCACCATCGGCGCCTATGCGATACCCGGCGCGGCCAGCGCCAGCCAGCTCGTGCAGCTGGATCTCGCGGGCATTTCGGTTTCGGCGGGAAGCGCCTGCTCGTCTGGAAGCATGAAGCCGAGCCGCGTGCTGGCGGCGATGGGTGTTCCGGAAGAGATTGCCGCGTCGGTAATCCGCGTGAGCTTCGGCCCCAGCACCGGCGAAGCCGATATCGAACGGTTCACGGCCGAGTGGCGACGCATCGCCGGCCGTGCCAAGGCAGCCGCTGCATGATCTACCTCGATTACCAGGCGACAACCCCGCTCGCGCCAGAAGTCGCGGAGGCGATGCAGCCGTGGATCGAGGAGAAGTTTGCCAACCCGCACTCCCCCTCGCGCTGGGGCCGCGAGGCTGAAGCCGCGATCGAAGTCGCCCGCAAGCAGGTTGAGCGCGCGATGGGCCTGAAGGGCGGGAGCATCGCCTTCACCGGAAGTGCCACCGAAGCGCTCAACTGGGCGCTTAAAGGGACGATCGAGAAGGCCTCCCCAGGGCGCAATCGGATCATCACGGTCGCGACGGAGCATGCGGCGGTGCTCGACACCTGCGAATGGCTTGCGGGGCAGGGAGCCGACCTGACCGTGCTCCCGGTGCAGCCCGACGGCTTTCTCGACCTGGCGCTGCTGGAACGTGAACTCGATGACAGGGTAGCACTCGTCGCCGTCATGCAGGTGAACAACGAGATCGGCGTTATCCAACCCATCTCTGAAATTGCTGCAAAGACCCACGAGGTCGGCGCGCTCATGCTGTGCGACGCCGTGCAGGCGTTCGGGCGCCTTGAGCTGCCAGCTGGGCCCGACCTCGTCGCCGTATCTGCACACAAGATCCACGGCCCTAAGGGCGTTGGCGCCTTGTGGATGAGCAAGGGCAGGGAGCCAGCACCGTTTATCCACGGGGGCGGGCAGGAACAGGGCCTCCGCTCCGGAACGCTTTCGCCGATGCTGTGCGTCGGCTTTGGTGCTGCGGCGAAGCTGGCGGACGAGCGACGCGCCAGCGACGGGCAGCATGTCAACGACCTTTGGGAGGCCGCGCTCGCGGCGCTTGGCCCCAGCTGGACGATCAACGGCAGCACCGACCACCGCTATCGCGGTAATCTCAACATCCGCCGCGAAGGCCTTGATGGGGCGAGACTAATTTCGGAGCTTCGCGACATCGCGTTTTCGCTTGGGTCCGCTTGCGCCAGCGGCTCGGGCCGCCCGAGCCATGTCCTTCGCGCATTGGGTCTCGACGATCGCACCGCACGATCCTCTATCCGCCTCGGCTTCGGCCGCTACACGACGCGGGAGGAAATCACGGACGCCTGCAAGCGGATCGCCGCTGCTGCTATCGCCCAGGAGAAGCTCGTCGCGTGACACTGGTGCGTTTCTTCAAGACAGATGGGACCCTCGACAAGGAAGTGGATGCATCGTCCGGGCAGCGCTTGCTCGACGTCGCCTGGGCAGCGCGCCAGCCCCTCGAGGGCGCTTGCGAGGGCGTGATGGCCTGCTCGACGTGCCACGTTATCGTCGACGCGGAGGACTTCGCGAAGCTACCGCGGGCGAGCGAAGAAGAAGAAGACCTGCTCGACCTTGCCGCTCATGCGACGCGGACCTCCCGGCTAGCGTGCCAGATCATCCTGACCGAAGACCTCAAGTCCCTGAGCGTGCGAGTTCCGCCGGAGGCCCGCAACTGGATGGGGCGCTAGCGACCGTCAGCAGGCAGCGGCGCACCTACGCGGCTGTCGGTATCCTCGCGCTTGTGCTTGCGGTCGCGCACCTTCGCGAGGACGGTCGTCCAGATCGCTTCCAGTGAGGCGAGATCGAGTGCGCCGCGCTTGTTGTGGTCGAGCAGCTGGAACCGTTCCAGCGCTGCCTGCTCGAACTCTGGGCGGGTGATCGCGCGGTTGAAGTCAGCGTCTGCGGCGGCAACCGGCTCGGGCATGTTGAGCAGGCCATAGCGTGCAGCGCCCTGCAGCCCGGCCAGGGACGGGTCGGCTTCGCGCTTGCTCCGCTTTGGCCGGTGCGCCCCCGCATCCAGCTCCCCATCTTCCGGCGGCTTCGGGGGTGCGGCCTCTCCTGGCTGTCGTTTTAACCTCGAATTGACCTGTATGTCGGGCGCGACCTCCCATTCGTACTGGATCAGCTCCTCGGGCAGAATCTGGCCGTCGCGATCCGTATCGAGCACCGCGAAGAAGCGGTCGGCATCGGACTTCATTTCATCTGCCGTGAGCAGGCCGTCGTGATTGAGGTCGGCCTGGTTGAACCAACGGGAGAGTGCATCCCCGGTTCCGCCCTTGGCCCTGAACGGCTCGCCCATCGGGCTGATGAACGGGGCCCAGGGATGGCCGACGACGCTGATGCCGCGGTCTGCGGGTGCTGCGGCGGCGACCAGCAGCGGGAGGAGGAATGACGGCACCACCGTGGATCTAATAGTTGCCGGGAACGACAGCGCCATCCGAAGAATCTGGCGGCGGCGCGCTTGGCGCATCATTGCGGTTGGGCTCCGGTGGCGGCGCAGGCCGAATGCGTTGGAGGTCCGGCAGCGTCAAATAACCGTGATTATCGAGATCGAGCGCCAGGAAACGCTGTCCCGCGGCCTGCCTGAACTCTTCCAGTGAAACGCCGCGGTTGAAGTTCGTGTCGGCGGCAGTGACGGGCTCGGGCAAGTCGAGCAGGCCGAAGCGCGCCGCCCCTTGGTGATTGTCATCGCCGCCGCGGAAGAAGCGCTGACCGCCGCCATGATGGTGGCCTCCGCCGTGTCCATATCCGCCTCCGCCTTCTGCTTCCGGTCGCGGACCGTCCATGCCGCCCATTTCAAAGCGTGGTCCGCCCGATATCTCCGGTGCCACGACGGTTTCGTAGCGCGTGATCTCGTCGGGATCGATTTCCCCATCGTGGTTCACGTCAAGCGTCGCGAAGAAGCGATCAGCATCGGCAGTCATCTCCGCGAGAGTGAGCTTCCCGTCATGGTCGCGGTCGGCCTCAGCGAACCACAGGGCCAAGCCGGTAACGTCACGGGTTTCCGGGCGGAAGGGTTCGCCCATCGGGCTGATGAACGGGCGCCCGCCGCGGCGCGTGCCGAATGTGGGCCGTGTAGGCTCGGGAGCGGGCGCCTGAGCCGCGCTCGCTGCGGCGAAGATCAGCAGGGGAAGCAGCGGCATGGTTGCAGTGAAGCATCGCCAGCGCTTTCTGTAAAATGAATGGAAAATGAAATCGTGTGTGTGGCGGCCCAGCTTGCGCGGCGGCAGGTCATCGACCATATGCGCGCCCGGAAGTCGGCGGACGGCGCTGTCGCCAACCTGGTCAGATCCGGAAGGAAGCAGCCACAACGATTTCGTGCCGGGTCGTCGGCTTCCACCGCTCGCAATCATGAGCCTCACACCCTAAACCGCTGTTGTGAACGACGACGAATCGCCGGGCCTCGGGCTCGATCTTCCTGAAGAGACTGCAAAGCCCGCTGCGGCGTCGCCGTATCGCGTCCTTGCGCGCAAGTATCGGCCGCAGACCTTTGCCGAGCTGATCGGCCAAGATGCGATGGTGCAGACGCTCGCGAATGCAATCGAGCGCGGGCGCATCGCCCATGCCTTTCTGCTCACGGGCGTCCGCGGTGTCGGCAAGACCTCGACCGCGCGGCTGATTGCCAAGGCGCTGAACTGCATTGGGCCGGATGGGCAGGGCGGTCCGACGATCACACCATGCAACGTCTGTGACCCATGCCGCGCGATCTCCGAAGGCCGCCACATTGACGTCATCGAGATGGACGCCGCGTCCCACACCAGCGTCGATGACATCCGCGAGATCATTGACGCGGTTCGCTATGCGTCGGTGAGCGCGCGTTACAAGATCTACATCATCGACGAAGTTCACATGCTTTCCAAGAACGCATTCAATGCTTTGCTAAAGACTCTTGAGGAACCTCCTGAGCATGTGAAGTTCCTGTTCGCGACCACTGAAGTGAACAAGGTGCCGGTGACGGTGCTGTCACGATGTCAGCGCTTCGACCTAAGGCGCATCCCGGCAGAGAAGCTTGCCGCCCATTTCGCCGAAGTGTCGAGGTCCGAGGGCGTCGAGGTCGAGCCCGAAGCGCTGAACATGATCGCTAGAGCCGCCGAAGGATCGGCTCGCGACGGCCTCTCGATCCTCGATCAGGCGATTGCTCACGGGGCAGGTGCGGTCTCCGCCGCCCAGGTACGCGACATGCTCGGCCTCGCCGACCGAGGCCGCATCCGGCGGCTCTTGCAGCTGATACTTGGCGGAGATGCCCCCACTGCCCTGACCGAGCTCGACGAGGCGCATGACCTCGGGATCGATCCGACCCAGCTGCTTCGCGGCCTGATGGAATCCCTTCATGCAGCGACCCGGGCTAAGGCTTCCGCAAACGCCGATCCTTTGCTGAGCGCTGAGGAGCGCGAGAGCGCAGCGGAAATGGCAAGGCAGCTGTCATGGGGAACGATCCATCGCCTGTGGCAGATGCTGCTGAAGGGGCTGCAGGACGTCGAGATCGCCCCCGACCCGCGCGAAGCGGCCGAGATGGCGCTGCTCCGGCTGATTCACGCGGCCGACATGCCCGATCCCGCCTCGCTCGTTGCGAAACTCACAGGTGAGGGTGCTTCCGTCGTGACGTCATCGGCGCCTTCAGCTCGGCCTTTGGGTCCAACGGGCCGCGCCCCGGCTGACTTCGCAGGGCTGGTCAAGGCCGTTGAACAGAGCGGCAAGCACCTGCTTGCGCAGCAGCTCCACGATCAGGTTGGCGTCGTGCGCTACGCTCCGCCGGAGTTGGTGCTGAAGCCGATGCGCCCCCTCGGTGCCGACTGGTCCCGCGACCTTGCGCTGGCGCTCAAGGCCGCCACGGGCACCAGCTGGCAGGTGTCGCTGTCGGATGACGCCGGTGAGCCGTCGCTGCTCGATCAGGAGAAAATCGCCGAGGAACGCGTTCGCTCCGACGTGCTCGCCGATCCCAATGTCCGTGCGGTGATGGACGCCTTTCCGGGCGCCGAGCTCGAATCCTTCTCAACCAAAGGCGGCTGACATGCCTGAACTCCCCGATTTCGATTCCATCATGCAGATGGCGCAGAACGCCCAGGCCGAGCTTCAGAAAGCACAGGACAACCTCGACAAGATCGAGGTCGAGGGCGTCGCCGGCGGTGGCATGGTGAAGGTCCGTGCGACCGCCAAGGGCCGGATCCTTGGTGTCGACATCGATGAGACGCTCCTGCAGCCATCGGAAAAGACGATGGTCGAGGACCTCGTCGCCGCGGCCATCAACGACGCTCGCAACAAAGCCGACGGCGCAGCAGCGCTCGAAATGGAGAAGATGCAGGGCACCCTGCCGCTCCCACCGGGTTTCAAGCTGCCCTTCTAACTGTCGCGGTTTCGCAAGAAGCCGTCGCCCCCACGCAAACAGCCGCAGCTTGCCTCCGCCACGGACGCGAGTCACACTGGCTATGGCTGAAGGGGAGAGCGCTGATGGGCATGCTCGGCGCAATGCAGGATTTTCCGCTCCGCATCATGCGGCTGATGGACCATGCCGAGCGCGAGCACGGCAATCGCGAGATCGTGGCGGCGAGGCCCGACGGAACGCTCATCCGAACCAATTGGAACGAGGTCGGAGCGAAGTCGCGGCAACTGGCGCAGGCGCTCGAGCGGCTCGGAGTTGAGCCCGGCGACCGCGTTGCCACTCTCGCGATGAACCATGACCGGCACCTCGTCGCCTGGTTCGGCATCGTCGGCATGGGGGGCGTGCTGCATACGCTCAACCCGCGCCTGTTCGATGATCAGCTCACCTACATCATCAATCATGCCGAAGACCGCGTGATACTCTACGATCGCGCCTTCGCGCCTTTGGTCGAGCGCCTGAGGCCGCAGCTGACCGGTACTCGCCACTTCATCTGCTTCGACGATGAGTTGGACGACCTCCTCGCTGCCCAGGACGGCAATTACGCCTGGTACGAGGGGGACGAGCGCGAGCCCTGCGGGCTCTGCTACACCAGCGGCACTACCGGCAATCCCAAGGGCGTCCTCTACGAGCACCGCGCGACGGTGCTCCACGCCATGAGCGTCATTGCGCCTGATATTTTCGACTTGTCAGCGCGGTCAGTGATCCTCCCTGTTGTCCCGATGTTCCACGCCAATAGCTGGTGCCTGCCTTATGCGGTCGCGATTGCCGGTGCGAAGCTGGTGATCTGCGGCGACAATCGCCCGGAACACCTGTGCAAGCTGTTCAACGAAGAGGGCGTCACCCACACCGCGGGCGTTCCGACCGTCTGGCTCGGCATGATCGACCATGTCGAGGATACCGGCGCCAGCCTGGGCAAGCTCAAACTGGTCATCATCGGCGGATCGTCGGCGCCGCCGGCGACCATCCGTTGGTTCCGGAAGCGCGGAATCCACGTCAATCACCTCTGGGGAATGACGGAGATGACACCGGTCGGAACCGTTGGGGCTCCGCCAGCCAACTGGGACGAGATGAGCGACGACGAGCAGGTCGACTATATGTCACGGCCCGGCCGCTCGATGTTCGGCGTGGAGCTCCGCACCGTCGATGCAGAGGGCAGGGTGCTCCCGCGCGACGGCGTCAGCTCCGGCAAGCTGCAGACCCGCGGGCCCGCCGTGGTCAAGCGCTACTTCAAGCAGGACCAGGACTGCGTCGATGCCGATCAGTGGTTTGACACGGGAGACATGGCCGCGATCCATCCCGACGGCACCATCCAGATCACCGACCGCGCCAAGGACGTGATCAAGTCGGGGGGCGAGTGGATCAGCTCGATCGAACTGGAGAATGCCGCCGTCGGCTGCCCGGGGGTGCTCGAGGCCGCCGCCATTGGCATCCCGCACCCGAAGTGGGACGAGCGGCCGCTGCTGTTGATCGTTCGCGACGACGACCGCGACGTAAGCGTCACCGAAATCCGGGATTATCTCGCCAATGAGGTTGCCAAATGGTGGCTTCCGGACGCGATCGAGTTTGTCGACGAGCTGCCGCACACCGCTACCGGCAAGCTCAGCAAGAAGGACCTTCGAGACAAATATCGCGACTACCGGTTCGCAAATGCAGAGGCGATGGTCGGCCGCGACTAGAAAAAGCGGGCCGGGTGCCCTAACTGGCCGCCAACTCTCCAACACTCGTACCGAAGGACGTTTGCGACCCCATGGCCGCCCAATATGCATATGTGATGAAGGACATGACCAAGTCCTTCCCCGGCGCGCAGAAGCCGGTCCTCAACCACATCAACCTGCAATTCTACCACGGCGCCAAGATCGGCATCGTCGGCCCGAACGGCGCCGGCAAGTCGACGCTGATGAAGATCATGGCCGGCATCGACAAAGAGTTCCAGGGGGAGGCGTGGCCCGGAGAGAACATCACCGTTGGCTATTTGCCGCAGGAGCCGCAGCTCGACCCCAGCAAGAATGTCCTCGAGAACGTCAAGGACGGCGCGCGAGAGGTCGCCGACATGGTCGATCGCTTCAATGCCATTTCGGCCGAGATGGGCGATCCCAAAGACGACACCGACTTCGACGCGCTGATGGAGGAGATGGGCGACCTCCAGGCCAAGATCGACGCGGTCGATGGCTGGACCCTCGACAACCAGCTCGAGGTTGCGATGGAGGCCCTCCGCTGTCCGCCGTCCGACTGGGAAGTCGCGAACCTGTCCGGCGGTGAGAAGCGCCGGATCGCACTGACTCGTCTGCTGATCCAGAAGCCGTCGATCCTGCTCCTCGACGAGCCCACCAACCACCTCGACGCCGAGAGCGTCCTTTGGCTCGAAAACCATCTCAAGGAATATGCTGGCGCGGTGCTGATGATCACCCACGATCGCTACTTCCTCGACAACGTTGTGAGTTGGATCCTCGAGCTCGATCGCGGGAAGTACTTCCCTTACGAAGGCAATTATTCGACCTACCTGGAAAAGAAGGCCAAGCGCCTCGATCAGGAGGAGCGCGAGGACAAGAGCCGCCAGACGGCGATCCGCCACGAGCTTGAGTGGATCCGGCAGGGTGCCAAGGCGCGTCAGACCAAGTCGAAGGCGCGTATCGCTAAGTTCGACCAACTCGTGGCCGCGCAGGAAAAGCATGTCCCGGGCAAGGCCGAGATCCTCATCCAGGTGCCTGAGCGCCTCGGCGGCAAGGTCATCGAGGTTAAGAACGTCACCAAGGCCTATGGCGACAAATTGCTTTTCGAGGACCTGAGCTTCACTCTGCCGCCAGGCGGCATCGTCGGCGTCATCGGCCCGAACGGCGCCGGCAAGTCTACCCTGTTCAAGATCATCACCGGGCAGGAGCAGCCGGACTCAGGCTCGATCGACATCGGCCCGACGGTGCACCTCGGTTACGTGGATCAGAGCCGCGACCATCTCGATAATTCGAAGAACGTCTGGGAGGAGATCTCGGACGGGCTCGATTACATGAAGGTCAACGGCCACGACCAGTCGACGCGCGCGTACGTCGGGGCCTTCAACTTCAAGGGCCAGGATCAGCAGAAGAACGTCGGCAAGCTGTCGGGCGGTGAACGGAACCGCGTCAACATCGCCAAGATGCTGAAGCGCGGCGGCAATGTGCTGCTGCTCGACGAGCCGACCAACGATCTGGACGTCGAGACGCTGGGCGCACTTGAGGAAGCGATCGAGAATTTCGCCGGTTGCGCAGTGATCATCAGCCACGACCGCTTCTTCCTCGACCGTCTGGCGACGCATATTCTCGCGTTCGAGGGCGATGCCCATGTCGAATGGTTCGAGGGCAACTTCGAAGCCTATGAGGAGGACAAGATCCGCCGCCTGGGCGAGGAAGCTACCCGCCCGCACCGGATGACGTACCGCAAGCTGACGCGCTAAGGGCTCCCGCATGGGGGACTACGCCGCGCACGACCATGACCATGTCGTAAGCGGCATCCTTTGCCGGATCGGGTCCGGACTGAGCTTCTCGACCATGGGCGCCATGTTCAAGCTGGCGTCCATCGGCGGGTTCAGCGCGCCCGAGCTGGTCTTCTATCGCTCGCTGTTCAGCCTGCCGGTCGTGCTCCTGTGGGTGTGGAAGCGGGAGAGCGTCGCCGCGCTCCGCCCCAACAATCCGCTCGCGCACGTCTGGCGAAGCAGCCTCGGTCTGTTGTCGATGGGATTGACCTTCCAGGCGCTGATCCTGCTGCCACTGGCTGACGCCACGGCGATTAACTTCACGGCGCCGATCTTCGCCACCATCCTCTCCTTCCTCGTCTTGAAGGAGCAGGTGGGCGTCCACCGCTGGGGCGCGGTAGTGCTTGGTTTCATCGGCGTGCTGATAATTGCCCGTCCAGGCGGCTCGAGCCTTCCAGCGCTCGGGGTGATCATCGCGCTGATCGCGGCGACGGGGCAGGCCGGAGTGACCACGACCCTCCGCCACCTGCAGCGAAGCGAGAATGTCGTTTCGATCGTTTTCTGGTTCGCTGTCGCGGGGATCGTCGTCGGCGCGCTGATGATGCCCTTCTTTGCGCACCAACGCCCCCTCGTGGACTTTGCGCTTGTGATCGCCGGCGGTTGCGCGGGCGGAATTGGCCAGCTGCTGATGACTACGTCGCTGAGGGCTCCGGTTTCGGTGGTCTCAGCGTTCGATTATCTGCAGATCGTGGCTGCGACGATCTACGGTTGGCTGCTGTTCTCGGACGTGCCCAGAGCGAGCACGATCATTGGCGCAGGGCTGATTGCCGGAAGCGGACTCTATACGGCCTGGCGTGAACATCGGCGGCGGCTACGCGAGGCACCAACAGCGGTGCCAGCTGTATGATCACCGTCACCTCCCTACTGTGGATCTGGAAAGGATCGGATGCCGCGGGCCGCTGGTACTTCATCACGGTGCCAGAGGAGCAGTCGCACGAGATCCGTGCCCACGCTTTCGGCAGCCCGCGCGGGTTCGGGTCGGTCAAGGTCGAAGCGCGGATCGATGACGTGAGTTGGCGGACGTCGGTCTTCCCGCTCAACAGCGGCGGCTATTT
>Ga0068863_100004902_pt1 | contig 13187 bp, 10 predicted proteins | sample KBSSwiS62_FD_66596 | JGI IMG/M metagenome (GOLD analysis project Ga0068863, IMG submission 66596) | Switchgrass rhizosphere microbial communities from Kellogg Biological Station, Michigan, USA - KBS Switchgrass S6-2 | ecosystem: Host-associated > Plants > Roots > Rhizosphere > Soil ...
CTGAAAGAACCAGAGGTCCGTCGCTGCCGCCCACAGCTGCTCGGTGATCTCGTCCCGGCGAGCGTCGAAGTCACGTAGCGAGACCCGTCGGATCTCCCGGTCATTCGCCTCGGTCCCGGCGCCCCCCAGCCGGCTCTCCCGGGCCAGTTCGGTCAGGGCGTACTCGGGTGTGGTCATGACGTAGCTCCCGGTCGGATGGCACGGCGAGCGCCGACGCGGCCGCCGTCGGGCGCCGCGGCCCCGCCGGGCGCCCACCTCACGTGACGCGGGATTCCCTGCAGGGCGACGCGCACCCGTCTCCAGGTTGAGACGGCTTGTCGTCTCTGTACTGATTTCCTCGCATGGAATGCGCCACAGCCGGCCGAGCGGTTCGCCGCGGGCGCCGGCCTCGCGAGCGTCCTGTGGTTCAGCTGCCTCGGCTACGGGGCCCGTCTCGCCGCGCCCGCCCTCGCCAGCCTCACAACCTGGCGAGTCCTGGACCTGGCCATCGGCCTCACCATGCTGACCGTCGCGGCCCGGCTCGCGCTCGGCTGACGTACTACCCAGCGGTGGTCGTCAGCGGCGTTCGGCGAGCAGCCGCGCCACCCGCTCGGCGGGGAGCGCGGGGGCGTGGTGGCCGTCCCGGCCGGTCATGGGGGCGGCGGTGGTGAGGACGTTGACGACGGCTTCCTCGACGGCCTGGACGACCGCCTCGTAGAAGGCGTCCAGGCGGCCCCAAGGGAGGAAGCGCAGGGTGGCGTAGTCCTGTGCGGTCGGGTCCGCCGTCGGGAACGCGCTGGTCAGCGCTCCCCGGTTGGCGGTGGAGAAGGCGAGCACCAGGTCGCCGGAGAAGTGCGATCCGGTGGTGCCGGTCCTGGCGAGGCCGAGCGGCGCCCGGCGGGCCAGCGACTCGCACTGGCCGGGCAGCAGCGGGGCGTCGGTCGCAACGATCGCGATACAGCTGCCGGCTCCGGGAGGCGCCGCCCAGTCGCCATCCCAGGCACCCGTGCCGTCGGGCTCGTCGCCGCCCAGCAGCCGGCCGACCGGGACGCCGGCGATCCGCAGCTCCTCGCGGCGGCCGAAGTTGGCCTGCACGAACGCGGCCACGGTGTAGCTGTCCGGGCCGTAGGGCACGACACGCGAGGCGGTGCCGTTACCGCCCTTGTAGCCATAGCACATCATCCCGGTGCCGCCGCCGGCCGCGCCCTCGGCGACGGGGCCCGCGCCGGCCGCGTCGATCGCGGCGACGGCATGCGCCGGGGTCACGTGCGCCCCGTTGATGTCGTTGAGGTAGCCGTCCCAGGTCTCGGCCACCACCGGGAGCAGCCAGCCCCGGGCCAGGTCGGGCCGGTTGGCGACGACCCAGTCGATGACGCCGCGGTGGCAGGGACCGACGGCGTGCGTGTTGGTGACCAGGATCGGCATCGAGAGGCTGCCGGTCTCGCGCAGCCAGGCGTTGCCGGTCATCTCGCCGTTCGCGTTGAACGCGTGCACGCCGGCGGCGACGGCCGAGCCGATCCCGGCACGCCCGGCGGGCAGGATCGCGGTGACACCGGTCCGCACCGGCCCGGCGCCGGCCCGCAGCGGACCGGCGCCCTCGATCAACGTCGTACACCCGACCTCGACGCCGGGGACGTCAGTGATCGCGTTGAGCGGCCCGGGCACACCGTCGAACGGGATGTCGTGCGCGCGGGCCCGGCGACGAGGCTCAGCCACGAGCCCGATCCTGCCCGTTCCCGAGCGTCCGCGCGACGGCCCCTGCGAAAGGTGTGACCGGCGCCGACCTGACCGGCGGTGGCCTCCTCGGTCACATCCGCGACGCGTGACAACCGTCTCAACCAGCCTCGGAGCAAGATGCGTACGTGAGCGCAGCGACGGAGCGGGCCAGGGACATTTCCAGTGGATTCGAGCTGGTCGAACCGCCGCCGCTGGCGAGCGCGACTCTCCTGCGAGACGAGTACCTGCGGCTGGACAGCGCGAGACAGAAGGACAGCTGGGCAGACGCCCGGGTCCTCGTCCTCGACGAGGCGGGGCGGACCCCGATCGAGCTCCCGGCGCCGCCGGCCGCTCGGCGCCCGGGCGAGGCCGGTGCGACGGCCGGGCCGGCCGATGCCCCGGCGCGGCTGGTGAGCTGGCCCGCGGCGGCGCTGGCGGCGGAGCCTCCGGATGGCGCGGTCCTGCTCGGCGAGGCTGACGGCGTCGTCCACTGGGCGGTACGTCAGGCGTCCGTGACCGGCATCGACGAGCTGGCGGCGCTCCCGGGAGACGCGCGTTGGCTGAGCCTGTTCGCGGTCGGCGGGGAGCTGGCGCCGCTCGACGCGGCGCTGGTCACGACCGCCGTCGCGCTGGCGACCTGGCATGACCGGGCCGGGTTCTGCGCGCGGGACGGGTCGCCGACGCGGCCGACGAAGGCCGGCTGGGCGCGGGAGTGCGAGGCCGCCAGCCACGAGGAGTTCCCCCGCACCGACCCGGCGATCATCTGCCTGGTCCACGACGGCGGCGATCAGGTGCTGCTCGCCCGTCAGGGCACCTGGCCCGCGGGACGGTTCTCGGTGCTCGCCGGCTTCGCCGAGGCGGGTGAGTCGTTGGAGGCCTGCGTCGCTCGGGAGATCGGTGAAGAGGTCGGCGTCGACGTCCGCGAGATCCGCTACCTGGGCAGCCAGGCCTGGCCCTTCCCGCGTTCGCTCATGGTCGGGTTCCAGGCCGTCGCGGACCCGGCGCAGCCGATCCGGCTGGACGGCGCCGAGATCGCCGAGGCACGCTGGCTGCGCCGCCGTGACCTCGCCGAGGCCCTGCGGCGCGGGAGCTGGGGCGGGCCCGACGGGGCCGGGGAGCTGCTGCTGCCCGGCCGGGTGTCGATCGCCCGCACGATGATCGAATCGTGGGTCGCCGCCGGGTGAGCCGGCCTGGCCGGCCGCGAGCGGTCCGGGAGCATCAGCACCGGCCCGCCGCCGCGTCGACGCCGAAATCCGCGAGCAGGCGGCACAGCGTCTTCGCCGGAAGGCCGATGACGGTGTCCAGCTCGCCGTCGACCGCGGCCACGAGCCGGCCGCCGAGCCCTTGAACAGCGTAGGCGCCGGCCTTGTCGAACGGCTCGCCGGACGCGACGTATGCCGCGATCTCGTCCGCGGCGAAGGCGCGCATCCGAACCACGGAGGTCGCGGCCTCCTCGCGCAGCTCGCCGGTCGCCGCGTCGAGGACGGCGAGGCCGGTCACCACGCGATGCGACCGTCCGGCGAGCCGGCCGAGCATCGCCGTGGCGTCGGCCGCGTCGACGGGTTTGCCGAAGATCTCGCCGTCCAGCTCGACGACGGTGTCGCCACCGATGACCAGCCCGTCGCCCAGCCGGCATGCGACTGCCCGCGCCTTGCGCCTGGCGAGCTGGAGCGCGAAGTCCGTCGGCCCGTCGTGGCGGTCGACCGTCTCGTCGACGTCGCTGGTCACGACCTCGAACGCCACGCCCATCGCGGCGAGCAGCTCCCTGCGCCTGGGTGATCCCGAGGCGAGCACGATCCGTCTGGCGGGCAAATCCGACTCCTTCACAGGCGCGTCGGCGACGTCACCGGTCGCGAAGGGTCATGCCGTCGGGGGTCCAGTCGAGGACCCAGCCGTAGCGGGCGGCGGCTTCCGCCTGGGGGCCGGGTAGGAAGTCGTTCTCGCGGCGGATCACCAGGTCGTCCTGCGCGATGTGGAAGGACGCGACGACGCAGGTCCTGGCGCCGGCGGGGGCCTCGCCGAGGCGGATCTCCAGGTTCTCGCCGGTGCGTGACTCGACAGTGAGCTCGGGGCGCAGCAGGTCCCATTCCGGCGCGCCATGCAGGCCGTAGGCGAAGACGAAGAATCGCTTGAAGGTCGCCAGCGCGCGCAGGTCCACGAACATCTTCTGGCCCTCGCGCTCGTCGCGCGGGGTGAGCGCGAGCACCCGACGGCCGGCCGCGCCGGCGCCGGGCGCGCTGGTGGCGCCGCCGAGGGTCTGCAGGACGCCGGCGGACCCGTCGAGCGACTGCCACAGGCAGCCCAGCTGCAGGTCGCTCGGCCGGGGCAGCCCGGTCCTGGTGGTCAGCGGCGTCCAGCGCAGGGTGACGGTCAGCGAACCGGAGCCGCGTTTCTCGGCGGTCCAGGCGGTCGCCGGGTGGTCGTCGGCGAGCGCGGTGACGTGCTCCAGGCGCTGCCGGTAACGGCCCGACCGCTCGCCGAACACCACGCTCCCCCCACGTCCATCGCTCGCCGGGGCGCCCGGCTCACCGCGCCGGCCCGCCAGGTCACGGGCCGGCTCGCCGGGCCGGTGGCCGGGCGGCGCGTCCCGCCGACCGCCGCCGAGGTCCAGCGCGGAACCCCCAGCCGCCTGTCCCGGACCGGCGGGCCGGTCGCGGGCATCACCGCCAAGGTCGAGCGCCGAGCCGCCACCGGCGGGCCGGTTCGTGGGCGGCGCGGTGGCGGGCGGCGGGCCGCCCAGGTCCAGCGAGGAACGGCCTGCGGCCGACCCCGCAGGCGGCACGGCGCCAGGGGACTCCGCCGGCTCGCCCCCGAGGTCGAGCGACGAGCGACCACCGGTCGACGGCGCCGGAGGTCGGCCATCGGCCGGCTCCGGCCGCTGGCCGCCGAGGTCAAGCGACGGCCGGCCGCCAACGGATCCGGCCGGCGGCGCGGAGGGGCCCGACGCCGCCGTCGGGGGGCCGTCCAGGTCGAGCGGCGACCAGGTCGGCGGGCGGGAGGGCGCCGGCGGGGCTGGTAGAACTGGCCGCGGCGGCCCGGCCGGGGGACGGGGAGTCGCCGGAGGGCGGGAGAACACCGGGCCGTGCTGGCCCGGCCGGGTGCCGCCGCCCGACGGCCGCTGGGCCGACGGACCCTGGGGTGACGAATCCTGCGGTGCCGGACGCGCGGCCGCGGGCCGACCCGCCGCCGTTGTTCCGTTCGCGGGCCCGGTGAACAGCGGTGGGCGCAGATGATCGGCGATCCGGCGGCGCGACCGCGTGGGCGAGGAGCGGGTCACGAAGGCCGCGACGTCGGCCGGCCTGGCCAGCGCGACCTCGTGCCCGGTCGCGGCGAGACCCAGCAGGCCGTTCGCATAACCCTGCCCGACGGCACGGAACTTCCAGCCGCCGGCATGCCGGTAGAGCTCGCCGAAGATCATGGCGGTCTCCTGGCCGGTCTCCGGCGTCACGTCATGGCGGGCGATCTCTGCGCCGTCCGCCTCGTCGCACACCCGGATGTAGGGGCCGTCCACCAGCCGGAACGTCTGCCGCCGGGCGGTCGCGTCGAAGATCGCGGCGCCGAGGCGCAGACCGGTGATCCCGGCTGGGACGGCGGACAGCGTGACGACGAGAGTCTCCGTGCGGACGGCGCCCGGCCGGGCCGGCGTGGCCGGGCTGGCCGCGCCTTCGGCCGGGTTCGGCGTCTGGTGGGCCAGCAGTGCCTCGGGCGAGTCGCCGGTGCCGTCAACCCGGTCGATGACGATCACGCCGTCGAGCTCGACGGCAGGGGTCCCGCCAGCCTGGCCGCGCCAGCCGAGCTCGACGCGCACCCGTTCGATGCCGGGCGCCGCCGTGGCGAGCCGCAGGTTCCCGCCCCTGGGGAGGATCACGCCCACCGGATACCCGCCCACTCGTCAAAACACCGACGGTCCAGACCGGCGGCGTGCCGCTGCCTGCGGGGCCGACGCCGGAAGCCGCCCGCGCGTCTCGGGGGCGGCGCCGGAGCCAGCGACGACGGCGGCGACCAGGGCGGCGGCGCAGCCAGATACCTCGACGGCGGCAAGGGTTCTGGCAGCGGCAAGGGCTCTGGCGGCGGCAGGAGCTCGGTGGTCAAGGCGGCTCGCCCAGTCAGTCGAGGTCAAGGTCGGAGCGGCGGAACTTGGCGTCCAGGAAACGCGCCTGGATCGCGAGCTTCGCGGCATCACCGGTGTACACGAGATCCTGCAGCTCGTTCACGCCTTCGTCGAGCAGCACCAGCTGGCGCACCAGGTCGTCGGACGGGGCGCTGCCGGTAATGCCCGGGCGTTCGGCGTACTGCGGCGGCAGCGCCAGGTAGTCCCCGAGCGCCCGCGGCAGATAGTCGTGGATGATCGCGGTCAGGTTGCGCAGTTCCTCGGCCTGCGCGGAGCGGGCCTCGATGTAGCGCAGCAAGGGGCGCAGGACGTCGTCGATGTCACGCACGATCGGCACGGCGCCGGGTGGCAGGCGAGCGCCCTCCCGGTTCGCCCCCTCGACGATGGTCGCGAGCTCGGCGGCAAGCTCACGCGCCCGGCCCGCGGTCTGCGCTCGCGGGTCCAGCTCTCCGGGCGCCCGCTGCGCGTCACCCGGTTCCGCCGCATCCCGCCGTCGCCGGAACACCGCGCCTCCTGTCTGTTCCCGAGCTGGTCTCTCGCGGGCTCTCTTCCCGCGGGCGGCCCGTCCCCGCTTACCCTGGCGGTCCGTCTCCGCCCCGGCCTCCGTCCGGCCGCTGGCCCGCTCAACCCGGCGCCCGGTCAACCCAGCGCCAGGCGAACCTCCCGGTCGTTAACCGCGGCGGTCATTGAACCCCGCGGCCATCGGGCGCGGCCGGCGAACCTCGCGGCCCGGCCCGGAGCGGTCCGGGGACGCGCGCCAGACCGTGCGCGGGAGTGCTGGCCCCGGCCGATCAGCGCTCGTTCGCGCGGGCCCGCTCCAGGTACGACTTCGATCGTCCCACCTGGGTCTCCAGCGCCGCGACCGTCGTGGCCATGCTCTCGACGGCCTTCGACCGGTAGGTGTCGATCGCGTCCATGGTCGCGAAGATGTTGTCGAACGCGGTCTGAAGCGCCTCGACGCTCACCGTGCTTGACGCGGCCTGCTGTTGGATCTCGGCGGACTGGGTGCGCAGCAGCTCGCTGGTCCGCACGATCATGTCGTTGGTCGTGGCGTTCAGCGCGTTGATCTGGTCGAGTACCAGCTTCTGGTTGGCCAGCGCCTGGGCGGCGATGACCGCGGTGCGCAGGGCGGCGACCGTCGTGGTCTGCGCCCGGTCGACGCCCTTGATCAGTTCGATGTTGTTCTTGCGGACCAGGTCGAGGGCCAGGTAGCCCTGGACGCTGACGGCCAGCTGGGTGAGCAGGTCCTGCTGGCGCTGACGGATCGGGAACAGCCCGTCGGAGCTGAGCGCCTCGGCGGCCTTCGGGTCCGAGTAACGCAGCTGCTCGATCTTCGCGCTGACCGCGCCGTCCAGCGCCTTGGCGAGGGTGGCGTACTCGGTGAGCTTGCCCATCGTCGCCCACAGGTTCGCCTTCTCCTGCTCGATGGCGGCGTTGTCCTGGCGCAGCTCGTCCTGGCCGGAGCCGAGCGCGGTGATGATGGCGTCGAGCTGCTTCTGCGCCGACTGGTAGCGCTGGAAATAGGCAGCGATCTTGTTGCCGCCCGGCACCAGGCCGAGCAGCTTGCGGCCGCCCTTGAGGTCGGCGCGAGCCGGATCGAGCGTGGTGACCGTCTGGCGCAGTTCGACGAGGGTGCCGGCCACCCTGGTCTGGGCGTCACCGACCGGGCCGCCCCGGCCGCGGCTCGCCTTCATCGCCGCCGCCGGCCGGTCCAGCATCCGGTTCGACACCCGCGCCGAGGCGACGATCTCGCGTTCGCCCATCCGGGCGATCTCGTTGATCCGCTCCTGGAAGGCCGGGCTGTTCGGGTCCTGCGCCGCGAGCTCGTCCGCGAAGGCGGTGGCCCGCTGGCGCAGCTGGGCCCTCGTCGCGTCGTCGATCGGGACCATGCTGTCGACCTGGTCGTCCGGGATCGCCGGCACCGCGGCCGGCGGCGTCAGCTCGATCGGACTTACGCCGGGCTTCGTCGTGCTGACGGTCGGCGGGGTCAGCGGCCCGCCAAGGTCCAGCGCATCCGACATGTCAGCCTCCCGCCGCATCCCGCCGCCCACCGCCCCTACCGGAGGATCACCGGGGTGCCCATCGCTTTCGACCCTACGCCGACATGCCTAACAGACCCTTGGCTGAACGATGGTCAGACAGCGGACAGACCGGGTCCAGCGGACATCCGGAATCCCGTGCGGAGCCCGTCGTGTGACTCCGGGAACGGCCTCGCCCCCGGAGCCACACCGACTGGCCTTTCCATCGTCGCCGCTGACCAGGCCCGATCGGCGTCGGTCGCGGGTATACGGCGACGGCCCACTGGGTCAGCCCGTGACCGGGCCCACGGAAAGCTGCTGGACCGAGCGGCTCAGGCAGACGTTCGGCCGGCCCACCGACAGGTAGCTTGGACGGCCGCCACCGGGGGCCATGATCCCGAGGCCGGCCGCGACTCCCCAGGTCCTCTTGTCCTGGCAGCCGACCTGCAGACCGGCGTCGACCTCGCGGACGACGAACTTCGCCTTACCGCCGGGGACGAGCGTCACAGCCTTCACCGGGGCCGTGGTGTGGGCCGCCTCGCGGCCGAGCAGCCGGCCGCGCCGGTCGACGAACGCCACCGTGGGGAATCCCTTCAGCACGCACGAGCGTCGGCCGATGTTCGTGTAGGTGATCGTCAGGTAGGTGCTGCCGGCCGCGCCCTCAGAGCCGGCCAGGGCCGGTCGCAGCATGCGCCATGAGCACGGGTGGGTCCCAGGCCAGGGGCGCGGCCGCCCGGGGTGGTGACCCTCCGCTGCCGCAGAGCTTCCGGTGGGCGCCCCGGCGGCGGGCGACCTGGTGGGCGTCGGCCCCCTCGGGGGCTGGTCGGCCGCGGCCGTTCCGACAGAGGCGGCGCATAGCGCGCCCACCGACAGGGCCACGGCCACCACCGACTGACTGATCCTCCGCATGGCCTCTCCCTTCGCGCCCAGGCACGCCGTCGCGACGGGCACGACGGCCGCCACGTCCTGCGGCTCGGCGGTCCGGAGACGGTTCGGGGCTCCGTGACGCTCCGCATCCACCTCGCGCCGGTCTCCTTCCCCGCCGAGCCACCTCTGAACACGAACAGTCACAGCCAGGTTGCGGCCGGCCACCTCCCGGCCGCCTGCCTCCCGGCCGCAACGCACGTCTCCCTTGACCCGGTCTCCTCGCCCCAACTCCGCGGATGTCAGCCCCTGGACGAGGCCGCTTCCCGGCGTCGTAGTAGGTTGTAGTAGTGACGCGACGGTCGCGCCGACGCACGCCACGTCGTCGTGACACGGCGCTCCCACCGCCCAGACCGCGCGACGGCCACCGGACGCCCGCGGGACCCCGCCTTGCGGCAGTCATCCGTCCATGGCGGCGCTGCCCCTCTCACGACCACGAGGACCCTTCATGACTTCGTCATCCCGGGCCGGCAGGCGTCACGCGGCACGCACTATCGCGCCCAAGGTCCCGGAGATCACCGCGATCTTCTGGGTCGTCAAGATCCTCACGACCGGAATGGGTGAGGCGGCCTCCGACTTCCTCGCCAACAAGAGCGTCCCGGTCGCCGCCGCGGCCGGCCTGCTCGGTCTCGTCGTCGGGCTCACCCTGCAGTTGCGGGCCCGCCGTTATACGGCCGGCGTCTACTGGTTCGCCGTCGCGATGGTGGCCGTGTTCGGCACGATGGCAGCCGACGGCTTCCACAAGCTGATCGGCCTGCCCTATGCCGTCGTCACGGCGGGATACGCGATCGCCCTGGCGGTGATCCTCTACCTGTGGAACCGGGACGAGGGCACCCTGTCGATCCACAGCATCACCAGCCAGCGGCGGGAGATCTACTACTGGCTGACCGTCCTGGCGACCTTCGCGCTCGGCACGGCTGCCGGTGACCTCAGCGCGTTCACCCTGAATCTCGGCTACTTCGCGTCGGTCGTGCTCTACGGCCTGGTGATCCTGGTGCCGCTCGTCGGCTACCGGATGCGCTGGATGGGCGAGGTCACCGCCTTCTGGTTCGCCTACATCCTCACCCGTCCGCTCGGGGCCTCGATGGCCGACTGGCTCGGCAAGGAGCGGGACAAGCACGGTCTGGGATACGGCGACGGAACGGTCACGGTCGTCGCGATGCTGCTGATCGTCGTCCTCGTCAGCTACCTGGCGTGGACCGGCGTCGACGTGCAGCGCGCGCCGGAGCCGACCCCCGCGACGCGCCCCACCTTCGCCGCCCAGCCGGACCCGGTCCCCGCGCCGGCGCCGAGGCCCAGCGCCCTGGAGAACCCGGCGGTGCCAAGCCAGTACGGCGAGGCCTACCGGGACCCCGCCGGCACCCGGCCGGCATCGGCCGACCCGAACGGCTGGTAGCCGCCCTCTCGCGGGCCCGGCCCGATCCGGCATCGGCTGAACCTGCCGTCGCTTCGCCCTATTCTTCGGCGGTCGGGCGTCACGTCCCGCGGCGACCAGACACAGCCGATCGGGTGCGGCGAGCGGGACGCGGCGGGCGGGGCCGTGCGGTGACCGCGCGCGAGCCGCGCGCGGCGCGACGAAGGGCGGGGCGGTGCGGGTCGACGGCACGTTGGGCGGGATGGAGCAGGCCGCGGCTCAGGCGGCAGGCGCCGAGGGCGCGGGGTACGACGGGATGTGGGCCGGCGAGGTCAACTCCGACCCGTTCCTGCCGCTGGCGCTCGCCGCATCCGCGACGTCCCGGCTGCGGCTGGGCACCTCGATAGCGGTCGCGCTGGCCCGGTCGCCGATCGCGCTGGCCTACACGGCAGGCGACCTGCAGCGGTTCTCCGGCGGGCGGTTCGCGCTCGGCCTGGGCTCGCAGGTGAAGGCGCACATCACCCGACGGTTCTCGATGCCCTGGGGCAGGCCGGCGGCGCAGCTGCGCGAGTTCGTCCTCGCGATGCGGGCGGCCTGGGCGAGCTGGAGCGACGGCACACCGCTCGCGTTCGAGGGCGAGTACTACCGGCACACGCTGATGCCGCCCGCCTTCGTGCCGGCACCGCATCCGTTCGGGCCGCCGCGCGTCCTGCTCGCGGGGGTCGGTGACGGGATGACACGGGTGGCCGGCGAGGTAGCGGACGGCTTCGTCTGCCACTGGTTCACCACCCCGCGCTGGATTCGGGAGCACACCCTTCCCGCGCTGGCCGAGGGCCGCCGCCGGGCCGGCGGGACGTTGGCGGGCTTCGACGTCGTGGTTGGCGGCTTCGTCGCGACCGGCACGGATGAGGAGATCACCGAGGGGATCGCGCGGATGCGCGCACAGATCGCCTTCTACGGCTCGACGCCGGCATATCGCGCGGTTCTCGAGCTGCACGGCTGGGGTGAGCTGGGCGCCGAGCTGACCAGGCTGTCCAAGCAGAACCGCTGGGCCGACATGGCCACACTCATCGACGACGACGTCGTCGAGACGTTCGGCATCGTCGCCCCGCCGGATGAGCTGCCGAGCCGCGTCGCCGCCCGCTACGGCGACCTCGCCACCCGGATCACCCTCAACCCGCCCGCGTCCTTCACCGCCGAGCAGACCGGGGCGCTGATCGCCGCGATCCAGGCTCTCCCCGGCGCCGACCTCGCGGCGCTCGCCCCGGTACCACCGGCACCGAGCGCCTCCTGACCGGGCCACCCCGCTGTCCGGCGCGTCCGCTCTCGTGTGCCAAGATGCCCCGCTGGCACTTACGGGCCGCACACGGGGGTAAGAATGAGCACGACCTACCGGTTCTGCGTCGTCTGCGGACGATGCCCGGAGCCTGGTCATCGACTGGCCGTCACGTTGCCCGGTGGGCGACCCGGCCTGGCCTGCGACCACCACGACCCGGCCGAGCCGGGCTTCCGCGAGGACCTGTCCTACTGGCTGTTCCGCCGTCACGGGGCCGCGATCGGCGACGACGCGAGCATGGCGGCGCTGGTGGCGGCCGCCGATCTCATCGCCGCGCAGCTGACGTCGCACGGCCCCGGCGGCCAGGCCCTCCGACGCCGCCACGCGCCGGTGCGCCAGCTTTCCCTGCAGCAGCTGACGCCGTGGGCCACGACAGGCGCCGTCGGCCCCAGCCACTCGGGGCAGGCCGCGCATCGAGGCGCCGGCCGCTGGGCACACGGCGCGGCCGGCCGCACGCCGTGACGGGCGACTAGCCGCCGCGGGGGGCGGGCACCGGGGACGGCAGAGCCGAGCCACCCGGCGCGTAAACCATCGACCGGCCTCCGCTGGCCGCGACGTCAGCCACCTGGGACCGCCTGACGCGAGAGTGCCCGAGCGCCGTGCTCATGCCGCCCGTGGCCGGCAGCTGGACCGCGGCCAGCGTTCGCGCGCCGTCGCCCGTCGACGCCAGCGCCCGCTCGATGGCGGCCTGGTCCCTGATGACCGCAGTGCCGGGCTGAGCCTGCCGCGGTTCCTTCCGCCGGGACGTAGGCGCGCCGCCCGCCGAGACCGCCCGCGGGCCGGCGCCCTGTCCGCGACGGCTTCGCGAGAGATCCACTCATTGCCCGGTGGTCGCGCCTTCCGGACTCCACGTCCCCGCGAGATGACCGGAGCCAGGCAGGCCTTTCGACACCAGACCATACGAAGCGCGCGTATCGCCCGTAGCAGACATATACGTCATTGTATACAAGGAAGGATACGAGTTCGTATACATCATTTACTACTCCGTTACGTGACGACAGGCGCCCCGAAACTGGGCGGCCCGACAGTCATTCGGACGACAGCTAGCACCCACGGTGGCCAAGCCTCGGGCGGAGGCAGGCTCGCTCCCTGCCCCGGAGCCAAGCTGGTCCCGCCCGCACTCCAGGAAGCGACCGACGGCCCGCCCGGCCGGCCGGTTGTCCAGGCCACCGCGATCCGACCCGTCTCAGCGGACGACAGGACTCTGGCATGACGAGCGCACCACTCACCGTCCCCGCCCGGCCATACGACTTCACCTTCGACCCAGCCACGACGGCACTCGTCGTCATCGACATGCAGCGCGACTTCATGGAGCCGGGCGGCTTTGGTGAAAGCCTCGGCAATGACGTGTCACAGCTGCGCAGCACCATCGAGCCACTGAAGGCGGTCTTCGCGGCGGTCCGGGCCGCCGGGCTGACGGTCATCCACACCCGGGAAGGCCATCTTCCGGACCTCTCGGACCTACCCGAGGCCAAGCTGAACCGCGGCAACGCGACGCTGAAAATCGGGGACGTGGGCCCCAAGGGACGCATTCTCATTCGCGGCGAGTACGGCCAGGACATCATCGACGAGCTCGCGCCGATCGAGGGCGAGATCGTCATCGACAAGCCTGGAAAGGGTGCCTTCTACGCCACCTCTTTTGGCGACGTGCTGAAGGAGAAGGGCATCAGGAGCCTCGTCGTCACCGGGGTCACGACCGAGGTTTGTGTACACACGACGGTCCGGGAGGCCAACGACCGGGGCTACGAG
>Ga0068863_100004904_pt1 | contig 13183 bp, 15 predicted proteins | sample KBSSwiS62_FD_66596 | JGI IMG/M metagenome (GOLD analysis project Ga0068863, IMG submission 66596) | Switchgrass rhizosphere microbial communities from Kellogg Biological Station, Michigan, USA - KBS Switchgrass S6-2 | ecosystem: Host-associated > Plants > Roots > Rhizosphere > Soil ...
GAAGGGAGTCTGCCGGGGGCCAGATAATCCGTTTGGCGCTCTAATCCCTTACGGCAAGGTGGGATCCAAATTAGGGCGTGTCTCACAAACGCAGGCCGGGGTGCAGTCCCTGAACAGGCTTCTGTGCGCGACAACAATTAGTCGCTCACCTCAGGTCTGCCGTTGCCCTTCTTCGGTGCTGTCTCGATCACACTGAAATCTGTCGACTTGGCACCGCGCTCGGCGGTGGCGAAACCCTCAGCCGCGAGACCTCGCTTTAGCAGTTCCCTGACCGCCGACGCTCGGCTCGGCATTCGCCTCTTGTACCGAAAGTCATCCACCAAGAGCAATTCATCTGGGGTGAGCATTATTTGGAGGCGCTCACCCCGAAACCTAGGCTCTGACATGGCACGCTCCCTGTCTAACTGACTGCTTCTAGCTAACTTGCCGCAAATTTATGGCTGTGGGGACTGTTAGTCAATAGCTAAGAGGCCACCCCGACTGGTTTGTCGTACAGTTATTTAAGTGCGGACAATTGGTAGATGTGGCAAAGAGCAAACTTAGTATACCGTTAGTATTGTTGTATTCAGTAAAGTATTATTTGACTATCGCCCGATATTGGTGAATAGTTCGACCATGCTGAACATAATAATTTCACCAATGGGCAGGGCGGATGGACCTACCTGTCGAAAATGTGGAGCCAAAACGAGGCTTTTCGGAACAGAAAGCCACCCACTCATCGGCCAGTTACGAGTGCTCAGTTATGTGTGCGTGGACTGCGACGCCGTGCGAGTGGACATGGCACCCCTTCCGAGAGCGCGGGGAGAACTCTCGCTTCACCGTAAGGAGGCAGCCATGCCGATGGCCAAACTTCTCAGTAGTCGCGCTTTTGACCCAGAGACAACGAGCTTATTGGGGGCCGCTTTCGATAAAGCGTGGCAGACCGTGCAAACCTCTGGAAGCCCTCTTGCCGACGAGAAACATGCTGCCGCAACCCGTGAGATATTGGCAAAGAACATCCTCGCAGCGGGTCACCGGGGCGACAGAGACATCCACCAACTGGTCGAGGAAGCCCTCGCTCTTTTGATCATCTCCAACGACACATCAGCGCGAGGCACGGGCGCAAACGATGCGGACGCATCCGCCGTCGAGCGTCACTCTTAAGGGTTCGCGCCTCCACAACCCCTTCCCGCATTCATCACTTAACTAGGGAATTGGACTTTGCCCCGAAGACGGAAAAAGACATTCACAAGGTTGGCGCTTCCAGCAAGTGAGCTAGAAGCAAAAATTCTGGAGCTGATCCGGCAGGGGGCAGCGCGCCGAAAAATCACGGGCGTAGAATTCGTCTATGTAGGAAGCCTGGGCAGCGAACCGAATTGGTTTGCCCGGCCACTGCCTAGCCGAGTGTCAGAAGCTTGCATGCGCGAGTTCGTAGCCGCTCTCGCGCAAGTACGCCGAGATCACGACTTGCTTTTCGATTATTCCAGCACAAACGGGCCCGCCGCCCTTCACGGGTTCAGCGTCGGCGACTGAGCATTGCTTCAACAACCCCTAAGCTCGACGACGTCCTTAAAGCTGCACGCAGGCCGGTTTAAATCTGGAAAAAAGGCGCTCATGTCGCCCCACGCTCTCAATGAAAACGGTTCTAACGAGCAAGGCCACGCCGGTATTTGCCAGCAGAGAGCGCCTTGAGCGCAAACCTCTCCACAAGCCGAAATGGTGGGTTGGTGATTATCCAGGCAGTGTCGCGCACAGCCTGAGGAGCGAGAAAATCCATGACCTCTCCATACCCAAACGGGAAGATGTCAGAGGCATCTAGTCGCCCGAAGTACTCTTTGAGAACCTTTGCCATGTGGCCTTCACCACATGCTGGCTCCCACACCGAGTGGTGTGGGAAATTCTTATCGAGGATCACTTTTTCCAACAGTGCCGGCACTCTCGGGCTGTGAGGGCCCCATTGTAGGAGCAACTTCACGACGCCTCTTATCCATGGAGAGGCGGAGTCTCCTGCCCAGAGGTCGCTCTGGTTTTTTTGCGCAGTGGAGCAGCCTCACTCTCCAGTCTGAGTCTTTTTAGCCCCCGGCCTGCCCCATTTCAGCTGAAAGGCACTCATTTGCCTCTAGATCACCTGCGAACGCCAGCCAGGCTTTCGCGAGGTCGGACCATATTTTTTTGCTTCTGGAGTAGTTGCCGTTTGTGGATCCGCACGCAGTCCAGCGCATGCTGGCGGCACTCGCCAGAATCGACAGGGATAGGCTACTTCACCGCCGGCTCGAAAGAAGCCCCGGTCAGGTGGATCGTTTGACCGGGGCTTCCCAACCAAAGGGGTGATCGCAGGGTTTCGATCACCGCGCGGCAACACTAGCTTGCGCGTGAGAATTAGAGAAGGCCCCAAAGGCCGTCGGAAATCTGCTTAACCGACCATGGTGAAGGAAAGCAGCGGGTGCGTTGTTCGGAATGCGTCAGGGATAGGAACACAGTCCCGACGGCGAGGCCGTTCCTTTAGGACCGCTCTACAAAACCAGTCTGGACATTGCGTCTCCTCCGAATTGTTCCGGTAATATGTGCAGCGGGCTTTCGCCTACTGATGTGGCATCGTGTGGTCCATGCGGTCCATGTGCTCCCCGCGATTATGGGCCCGTAGCCGCCATGAGCAGGCGGGTCATTTCAGCCGAACTCAGGCATAAAGCCCGGGCGCCATGCCTCCGTCGAGAAAGAGCGCATTGCGGCAACCAAGCCCGTCACGGAAGAAACTGCAAACTCGTAAAAGCTCACCCATCCCTTGCTAATGACGAATGCACCTGTGTCGGACTCGACACGCCGAAGCGAATTCTCGGTATACGATCGATTGAATGCGAGCCCCGCAGGCATAAAGCCGGTCTCGGTGACGCCGCTCTCTTTCTGTGTCTACAGCGCGAGCGGCGTGTCGTCGCCCAGCCACGCTTTAGAGGTCCGAGATTTCGTGGCGCGGGCGCCCCTTCCAGTACGCTTCGACGAAACGATAGCAGCGTAAGCTTGGTTTTTGGCGGCCCTGAACGACGACGAAGCGCCGCTACGAATTTCGCCTTGCAGCGCGAGTTTTGGCTTGGATCTGCAACGCACCGCCTAGCTTGTGCCAATAATCTGCCTGCAATTCCATGACCTCACCTAGGTTCCTCGCCCCAGCGAGTCCGATTGCGAAATCAAAGCCGGTATCCATGTTGCGTCCGGCAACGTCGATCATCTTGCGACTGAGCGCGACGGCATTTTGCCCGGCTGAACCAAAGGACTTCTGCCAGCTCTCTAGTATTGCTTGGAGAGTGTTCTTGGAGTGCTCATACAGCTCGCGCGTCTGAGCTACATTCCGTTCTGCAAGGACACGGAACGCGTCGGGCACCTGAGAGCGGCCGAATCGATCGTATGGAGCGTCGATCATCCGGTATGTATCGCGGACCGCCTCTGCTGCAACATTATTGCGCAGCTTCGCGGCCACCTTCTGATGGGTTTTCTGATTTTTGTCTCGCGCTTCGGTGCTGCGTTTGGACGACTTCTTGGAATGTGCACTGCGCGTCTTTCGCGCAGCAACTTTGCGATTGGCGGACTTGGTCATCGTACTGGCCTCATGGTTACGCTCTACAGTTGTTCAGCCGGGAGTCCCTCTGCAGGTCTAAGCAATAGACAGAGACCCTAGGAGTTCCCTAGGGTCTCTGTCTTCGTTACCTGTTACGCAACCTTCCTGACGGTCTTGGCAGCGGCTTGCTCAACGGGCTGGTAGGCACTACGAGCCACATCGACATACATCTCGCCGAGCTTTGAGGCCTGAGCAACGTATGAGTCGAATGCTTTCTTGGCGTACTGAGACTGAATTTCCCAAACCTGCTCAAACGATTTGGCGCCCACTAACTGCTCAAAAGCGCGGGTACCGTCCTCGAACGATTTCTTCGCGTAATCGACTATGGTGGCGCCAATAGCCTGGAAGCCTTTGCTCACCTCACCAAACGACCGAACGGAGGCATCGAAGCCATCCTTGCTGGCCCTCTGGAACTCTTCACCAAACTTCTGAATGTCAGCCATTTTCTTTCCTCATGTAGCTCCGCCTCGGCGGAATTGTTGCACGTGTGTGGCAGATGTATGCTGCAATGCACAAAATTTCAACACAATTATTGCGACGCACAAAATGCCGCATCCATTTGCCTGGAACAGCCCGTGGTCGTTGCCGTTGCCCTCATCGATCCTGTTGGGGGCCAATCTCGTGGGGGCGCTATGTTTAGAAACTGGATGCGACTGACAAACGACGCAGTGCTGCTCCGCTTTGAGACACAGCATGTCATAGGTCTACGATTGGTGAAGCTTTCGCGAGGCGGGCCTGCAGCCGAATCAGAGGCACTGCGCATGGTCACGGAAAAAACCACCGCTTTAGCGGAAGCAGGGATGACCCTCGCTCGCGGTGGCTCAGCTGGGAAGGTAATACGCCGCTATCGAACACATGTGCGGGCGAACAAACGCCGCTTGTTGAAGTCTTAGCGACGGAGACGAACACTCTGGCGGCAGATCACCACTATAAATTATTCAAGTGAGCGGCTGGAAATTCCCTTTCAAAATCGGGTTAAGGCCGTGGTGCGGTGAGCCAGTGCGGCCACAGCAACCTGAGCTTTGACGTCAGAAGCGAAGTGATGTGAACACAGTGCTCTACCAGCTGAGCTACGCGCTCCCCTCGCAAAGATCGTCAAATCAGCTGCTTCAATCAACATCCAGGCGATGCGACCCGCAGGAGGTACTGTAGTTGTGGCCTAGTCGGCACTCTCTCCATCAGAGCGAGCACTTCCAATCCGGATAAGGGATACCTCGCGCAAAGGCTGTATCGGTAGTCAAACGCCGCCGATTCCCTGCGAATTTCGGCTGCTGTGGCCAAAAAGCCGCGCATCGCCAAGTGCCGGTTTTCCGCCCGGCCAGCCGAGCCAGCGCTGGGTGCGCTGTCCCCTGATACGATAACCGCCTTCAGGCGTACGCTCGAACAACCAGCGGCGCGCCGCGAATCGGTCTCGCACGTAATAGGGAACGAGGGTTCCGAGAATGGCGCCGAAAACGACATCCGTGAAGTAGTGCTGCCCGAGCAGCACCCGGCTCGCCGCGATCCAAGCGGCAATCGTGTAGAGCAGCACCTTGCCGCGCGGCCACAGCATGCCAATCACCGTGGCGAAGGCGAAGATGTTGGTGGCGTGGCCGGAGGGAAACGACGCGTAATCGGGCGAGAAGGCGAAAAGCTTGAACTCAAAGGGGCCCATGGTCTTAAACAGCTCGGGCCGGGCGCGTCCGAGAATGTTCTTGACGAGGCTGGCGATCAGGCCCGCGCCTCCTATGCTGACGAAGACAAAGCCGATGGTGCTTGCGATGAGACCGTAGGCCGGAGCCTTCCTGAACCCGAGATCCCGCTTTCGCAGCACGAGCGCAAGCGCCACCGCGGCGCCAGTCGGTATGAGCATCCAGTTCGACATGCCGACATCGGTGATCGTCCTGAATATTTTGCGCACGCCAGGCAGTAGCGCGTTGGCGGCCTCGACCATTAATGGATCGATGAGGAGGAAACCGGCGAGGGCCAGGGAAACCGCGATCAGCACCTGGTCTGAGATGGACAAATCTTTCAGGCGCGACGTCATTCCATCTCGCTTCGGCAAAGGTTTGAGCACGCCGAGCCCTGCGCTACACCGCTTTGGCGGGACTCGGTGCTCGCTTGCCGAGCCAAATGAAATAGATGTTGCGCGAGTAGATGGCGAGGCCTGCGGCTTGACCGATAATGAACACCGGATCGGCGCGGTAGCAGGCATAAGCGAGCAGCAGCAGGCCACCGAAAAAGCTGAAATACCAGAATGTCTCGGGAATGATGCTGGCGCGTGCCCTTTCCGTTGCGATCCATTGCACGATGAACCGCATAGAGAATAGGAGTTGAGCGGTCAGGCCGATGAAGATCCAGATCAACTCGGTGGTCGGTGTGGTCTGCCACCAGTGGATGAGAGTCGCTGCCGCATGCATCGCAAGTCACCCCCCTTCATTTACTGAACGCTTGCGAACGCCAGGCGCCCGCTCCTCTTCTTTCTCCCTGTCAAACGGCGACGCAGAGCCTGCCATGTCCTCCGCAACCGGCGTAATCAGCGTTCGCTTGCGCAGCCAGCTCACGCCGACAAGGTCGTATAACCCAATCAGGGCGCGGCCAAGATTAGTATATTTTGACGCGCCCCGGAGCCTCGGCCGATCGTTGACCGGCTCATAGGCGATTTCGTGGCCGTAAGTCAGAAAAAATGCCGGCAAATAGCGGTGCATGCTGGTGAAATAGGGTAGCTCGAGATAGGCGTCGCGGCGGTAAACTTTGATCCCGCACCCCGTGTCCGGGCAGCCATCGGCGAGCACCGCATCGCGGATCCAATTGGCAAAGCGCGACGCTGCCTTGCGTGAGCCTGGGCCTTTCCGGCCAGTTCTGATGCCTGCAACCATCGCGGGTTCGCGGCCAGGCGGCAGAAGCCGGGCGAGCAGGCGGCTGATGTCGCCAGGATCGTTCTGCCCGTCTCCGTCCATGGTGGCGATGACGGGGAAGCGGGCTGCTGCCACGCCTGTCCTCAGCGCCGCACTTTGTCCTGAGCGGCGTCCGTGCCGGAGATAGCGCAACGCCTTGTATTTGCTGAGCAGCGCCTTGATCTCGGCGCCGGTGCCATCGTCGCTCCCGTCGTCGACGGCAAGCACCTCCCCAAGCGCATCAACGGGGACCTTCGCAAAGGTTTCCTCGATCAGACGACCGATATTGCCCTCTTCGTTAAAGGCTGGAATTACGACCGAAACACGCATGGCACGCAACTCCGTGGGGACCCCGGCAAATAAGTGCTTACGAGGCCATCAGTAACCAGCTTTCGCCACAATGCACAACATTGTACACCGTGGCCTATTCCCCCTTCTCTCCACGGCTTATTCATGCTGCGTCAGGAACAGCGCGCGTCCATCACCGACTACAGCTACCTCCTTCCCGTCCTGATCTGGCTTGGGGCTCTCCTCGTTTTGCGGCTTGCGGCGATCTATGCCGCCAAGATTGACCTCGTTCCCGACGAAGCGCAGTACTGGAGTTGGTCGCGCGAGCTCGCCTTCGGCTACTTTTCCAAGCCGCCGATGATCGCCTGGGTGATCCGCGCTGCGAGCGCAATCTGCGGCAACGGCGAGGTCTGCATCAGAGCGGCGTCGCCCGTACTCTACACGCTCGCCTCGTTGATGATCTACCTGTCGGGCCGCGCGCTGTTCGATGCGCGCGTGGGTTTCTGGTCGGCCGTCATCTTCGCCACCGTTCCCGGCGTCTCCTACTCATCGCTCCTGATCACCACCGACGTTCCGCTGATCCTGTTCTGGACGGTCGCGCTCTACGCCTGGATCATGCTGGTCAAGCGGCAAAGCATGGGCTTTGCGGTCCTGCTCGGCCTGGCGGTTGGCCTTGGTCTGCTGACCAAGCAGGCCATGATCTACGTCGTGCTCTGCATCATCTGCCATGCCGCAATATCGCGCGAAGCACGCGAGGCGCTGAAAGGTGGGCGCGCCATCATTGCGGCCCTGATCGCGGCGACACTGTTCTCGCCCAATGTCATTTGGAATGCCGAGCACGACTTCCCAACCGTCCGGCACACCGGAGCCAATATTGGCTGGCAGCATCCCTACGTTCATCCGTTTGAGGTGTTCGAATATTTCGCCGCGCAGCTCGGCGTGTTCGGTCCGATCCTGTTCATCGTGCTGTTGCGCGCGGCGTGGCGCGAGATACGTCACCCTTCCGATCCCGCCAAGATCCTGCTGCTGTGCTTCTCGTTACCAGTGCTCGCACTGCTCATGATCCAGGCGCTGCTGTCGCGCGCGCACGGCAACTGGTCAGCAACCGCATATCCGGCAGCAGCGATCCTCGTCACCGCGGTCATGCTCGAGCTCAACCGGCGCATCCTTTTTTGGGTCTCGCTTGGCCTCCACCTCGCTATCGCCGTGACGCTCGCGATCGCTCCTGCTTTTGCCTTGCAACTGCCGCTGTTCGAGCGGCTGCAGTTCCTGTCAACCGTGATCGGCTGGCGCGGCGTTGCTGACGCCGTACGCGCGAAATTGGCTGAGGACCGCTATGGTGCCATCGTCGTCGATACGCGCGAGCTTGCAGGCGAGCTTCTCTATTATCTTCGTGACGAGCCGATCCCGCTTTACGTGCTGCCTACAGGCCCAAGGCCAAGCGACCACTACGAGTTGACGCGGCCATTCACCGCAGCAACTCCCCAGCCGATTCTGTTCGTCTCGCTATCGAAATGTCCGGACAAATTCCTGAACTCGTTCGCGGAGGCAATCCGTCTGGACGTGGTGCCAGTGCCGCTCATTGAAACCAGGGTGCGCCTGCTGCATTTCTGCCGTCTTGCGGGTTACAAAGGAAGCTAGGGGAGATCGGAGGTCGCCGTGCGGCGTTTCATCTTCGCCATTGCCTTGACAGTCATCGCTGCCGTGCCGGCCTTTGCCGATGTGCGCATCATGTCCAGCGCGGGCGGCCCGGTCATCAGTTATCTCGACTTCTTCTCGAAAGTTCGGCGATCGGGCGAGCGCGTGATCATAGACGGGCCTTGCCTCTCCGCCTGCACACTTGTGCTGAGCACCATTCCGCGAAACCGGATCTGCGTCACGTCTCACGCTGTGCTCGGCTTTCACGCACCCATCGTGGCCGACCGGTATGGACGCAAATTCCACTCACGCGAAATCACACGCGCCATCAATGCGACCTATCCCCCGGCCGTCCGCACCTGGATCAAGCACAATGGCGGCTTGACGCAGAATGTCATTCTTCTCAGGGGCCCAGAGCTCGCGAGAATGTATCCGCGTTGCCCCTGAATTTCAGCTACGGAGATGCATTAGCGGTCGCGGGAGCGCTTGCCTTGATCGGCACATGGACATCGACCGCGCCGGCGTGGGCAAATTCGAGTGTGAGGATCACGTCCTCTCCGGCCTCTAACGCATCCTCCAGGCCAACCAGCATGAGATGAGTGCCCTCCGGTTCAAGCACCACCGAGCCTCCTGCAGCGATCGGCAGTCCACCCTCAAGCTTGTGCACCTGCATGATGCCGTCAGGCGTCGTGGTCACCTGGCGCATCTCGACTGACTTCGCCCTCCGCGTGTGCACCCGTTTGAGGATGTCAACATGCTTGCCCTTGTTGGCGATGGTCATGTAGGCGGCGGCGACCCGGCCCTGACCAAGTGTCGGTCTCGCCCACGCGTCAGCCACATCGATGCGCCCGGTCTCTGCCGCCCATACGGTGAGCCCCACGAACACGATGGCAGCAAGAGTAAGAAGAAGAGCGACGCCAATCTCGAAGATACGGAGCTTGGTGAGCCCGAACATTTTGCCTCTCCAGCCGAACGCCGTTTTGCGGCGCCCGCGCCAGGTCATTCCAGGTTGCCTTTCGCTTCTTTATGCCGCGTCGGAGGCGGTGTCTTGCGCCCTGGTGTCGCGTGTGGCGCTCCGTCGCTTTGCTGCTTCTTAAGGGCGGAAACGAGGGAATACACGCACGAGTTTCGCCCGCCATTGCGGCATTTTGGCTTGGCGCCTAGGGGGTGACGGCGCGGCTCTGCTGAGCGACGACGGCATCCTGCTGGTCGTCGGGACCACCTTGCCCCGCATCGCGGCCATAGATGTCAGGCCTGAATTGCGCGACCCCATTCCCGGTGGCGAAAGCCGTGAGGTAGACGAAATGCACGGGCACGGACTTGGCAAGCCTCACGTCGAGCTTTTGGCCGCTATCGACCTGCGCCTGCACCTTCTCGAGGGTCCATCCTTTCTTATCGCTGAGCAGCCAGGCGACCAGGTCAAGCACCTTCTCGACCCGCACGCAGCCTGAGGAGAAGGCGCGTGCGCTTTGGCTGAACAGCTGCTTGAGTGGCGTGTCGTGCATGTAGACACTGTGCTTGTTCGGCATGTTGATGCGCACGACGCCGAGCGCATTGAATGGGCCCGGATCCTGGCGGAACTTATAGCTCACCACTTGCGGCGAATTCCAATCGACGGTCGCGGGATCGAGCGGCGGAGATTTGTAGTCGGTCATGACCGAGAAGTGCTCTTCGCTGAAATAGCTCTGGTCTTTCCTGATCTTCGGGATAAGATCCTGCTGCGCGACGATCTCGGGCACCGTCCAGGTCGGATAGAAATTGATCTCGATGATCTTGGCCGAGACTTGCGGCGTCGCGCGCGCGGGCTTGCCGGCGATCACATTGCTTTCGAGCGCGAGAGTGCCGTCCTGCACTGCCTGGGCGACAAACGCAGGAACATTGACGAGCACGTATCGCGGCGCCTTGTTGATGCTCATCATACCTTGAATGCGCGCGAGATTGCTCTCCAGCTGCTTGAGGCGCTCGGGCGCGGTCACGTTGAGGGCAGCAAGCGTGCGCGAATCGACGAAACCCGAGACGCGGAGACCATTCCTGATCTGGAAGCGCGCGAGTCCCTGGAGAAATTCCTGGTCGAAAGTCGGGTTGTTTTCGGATCCGCCGGTGATGTCGCCTTCGATGATGAGATGCCGCCTAATGGCGGCGACTTCCGAGCTGGTATCACCAGGTCTGAGCGTGACCTTATCGGCGGTCACAGGCCAGCCGCCGGCCGTCACGATTTGGCGATAGCGCTCGATCGCCTGCTGCAGCGCGGCGACGGAGGTCTCGCTCACGAACGGGACGTCGATGCGGTAAGCGGGGCTTAAGCGATCATAGAGATCAGCCCGCATCTGCTCGCGCTGTTCCCGCTCCTCGGGCGTGACCGGGCCGCTATCGGTGAAGCTGTTGAAGGGGTTCAGCGGGTCGAAGGCCCGCGCTGTCTGAGGCGCCAGCATGAGCAGAGCGGCCGGGAGCGTGAGCTGCGCAGCAACACCTGCGGCAAAGCATAGATCACCGCGGCGCGGCCTAGCTTCGGGTGAGTTCATTGCCGGGCGCGCGCCTCGTGCCATGCCGGTCATCCTCACAAAACGCATGAAGGGCATGATTCGGTGGCGCGAAAAATTGGGGTGGAAGACAAGATGGCGTTTAGCTTGGGGGCGTAGACGGCTTTCCCTCTGCCGGACTTGCCCATGGTGCCTCAGCCGGCAGCAAATGCAAAGCCCTTTGCTCCGCAACCCTAGCGCGCCGCCGCTCTCTTTGATTGCAGGCGCTGAAGGAGACGATCAATGAACGGCGCCTGCCCTGGCTGAATCTTCTCTCGGGCTTCGGCTGGCATGAACCATGCGGCGCGGTCGACCTCGGGAAAGGATTGTTTTCGGCCGCTCTTGGGCGGCCACTCCATCTCGAAATGATTTGAGGTGAGCTTGGCCGGATCGAAATCCCCTTGGCCGGCGAAGGCCGCAATCACCTTGCGGCTCGGCTGCACGAGTTCGCCGAGCTCGATGAAGCTTGCTTCCGGCGGCGGGCTGCCGAGCTCCTCCTCGAACTCGCGCCGAGCAACCGCAAGGGAGTCTTCGCCCGGCTCGTATTCGCCTTTGGGAATCGACCAGGCGCCTTGATCCTTCTTCGCCCAGAACGGGCCGCCGGGATGCACGAGCAGAAGCTCGAGCTTCGTCCCCCTGCCGCGATATAACAGGATTCCTGCGCTGCGCTTGGCCATGCAAAAAGCTTAGACGGAAATGTGGCGGAAGGTCAGGAACATACGCATGACAGGACGCACGAGGATGCTTAACTTAGTTTCCTACTAGGGCTTCTCTCGCCGGAACGGGGGCATGAGGGGAAACAGGGGGACAGCTCGCCTGGCGGGGCTCCTCGCCGCGCTTGCCACAACGAGCTTACAAGCTTGTACCGGCTATGCGCCGAAGGCCGAGACAGAGAAAGTGGTCGCGAGCTCGAGTGAGCGCGACTGCCTGATCCGCGCCATGTATTTCGAATCGAACCGCTCGAGCCGCGATGGGCTGATGGCCGTCGGCACCGTCGTGATGAATCGCGTGGCCTCGCCTGTCTATCCAAATACGATCTGCGGCGTGGTCGGGCAGCCTGGCCAGTTCGCCGCCGGCGTGCTAACGCGGCCGTTGAATGCGAAAGAGCTGCCGCCGGTCGAGCGCGCGGCCGATGCCATTCTCGCGGGCGAACGGTACAAGCCTATCGGCGACGCCATGCACTTCCATGTTGCCGGGCTCAATATTCCATACCGGGTGCAATATGTCGCGATGGCGGGCGGCAACGCCTTCTATCTCAAGACGGACAGGCGCCGCCGCGATCTCGTCGCCGTACGCGATCGATCCGCAACGGTTAATGTCTTGCTAGCGAGCAGCACGACGGAGACCACACTCGCCGCAGCAAGGCCCAAGCCCGGTGTGATGCAGTGGCTTTACGCCACTTTCGCCGAGGCACAGCCGAGCAAGTCGTGCGATCAAACGGCTAGCGCATTCGGCGCGACATCGCTTGCCTGCGAGGACGAGCATGCCGGCCGATAGCGCCGTCAATTCGCAAACAAAAAGCCGCCGCGGAATCTCTCCCGCGGCGGCTTCTCGCATTTGCCTGCGCTCAAGTAGCGCGAAGCGCGGTAGCGCGCAAACCCACTCGTGAAAGAGGGGACATGATCTCGATGAGGGCTCTGGCAGCCCATGCCGCGCTCAAGCGTCGCGAAGCGCGCGAGCGCAGCGAATTCTTTGACCTGCCCTTAGCAAGCCTGGCGACGACCTACTCTCCCGCGTCTTAAGACGCAGTACCATCGGCGCTGGAGCTTTTCACGGCCGAGTTCGGGATGGGATCGGGTGTTCACGCTCCGCCAATATCACCAGGCCAGCGAAGGGCAGTGTGAAATCTTGTCTCAGCGCATCCGCGAATGGGCGCTGACAATGAGAGCAATCAAGCCGATCGAGCGATTAGTACTGGTTAGCTTCATGCATTGCTGCACTTCCACACCCAGCCTATCAACGTGGTGGTCTTCCACGGCTCTTCAAGGGAGAACTAGTTTCAAGGTGGGTTTCCCGCTTAGATGCTTTCAGCGGTTATCCCTTCCGCACTTGGCTACCCTGCTATGCCGCTGGCGCGACAACAGGTCCACTAGAGGTGCGTCCATCCCGGTCCTCTCGTACTAAGGACAGATCCTCTCAATTCTCCTACACCTACGGCAGATAGGGACCGAACTGTCTCACGACGTTCTAAACCCAGCTCACGTACCACTTTAATCGGCGAACAGCCGAACCCTTGGGACCTGCTCCAGCCCCAGGATGTGATGAGCCGACAT
>Ga0068863_100004905_pt1 | contig 13183 bp, 9 predicted proteins | sample KBSSwiS62_FD_66596 | JGI IMG/M metagenome (GOLD analysis project Ga0068863, IMG submission 66596) | Switchgrass rhizosphere microbial communities from Kellogg Biological Station, Michigan, USA - KBS Switchgrass S6-2 | ecosystem: Host-associated > Plants > Roots > Rhizosphere > Soil ...
CGGCGTCGAGCATCTGCTGTTCGCGCACGGCGCGTGGCAAACGCTTGGTGCCTCCGGCCATTACTCCAGAGTAAGCAATAGGTGACTAATCAGCGGCCGCAGCGCGTATTCGGGCCTTTCACGGCGGCCATTCGCAGTACCGACGTGTCGATCTGCGGCATCGTCAGCTCGCCGGCCGCCAGCGCCTTCTCCAGCCGGTCCAGCACCGCCGGGACCTCATCGGTCGTCACCCACAACGCGATGTCCGCGCCTGCCTGCAGGCCCCGCAGCGCCGCCTCGGCGACGCCCATCCGGTCGCTGATGGCCTGCATGCTGGACAGGTCGTCGGTGAATACCGGGCCGGTGAAGCCGGGGCCGCCGTAGTCACCCGAGCGAAGCAACGCGTAGGCGGCCGGGTTCAGGCTGGCCGGGTCGCTGCCGGTCAGCCCTGGCACCTCGATGTGGCCGACCATCACGCCGACGGGGCCCTGCGTGGTCAGCGTGCGATACGGGATCAGGTCGTTGGTTTGAAGATCCGCCAGCGGCGGGGTGACGACGCTTCCGGTGTGCGTGTCGCCCGAACCGTGGCCGTGGCCGGGAAAGTGCTTGAGCACGGGCAGCAGGCCGGCCTCGCGCAGCCCGCGCGCGTAGGCGCCCGCATAGTCGGTGACGGCCCTCGGGTCTGCGCCGAAGGACCGGTCGCCGATCACCGTGTCATCGGGCGCGTCAGTAACGTCGACGACCGGGGCGAAGTCGATGGTGATGCCGAGTTTGCGCATGGCCTGTCCCCGTGCGAGGGCGATGTTGTAGACCTCGTCGGGCGTGTGCGTGGCCGCGAGCACCCGCGGCGACGGCTGGCTGCCGATCAGCGACGCAAGGCGAGAGACCCGGCCACCTTCTTCATCGACGCTGACCGCAAGCGGCAGCGGACCCTTGTCGGCGATGTCGGCGATAGTGCCGTCGGACAGCATCGACAGATCGGTCCAGCTGCCGATGAAGATGCCGCCGACGTGGTGGTTTTGCACGACAGCCTTGGCGTCGGCCGCGCCGGTGACTCCTACCATCAGCAGCTGGGCGAGCTTGTCGCGGGTGGTCATGCTGGCCAGCAGCGCAGGTCCGTCACCGCACGCAGGCGTGGCGGGGTCGGCTGCAGGCGCAGGCGCCACGGTCGCAGCCATCGTGGGAGCCGGCGTCGTCGCGGACGGAGTCGGTTGCGGGGCCGGGGACGAACAGGCCACCAACACCGAAGAAAGCGCCGCCAGAACACAAAGTCGACGAGGCAAGGCCATCCCGCCATGCTGTCATGTGCGACCAATCGCCGTTTCGTGGGTATTCCTCACCCATGTCGTGCCAGGCGTTTGTGCTGGGCGGCGGCGGCCTGCTCGGCGCCGCGGAAGCCGGCATGGCGAGCGCACTCCTCGATGCCGGTGTGCGACCCGACGTGGTGTGCGGCACCTCGGTCGGCGCGATCAACGGCGCGGCACTCGCGGCTGATCCCACCCCCGCAGGCGCCAAGCAGTTGTTGGCGTTCTGGGACGCGCTGCCCAACGAGAGCGCGCTCGACGGTTCGATGCTTCGGCGGTTCGCCGAAGTCGTTCGCCGCAGAACCTCGTTGCACGACAACAACGAGCTTCGGCGGATGTTGCGCGCGTGGCTGCCCGTGCAGACCTTCGAAGAGCTCGCGGTGCCGTTCGAATGCGTCGCAGCCAGCATCGAGCAGGCCCGTGAGCACTGGTTCAACTCCGGAGAGCTCATCGAGCCTGTTCTCGCGTCGTGCGCGCTGCCCGGCGTTTTCCCGCCAGTGCGCATCGGCGACGAGCACTTCTTTGACGGCGGCCTCGTCAACAGCATTCCGCTGGATCGGGCCGTGCGACTTGGCGCCGACACGATCTGGGTGCTGCACGTCGGGCGCCTCGAGGAGGAACTCGCCCCGCCACGCTTTCTGTGGGAGGTCGGGTTCACTGCGTTCGAGATATCGCGCAGACACCGCTTCCACAGCGATCTCGAGCGGGTCGGGCCTGAGGTGGCCGTCCATGTGCTGCCGAGCGGACTGCCGCAGCGGCCGGCCTCGACCTGGTCGAACCTGCGTTACCGCGACACCCGCCGCATCTCGCGGCGCGCCGAACTCGCTTACGAAGCGACCCGCGAGTACCTGGAGGCGCTGCCGTGAAACTGCTGCGTCGAGCCGTGACGGTGCCGATGGCGATTGCCGCGATGATCGGCATCCTCGTGGTCTGGCCGCTGCTGCTCGCCATCGGTGGCGTCGCTGGACTGATCGCTCGGTCAAGCCTGCCGGTGCGAACTCTTGGCGTGCTGATGGCATATGCGCTGCTGGAACTTCGGGCGCTGTGGCAGCTGCTGCGCGGCGGTCAGGATTGCGACCGGTTCGTGCGCGACGTGCTGGACAGGGCCCACACCGTCGGGCGCCGCACGCTGAATCTCGAAGTGCAGCTCGACGACGCCTCACCGACGCCGGAGCAGATCCCGCGCGAAGAGCCGGTGATCGTGCTGTCGCGGCACTGCGGGCCGGGAGACACGCTGCTGGTGGCCTGGTTGCTCAACGTTTACTACGGCCTGCGTTTGCGCATCGTGCTCAAGGCGCTGCTGCGATGCGAGCCCGTTCTCGATCTCGTCGGCGACATGGGCTGCCTGTGTTTTCTGCATCATCGAGGCAACAAGGCGCGCAAGCAAATTCGCGATCTGGCCGGTTCGATGGTCGGCGGGCAGGCGCTGCTGCTGTTCCCCGAGGGCGGGAACTTCACCTGGGCGCGGTGGCGCGAGGCGATCGTGCGGCTTCGCTCGACCGGCCGGCTGCGAGAGGCCCGTCGGGCATGGCGTCAGACTTACACGCTGCCCCCGCGCACGGGCGGCACCGCCGCGGCGTTGTCCGGCGCGCCGCGCGCCAATGTCCTCGTGCTCACGCACACGGGATTCTCGCCCGACGGGCGCGCCCGCGTGTGGTGGCAGCTTCCGATGAACAGACGGTTGTTGGTCCGCACCGTGGTGGTCCCCTCCGACGAGCTTCCGCCACCCGATCAGTTGGGCCCGTGGCTGGAGGAGACGTGGAGCCGGGTGGACGCCTGGGTGGCCGGCCACGTCATCGGCTAGCAGCAGCTCGTTGCGTGGCAGGGGTGAAAAGCAGTGTCTGCTACCTTGGCCGCATGGATCGGTTCATCGTTCCCGCCGCGGCCAGCATCGTTGTGGGCCTGCTGCTGGGAGCGGCCGCCGTCTTCGGTGTGACGCTGATGGTGCAGCAGGACAGCAAGCCCGCGGTGGCCCCGGGTGATCCGGCTTCGTCGGTGCTCAACAGGGTCGAGTACGGCGACAGAACATAGCGTGACTGCGCCGCTGCAGCGGCGCTGGCTGTGGTTGGCCGCGGCGGCGGCACTGATCCTGACCTTCGCCCAGTCGCCCGGAAAGATCTCGCCCGACACCAAGCTTGACCTCACCGCGAATCCGCTGCGCTTTCTGGCCCGCGCCTTCAACCTGTGGAACAGCGAGCTGCCGTTCGGTCAGGCGCAGAACCAGGCCTACGGCTACCTGTTCCCGCATGGGGCGTTCTTCCTTGCCGGCGATTTTCTCGGTCTGCCCGGCTGGGTGACGCAGCGGCTGTGGTGGGCGTTGCTGCTCACGGTCGGCTTCTGGGGCCTGCTGCGGGTCGCCGAGGCCTTGAACATCGGCAGCCCGACGTCGCGGGTGATCGCCGCGGCTGGGTTCGCGCTGTCGCCGCGGGTGCTGACCACCCTTGGCGCGATCTCCTCGGAGACGCTGCCGATGATGCTGGCGCCGTGGGTGCTGCTGCCGGTGATCGTCGCTCTGCGAGGGGACCCGCGGGTGCGGGTCCTGGCGGCCCGGTCCGCAGTGGCGATCGCTTTGATGGGTGCGGTCAATGCGGTGGCCACGTTGACGGCCTGCCTGGCCGCGGCGATCTGGCTGCTGTGTCATCGGCCGAATCGCTTGTGGTGGCGCTTCACCGCGTGGTGGGCGCTCTGCATCGTGTTGGCGGTGCTGTGGTGGGTGGTCGCGCTGGTCATGCTCGGCCGGATCAGCCCGCCGTTCCTCGACTTCATCGAGTCCTCCGGCGTCACAACGCAATGGATGTCGCTGACCGAAATGCTGCGCGGCACCGATGCGTGGACGCCGTTCGTCGCGCCGACCGCGACGGCAGGGGCCTCGTTGGTGACGGGGTCGGTCGCGGTGTTGGCGACGACGTTGGTCGCAGCGGCCGGCCTTGCCGGGCTGGCGATGCGGACGATGCCCGCGCGCGGTCGGCTCATCGTGATCCTGCTGACCGGTGTCGTGCTGCTCGCCGTTGGCTACTCGGGTGGGCTTGGATCGCCTGTCGCGCACCATGTTCAAGCATTCCTCGACGCCGGGGGCACGCCGCTGCGCAACATGCACAAGCTGGAGCCGCTGCTTCGGCTGCCGCTCGCGCTCGGGCTGGCGCACCTGCTTGGCCGAATCCCGTTGCCCGGCAGCACACCTCGGCGCGAGTGGCTCCACGCGTTCGCGCATCCGGAACGCGACAAACGGGTGGCGGTCGGCATCGTGGTGCTGGCGGCGTTGGCCGCAGCCACATCGCTGGCCTGGACAGGCAGGCTCACACCGCCAGGGTCCTTCGACGCGATCCCGCAGTACTGGCACGACACCGCCGACTGGCTCGACGAACACAACACCGACCGCGGGCGGGTGCTGGTGGCGCCCGGCGCGCCGTTCGCCACCCAGGTGTGGGGCAACAGCCACGACGAACCGCTGCAGGTACTCGGCGGCAGCCCGTGGGGGGTGCGCGACTCGATTCCGCTGACCCCGCCGGAGACCATCCGCGCGCTCGACTCGGTGCAGCGGCTGTTCGCGGCAGGCCGGCCGTCGGCAGGCCTCGCGGACACCCTTGCCCGCCAAGGTATTTCGTACGTCGTGGTGCGCAACGACCTGGATCCCGAGGCGTCGCGGTCTGCGCGACCGCTTCTGGTGCACCGGGCGATCGAGGGATCGCCGGGTCTGACGCAGGTGGCGCAGTTCGGCGAACCCGTCGGACCAGGCACGCTTGCCGGCTTCATCACCGACAGCGGGTTGCGGCCGCGCTTCCCCGCGGTGCAGATCTACCGCGTCGACGCCTCGCCCGGCATGCATCCCTACCTCGTCGACACCGATGCGATGGCTCGCGTCGACGGTGGTCCCGAGGCGCTGCTGCGCCTCGACGAGCGCCGCAGGCTGCTGGGTCAGCCGCCGCTCGGACCGATGCTGCTGACCGGCGACGCGCACCGCGCGGGCCTTGCGGCACCCCACGTCACCGTGACCGATACGCCGCTGGCGCGCGAGACGGACTACGGCCGCGTCGACGATCATTCGTCGGCCCTCAGGACCCCCGACGATCAGCGGCACACGTTCAACCGCGTGCCCGACTATCCGGCCAACGGCGCCGACACGGTCTACGGGCAGTGGAACGGCGGCCGTATCACGGTGTCCAGCTCGGCCGCGGACTCGACTGCGCTGCCGAATGTTTCACCTGCGACCGGACCCGTCGCCGCCATCGACGTCGATCCTTCGACGAGTTGGGTGTCGAATGCGCTGCAGGCAGCCGTCGGCCAATGGCTGCAGGTCGACTTCGATCATCCCGTCACCAACGCCACACTCACCATCACCCCGAGCGCCACCGCGGTCGGCGCACAGGTCCGCCGCATCGAGGTGTCGACCGTCAACGGCACCAGCACGTTGCGCTTCGACGAGGCGGGCAAGCCGCTGACGATCGCGCTGCCCTACGGCGAGACGCCGTGGGTGCGGATCACCGCGGTCGCCACCGACGACGGGTCGGCAGGGGTGCAGTTCGGCATCACCGACTTCGCCGTCACACAGTACGATGCGAAGGGCTTCGCTCACCCCGTCAACCTGCGTCACACCGTCGTCGTCCCTGCGCCACCTCCGAATTCTGCTGTTGCGCAATGGGATCTGGGATCGGAACTGCTCGGCAGGCAGGGTTGTGCACAAGCTCCCGACGGCACGCGGTGCGCAGCGTCGATGGCACTGTCGCCGGAGGAGCCGGTGAACATGAGCCGGACGCTGACCGTCCCTTCACCGACAGAGGTAACGCCGACGGTGTGGGTGCGTGCCCGCCAAGGCCCGAATCTGGCCGACCTGGTCAGTCAGCCCGGCACGGCGCGGGCGCTCGGCGGCGCAGACCCGATCGATGTGCTCGGTTCGGCCTACGCCGCCGCGGACGGCGACCCCGGTACCGCGTGGACCGCGCCGCAGAGCGTCGTGCAGTACAGGACGCCGCCGACGCTGACGTTGAAATTGCCCGCCCGTACCGAGGTCGCCGGGCTGCGGGTCACGCCGAGTTCCTCTGTGCTGCCCGCACATCCGACGATGATCGCGATCGACCTCGGAGCCGGACCCGAGGTGCGCCGATTGGCGGCCGACGGTGGGACGCAGACGGTGAGCCTGCGCCCGGTCGTCACCGACACCGTCAAGGTGTCGCTGCTGAGTTGGAACGACGTGATCGACCGCACCGCTCTTGGCTTCGATCAGCTCAAGCCGCCCGGTCTGGCCGAAGTCACTGCGCTCGACGCCAAGGGTGCCCCGATCGCGGCCGCCGACGCTGCGCACAACCGCGCCAGGACCGTCGACCTGCCCTGCGGCAAGGGACCGATCATCGGCGTGGCCGGACAGTTCATCCAGACCTCCGTCACCACCACCGTCGGTGCGCTGCTCGACGGCGAACCCGTCGCCGCCAAGCCGTGCCGGTCCGAGCCGATCACGCTGCCCGCCGGTCAGCAGGAACTGTTGATCAGCCCCGGCGCGGCGTTCGTGGTCGACGGCGTGCAACTGGCCGTCCCGCAAGCAAACCAATTACGCACGGCTGCAACGGTTCCCGCCACGGTGGGTCGTTGGACCGCTGACCACCGCGAGTTGACGGTCGCGCCCGCGCAGGCGTCGCGGGTGCTGGTGGTGCCCGAGAGCATCAATCCGGGCTGGACCGCGCGTACCGCCGACGGGTCCACACTGAGGCCGGTCACCGTCAACGGGTGGCAGCAGGGTTGGGTGCTGCCACCGGGCACCGCCGGAGCGATCACGCTGTCCTTCGCGTCGAACACGCCGTATCGCGCGGGACTGATCGGCGGGCTGGCGCTGCTGCCGCTTCTTGCGCTGCTGGCCTTCCTGCCGGTCCGGCGTCCCCGTCCGGCGGACCCGGCGGCACAGCCGTGGCGGCCGGGACGGGTGACGACGAGCGTCGCGGCGGTGGCAGCCGCAGCGGTGATTTCCGGGTTCGTGGGCGCCGTCGTCGCCGGCGCGGCACTCGGGATCCGTTACCTGTTGCGTAGCCGCGAAAAGCTTTGCGAGGCAGTCACAGTCGGCGTCGCGGCAGGCGGACTGATTGCCGCAGGCGCGGTGTTGAGTCAGAATCCGTGGCGGTCGGTCGAGGGCTACGTCGGCCACTCCTGGAGTGTTCAGCTACTGGCGCTGGCGTCGGTGGCGATGCTGGCGGCCTCGGCAGTGCCGATTGCGCGACGCGCGGAAGGGGGCTCCTCCGCCGATTACAGCGACTCGTCCAACTGGCCGAGCGTGTCGGTCAGCCGCAGGTTCTCCGAATAGTCGACCGGGCACGCGATCAGCGAAACCCCATCGTCATCCAGCGCCTTCTTCAGGGTGGGCAGCAGCTGGTCGGCAGCGGTGATTCGATACCCTTTTGCGCCAAAGCTTTCGGCGTAGGTGACCATGTCGGGGTTGGTGAACTTGATGTAATGATGCTCGCCAAGCTCGAGGTCCATCTTCCATTCGATCAGGCCGTAGCCGCCGTCCTCCCAGACGAGCACCACCAGCGGGATCCGCTCGCGCACCGCGGTCTCGATCTCCTGCGAGTTCATCAGGAACGCGCCGTCGCCGACCACGGCCAGCACCTTGACATCGGGCTTGGCCAGCTTCACACCGATTGCACCTGGTAGCGCAAAGGCCATGGTGGACAAGCCATTCGAAACCAGACACGTATTGCGCTCGTATGTCGGGTACAGCCGCGCCATCCACATCTTCGTGGCGCCGGTGTCGACCAGCACGACATCGCTACGTCCGAGCGCGGCCCGGGTGTCGGCAACGATTCGCTGCGGGGCGAGCGGGAAGCGCGAATCCCGCTGTCCACGCGCGAATTCATCGGCGAGAAGGCTACCTCCCGGTGCCGGCCCTTCGTTGTCGAACCGGTGTCCGGCCAGTGCGTCGGTCAGCGCGTCCAGCGACTCGCCGATGTCTCCGATGATGCCGACGGACACCGGGTAGTGCATGTCGACCTCGGCCGGGAAGCGATGGATGTGGATGATCTCCTTGTCACCGTCGGGGTTGATCCTGACTGGATCGAATTCCTGTAGCTCGTAGCCGACCGCGATGACGACGTCGGCGGTCTCGAATCCGAAGTTGACGTAGTCACGGCGCATGAACCCCAGGGTGCCGATGCTGTTGGGATGGTCGTCGGGCATCACGCCCTTACCGTGGAAGGTGTTCGCCACCTGGACACCGAGTTCGTCGGAGAACCGGACCAGCGCAGCGGTCGCGTCGCCACGTGCGGCACCGTGACCTGCCAGCACGACGGGCCGCTTGGCGTTGCGCAGCACCTCGACCGCGCGCGCCACCTGGCTGGGCGACGGCGCTTCAGCACGAACGACGTTGCGCGGCAACGGGTTCAGGTCGTAATCCGTTTCGTCGGCGTCGATATGCTCAGGCACGGCGAGATAGACCGCGGCGGGTCGTTCGGTCTCGGCGACCTTGAAGGCCTTGCGGATCATCTCGGGTATCGCCCGTGACGTCGGGACGCCGTCGGACCAGCGGGTGATGGGGGCGAACATCGACACCAGGTCGACGTATTGGTGTGACTCCTTGTACTCGCGGTCCTGACCGACTTGTGCGGATATCGCGACCAGCGGGGTGCTGTTCGTCGTCGCGTCGGCGACACCCAACTGCATATTGATGGCACCGGGACCGAGGGTCGCCGACACAACGGCGGCCCGCCCGGTGACGCGGCCGTACATCTCGGCCATGAATGCTGCGCCCTGCTCGTGGCGGGTAAGGATGTAGCGGATGGGCGATGCGGCCAGCGCCTGAATGAAGCGGATGTTCTCCTCTCCCGGCAGTCCGAAGACCACTGAGACGCCCTCGTTTTCCAGGCACTTGACCATCAATTCCGCAGCAGTACTCACAAGAAACCTCCATTGGCCACGTTCGAGCGATGAGTTCAGGTGGCGGCCTAGGTCTACCCCTACATGACCAGAATCATCGCGGACATCTCGACCTCGATTGATGGTTTCGTCACCGGGCCCAAGCCCGGGCCGCAAAATGGTCTGGGCACCGGCGGCGACGCACTGCACACCTGGGCGTTTTCCGACGACCCCGACGATCGACGCGTCGTGCGGCAGGCCACCGCCCGTTCAGGTGCGGTCATCCTCGGTCGAAAGCTCTTCGACGTGGTTGACGCGCCGGGAGGCTGGAACGACGAGATCGGCTACGGCGCCGGCGAGGTCGGCAAGCCTGCCTTCATCGTCGTGACAAGCTCGCCGCCGGAATCGGTGAGGCTGACCGATCTTGACTGGACGTTCGTCACGACAGGTCTGTCGGATGCCGTCAGCACCGCACGCCAGCGCGCGGAGGCAGCATCATCGGAGCGCGACGCCGACCTGGACGTCGTCATCATGGGCGGCGGAGCCACCGTTGGCTCCGCGCTCGGCGCCGGGCTGGTTGATGCACTGACGCTGCACCTCGCGCCGGTCTTGCTGGGCGCCGGGACGCCACTGCACACCGGCGGGGCACAGCGCAGGCTGGTGCAGCGGAGCGTGACAACGACGTCGACGGCGACCCACCTGACCTACGACGTCGCCTGACAATCGAGACGCCACAATAGCGGCGCGGCCGACTCGCGACCCACCTAGCATCGGTCCAGTGCCCAACCTGAACACCGCGCGGGGAGCAATCGACACCGCGGACCTAGGCGTCACGCTGATGCACGAGCACGTGTTCATCTTGTCCCCCGACATCACCGCGAACTACCCCGAAGTCTGGGGCGACGAGGCCCAGCGCGAGGCCGACGCGATAACGCGACTGAACGAGCTGAAATCCCGCGGTGTCGACAGCATCGTCGACCTCACGGTGATCGGGATGGGCCGCTACATCCCGCGGGTCGCGCGGGTGGCGGCGGCCACCGAGATCAACATCGTGGTGGCCACGGGGGTCTACACCTACAACGACGTGCCGATGTTCTTCCACTTCACCGGCCCGGGCGGCGCCCTCGGCGACAGCGAGCCGATGGTCGACATGTTCGTGCGCGACATCGAACACGGCATCGCCGACACCGGCGTCAAGGCCGGAATCCTCAAGTGCGCGACCGACGAACCCGGCGTCACCCCTGGCGTTGAGCGGGTGCTGCGGGCCGTGGCCAAGGCCCATCGTCTCACCGGCGTGCCCATCTCCACCCACACCCACGCGGCCACCCGCCGGGGTCTCGAGCAGCAACGCATCTTCGCCGAAGAAGGCGTCGACCTGTCCCGCGTCGTGATCGGACACTCCGGTGACACCACCGATCTGGGCTACCTCGAGGAGCTCATCGGCAACGGCTCCTACATCGGGATGGACCGGTTCGGGGTCGATGTCTTTTTGCCGTTCGAGGACCGGGTGAACACCGTTGCCCAGATGTGCGAGCGCGGCCATGCCGACAAGATGGTGCTGTCACACGATGCCGCCTGCTTCATGGACTGGGTGCCAGAAGAACTGTTGCCTGCGTTGCCGAACTGGCACTACCTGCACATCCACAACGACGTCATTCCCGCGCTGAAGGACCGCGGGGTCACCGACGAGCAACTGACCACGATGCTCGTCGACAACCCGCGCCGGATCTTCGAGAACCAGGGCGGCTACTGATGACGACACCGATCCCGCCGATCGGCGCGGAGCTCTCCCGACTGGCCGGGCTGTCGCCGGACGAGCCCGCGGTCACCTGCGAGGGGCGAACGCTGACCCGCGGTGAACTCGACAAGTCCACCAACCGGCTGGCCCGCGCATACGCCGAACTCGGTGTGCGCCAAGGCGATTACGTGACGATCGTGCTGCCGAACTCGATCGAGTGGATCCAGGCCGCGCTGGCCGCCTGGAAGCTCGGGGCGGTGCCCCAGCCGTTGTCACCCCGACTGCCCGACGCCGAACTGGAGGGCCTACTCGACCTGAGACCGCGGGCGCTGCTGGTGGGCCGCGACGACCCCCGTGGCGTGATCCCCAGCGTGCCAAGCGATTTCATTGGCGACTCCAATTTGCCCGACGGTCCGCTGCCCGAGGCGGTATCGCCGAGCTGGAAGGCGCTCGGCTCGGGCGGCAGCACCGGTCGACCCAAGCTGATCGAGGCAGGCGGAGACAGCCGTTTCCCAGGCGCGCTCGCCGGCTACGGCATGGGCGCCGCCGAAGGCGACACTCAACTGATCGCCGTGCCGTTGAGCCACAACACCGGAATGACCACCGCGACGATCGGCTTGTTGATGCGGCACCATCTCGTGATGATGCCGCGTTTCGACGCCGCCGAGTTTCTGCGGCTGATCGGCGAACACCGGGTCAGCTTCTTGGTGGTGGTGCCGACGATCATGCAGCGACTGCTTCCGGTGTATCGGGCCGACCCGGATTCCTACGACCTGTCATCGGTGCGGCGGCTGTGGCACGTCGGGGCGGCGTGTCCGCCCGCGGTCAAGGAAGCGTGGATCGAGATCCTCGGCCCCGAAGCGGTGTGGGAGTTGTACGGCGGCACCGAACTTCAGGCGTTGACGTTCGTCAGCGGCACACAATGGCTCGAGCATCGCGGGTCGGTCGGGGTGGTCGTCGCCGGTGAGATGAAGGTGCTCGACGACGACGGTAACGAATGCCCGCCCGGCGTGGTCGGTGAGATCTACATGCGGCCGGCGCCGGGTAGCGCGCCGACGTACCGCTACATCGGCGCGAATGCGAAAAGCCGCGACGGCTGGGACTCGCTCGGCGATCTCGGCTACTTCGACCAGGACGGCTTCCTCTATCTCAACGACCGGCGGGTGGACATGTTCACCGTCGGCGGCCGCAACGTCTACCCCGCCGAGATCGAGTCGGCACTGTCGGCTCATCCGAATGTGTTGTCGTGCTTGGCTGTTGGTATTCCAGACGAGGATCTCGGTCAGGTGCCGTACGTGATCGTGCAGGCCGAAGGGCTGGACGAGGCAGGCGTCATCGCGTTTCTGTCCGAGCGCATCGCGCCCTACAAGGTGCCCCGCAGGGTGGAGTTCACCGATACGCCGTTGCGCGACGACGCGGGCAAAGCCCGCCGCTCGGCGGTGCGGGACGCGATCATCGCGCGGCGAGCCGCGCAATCCAGCTAGCGCGCGGCGAGCCGCGCAATCCAGCTAGCGCGCGACGGGCTCAGGCAGGTTCCTGACCGCACTGTCGAGCGGCGGCACCGGACGCTCTTTGCGAAACTCCCAACGCCGCAATGCGACTCGGCATGGTGACTCGACCAGCGCGTAGCTGACCGCCGCGATCGCAAACCCGAACACCACGGTCAGCACAAACACCACCGGCATGTGCCCGTTGAACATGAACTCGCCGATCAGCGGGAACACCATGGCCAGCGCAGCCAGGTGCCAAATGAACAACCCGTAAGACCAGCGGCCCAAGGTGACCATCGTCGTGCTGCCCAGCAGCCTGTGTTCAGTGTCGGGATCGTCCAGAACCAGAGGTGCGATCAGCGCCCCCGCGACGACCGCCCCCGTCGCGATCTTCACGATGAATTGGCTGACCGTGCCTGGCGTCAGCCCCTCGGGGCCTGCCAACGGCGAGGCCCCGACCAGGAACGCGAGTCCCGCGATACCCGCCATCAGCGCCCGGCGCCGTGCGAGTCGATGAAACCGGCCGACGTCGGAAACGGTCAACTCGGCCAACAACATTCCCGCAGCGAACCACGAGAAGAACGCGGGCGGCCAGTTCAGCGGATTGACGCCGAACGGCGCGGGGATCGGGAGCAGCGCCCACCCGAGACTGGCCACCCCCACCACCGTGATCAGAGGGATTCGGGCGCGCACCGGCAGTCGTCGCGCCAGTAGTGCGAGGAACGGCAGCGCCAGGTAGAACGCGACCTCGACGGAAAGGCTCCACATCTGGGTCAGCCCTGGTGTCAGCGTCAGCGGCACGTAGACCTGGGTCAGCGACAGGTTCGCCAGCCACACCG
>Ga0068863_100004917_pt1 | contig 13170 bp, 10 predicted proteins | sample KBSSwiS62_FD_66596 | JGI IMG/M metagenome (GOLD analysis project Ga0068863, IMG submission 66596) | Switchgrass rhizosphere microbial communities from Kellogg Biological Station, Michigan, USA - KBS Switchgrass S6-2 | ecosystem: Host-associated > Plants > Roots > Rhizosphere > Soil ...
GCTCGTCGGGGCGTGCAATCAGACGTCGGCACGCGAACCGGTGATGGATCTCGACGAGGGGGCCGTCAACAGAACGGTGAACGAGCTCCGCCAGCGATCGCTCGTGCGAGCGGTGCAGCAGAGCGGCTCGCGCGTACTGCGCTTCCGTCACCTCATGGTCGAGTCGCTGAATCTCGACGGGCCGGAGCTCGCGGCGATGTGCGTGCTGATGTTGCGCGGACCGCAGACAGCCGGCGAGATCAAAGGACGAAGCAATCGGTTGTTCGATTTTCCGGACCTCGAGAAAGTCGAATCGACGCTCGAGTCGTTGATGAGCCGACAGACGCCGCTCGTCGCCCGTCTGCCGCGCCGCCCCGGGCAAAAGGACAGCCGCTACGCCCACTTGCTCTCCGGCGACGCGCCGGTCGATGTGCCGGAGGCGGTAACGTCGACCGCCGTCGCCGACGGTGGGGGTGGCCGACTCGAGGCGCTCGAACAGGCGGTGAACTCGCTGCGCGCCGAGCTGGTGGACCTTCGCACGCAGCTCGACGAGTTCCGAAAGCAGTTTCAGTAGGTCAAATCCACGAGGTCGGAGACTGTGGCGCCGGCGATGTGCAGGTCGCCGTCGAGAAGCGCGATCACGAGTTGCCGGTCGCTCTCCGTGGCTTGGCTACCGTCGCGCGCGATGACGATTGCCCCGGCGCGATCTGCGCTCTCATCGACTACCAAGCCGGCCGTGCCGAGGCGCGTTGCCAACGCGCGACGGAGCGCGCTCGTGTCCTGACTCGGCGCAGTCCGCACGATGAAGCCAAAGGTGGGGCAGGGTGCGCTCATTGCCTGACAGCGGCGGCAACCGCGGGAAGAAGATCGCAGAAGGCGAACCGGTCGTCGCGGAGCACGACGTCGCCAGGCGCGACGGGAATCGCGCGCTCGAAGATTGGTCCGGCGGAGACGAAGGTGTGAAACTCGCCGCGCTCCCCGCACGGGTCGCACGTCGGCGCCAACTCGGCGAGGAGGCTGCGATCGAAGCGCCGACCGGCGAAGCGGCCGTCGAGTTGTTCGGTGTCGACGCAGACGAGATGCGCGACGAATCCTGCATCGATGAACTCTTCCGCCAACTCACGCGTATCGCGTCCCCAGATTGGAAAGATTGGAGCGAAGCCCGTATTGGCCAGCAGTCGTTCGCGGTACGCGCGCACATCCTCGAGAAAAAGGTCGCCGAACGCAATGGTCGTCGCATCGGGGAATCGTGTGCGCAGCCGAGCCAGCGCGTCGGCGAACGCGGCCTCGTATGCGGCGTTGGACGTCTGCGGCTCGAGCGTCACTTCGATGAGCGGCAGCTTCGCGGCGGTCGCTTGCGCTTCCAGCAGGGTTCGCCGGACGCCGTGAATGCTCACGCGATCGTAGCCGCGCGTGACACTCGTCAGCAGCGCGACGACGTCGTAGCGCGGGTCGGCGCGCAGAGCGGCGAGCGTGAGACCACTATCTTTGCCGCCACTCCAACTGAGAACGACGAGTCGACGCGTCACCGCGGGGAGAGACGCCGTTCGCGTCGACAATTGCCGGGCGGGCAGTCGGGCATGGCTCCTCTGTAGCAACGAAATACCGCGCCTTCGAGTATCATAAGGTGCCGGGCGCGGCCCGGCGATCCCCTTACCACGAGCGAGTTTACCGTGAACCTTCGACCGCTGACGCGACGCGGCTTTTGCGTCGCTTTGATTCTCACCGGAGTTTCGATCCGGTTGCCGGCGCAACAAAAGTGCCCAGCTACGGCCGGCGGGACGATGCCGCTGGTGTACTCCGGTGGTCCGACGGTCGCCGACATCACCGCGTGCGACCTCATGACGCGGCTGTACATCTACGCCGCCGATTCGATGCGTGGCCGCGAAGCCGGAACGCCCGACGCCATGCGGGCCACGGTGTACATCGAGTCCGAAGTCAGGCGTCTTGGGCTCAAGCCCGCGGGTGACAACGGCACGTACTTCCAGAATTTGCCGGTGACGGCGCGCGTGCTCGGGGCCGCATCGTCCATTGCGAGCGGCTCATCGACGTTCAAGCCGAACGAGGACTTCACCATCGCCGGGCTCGCGGTCGATCGGAAGGTGACGGGCGATGTGATTTTTGTTGGTTCGCTGGCCGATACGTCGAACATGCCTACCGCCGATCAGGTGCGCGGTAAGATCCTTCTCGTGACCGGTGGAGCAGGCGGCGGCCGCGGTTTCGGTGGTGGACGCGGAGGTGTCGGCCCGGCCAATTCGCTCTTCGGTTCCGCGGCGATTCTGACGGTTGTTCCCGCCATTACGCGCCCACGTTTGGCGTTCACATTGAACGACACGGCACAGAGCGAAGGGCGCGCGGCATACGCCGCGGCGAACCCCAATGCCGGTGGGCGCGGCGGCCGAGGAGGTCGCGGCGGTGGCGGCGGAGCGGCGCCGCTCTCGGGTACGATCACACCGGCAGTCGCATCGGCGCTCCTCGGCAAATCAGTGCAGGGCGCGACGCGCGGTGACGCCGCCGGTTCGGCCACCATCGACGTTCGCGTCGAGACCATTCCGGCGCCGACGCGCAACGTCATCGGGATCATTCCAGGCAGCGATCCAAAGCTGCGTGGGCAGTACGTGGTAATCGGCGCACACTCGGACCACGTCGGCATGTCGGCGGCGCGGCCCGTCGTCGAGCACGATTCGCTCAAGGCGTACAACATCGTGGCGCGCGTCGAGGGCGCCGACACGCGCAACGCCGCGCCACCGACGGCCGAGCAGTGGGCGCGCATCAACGCCATCAAGGACTCGCTCCGCAAGATCTATCCGGCGCGGCTCGACTCGATCAGCAACGGCGCCGACGATGACGGCTCGGGCAGTGTGTCGATCCTCGAGATCGCCGAAGCATTCGCGAAAGGCCCGGTCAAGCCGAAGCGCTCGCTCATCTTCATCTGGCAAATGGGCGAAGAGAAGGGGCTGTGGGGCTCACAGTATTTCACGAACCATCCGACGGTGTCGCGCGATTCGATCGTCGCCGATCTCAATCTCGACATGGTCGGCCGCGGCGAAGCGTCGGACGTCACCGGGCGGAGCAAGGATGACGTCGAGCTGATCGGCGCGCCGAACTATCTGCAGCTCGTCGGGTCGCGTCGACTCTCTACCGAATTCGGCGACATTGCCGAGGACGTGAGCAAGAAGCAGCCGATGCCCTTCAAGTTCGACTACGCGATGGACGCGAACGGGCATCCGCAGAACATTTATTGTCGCAGTGACCATGCGAACTACGCGCGATACGGTATTCCCGTGATCTTCTTCACCACCGGGGGCCACGCCGACTATCATCAGGTGACGGACGAGCCGGAGTACATCCAGTACCAGCACATGACGCGCGTCGACAAGCTGGTGTACGACATCGCGACGCGTGTGGCCAATCTCGACCACCGTGTGAAGGTGGACGGCCCGAAGGCGGACAGCCCCTTCGCGGGCTGCCAGCAGTAAGCGATCAGAATTCTCGAAGAGCTCGGATCGGGTCGATGCGCGTCCCGCGTCTCCCGGCGAGATAGCAGGCGACGACCGCGACGGTGGCGAGCAGCAACGCCACCGTCGCGAACGTCGCCGGGTCGGTCGCGCCGACGTTGAACAACAAATGCGCCATGGTGCGGGTCAGACCCACGGCCGCCGTCAGCCCCAGGATGATTCCGGCGAGGGGCATGCGCATGCCCTGCGCGACGACCGCTCCGAGCACATCGCCGGGCGTGGCGCCGAGTGCGACGCGAATGCCGATCTCGCGTGTTCGCTCCGCGACGGCGTAGTGCACCAATCCGAAGACGCCGATCGCCGCGAGTGTGAGGGCTAAGCCGGCAAAGGCGACGAGCAATGAGGTCTCCAGACGGCGCGCCGCCGCGAACTCACCGTATTGCGCGTCAGCCGTCGAGACGCTGGCCACGAAGGTCCCCGGAATTCGTGTGACCATCTGGCGAACGAGTGGAGCGAGCGTCAGCGGGTCGCCAGCCGTGCGAATCAGGAGATCGCCGCGGTTATACGGTCGCGGGATGTACGATCCGAAGTACTCCGGCACCGCCGCCCGCTCGAGGCCCTGGCGGTGCATGTCGCCGATGACGCCCACGATCACGTACCAGTATGTCTTGCCGGTCGGATCGATGCAGAACCGCTTGCCGATCGGATCGTCGCCGGCAAAGAAACGGCGCGCGAATGTCTCGTTGACGACGACGGGCTCAGCGACCGCGGCGCGTTCTTTGTCGGCGAGCGACGCACCGCTGCTCGTCGGAGTCCACAGCGCGCGAATCTTCCGCATCGCGTCGTCGTGGCTCAACGCGCGCCCCCGAACCACCCGCACGTGCATGACGTTGAAGAAGTCGGGTGTCACGTCACCGTTGTTGACCTCGAGGCCACTCTGATCGCCGCGGCCGGGAATCGTAATCGACTTATTGGCCGATCCGGCGATGAAGAAGTCGTCGATGAAGCCAACGTCGTTGACCCGAGGCAACCCGCGAAGCGAGGCGGCGAGCTGGCGAGCCCACTCCTCGTGCGCGCGTGCTTGCATGGCGTCGGCGTCGTTGGGTCTCGATCGTTCCGCGGCCGTCGGCGCCTCTGGTCCCCACTCGACACGGGCCATCAGGACGTTGCGCGGATCGAATCCTGGATCGACGGCGTTGACGTGCCCGAGACTGCGCAGCAACAATCCAGCGCCCGCGAGCAGGAGCACGGCCAGGGCACACTCGGCGAAAACGACGAATGCTCGGAGGGCCGCGATGCGACGCCCGCCCGTGCCACGCCCGCCCTCGCGCAATGCGTCAAACGGGTCGACACCGGCGAGGCGCAGGGCCGGCGCGGCGCCAAAGAGTAACGCGGCGACGAGCGTCGCAATTGCCGCGAAGGCGAGGACTCGAAAGTCGATCGAGATCTCGTCGAGTCGCGGCACGGACGACGCCGCAACGCGACCAAGGAGCGGCGTCGCGAGCACTGCGATGCCGACGCCGATCGCGCCGCCAGCCAGGGCGAGCATGAGATTCTCGACGGTCAGCAGCCTGACGAGCCGGGCGCGTCCGCCGCCGAGGGCGCGGCGCACCGCGAATTCGTGCTGGCGCAGCGCACCCCGCGCCAGCAACAGATTCGCAACGTTCGCACATGAGATGAGCAGGACGAGCCCCGTCGCGCCGAGCAGCAGCCACAGGCCGCTCTGCACATTCATGCCCGTGATCGAATCGAGAACTCTGGCGACGCTGACATCGAAGCCTGGGAAGTCCGGCCGGGTGGTTGGAAAAAGCGTCGTGAGATCGTGACCGATCCGAGTCATCTCGAGCTGCGCATCGGCGACGCTGGCGGTCGGCGAGAGCCTGCCGACGCCCGTCCACCGTCGCGACCAGTCGGGGAAGAGCTCGACGGACTCGCGTGCGAACCGCCAGTAGTCGGTGGCCGGTATCCACATCTCGACGGCCTTGTCGGGGAAGAAGAAGCCTGCCGGCATTACGCCAACGACGGTGAAGTTGATCGGCCCACTCTTCCCGGGATCGTCGAGGGTCAACGATCGGCCAACGACGTCCGGCGCTCCGCTGAACCATCGCTGCCAGAAACCGTAGCTGATGACGACGACCGCAGGCTGGACGGCTTCGTCTGCCGGCGAGATCGTACGACCCATCAGCGCGCCCGCGCCGAGGACCGAAAACAGGTTGCCTGATACGTGCGCCCTCAGCGACCGCCCACGCGCGTTGCGGTCGCCGTCACGTAGTGGCGTCACGCGGCCCCGCGCGAAGTAGGCGATGCTCTGAAAGGCTCGACTTCGCGCGCGCCACTCCATGATCGTGCGCTGGGCGGTTCCCTCGCGATGCAGCCCGCGCTTAATGTCGTCCGTCCAAAGCAGCGCGACTCGATTCGGGTCGCGGTAGGGGAGCGGCCGAAGCATGACGGCGTTCACGACCGAGAACATGGTCGTGTTCGCGCCGACGCCGAGGGCAAGCGTGAGGATGACGGCGATCGAGACGGCGGGGGTGCGGCGCAGACTTCGCGCGGCGTAGCGCACATCCTGACCAAAGATCTCCACGTGGGCCTCCCAGCCGGCGGATCGCACCGTCTCCTTCGATTGCTGGAGACCGCCCATCTCGATGCGCGCCGCGCGCTCGGCGTCTTCGCGGGACAGTCCGGCGCGGATCTTTTCGTTCGTTGCCAGCTCGAGGTAGTGCCGGAGCTCATCGTCCAACTCGTGGTCGGTGGATGCTCGACGAAACAGGTTCCTCGATCCGGCGCGCAACGATCGCCACAGAGACATCCGAGCCTCCCTTGGTCCAGCCGTCGCTCCAGTTGATCGTCAAGAGGACGACGACGATGGATTATTGCCGCGGTTCCTCTTGATTGTCAAGATGGGGCGGGGCGGACTATCGCTGGCGTGATCGACGCCAGGCGGCGGGGGAGAGCCCGGTCTCGCGCTTGAACGCGCGGCTGAACGCCGCCTCCGAATCGTAACCGACCTGCGCGCCGACGGAGGCGACCTTGGCGGAGCTGTTGACGAGTTGCTCGGCGGCCAACTGCAGACGCCAGCGCGTCAGATACATCATCGGCGGGACGCCGACGACCTCGGAGAATCGCTCGGCGAGTACCGTGCGCGACGACGCGATGCGGCGCGCGAGCTCGGGGAGCGTCCACGCATACGCCGGGCGCTCGTGCAGCTCGGCGAGTGCAGGACCGACGACCGGATCGCGCAACCCGGCGAGCCATCCCGTATCACGGTCGGGTATCCGCTCCATGTGACGTCGAATCACCTCGACGAACATCAGTTCGGCCATGCGCGTCAGCATTGTCTCGCTGCCGATGCGCTCGGCGCGTGACTCGGCGACGGCTTGTTGAGGAAACTGTGAAAGCCAGCCGCCGGCGATGCCGGAGAGGTGCATCTGCGGTGGCAATGACGCGAGGAGCGGATTGTACGGCCGAACGTCGCAGCCGAGGAAGCCACACACGAACATTGTCTCGCGCGTCGACGCGGGTCCGAGTTGCACCGTGTTGGGATAGCGCGCGGGCGTATCGCGGAGCGAATGCAGTCGGAGCCCCGGCGCGCTCGACATGAGGTGCGCCCCGCCGTGCGGAAAGACGATGGCGTCTCCTGGCCCGAGCTGCACCTGCGTCTGGCCCTCGAGTCCGCCCCAGCAGCTGCCCGAGACAAGGATGTGGTAGGAGATCAGATGCTCGGCTCGCGGCAGGATGCGAGGCACGAGCTCGCGCGCCGCGGCGGTGAACACGGACCACGGTTGTCCCGCTTCAACCAGATAGAAGTAGGCCCCCGTCAGACGCACGGCACGCAAGACATCCGAGACCGGATCCATGACGTGAATGCTCGGGGTGCCCGAGTGGTCCGGCAAGGCTGTTACGACTTGGTTTCCTGGTAACGCGCCGGCGCGTAACGCGACGCGATGAGTCCCGTGGCGGCGGCGACGTCGATCTCGGCGACAAGCACGCCCTCCGCGCCGTAGGGGAGATATGCCTGGCATTCGCCGGACGGCGAGATGAGGGCGGTCGCGGCCTCGGCGTAGGGTACGGCGTAGTTGACGCTGCCGAAGTAGATGGTGTTCTCGATACTGCGACAGAGCATCGCCTTCTCGTAGTACGGCGCCTCGCTGGAACCGAACGTCGTGAGCGTTGGTCCGCCCGCGTGCTGGTATCCGGTGAGCGAGGGGTGAAATACGATCTTGGCCCCGCGCGTCGCCGCCCAGCGCACGGTTTCCGGGTAACGCCATCCTTCATGGCAGATGGCGATGCCGAATTTGACGCCGTTGACCTCGAAAACCTGGCGCGTTGTGCCGGGGACGTAGAACCGTTCTTCGCTCGGGTCGAGCTGGTTCTTCGTCTGAACGCCGAGCAGCTGACCGTCGGCGTCGAGGACGAAGGCCGCGATCTGGCGGCCGGCGTCGGTCAGGTGCTCCATGCCGAGGATGACGGCGATGCGGAGCTCTCGCGCATACGCGGCGACGGCGCGAAGGACGCGTTCTTCGTCGGCGCGATCGAAATCGGGGATGTCAAAGTCCTGGCCGCGCAGTCCCGGAAGGTATGCCTCCGGGAAGCACACGATCTCAGCACCGCGCGCCGCGGCGTCGGTCACCAAGCGCTTGATTCGATCCAAGCCGTCGTTGATGCCCGACGCCACGCGCGGCGATGCGAGTGCGACGATCACTTCGTTACGGCTTCACCATCTTGGGTGGCGCGTCGGCGAAAGAGTACGCTCCCTTCGGACACTTCACGGCGGAATTGGTCGGGCTGTACATGCCGTTCGGGTTGTCCTTGTACAGCCAGACGTGCAGGTCCCAGTGATGCAGCTCGGCCGGAAGGATCGGCGGATGTCCCTCCATCGGGCCCATGAGCTGGTGCCCGAGGACCGACGGTGGCGTTTTGGAAACCGCGGTGGGCACGAACCACTCGGCGCCGGTGAGGACGAGCTTATCGCCGACGGGCTCGTAGAGCAGCACCTGCGGCTTGGTCGAATCGAGCTTCGGTCCGATGAGCGCGGGGTTAAGGAAGTGGACGCCCATCGCGCCCGGCTTGTACTCCATCGAGCCATGTTCGCTGCCGCCGGCGGGGAAATCGATGCAGCCAACGGTGGAGAAGTATCCGTCGCGCACGGCGGCGATCGGATCCTTGTACTTGTCGAGCGCCGCTTTCACGGCGGCGATGGCTGTGGCGTTGCCGCCGTCGGCCTTGCCTTGCTGCTTCACCTGCGCCGTCGCCACACTTGGCGCGGCGAAAATGGCGACCGTCAGGACCGCGGTGCTTAACGACATCGTGTAGCGCCGGCTCTCCATCGATTAGTTCCTGTGTTGGGGAAGCGTGAAGCATCCCGTCGCGTAACGGCGCTGTCAAGGAGACTGTGCCGCAGCGTCGTCACATTGACGTCTCGATGCACGGCGACGATCGTCTTGCATCGGCAATCACGCCAACTCCACGGCCATGCAGCAAACGAAATCTCGGACCAACGCACTCCAGGTGGCGACGCTGCTCGCGGGCACGCTCGCGCTCGTGCCGGCGCGCGCCCAGACGCCCGACTCGACGCAGTTCAAGTGCGAAGGGAAGCTGATCTCGGCGATCGAGATTCAGCCGCATCCGCCGGCCGTCACGGAACGCGGTCCGAACGTGCTGCGACAGGCGCTGCAGCGCTTCGTCTTTCAGTCCGGCACGACGCGCGATCGCGCGATCCGGCCCTTTCTATTGGCTCGTGTCGGCGACCGCTGCTCCGACAAGTGGCTCCCCGAGCTCGCGAGGGTCGTCCGGGCGCAGCCGTATCTGGCCGTCGCGACAGTGCGCGCGGAGAGCGACGGAGGCGACGGCGTGCGGCTCGTCGTCGAGACCGTAGACGAAATTCCCGTCATCGTGGGCGGCGGCTACACCAAGAACGGATTGACGAACGTCAAATATGGCAACTCGAACATCGCGGGGAGCGGCTTCTATGCGGCGGGCCAGTGGCGCGACGGCCGCGCATATCGCGACGCCCTGACGATGACCCTGCGGCAGTACGGCCTGTTCGGCCAGCCACTCGTCGCCGAAGTCAACTCGCAGCGTGATGTGCTGGGCGGGCAGTTCAACGCGTCGGTGTCGCGGCCGTTCCTGAGCGATCTCGAGCACATCGCGTGGTACGCCGGCGGCACGCACGAGAATGCATACCGCGGCTTTGCGCGCGCCTCGGGGCCTTCGCTCCTGCTTCCCGTCATGCGCGACGTGTGGTCCATCGGCGGCGTGGCGAGGTTCGGCTGGCGTGGCGCGGGCCTGATGATCGGCCCGGTCGCGACATATGAGAACGCACAACCTCGCGACTCGGGACTCATTGCATCGGACAATGGCCTGTTGGCCGCCGACACCTCGGTGTTCTCGCATCGCTACACGCCATACAAGACGTTCCGAGCGGGCGTCGGCGCGGGATTCCGGTGGCTCGACTACATGCGGGTGACGGGCTTTGATGCGTTGATCGGCGAACAGGATGTCGCGCGCGGAGTTCAGCTGGCCGCGACTTTCGAGCGGGGACTGGGCACCTTCAGCGCGACCGACCAAACGTCCTTGCTGTCGGTGGACATGTACACGGGAGTCGGCACGCCGCGGTCTTTCGTCGGATTGGCGATGAGGGGCGAGGAACTGCCCGCGGGCGGCGCCGACTCCTGGAGCGGGGCCGCGGTGAGCGGCCGACTCGCCTGGTACGTCAAGCCAAGCGACACGCGCACATTCGAGGCGAGCGCGGAATTCGCCGGCGGATGGCGGGAACGGTTGCCGTTGCAGTTGTCCCTGGGTGACGTGGCGAGCGGCGTGCGCGGATACAACGGCGTCGCGATCGCCGGCGGCCGGCGGGCCGTGCTCCGTCTCGAGGAGCGGCGCGTGTCCTACCAGACGAAGTTCATCCAGTGGGGCACGGCACTGTTCACCGACGTCGGGAAGACCTGGTCGGGCGACGTACCGTTCGGACAAACCACGGTCGCCCGGGCGAGCGTCGGGGTGGGTCTGTTGGCCGCCGTTCCGCCGAGATCCCGCCGCATGGTTCGCGCGGATTTGGCGGTACCGGTTACGGGGGGCGCACCGAAAGGGTGGGTCCTGCGCGTCTTCGCCACCGACATGACCCGTTTCTTCTGGCGCGACCCGAGTGATCTCAGCCCAGTTCGCGCTGGGGCGCCGGCGTCATCAATCTTTGGTTGGCCATAACGACGAAAGGACCTGCCGTCCTGGTTTGCGGCGCTTCTCGCCCCTTGACCGACTTTGACCGACGAGGGGTGAACGGATTCTGGGGATTTGGTGGGATGATGAGATCCCTCCTCAGGCTTCCAAAATCCCTTGCTCAAGGAGCCGAGAATTGAAGTGAACAACCTCGGGACGTGTCGATGAACGAAGCATCCCGAGGCCGTTCAAAAAAATCATTCAAGGCTCGTGGCGCGCGGCGCGTGGAAGCACGCGGAGCGATCCCTTAAATCCCACCAATCCCCAGAATCCGTTCACCCCTCGTCGGTCAAAGTCGGTCAAGGCGCGAGGAGCGCCGCAAACCAGGACGCTAGGTCCTTCATCGCGTAGCCTGTCTTTGAGGAGCGCTAGCGACGAAGGGCTCCGCAAGATGACGACTTGATCAGGATGACGACTTGATCGCCAGAGGGTGGAGTGGCTGGTACATGCCGAGTGTGGCGCCGCTCGGCAGTGTGATCTGCGTGACGCGGCCCCAACGCTCTTCGTGAACCGGCGTGGTCTCGACACCCTTGCGACGAAGCTCCTCACGCATCGCGTCGATGTCATCGCACATCAAGTAGAGCTCGTGGAATTCCTTTCCGTCGTCGGCCGGATGCACGGCGAGCTCACTCGGTGGCGCGGCGAAGATCAACCAGCCGCGCCCGACGTCCACAGACGGGAAGCCGAGGACATCGCGGAAGAACGCGCGGGTCGCGTCATCCTGCTTCGAGTAGATCAACGCGTGCATGCCGATGAGTCCCACGTTGCCCCCTATCTGGCGCGCTCGAGCCGGGTGATGAGATGGCGCTTGACGTCCGGCCACTCGGTCGCGAGCACGCTGTACATGACGCTGTCGCGCACGGAACCGTCGCGTCGTGCGTAGTGATGGCGAATGACCCCGTCACGTTTCGCGCCAAGGGCTTCGATGGCGCGTTGCGAACGGAAATTGAAGTTGTCGGTGCGCAGCCCGACAACCTTGCAGCCGAGTGTCTCGAAGGCGTGCTGGAAAAGGAGCAGCTTGCACGTGGTGTTGACGGGACTGCGCTGCCAGGTGAGCGCGTACCACGTCCAGCCAATCTCGACGCGGTCGATCACCGCAACGATGTCGTGATAGCGCGTCGTGCCGATGATGCGGCCCTCGGCCAGCTCGCGCACCGCCCAGGGAAGCATGTGCCCCGCGGCTTGCCCCGCTTGTGCCTCGGCGATATAGCGGCGGACCTGATCGGGTTCCGGCACGGACGTGAACCAGAGCTCCCAGAGCCGGCCATCGGACGCGGCGGCGATGAGGTCGTCAGCGTGCTCGGGTCCTAGCGGCTCGAGACGGATGCCGCGGTCCTCGAGCGTGATCGGCGAAATGGTAATCACGGCGTTGCCGGCTTCAGGGCAGGGGTGGTCCGTGCGCGCACGACGCGCTTGAGCAGATGACGCTCGATCGCCCGGTTGATGGGGCTGAGCGAAAAGATGATGGCCATTTTGACGGCGAGGAGGACGAAATAGTTGTTGCTGGAGAGCAGGCGAAGCGCCGTGCCGAGAATTGCATCCTGGAAAATGAAAAGGACGATGGCCAGCGCCAACGTCAGGGCCTTTGCCCTCCGTCCGATCTTCGCGCGCGTCAGTTCGTCGATCGTGTCCTGGAGCTCGCGGTTCTTGATCTCGATCTCGGCCTTCTGGGCCTTGATGATGACGTTCTCCTTTCGCGTTTGCTCGGCTTCGAAGACGGTCTTGGCGTCGGCAAGCTTGCGGGCGCTGTCCTCACGTTCGATCTCCTCGCGGAGCGCATGGTATCGCTTGAAATGCAGCAGACTCTTTTCGGAATCAGCGGTGTGCTCGTACAGCTGCGACAACTGAAGATGGACCTGGGCGATCTTCGGCTTGATGTTCACCGCTTCGGCGATGGCGAGCGCGCGAAGCAGGATCGGCAGCGCGTCGCTCCACCGTGACTTCCGTGCCTGAATCTCGGCCAGCCGGAGACAATTCGTCACGGCGCCGGCGTGCAGCACATGTTGCTCGCGGATGGCCAACGCGCGCTCGCTCAATGACTCGGCTTCGTCGAGGTGTCCGAGGGTGAACTGGAACGTCGCCAGCTCGGTCAGCGAATTCGAGATGTGGAGCGGGTGCTCATGCTTCTCCGCGAGGGCGAGCGCCCGCCGGAACATCGTCTCCGCTTCGTCGTGCCGCGCTTGCTGCATGTGTACGCGTCCAAGACCGTGCAATCCATACACGTGAAAGTAGAAGTCCTCGGCGCGAGAGCTTTCGTCACAGGTCAGCTTGAACATCCTGACCGCTTCATCGAGATCGCCGAGCTCGAGGTCGATGTTGGCCATGCTGTTGGCCGTCGCGGCCACGAACATCGGATAGTGACCCGACGCTCGAAGCAGCTCGAGGCCTTCCCACAGCGCCTTCATCGCCAGGTCGAAGTTGCCGAACGTGCGGTATATCGCGCCCGTGAGCATGGCGGACAGGCCAAGGCCCTCGCGCTCGTCGTGCTCGGCAAAGATCGCGCGTGCGGGGGTGA
>Ga0068863_100004921_pt1 | contig 13166 bp, 9 predicted proteins | sample KBSSwiS62_FD_66596 | JGI IMG/M metagenome (GOLD analysis project Ga0068863, IMG submission 66596) | Switchgrass rhizosphere microbial communities from Kellogg Biological Station, Michigan, USA - KBS Switchgrass S6-2 | ecosystem: Host-associated > Plants > Roots > Rhizosphere > Soil ...
GCCCGGCTGTACGACGCGCTGCACGACCCTGCCGCGCGCGACGTGCTCACGACCGTCGATCGCTTCGGAATCCGCACGCACCGGTTCTTCGCGCCGAGCTGGTCCTCGGCGGAGTTGCTCGCCGCGCGCGAGGCGATCGCACATTGGTCGCGGCTCACCTACGGCTTCATGGGCCGCACGCCGGACTACAAGGCAGCGTTCATGGCCACGCTCGGCGCGAACCCGGAGTTCTACGCGCCGTTCGACGAGAACGCGCGCCGCTGGTATCGGCGCTACGCCGCGAAGGCGCTGTTCCTGAACCACGTGCTCGTGAATCCGCCGGTCGACCGCAACAAGCCGGTGCACGAGGTCGCGGACGTGTACCTGCACGTCGTGCGCGAGACGGACGCGGGCGCGATCGTGAGCGGCGCCAAGATGCTAGCGACGGGCTCGGCCCTCACGCACGCGACGTTCGTCGCGCAGAACAGCTCCGTCACGCTCGAGGCAGGCAAGGCCGAGGACTACGCGCTCGTGTTCATCGCGCCGCTCGACACGCCCGGGAGCCGCCTCCTGTGCCGCGCGTCGTACGAACAGAGCGCGCACAGCCCATTCGATCATCCGCTCTCGAGCCGCTTCGACGAAAACGACGCCGTGCTCGTGTTCGACCAGGCGTTCATCCCGTGGGAGAACTTCCTCGTCTACCGCGACGTGGAACGCGCGAACGCGTTCTACCCCGCGTCGGGATTCTTCAACCGCTACAACTTGCAGGCCGGCACTCGGCTCGCCGTGAAGCTCGACTTCATGACCGGGCTCCTCGCGCGCGGGCTCGAGATGAACGGCACGAGCGAGTTCCGCGGCGTGCAGGCCGCGCTCGGCGAGGTTGTGGCGTGGCGCACGCTGCTCTGGACGATGACGACCGCGATGGCGGCGGAGCCGCAGCCCGGGCCGGGGGGCTCGGTGATCCCGCGCGCCGATTACGCTGCGACTCTCCGCGTGTTTTCGACCACCGCGTGGCCGGCCGTGAAGGATATCTTCGAGAACGTGCTCGGCGGCGCGCCGATCGTCGCGCCATCTGGACGCGAGGACCTCTTGAGTCCCGCGCTGCGCCCGCTGATCGATCGTTACTACCGCGGCAGCGGTGCCTCGGCGGTCGAGCGAATCAAGCTCTTCAAGCTCGTCTGGGACGCGATCGGCACGGAGTTCGGCGGCCGGCACGAGCTCTACGAGCGCAACTATGCGGGCAACCACGAGCAGGTCCGAATGGACGCGTTGAAGTTTGCGCGGCGCACGGGCGCGCTCGACAGCTGCATCGAGCTCGTCGACCGCTGCCTCGCCGACTACGACCTCGACGGCTGGAACGGCGACACCTGGCGCACGTGAGGCCCCGGCGCGAAATCTTCGGCGTCACGTCGTGCAGCGCGGCGGAGCGCGGCTACTCGAGGAACAGCCGCCGGTAGTCTTCTCGCGCGATCGCTGCGCCGCCGCGACGGGCGCGGCGGCGCAGCGGGCGGTCAGTCCGGCTGGACCAACGAACCGACGATAGCGCCACCGGGCGGCAGGTGCTGGCAATTCTGATCGCTTTCGAGAAACGGTGTGGTCAAGTCATATTCGAGGCACGCAATGCCATCCACGCTTCCGGAGAACGACTTACCGGAGCGGTCGACTTTCACAACCATGTGCAGGTGGACCCGTATGAGGGGAAGGCCGGTGCCGAATCCCATGTCCCAGCCCATCGCGATGTGGTTGAGCGTGTAAGTCCGCGCACCGATCTTCCGCCATACCCCTTGGCAGACGTTGCCTTGTGCCGGATCCCGCCCGGCGGAAAACATGAGCTCAGTTCCATCCGCGTGCCAAGCCTGCGTGCCGAAGTCCATGCCGCCGTTGAGCACGAATTGCCACAGTCCGACGATCGGCTCGTCGTTGTTGTCGTCCCGATCGCCGACGCGGAGGAGTTGCGGCGCCTCTTGGCCTGGCCGATAGACAGCCTGGACCAGTGGAACCGAAGTCGAGGCCGGGGCAGCGGGCATCGATGACTTGTCGGGGTGCGCGCCCGGGACGAGGCCGCTCAGACAGCTCGCGTTGGCCTGACCGGCGAGCGCGACAAAGCCGAAACCCAAGGCGTAGGCCAGCACGGGGGCATTCTTTCGCGGGAAGGTTCTCATTTTCGTTTTCTCCTGGTTGAGTGGTCCGGAAGGCAGGCTGTTGCCAGCCGACCTTTGTTGCTATAAATCGGCCGAGCGCATGAAAAAGAACGGCGCCTGTATGAAAAGGCGTGAATTCTCACTAAGAAAATAGAGACGGCGGCTCCGGTATGCCCGGGTCGGATTCTCGCGAGCGCTACACCTTCGCAGGGTTCCAATTGGAGCCTTCGCGCCGGCTGCTGATCGACGCGCGAGGCGAGCCCGTGAAGCTCACGGGGAAGGCCTTCGACGCGTTGGTCTACCTCGTCGAGCACGCCGGGAGTCTCGTCGACCGTGCCACGTTGATCGAGACCGTTTGGCCGCGCGCGGTCGTCGAGGACAACAATCTCAATCAGGCCATCGCCGCTTTGCGCCGCGCGATCGGCAGCGGCCACGTGGTCACCGTGGCTGGCCGCGGTTATCAGTTCGTGACGCCGGTCCACGCTGAGCGCATAGACGACGGCGCTTCAAAACCGAGCGATCCGGTACCCGGCCTGGACGAACAGCCGCGCTCGATGGTCGTGCGGGTGATGGCCATCGGCGCGGCTCTCCTCGCGACAGGTGCGATCGGTGCGTTCGGCTTCGGCCATCACTCGAGCACGGGAGGCGCCGCGCTCGGCGAGGTCGACCGAATCCAGCCCGTGACCACCTATCTCGGCGACGAAGGAACACCGGCTCTATCGCCCGACGGCTCGCGGGTCGCGTTCTCTTGGGACACGAGACAAGGCCACAGCGACATTTACGTGCAGCAGGTGAGCGCGGGGGCGCCACTCGAGCTCACGAGAGCAGCCGAAGGCCTCGACTCCAATCCGGTCTGGTCTCCCGATGGCGAGCGAATCGCGTTCCTCCGCAACTTCGATCGGTCTCGGTTCGACGTCGTCGTCGTTCCCGCGCTCGGTGGTCCCGAGCGCACGGTCGCATCCGGGCTCGCGTATTGGATTTCAGTCGACGGCTATCCGATGCTCGCGTGGACGCCCGACGGCAAGGCGCTGCTGTTCACGACGCAAGTGCAAACGTCCGAGGACGGACAGGGCTACGCGTTTCATCTCCTCGATCTCGATTCGGGCGCGGTGCGTCTCTGGCCCGTGGCACGCGATGCTCGGGACTACGACACCTCGCCCGCGTTCTCGCGCGACGGACGGCGCTTGGCGTTCGCGCGTTACCACCTCGGTGAGCGCTTGCCGACGCTCATGCTGCAGGCGCTCGGCAGCGGCTACGCGCCGGAGGGCTCGGCGACGCCGCTGCCGGGCGTCGGACCGGCGATGGTTCACTCTCTCGCCTGGTCCGCGGACGGCGAGCGTCTGCATTTCATCGATGAGGGCCAGATCAAGGAATGGCACGTCGGCGGCAGCGTCAGGGTGGTCTATACCTTGCCGCCGAGCATGGCGGGAGCGGGGAGCAGGACGGTGTCCCTCGGCGCGCACGACGGGAAGCCGCGCGCCGTCGCCGTGAATCGCCCGACCGACGTCGACATTTGGGCGCTGCCGCTCGATCCGGCGACGCACGCGGCAGTCGGACAACCGCTTGCTCGCGCCAAGTCGACCTCGATCGAGCGGCACCCGAGGTTTTCCCCGGACGGCGGGGAGCTCGCCTTCATCAGCAATCGGAGCGGCAAGACCGCGCTCTGGGTTGCGCATGCCGACGGCTCGAGCCCACGCCAGCTGTCCGATCTCGACGCGTACGTCACCGGCTATCCGCGTTGGTCGCCGGATGGTAAGCGGATCGCGTTCCACGCGTCGGCGCCGAACCGCGAGCGGCTGATCTATATCGTGAACGTGGCTGAGGGCCGTCCGGTCCTGCTCGCGAGCGGCTGCTGCCCGGGAAGCTGGTCCGCGGACGGCCTCTACGTATATTCCATGGACGTAGGGACCGTCGATTACCTGCTGCGCATACGCGTCGCGGACGGTGTGAGGGAGCGCTTGTTCGAGGGCGATTCGGCGATCGAGAGCGTCGATGGTCGCCAGCTGCTTTATTCGAAGTCGTCGCAACGCGGGGTCTTTGCGCGCGCGCTCGCAGGCGTGCCGGCCGAAAATCCCGAGGAGCGGCTCGTCGACGACTACGTGCCGTCACTCGGCGGCATCGCGCCCGTGAGCGACGGATTCTTCTATCTCGGCTGCGGCGCGGACGGGCGGCCGCGCGCGTTTCGCTTCTTCGATTACGCCAGCCGCGCCGCGCGCGACATCGCGCCCGCGCCGCGCAGCACGAGCTTCGGTCTCACGGTTGCTCCGAACGGCAGGGAGCTGCTGTATTCGGCGGACGCCCTGGAATCCGGCGGTGACCTCGTGCTGCTCGAGTTCGCGTCCGGGCAGCCCTGAGCACGATCACTCGCGCCTGTAGCGCGGCGAGCGCCTACGTCTTCGCCGCGCCGTTCAGCGCCGCGAGCACGCGCTCCTTGCGGAACGGCGCGCGCCGCAGCCGCACGCCCGTCGCGTCGTGGATTGCGTTCGCAACCGCGGCGATCATCGGCTTGTGGCTCGCCTCGCCCGCGCCGTAGTGCGGAAGATCGGGGCGCGACGGGTTCGGGTCGCCGTTCACGAGCACGACGTCGATCCGCTCCGGTGTGTCCGAGTGCCGCAGGCTCGGGTGCGTCGCCCAGTCGACGCTCGTGACCTTCTCGGCATCGAACTGCACCTCTTCCCAGAGCGCGCGGCTCAAGCCGTGCAGCATGCCGCACTCGATCGTGCGCTGGAGGCCGAGCGGGTTCACCGTGAGCCCACAGTCGTGCGCGCAGACGAGCCGCTTCACCCAGACGCGGCCCGTCTCGCGGTTCACGTCGACTTCGGCGATCGTGGCGACGATCGTGTTGTTGCGATACGTGTACGCGATGCCGCGACCGGTCAGTAGCGCGCCTTTGGCTTTGCCGCGCGACGGCGAAGGCCGCGCGTCCCAACCGAACTTGTCGGCGGCGGCGCGCACGACCGCGAGCGAGCGCGCGCGCCGGAACGACTTGTCCTCGTCGCTCGCCGCGATCATGTCGAGGCGGAACTTCACCGGGTCGGCCTTCGCGGCCACCGCGAGCTCGTCGATGAACGACTCGAACGCGAACGTCACCTGCGGCCCGTTCGGGTCGCGCAAGTTGCCGGTGCGCAGCGGCGTCTCCCAGATCAGCGGCAGGCTCACGACGCTCGCTTGCATGCGCCGATGCGGGATCGCGTACATCACGGACGGCGTCTCCGCGCGGCCCGGGTCCGGCTTCTCGAGCCGTTTGCCCATGAGCTGCGCAATGAGCACCGTGTCGGGCACGTTGTAGCCGACGTGGTTGTAGTCGATCGCGCGCGCGTCGTAATCGAGCGCGACGAGGTTGCCTTTCGCGTCGAGACCGCCGCGCAGCTTGAACGTGTACGCGGGACCCTTCGTGTCCCACGCGGTCTCCTCGTGACGCATCCACTGAACGCGGACCGGCCGGCCGAGCTCGTGCGCGAGGAACGCGGCCTCGAAGCCGACGTCGTCGGCCGCCGTGCGGCCGTACACCTGCGGCCCGTCCATGTAGACGACGCGCACTTTCTCGCGAGGCAGGTCGAGGAATTTCGCGACGCCGTTACGCAACCCGTACGACTTCATGTCGTTCGTGTAGATGGTGAGCTGGTCGTTCGACGGGTCGGCGAGCGCGTGCGCGGGCCCGATCGCGGTGTGACCTTGGAACGGCACCTCGTAGCTCGCCTCGATCACGCGCGCGGCGGCCGCGAGACCGGCGTCGGGATCGCCGGTGACCTCAGGCGCGCCGCTCGAAGTCGGCTGTGCGCCGCGGATGTAGTCGAAGAGTCGCTCGGACGACGGGAACGGCGCTTCGGTCGGCGGCGCCCAATCGCACTTCAGCTGCCGCGACGCCTGGATCGCGTGCTCCTCGCGCTCGCACACCACCGCGACGTAGTTGCCGCGGCTGACTACCTTCACGAGCCCGGGCACGTTCGCGACCGACGACTCGTCGATGCTGCGCAGCTTCGCGCCTGCGACCGGCGGCTTCACGTTGCGCGCGTGCAGCATGCCGGGCACTTTCGCGTCCACCGCCCATGTGAGCGACCCATCGACCTTCGCCGGAATGTCGTAGCGCGCGATCGGCTTGCCGATCACGCGCATCTCGCTCACGGGCTTCACGGTCGCGGCGCCGGTCGTCGCGTCGACGTTGCGCCCCGTGAGGGCGACGTCGAAGCGCTTGCCGCCGACGAGCTCGGCGTAAGTTACCGACTTCTTCGCGTCCGCCTTCAGCGAGACAGTCGCGTTGTGCACCGCGAGCTGATCGACCGGCACTTTCAGACGCTCGGACGCGAGCTCGAGCAACACGCGCCGCGCCTCGGCGGCGACGCGGCGCGCGGGCCAGCCGTCGACCTCGATCGCGTCGGAGCCGCCCGAGCCCCCTTGGTCCGGCGTCGTATCGGTGCGGCCCATCACGAGCCGCGTCATGTCGTACGCGATGTCGAGCTCGTCGCTCATGAGCTGGCGGAACGCGGTGCCGGTGCCTTGACCGCCGTCCGTCTTGCCGACGAAGAAGGTCGCGGTATTGTCCGGGTGGATCACGATCCAGGTATCGAGCTGACGGAAGTCGGGATCGGGGTAGGGTCCCGCGCCGCCGTTCGCGACCTGCGCGAGCGCGCGGCCGCCAGGAATCGTGCCGATGCTGATGGTGACGACCAACGCGCCCGACGACGCGAGGAAACTTCGGCGCGACATCGCGGGATTCGAGCTGCGCAGCGCGTCCTCGATCGCTTTCGGCAGTTGCAGCGAGGTGCTCATTTGCCACCTTCCTTCGCGGTCGCCGCCGTCGCGCCGTGCGCGACGCGCTTGATCGCGGCCTGAATCCGGTAGTACGTCATGCAGCGGCACAGGATGCCTTCCATGCCGTCGCGGATCTCGGCGTCGGTCGGATGCGGATTTTTGTCGAGCATCGCCTTCGCCGTCATGATCTGACCGTTCTGGCAGTAGCCGCACTGCGGCACCTGCTCGTCGATCCACGCCTGTTGCAGCGGATGCAGCTTGCCGTCCTTCGCGAGCCCTTCGAGCGTCGTGATTTCGCCGCTCGCCGCGGACGTGGGCGTGATGCACGAGCGCATCGCGACGCCGTCGATGATCACGGTGCACGCGCCGCACTGCGCGAGGCCGCAGCCGAAGCGCGGGCCGTGCAGCCCGAGGTCGTTGCGCAGCACGTATAGAAGAGGAGTGGACGGCTCGACGTCCACCTCGTGGGTGGCGCCGTTGACGCGTAGCGAGATCGTACTCATTGGATATCCCCGTTTACACTGCCCGCCTGGGGGCGACCGTAGAACAAAACCAGCTCCAATTCAAAGGCAGGGGGACGGACGATGCGCAGCCGAATTCGATTGGGTATTCCTGACACCTTGCCTACAGCAAGAAAAGTCGGGATTGCCTGCAGTCTGTTGATCGGTATGGCTTCGTTGCCGACCGCCGGGCAACCCGCGAAGAGCGAGCACTGCGCAAGGGCCTGCCTCGAGGGTTACGTCGATCGCTACTTGGACGCGATGGTCGCGCACAACGTGCGTGATGACCTGTTTGAGCGCGACGCCAAGTTCACCGAGAACGGGGTGCGTTTGCCGCTCGGCCGCGAAGGCTTGTGGTTCCGGATCTCGGGGAAAGGAACCTACAAGTTCTATGTGCCGGACGTCGAGACGCAGCAGGTCGCGTTTTTCGGCACGGTGCACGAGAAGGAACGCAACGAGGATCTCACCGACGGGCTCGTGCTGCGACTGAAGATCGTCGGCGATCGTATAACCGAAGTCGAGCAACTCGTGATTCGTCCCGAGGGCGGCCTCGCGAGCAACGGAACACGCACCGAGCGGCCGTCGTCGACGGGCGAGCGCGTCGAGAAGATGGGCTCGCCGAATCCGATCTTCCTCGAAGCGATCCCCGAAGCGAAGCGCCCATCGCGCGAGGAGCTCATCAAGACGGCGAACTACTATTTCAGCGGCCTGCAGCGCAACGACGGTAAAGGCTACTACCCGTTCACCGACGACTGCGACCGTTACGAGAACGGCAACCACTCGACCAACGTACCGATGCGCAATCCCGTCACCGGCGACACCGAAGTAATGAGCTGCAAGAAGCAGTTCGAGGTGGCGCTGAAGAACGTCGTGTCGCGCGTGCGCGACCGCCGCTTCGTCGCCGTGGATCGTGAGCGCGGCATCGTTTTTGCGTTCGCGTTCTTCGACCACGAGAACATCAACTGGACCTGGCAGCTCGGCGAGCTGTTCAAGATCGAAGACGGAAAGATCCGCAGGATCGAAGCGATCTTCCACCGCGCGCCGTACGGTATATCGTCGGGCTGGAGCACGTATGAGCAGGGGATGTCGGATCAGCCGCAGAGCATTCGCTGAGCCCTATTATCGGTAGCTCCAAACAATGGCGGGAACGCAGAATCTAAGTAGACCCGGTTCGTCATATAACGATCGTGCGCGAGGCGGGGCAGGACCTGCGCTCTCGTCGCTCTTCGGCTTTACACTGCCGCCGTGATCCGCGTCCGAACATACCCTGACGTGCGCGCGTTCCTCGCTCGCGCCGAGCCGTGGTTGCTGCGCGCCGAGCAGCGATACGGGCTGTTGCTCGGAATTGCGTGCCAGGTGCTCAGCGGCACGCATCGCTATCGCGCGCCACTTTACTGGGCGACGATCGAGGAAGGGTCGACGGACGCCGACGCGGTCGCGAACAGCGCGGACGACGCGTCGCCGGTTGGTTGCGCGTTCCGGACGCCGCCACACCAGGTCGGCGTGACCGCGTTGCCGGCTGCGGCTATCGAGCCGCTCGTCGCGAGCCTGCGCGAGACCTATCTCAATCTTCCCGGCGTCGCCGGCCCCGAGCCGACGGCGACCGCGTTCGCGGACGCCTGGACGGCGCGGTTCGGCGGCAAATGGTGGCTCGAGCAGCGCCAGCGGCTGCATTCCCTGACTCGCGTGACGTTCCCGAGCACTCCCGCAGCCGGCGCGCTGCGAGCCGCGCTCCCGCCCGACGGGCCGGTGGCGCGTGCTTGGATGGCCGGCTTCATCCGCGACACGCGTGCGCGGCACCTCGGCGCCGACGCGGCCGAGCGGCTCATCGAGCAGCAGCGTCTGTACATCTGGGTGGACGGCCAGCCGCGCTGCATGGTGAGCGCAGTGCGCGACACGCCGAACACCGCCGGCATCGGGGCCGTCTATACGCCGCCGCAGTTTCGCGGTCGCGGGTATGCGAGCACTGCGGTGGCCACGTTGAGCCGGCAGTTGCTCGACTCGGGGCGCCGAAGCTGCTTCTTGTATACCGACGTCGAGAATCCGGTCTCGAACGCGGTGTACGCGCGCGTCGGCTTCGAACCCATCGACGACGTGGTCGAGCTCAAGATCCTCTGAGGTGCGGGTGAACGCGCCGCGCGCAACCGCTGCAACCCGAAGTCCGTGATTTGTGCTCGTGCGTCCAGGCTGATAGACGCACGATCGTCGCGAACCTAGACTCGAGTTCTATGCAAACGACGCCCGAGTCTCGCCAGACCCACGACACGCTAGGGCAGGCGCTCCGCTTCTTGCGGATGAGCGGCACGTTCTACTGCCGCTCCGAGCTCACAGCGCCGTGGGGTGTCACGGTTCCGAGCATGCCGGGGCACATGTGGTTTCACGTCGTGCTCGAAGGCACCGCGTGGCTCGAGGTCGGAGAGGGTGGCGACCGTCAAATGCTGCGGCACGGGATGCTCGTTCTTCTGCCGAGGGATTGCGTGCATCGTATGCGCAGCGCACCCGACGTGCCGACTCAAGATGTGAGCCGGCTCGCGCGCGAGAAGGTCACCGAAAGCTACGAGGTCTTGCGCTACGGCGAAGGTGGCGAGCGCACGACACTGTTTTGCGGTGCCGTGCGGTTCGCAGATCAGCTTGCGCGTACGCTCGTCGAGGCGTTACCGGCCGCGATGGTGATCGACGTGTCGGATTCGCCGCAGATGGATTGGATGCAAAGCACGCTGCGCCTTATTGCGGCCGAAGCGCAGGCGCTGCAGCCGGGCCACGAGGCCGTGCTCACGAGGCTCGGGGACGTGCTCGCGATCCAGGCCATTCGCTCCTGGATCCAAGCGTACCCGCCCGTGCGAACGGGTTGGATCGCCGCTCTGCAGGACCCGAAGATCGGTCGGGCGATCACGCTGATCCACCACGATCCGGGCCGCGCGTGGACTCTCGCCGAGGTGGCGCGCGAGGTTGCGATGTCGCGCTCGGCATTCGCGGCGCGCTTTAGCGAGCTCGTCGGCGAGCCGATGATGCATTACCTGACGCGTTGGCGGATGCACGTCGCGCTCGAGTCTCTGCGCCAGAACGGCACGCCCGTCGCCGAAGTTGCGGAGCGGTTGGGTTATCGGTCGAAGGCGGCATTCAGCCGCGCATTCAAACGCATCGTGACGAAGTCGCCAGGTGCGGTGCGCCGGCTAAGAAGCGCGCAACTCGCCGTCGCGAACGACGCGGCCATGTCGGCCAGCTGACCGACCTTCAGGCGGCGACGAGCGGCTCGCGGCGCTCATCGATCTCCTGGCTCTCCGTCGCGCCGAAATCGCCGAAGTCGTAAATCTGGCGGATCGTGAACTTCGCATCGGCCCGCTCGACCAACGGGCAGCGCTTGACCCACTCGACTGCTTCGCGCAGCGACGGCACGTTCAGAATCCAAAACCCGGCGATGACTCCCCCCGCCTCGCCGAAAGGGCCCTGCGCTACGGCGGTCTTTCCGTTCGTCCGTTCGACTCGGGCGCCGCGTGCGCTCGGATGAAGCTCTTCCGCGGCGATCAGGACCCCGGCTTTGACGAGGGCACGGTTGTAGCGCGCCATCTCGAAGGACCGGGTGGCGGACCGCGGCTCGCAGTACCTTTCGCCTTTTAGGATCACCATGAACTTCATTCCCGCTCTCCTTCGCATTCTGCGGTGTGGGAGCACTATGCCTCTCGGCTTGGGCGCGAGGAATGGCGAGGTGTCCGCCGTTTATGCTCGCCCGTCCACTTCGGCGTAGAGTGCGGCGCGGGGGTGCCTTATGCGGTGGCGAATTCCCGGCACGATCGCGATGGTGGGCGTGCTCATGGCGCTCGGCGCATCCGCCGCCGAGCTGCCTGCCGACACGACACGCTATCTCGAGCAAGCGGTCGCGAACGGACAGCTGCCCGGCGTGGTTGTCGGTTACGTCGACGGCAACGACACGACGATCCGTGCCTTCGGCGTCGCATCGAAAGAGACCGGCAAGCCGCCCGATGCGAGCACGGTGTTCGAGATCGGCTCGATCACGAAGACCTTCACGGCCGCGCTGCTCGCCGAGGAGGTGCTCGGCGGCAAGATCAAGCTCAGCGACCCCGTACAGAAGTACCTGCCGGAAGGCGTGGCGCTCGCCCAGGTCGGCGATCGGCCGGTCGAGCTCGGCGACATCGCGACGCAGCGCTCGGGCTTGCCGCGGATGCCGGGAACCTTCGCGCCCGCCAATCAAGCCGACCCCTACGCCGACTTCGACCAGAAGAAGCTCTGGGACGCCGTGAGCGCGGTTAGGCCTGCGCGCGCGCCGGGCGCTGCGTACGAGTACTCGAACTTCGGTTTCGCGCTGCTCGGCGAGATCCTGAGTCGCGAGACCGGCATGCCGTATCGCGACCTCGTAAAGACCCGGATCCTCGCGCCGCTCGGCATGACGAGCACGGATACCGTGCTCACCGATGCGCTCGAGCGTCGCTCGGCGCAGGGCTACGGACCGGGCGGCATGCCGGCGCACCATTGGGCGTTCGAAGCGTTCGCCGGCGCGGGCGCGATCAACAGCACCGTGACGGACATGCTCGCGTACTTACGCGCGAACATGGCCGCATCCGCCGCCGCGTCGGAGAGCACTCTGAGCCGCGCGCTCGCGATGGCTCACGAGCTGCGCTCGGACATGACGCCCGAAGCCAAGATGCAGATCGGCCTTGCGTGGATGACGACGCCGACCGGCGGCGCACGCTGGCACAACGGCGGCACCGGCGGCTTCAGGAGCTTCATCGGCTTCACGGACGATGGCAAACGCGGCGTCGTGGTCTTGTCGAACCAGGGCGTCCGTCCGGTCGATCAGATCGGCTTCCATCTGCTGAGCGCGTCCGCGGCGCTGCCGGAGACCCACACGGAGATCACGCTCGCGCCGGAGAAGCTCGACGAGCTCGTAGCCCGATACGAGATCTCGCCGCAGGCCGCGTTTACCGTCACGCATCCGAGCAACGGTCTCTTCGTGCAGCTCACCGGCCAGAACGCGTTGCCGGTCTACGCTTACGCGCCGGACCAGTTCTTCTCGAAGGTGGTCGACGCGCAGTTCTCGTTCGAGCGCGGCGCCGATGGCAAGATCGTGGCGCTCACGTTGCATCAGAATGGCCAGAACGTGCGTGCGGATAGAATCGGTGCAGACGGCAAGTCGGTCGCGCCGCCGGTCGCACAGCTCGCGCTCACGGCGCAGCAGCTCGACGCGTACGTCGGCAAATACCAGCTTGCGCCGCAGATGGTGTTCACGATCGCGAGAGACGGCAGCCAGCTCAACGCGCAGCTCACCGGCCAGCCCTCTCTGCCGATATACGCGGACAAGGCCGATCACTTTTTCTACAAGGTCGTCGACGCACAGCTCGACTTCGAGCGCGACGGCACCGGCAAGGTCACGGGGCTCACGCTGCATCAGAACGGCCGGGACATGAAGGCGCCGCGGGCCGAATAGTGGCGTCCGCCGCAATAAAACTTAACGTACCTCAGCCGCCGAGCGCGGCTGGGGTGCTCGACAAGGCCATCGCGTCCCCGGAAAATCAAGGACTGCATCGCTGGCGAGCCTCTATATAGAGGAGGGGCCGCCGGCCGATTGCGTAGCTACTGAACTTGGGAGTACGGCCATCGCGCGCAAGCTCGTCATCCCCGTCGCTCTCCTCGGCGTCGTCGCGGCAGTCGGCGCCGGTGCGTTCGTCTGGCAGCGCCATTCGCAGGCGCCCACGAACCAACAGGAGTGGGCGGTCGTCAAGAAGTACTGCTTCGAGTGCCACAGCTTCGCCGAGCAAGCGGGCGGCCGCTCGTTCGA
>Ga0068863_100004922_pt1 | contig 13166 bp, 27 predicted proteins | sample KBSSwiS62_FD_66596 | JGI IMG/M metagenome (GOLD analysis project Ga0068863, IMG submission 66596) | Switchgrass rhizosphere microbial communities from Kellogg Biological Station, Michigan, USA - KBS Switchgrass S6-2 | ecosystem: Host-associated > Plants > Roots > Rhizosphere > Soil ...
TAATTGATTTTTTTCATGACAGTGAATGTTTATTGCCAATATTTTGTTTAAAATTTCCACTAGAAATGAAAAAAGAAGATGTCGAAAGGTGGTTGAAACCTCTTACCGATATTATTCCTAATAAGTACCAATAACCTACCAATTTCTACCGCATTGGTAGTAAGCATAAAGAGGTTACATGTCAGACTACAGAAAAATTAAAGACAACGTTTACTCAGCTGATAAAAACTTCGTCAAAAAAGCAGCTGAGTTTTATGTTGCAGTTGCGGTCAATAAAGACGGTCATGAAGGCGTAGTTGCGCAAATTGACTTGGAAAGATTTCCACCTATTGAAAAAGCATTAATTGGTGCAACTAAGCAAGATCTAGAAGCTATTAAAAAAGCAGCTGAAAATGCCGCCAAAGAACATGGAATCAGGATTCGAGTTTTAAAATACACCATGAGTGAAGTTATAGCAGAGTTTGTACCGTCAGATTTAAATTAGAGGTAACAATGAAAAATCCAGGTTTCACAGAAGAACAAAAAGCATGGATATGCGATCAAATTGGCGATTGGTATATATCTTGGAAAAATAGATTAGTTGATTATGATGACAAAACTCACAGACTTGGATTTGCAAAAGAAGTATTAAAAACCATGATCTGTGATACAAAAGAAGAACAAATGCAATATCTTTCTGAAATAGCAGCAGGATTAAAGGAATTACCAGAAGATGATGAGAACACCAATGAACCTATCTGACCAAGTCTGCTCGCTTGAATTATCTCGGAAATTGCGCGAGTAAAGGAAGAAAAAAAGTAAAAAGAACTATAATGATCCATTTGATAGAGAATAAGTTGATTGAGTTATGATACAATTTCTATATGAACACTCGCAAAGACAAGAAAGACACTAAACCAGCTAAAGACAGCGCACGCTTCTTCCAAAAGGCAAAGACAGGTCAATGTAATGTTCAGCAAAATGTTCAGGTTGATGTGAGAATAGAACAGGCTGAGGATTGCATGTCAGCGCTGTTTCGGTGCCTGAAGAAGGCTAAATAATGGCCTATTTTCCCATATTTCCACTGGATAACATCGCAGCTAGAAAAACCCTTGATGTATATAGTATCGTCGGCCAAACCCACATTATACTATTTTGCTCTAATCGTTAAAGCAGCCTCTGCATGATCTCCCCATGAACTTGAATCGTCGTATGTCCTTGTCAAAGCAGTGATCTTATGTCGGCCAATGGGTGCTTGTTTTGATATGCCTACAGATCGATCCGTGGATGTGTAAGTGCCGCCTGGTAGTAATTCAACAATTGTTGTAGCAGAAAATTTTAAATCTGCACATTCAAGTTTATACACATATTCATAACTTTTTTTAAATCTGTTCTTATTAACAATTTTTATCTTATGAGTACCGTCTAATTCTGTATTTTCGTGAAATATTCCGATTCTATCTCTCGTACTCGTTTTTGTTTGCACTGCATCCAAGCCCATTAAGTTTTTTTTTTCGTCTATGCCTGAACTATCACTAATATGTTCAAGACGACATTGTGAGCCTGGACTACAAGTCATAGTTTGCTTTTTTATCGCATATCCATAACCACCTGCCAATGCGGCATTTGATAATAAAATAGCTGATATCAATGTAATTGTTTTTTTCATGTAATTATTTTCCTTTGTTAAAATGGTTAGCATTTTCTTACATTTCAATAACATAATCTATCAAAATATTTAGTAGTTTTACATATAAAACAGTATGTTAAAATATTGACCTATACATAATATTAATGCTTCTATATATGGATACGATACGGAATGTCTACTATAAGATTTAATGCAATTATTTTTCAAAATAAACTTAAAAATGCTGGGTTAAAAATGGAAATAGCAGAAATTCATGCCGAAGAAATGCAAAACCTACTTAACAATGAAGTCGCAACCAAACAAGATTTAGTCCACTTAGAACATAAAATGATAATAAAACTTGGGAGCCTAGTAATAGGATGCACGTTTATTGTTTCATTGATGATAGGTGTGCTAGGGTTTCTGATCAGGCAGGGAGCTTGAAAATATTCAACAAAAATATTTAACAAATAGAAAAGGATTATTCTATATGTCACTCAATACAAGCAGAAATAAATACAGATACAATCCCGAAAAATTAAATAGAATGTCACACCATGAAGCTGTTACAATCTGGGATTCTTTGACACCGCAACAGCAGTATCAATTTAAAGAGATGATCTCCAAAATGCAAAATGGTGAATTAATGTTAACGAAAGTAAACGTAGACGATAATGAACAGATACAGAACATTGTATTAGAACCAAAGGATAAACCAAGTAAACCTACAGCACCATTTGCAAAATACTTTCCACAGGAAAAATGATAAATGTCAAAAGTAAAAGCACAAGAACTACAAGAATTACAACAACTACAAGATATAACTGATGATGATTTATTACGATTTAAGATGATGTCAGACGAATTAGGAGATCAATGGTTTTCTGCAACTGCCGAGTTACAAGAAAAATATAAACTTTCTGAAATGGAAATTAAATACATTTCTATTCAGACTCTTACTACATTTGTTCCAGGTAATATTTTAGCAGCAGTAAATAATCAAGAAACAAGATTAGAATTAGCAAATGAAATGTTTACTGCTATTAAAAAAATAATAAATGAATTAGGAAATTCAAATTTTAAAATTGAATTTAATTAGCAATGCTTCAACAATGATTCAACAGTACTTCAACAATGCTTCAACAATGCTTCTTATTTTTGTCGTTATTACCTTTCTTCATTGGAGACTGTTTCTTTGGTTCTTGTTTTTTACCGTTCTTCTCTTTGTTATTCTTGTTTACGAATTCCATTATCTTGATTCCTTATGACGTTTACCTTCATGCTTATTATTAGATGACTTCTTACGTGATCGTGCTTCACTGTAAGCAATAGCAACGGCTTGCTTCTGTGGCTTGCCATGTTCCATTTCTGTTTTAACATTTTCAGAAAAACCTTTTTGTGTTCTTGCAGCTTTTCCTTTGTTTAGTGGCATGTCCTTCTTCTCCTTGACGGTACTATACTTCGGAACACGTTGCGATTCTATCGTAGGCGATGGAGACTTAATTCTACCAACATAACGAACGAAACTCATTATCGATATTCCTTATGTCTTCCACTACCAAGGTCTAATCCAACAGGATTGGCAGGATATTTTCGTTGCCTATAACCTTTATTTTCCTGTGGCATTTTATTGCCTTTACCAAACTGTCGCTCACTGCTTGGCATAGGACGATGCTTGTTTACTTCCTTGGGAGAAGATTCGTAAGCGACTTTCGTTTGCGTGGATTCGTTATCCATTATATTTTATCCCTTACTACCTTTCATTCCAGATTGATCCAAACCATTAGCATTGTAACCTTTACGTGTCATTTCATAATTGTTGCAATATGGTTCATCCCAAATTTCTGAATGAATACTGTTATCTATTTTAGTAATACTTTGTCCACCTTGTTTGCCGCCATTTGACATCTCTTCATAGCAGCATTCGTCGTAGTCATAACCGTTGCGTTTAGACATGTTGTACCCCCTAAAATGCAGATGGTAAATATTTTCTCAAAAATTTCTCTAAGTTAGCGTTAACAATAATTCTATTTTGTGAATCTCTTTCAAGCGATAAATAATCTTTATAATATTCTGAATCATTTTTCTTTAAATAATCCTCTAAATCTTCATTTGTAATGGATGAACTATCTATCCCCATACTATTCCCTTACCTTCACAAGCATTGCAATTGGAATGCTCAAGTTTATGTGTTCCAGGTCCAAATGTATCACAGGTAAGTCTAGTTCTATCTTTTCCGGTACCATCACAAACAGGACATTTATGCGGCCTTTTGTATTCTTCAAATTGAAAATTTTCATTAATTCTATCATTATGATAATTCATAGCACATTTAGCATTGATCAAATCTTTCTCCAGTGAAGAAATTCTTTCATGGAGAGCATCAACATTTACTTTAATTAAATGTTGAAATTGATTGTGAAATAAATGTAAATTTGTCTCCAATTCATGAATATGTTCACTGGACTTTCTATTCTCATCAATCTGACGTATCTTATGAGTTTTTAACATTTCTATATCATCATTATTGTGATGACACATTACACAAACAGAACCCATTTACTATATCTCCCCAAATATACACTTTTCCTTCGGTGCAGGCGGATTAAACTTCACTTCTTTCTGCACGCAAGCATCTTTATTCGCTACCTCTGTAATGCGATTTTCTTGGGCTTTCTTTTCTTCACTAGGTTTCCCATTGTCTCCAGGAATCGGCATGACTCTTACTCCCTTCTGGTTGTTTCTCTATGATAAATTTCACATACGTACCGCTATTTGTGCGTATATGTTTGTGAGCGCGTCCATGGTGTCTACAATCAATATTGTAGCATCTAGGATCAGAACTCTTAACATCACTAGTATTTATTATAGTACTATTTCCGTTTTTGTTTTCCATAATCATGTATCCTCTGGTCAATAGATGGCTGATGAGGGATCACTCTCCCTGGAACATCTCCACTAGGTGACTTCAATGGCCTTGGGGCTTTCGTGACAGCTTTACGATCTTTGACCATACGTTCATGTAGTCTTCCTACTTCCGCAGCCTGGGCATATGGGTCGCCAATCTTAGAGATTCTCTCCAATTCCTGGGGATGGAGCTTGCTTGCTGCGTAGACAAATGATGCGGGATTTTCAAGGTTACGGGTTGCAAGCATCATGCTATCTGTGATTGGCTTACCAGCGACGACCTTATGAAAGTCATTGTATTTCGACATACCAGCACTGAACTTCGATTCAAATTCTGCTTGACGTTGGGTTTCCTGGTATCGCCATTGGTCTTCAGCACGCTTCGCTTCTCTTTCATCAAGAACCTGATTCATGAATGTACGTAATTGCTGATCCCATGTTTCTTCACTATTAGGGTCATGTTGGAAACCGTCAGCCTGTGCTTGCTGAACTTGTTGTTGCGTGAAACTTCCCTGTTGTTGGCGTTGCTGTTGCGCCCACTGTTGCTGTTGCTGTTGTTCTTCCTGAGCATATCTACCACGAGATAATCTATCTCTGATTCTCTGGTTTAGTTCTTCTTCAGTGTAAAGTCTTGGTTTCTCGATTGGGTTGCCATATTCGTCAATAGGGGATTGTTTTTCAGATTGCGTATCATTATTTATTTTGGAATCATCTTCATGTTGAGCATTGTCATGCTGTTCATGTTGCGAGCCTTCTTCTGGCAAATACGTTTCATCTTGTTGGTTTACATTTGATTGCTCTAAAACTTCTTTGTTTACTTGTTCATTGTCTTCTTGATTGCCCACTTCTTCTTGTGGCTGTACTTCCGGTGGCTTACCAACTTCAGGCACATGTTGTGCTACCTGTTCTTGTGTTGGTTGGCTTAACAATAAATCGTCAATGTTTTTTGCTTCACGTGGTACTTGTTGTTGTCCTTGTTGATTCTTCTTACCTGCCATATAAATACATCCTTGTATTGATAATGATAATAATACCTATGCAATTACTTCTATTATTTCTTATTGCTGTTCATCTGATTAGACTTAGCGTGTGTTGTCATAGAATGTGTCAAAAGTTTAATGATGTTGTGCGAATTATTAATCTCTAAATCTGCACCTATCCTTTGTGCTTCAGCTTCATATCTCAAGATAGATTCCTGTAATTCCGCAGCGGCTTCCTGTTTCTCTGCTTCTAGTTTCTCCCAAGCAAGTGTCATGTCTTGATGAGATTCAAGCGCTTTACGCTGTATTTCTGCTTTCTTCAATTCTAATTCTTGCATACGACGCTGAGCTTCTTGCTCTGCAGCTTTCGCTTTTTGCTGTAATTCAGCCTGTTTAAGCTGTAACATTATCTCTTCAGGATTTGGCTGAGGCTGTTTTGGTGGCAATGGCTTACCTGTTTTTCCAGCTTCGATAATTTCAGGGGGAACAAGTGTTCGCAATCGGTTACGTATTTCTATGTTGTTATCAAGTGGTAAATTTTCCGCGTATAAGTCGGCAATCATTGGGAAAACTTGCCCGCTTTTGTCTGCGGCTAATACTGATTGCAATGACTCTAGCGCTTCTTCTTTTTGTCCCTCATAACTTGGACCAGGTTTTAGTCGAATCTTATATCGACCAATCGTCATATTGTTTTCCGTGCCCAAACCATATTCATCAGTTGGCTGGTTGATTGCAACTTTCTGTTCTTGTGAATTTGCCATCGGTAATACTAATTGACGATGAGTATCATAAACATTAGGAATCATTTCATTTATGATTTCGCCAGTGGTCGCAATCGCAATATCAATAGAATTTCGTGATACTTGCGTGTTTTTACTACCTCGCAAGTTACGTTTCGTTATTGCAGTGCCCGAAACTTCATTCCCCATTTCACCTAGTTGCGTGTTATATAATCCCGTACCACTCTGCAAATCGATTAGCGTACGTTCATATTGTTGCGTAAGGGAAGGTGACAATATTGGAGGATCAATTCTTTCAGGGCGAGCCCCACTTGGTGTTTCATCATAGACAAGTGCACCTTGCACAACACTTGGATCACGCCATATTTCTTGCGTATCGCTTGCAGATACAGATTTTCTAGGTGCAATAAATTGATCGTACCTCGACACTTTCATAATATATGCTGATTGCGTTGCAAGATAATTCAAATATTTCTGTGCGTCTTTTACGTCTTTGAAAAATGATCTTGTTATTTGCTGACCTTGTTTAGTGTAATAACTACGCTGATCTACAAATACAACGGGTAATAATGACTTACTCGGAAAATCTGTTTCTTCAAGAACGAAATCTCCCGCAATTTGTCTGTGCTTAATAATAAACTCTGTTACTTCTCTTTTCTGCAAGATGGTGAGTAACATTCCATCTTTGACTATATATTCATTATCATCTATTTTATGTTTCTCTAGCTTCTTCAATTCTTTATTCGTTACGACTGACATGTCAGATAATTGATATATCATCGTAATTTCTGGATCGACCACGCGCTCAAAATCATCTATCTGCGTAATAGAATCATCATCTGCAAATGCATTGGCACTATCTTCAGTATATGCGGTGCTTCCAATCTGACTTTCAATTTCTATTCCCCACTTATCACGAAAATACTGTCTCGACATTCTCGTTCTAAATCCGGAATACATACCATCGACTTTACATTTATGTTTTGCTGCAATGTCCCAGTAGCAAAGGTTAGGATCATTGAAGTCATAAATCTTTATTTCTTGTTCGAAACCTCTTTCATTATTATATTCTGTACCTATTCGCCAAGCGCCAAACCCACCAATGATCGCGTGACTATATGCAGTCTGGTATATAGTCTTAGCATCTGAATTAAGGGAAATATTCTTGATTAAAGCGGCACGAACTTCAGCAGCATTAGCTGGGACATCTTCATCTGGTGAAACTTGCAAGTTGGGAGTATTTTGTATCTGATCACCCATAAGATGATTTGCAAGTACGCCAAGCTTATTGAACATCATCGGGACTTTATTATAGCGTTCGAATAGTTTCGATTCATCTTCACGCCATTGGTCGCCCATGACGAAATCGATCCATTCGTAATAGAGACTACGATTTATGTTCCAGTATTTGTCCCATTTATCTACACGATCGCGAATCTTGCCGCATAACTCAGGGTCTTTCCTTGGCATTATACTATGTCCCTATTTAATCCATTAAATACGGAATTACTTATTACTTGTTCTGCATTGTAAAAATTATAACACTAGGTGCTTATATATGTTACTACTAGGTCAATGACAAACACACTACCGAAACATTGCCCGCTCTCTCTGAGATAACTTCATCGGTTCAAGCAGCGCATTTCCTTGTGAACCATAAAACCCACCTGCAAATGTCAAACACAGTGCATCTGCTCCGTCTGGACTTGGCAGGCCTCTCGCGCGTAATTCATCCTTGCTTTCTATCTGCAATTGACCCTGACTATTTTCTTTAAACCCTAGAGAACATATCTCACCGTGTAGCTCATCACTATCTGGAATCTGCACAGGCATTTCACCCATAAACCATTCACGCATATTAGCCCATAATTCAGCACGAAGGTTCTTAAAGCGCTCCTTGTCATTGGCTGATCTTGCAACATTAATACCTTCTACGCACTCATAACCCATTTCACGCAGTCGATCAACGACACCAGCACCTATCCCTATACAATCTATGTACATTTTATGGGGTTTTTCTTCATGTATGATGCGTTTTAATCGTCCTACTATTTCCATAGTATTATAATTGCTAAAGCGCTCAATATTATAAGCATTGCGACCCTTCCGTCGAATGATAGCTGTTCTATCGCGATCAGAAATAGCAACATCGACACCAATAATAAGCATATTATTTGCTTCAACATCGGACTTCCTTGCTTTCTCAACATATTTACTATTGATAAATACATTATGTATCGGGTTTTTGAACGCTTCCGTAGCATTCATCGGATATTCGACGTTAAAATGCTCTTTACCCGCTTCGAAATCCTTGGAAAACTCCCCAATTTTAAGCCTTCTCCAAGCCAAATGCTCTCGAGTTAGCCCATTTTGGGCATAATAAGACATTAACCGTTCTTCTTCATCGGTCAAATGTAAGTTTTCAGCTTGATAGGTATATTCGTCTTGCCAATACCACGGTAGAAAGATCGCCTGATATTCATTATCAGGTTGCATTGCGGTAAGCCAGCGTTGATGGAAGTAATTACCAATACCGTTAGCAGTAGATTCAAGTATGATTTCAGTGCCTGATTCATTGCTGATTGCTTGCAGAATACCCTTGGAATGCTCCTCAGCATAACTCCAAAATGCTACTTCGCTCGCATGCATTAATTGAACAGTTTGGGATCTTCCAACAGACTTGTTACCAGCAGTACCCACAGAATAACCACTATCAAGCTCACGAAAATATAGTTCTTTAGCGTTGGCTGTGTCAGGGATAGGAACCAATCCTTTATCCAAGTTATCATAAAACCTCTGTGCCATTCCGAATAAGTTTTTAGTTGCGTCTTTGTCATGCGTAAGTATGAAAGCTTTAACGCCTTTACTCGTCACAACCCTATGAAAGTATCTAGCTTGTATATACGTGCTAGCACCCTGTTGACGACCCTTTAACAATACTGCTCTCACGCGTCCAGTCGCAATCCTTTGCGCTTCTAACCTTCCATGTAGGTAGTCCTGGGCGCGGTTAAACCGAAATTGTCTCGGCTCTCCCGACTTGCTACGTATAACTAAGAACTTCTCAGCAAACTTCTTGAAGTCCCGTAACGTATTTAGTTTATCATCCGTTATTGCTTGCATCATTTGTATTAGGTTTTCCCTCTTGCCCACTATCTTGCAAAGCATCGACATTCATCGTAAAAAATGCTTCCTTAGCAAGTAGAAATCCTAAGTAAAATTGTTGCAGAGCTAAACTTTTTAAATGAACATCAAGCGGTAATCGCTGCAACTGTGCAGAGATGGCTTGATAGTGTGATACAAATTCAGCGAATAATTCTTGACGTATATCGATAGGTGGTTGTTGTGGTGCGTCTGACATATTTGTAATCATCCTTGCAAAAAAACCGCTTACGAATCTTGCGCAAGCGGTGGAGTGGTATATGAATCTTTATGCTTTATAGTATTACTTTATTTAAGTACATAACTAACCGCGCTACTAACCGCGTTTCTTATCGTAGTTAAATTGGTTCTCACCAGGCATTTTAGGTGATAACTGTACATTGCGCTTAGCACCTTCCATCTGTGTTGGTGGGTGTGCAACGTTTGCCATATCGGCCATGTTGTTATAGCCCATACCTTTATTCATATCTTTATTGTTACGAGCTTCCCAAGACTTTGGCATTGCTACATAATGCTCGTCTTTTACGTTTTCTACTGCTCCGCTTCTTCCGTCGTCCATTTTCAAAACTCCTTTATGTATCTATCGTTGTGATAGAACTAGAATACAACAAAACCGATCTTAATTGTTCCATTTAATGCAGCACTGGGGTCAGTGTTATATACGGTAATTACCGCACTACCTGATCCTGGAACACCTACAATTTGAAAATCTTGCACTGTATTAGTTCCACCTTGCTTAGATAACAACAATATAGAAGTACTAGCAATCTTGCTATTGGTAAGCGTAATTGCATAGTTTGCACCAGCGGCAGTCGTTAAAGCTTCTGTCGTCAGGACGCCTGATTCTTTGTTGATAGTAGCGGCCGCACCTGTTGTGGTAGCAGTTGCTTTATCAAGGATAATCATGCTACCTGCGCCCATGGTGTTAGTGCCGTTATTGACAAGCACATTGGCAGAGGAGGCAGATTGCGTAAATGTGGTTAAGGTAGTGAAATCAGCATCGATTTCACAGAACGCAAGGCCATCACTCGCAGATAGCAAAATACAGTCATTCTCGAACCATTCAAACGGTTGTGAAACCATAGAATTATTAGCCGCTGCAATATTCGCAGCTTGCAATGTAATGTAATTTGCGCCGGTAGCTGTAGCGATAGAGTCAGTCGTAGTTAATCTTACGATTGATACGTTTATCCCATAGTCGCGTGTTATATGCGTGATGCCCATATGCTCAAATCCTTTTAGTAGCTGGGTACGATTGGGTAAAAACTATAAATATTATGCGATAGGTATTACAATTTGTCTATGAGCTTTTCAACGAGTGATTTCGCATCGTCACTCACTTCGTCTTTGGGCTTGTCTCGCCATCCGAAGCGGTTTTTCATGTTCATGTACCATAATGCAGAGTTAAATTTACTGTTATGCAGATTTGACCTACCTTGTTTTTCCCACCAGCCCTCGGAATAATGTTGTGCTTTTTTTATGGCGTCGGCGAATTCTGGGTGCACCTTTGTCCACTCATGTACTGTATCTCGATGCACTCTTAGCTCGTAAGCGACTTCTACCATGGAAGCGCCTTCCATCATTAACTCAATAACCTTTTCACAATATTCTGGTTTGTATTTAGTAGGTTGGCCAGCAGGCATATTTAGTCCTTTAGTTTGGTTATATTTTAACATTTTTCATTTATAGATAAAGAATATTATAAATAGTTACTATATTGATATAAATAATGTTTGCAATAGTGCAACAGTATGGTAGTATGTGCCCTGTAACGAACATTAACTAGGGGAGTAAATGAAATGAACACAATCAAAAAATATATGCTAGATAATTACACCAATGATGAATTAAAAGACATCGTGGCTCATGGTTGTATAAGTGGCTGTGCTGGAACATTGATTTATTATAAAGATACAGTTTCATTTTATGAAAATTATGAGAATGAAATATGGGGTATGTTAAACAATGATATGGAAGAACAAGGATATAACAGCGTTTTCGAATTACTCGTGAATTTTAATCATACTTGGCAAGTAAAATGTGGCGATACTTTTAAAAACTTTCTCGCCTGGTACGCCGCCGAAAAAGTAGCGAAAGAAATAATTGATAATCAAGACGAAGAATGCGAGGAGTAATCACCATGTCCGAAATGTACGACGAAATGGGCGGCGAAATGCAATGTTACTGTGATGTTAACAAGCATCATCCAAAACTAGAATGCCCTGAAACTATTAGCTACCGTAATCATCATGATTGGAGTAGTGAAGAAGATTATATGTGTGAAACATGTTTAGAAAATTGTCTGGAGGAATAAAAACTTGACGAAACCTATACGTACCAAACCAAAAACTAAGCGCGTTATGTTCACATTATCGCTTGAGGATATACGCTTACTGAAAGTTTTATCTGATCAAATGGGAGAATTGCCCAGTCAAATTGTGAAACGTGCGTTACAGTTTTTTGCTCACGATAGAGTGGGCACCGAACCCAAACAATAAGTAAACCAAGTTCAAAATATCGTCAGGCTTAATCGGAAATGGCTTGACGATACCAGTATCAAGGCAAATATTTCCCCAAACGTATGTTGCGATAAGAATCTGAGGAAAATAGTAAATTAAAATTAGAAAACCACATGTCCAACCAATCATTGGAGACCAACCATTATTAAAAAAATACCTAGATACTGCTAATAATTTATTAGTTTCCAAAATAGCTAATTGAGGTTTTTGCAATATTTCTTCTTTTTTAGTCTCAGCCTCAATGCGAGCTTTGTCAGTCGTATATAAATCACCTATCGCCTTTATCGGGTCAGCTGTTTTCTTTATTGCGTTACCTAGCCCAAACCAATCAGAGACACCCATTGTTGACGATTCCTTGTGAGGTAGTGGAAGGTATCAACGACATTTCGCCAGTTAACATCATGTTGGCGAGCTGTTTTGCTCGTCCTTTGACTTGTTCAGCCCAAACACTAGCAAGCATTTCGCAAGAGGCCATTTTGTAGTCTCTATCCCTAATCGCATCAAGCATCCGAGTAAAACCAAGTAACCCCCTAACCCCCAGATTAAAACACATGTCAATAAGTACAATTTTTCTGACGTCGTCGAGTTCATTAAAAAATGGCAGAGTGTTAGAAAGTCGATCAGAAAAATAGCTAATATCGTTATCAAGCATTTGTAATGCTTCATGATGCGAAACTCCTCTATCCGTGAGATTGCGGCCGAAACCAATGCTTAAGTGGCCGGTAGTGTCTTCGTAGGGGTATTGGGAAAATCCTTCGTGTCCTATCAGTAAATCACGTAATCGCTTACGTTCATCCGTTGTCAGTAGTGACATAATATCCTTGTCCTATATCCTTAGGAACAATCTCTAATCTAACTTATTTCGTGGATAAAAAAAAACCCCTGATGCTTGGTTATCAGGGGTAGCTAGTTTGATCATTGGAATAAACCACTTGAGGAGTTTAAAGTGTTAACTTTTTTGACCATCCTAGCTAAACCATAGTAGCAATAAGGTACGGTACTACTACTTCATGTCTTCATATTAACAACGAGGTATAGCCTTACAAAGGAAATGCATGAAACTACAATCGATATTCAATCTTCATTGCAGAGTAAAAATATCATATTGATTTATTGTTGTACAGTATGTTTTATATGATATTTATGAAAAGTTATAGTTTCACGTGAAACTCGCACCTAGTCTAAATCCAATTGAATCCTCGCCATTAAACTTTATTTTGACCGCTACCTACGTACTGCTAGATGTAAGATC
>Ga0068863_100004923_pt1 | contig 13165 bp, 8 predicted proteins | sample KBSSwiS62_FD_66596 | JGI IMG/M metagenome (GOLD analysis project Ga0068863, IMG submission 66596) | Switchgrass rhizosphere microbial communities from Kellogg Biological Station, Michigan, USA - KBS Switchgrass S6-2 | ecosystem: Host-associated > Plants > Roots > Rhizosphere > Soil ...
ACCGGCGGCTATACTGTTGAAGTAGCGATACCATGGAGTAGTATCGCTATCAGCAATCCGGCCGCAGGTTTAATTATTGGTTTTGATATTGCCAACGATGATGATGATAATGGCGGCGTGAGGGAAAGCCAGCGGATGTGGGCAGGCGATAATGACAACTGGCAGTACCCCAGGAATTTTGGAGACCTTGTTTTGCAGAATGCTCCGGATACACAAGCGCCAACAGCACCAACTAATCTTACTTCTTCCAATCTTACTCAATCATCGCTGACATTAAGCTGGACTGCATCAACAGACAACGTTGCCGTAACCGGCTATGATGTTTACCGCAATGGAGTAAAATTGAATACAGCACTGATTACAACTACTACATATGCCGTTACAGGATTAACGGCAGTTACTGCTTATCAATTTTATTTAAATGCAAAAGACGCAGCAGGTAATACTTCGACTAACAGTAACACTATAAATATTACAACACCTGATACACAGGCACCAACTGCACCAACTGGTTTAGCAGCTTCAAATATTACACAAACAGCAGCATCCTTGTCATGGACAGCATCAACTGATAATATTGGTGTAACCGGGTATGATGTTTATCAGAATGGGGTAAAAGTAAACACGGCACTTATTACCACAACCAACTATGCCATTGCAGGATTAACTCTTGGTACAACGTATCAATTTTATGTAACGGCAAAAGATGCGGCAGGTAATACCTCTGCGAATAGCAACACAGTAAATATTACAACCCTTTCTGGTCCGGATACACAAGCCCCGACAGCACCAACAAACCTTGCTGCTTCTAACCTTACGCAATCATCGTTAACGTTAAGCTGGACAGCAGCAACGGATAACATTGGTGTAACCGGCTACGATATTTACCAGGATGGAATTAAGATAAACAGTACATTGATTACAACAACGACCTATAACATTACCGGATTAACTGTTCTTACCGCATACCAGTTTTATGTAACTGCAAGTGATGCGGCTGGTAATATTTCTGCCAACAGTGCTGCCATTAATGTAACCACACCTGATACACAGTCACCGACAGCACCAATTGGTTTAACTTTTTCCAATCTTACACAGTCATCGGTAACGCTGTCATGGACAGCAGCGACAGATAATATTGGTGTGAGCGGATATGATGTTTACCGGAATGGAGTGAAACTTAATACCACACTGATTGGAGCAACCACTTATGATATTGCCGGATTAAATGCGGCTACTGCTTACCAGTTTTATGTAACTGCAAAAGATGCGGCGGGTAATACTTCCGTGAACAGTAACATCATTACTGTGACAACTCCTGATACACAGGCACCAACGGCACCAGCTAATCTTACGGCTTCAGGTATTACACAAACATCTCTGTCTTTATCATGGTCAGCAGCGACAGATAATGTAGCCGTAACCGGTTATGATGTTTATCGCAACGGTACTAAAATTAATACTTCAGTAGTAACAGCAACTACTTATGCTGTAACAGGACTCGCAGCTTCCACCAGTTATAGTTTTTATGTGCAGGCACGTGATGCTGCTGGTAACCTGTCACCCAATAGTAATACGATAAATGTAACAACCACTGCCGTTCCAACAGCATGCAGCGGTAATGGAGCCATCAATTTTCAACGCTGGAATAATATTACCGGAACAGCCGTAGCCAACTTAACATCAAATGCCAACTATCCCAATACACCAACTACTTCCGGTACTTATACAACATTTGAAGCACCAAGTAATTCTGGCGATAATTTTGGACAAAGAATATGGGGCTATATCTGTCCGCCTGCAACTGGCTCGTACACATTCTGGATTGCCAGTGATGATAATGGCGAGCTATGGTTAAGTACCACCAGCAGTACGGCTAACAGGGTAAGAATTGCTTATCACACCAGTTATACTGCTTCCAGGGAGTGGAACAAATTTGCTACGCAAAAATCTGCTGCTATTACCTTAAATGCGGGACAGCTTTATTTTGTAGAAGCTATTATGAAAGACGGAACTGGTAATGATAACCTCGCCGTAGGTTGGGCAAAACCTGGTCAGGCTACCACTACACCAAGCGAAGTAATTCCGGGTACGCAGTTAAGAACTTCACTACCTGATGCACAGGCACCCACCGCACCAACTAATTTGTCATCGGCTAATGTTACAGCAACATCTTTTACACTGAGCTGGACAGCTTCAACCGATAATGTTGCAGTAACAGGATATGATGTTTATCAGAATGGAATAAAAATAAATACATCCAACGTTACCACTACTTCATTTGCTGTAACAGGATTAACAGCGGGCACTGCTTATAACTATTATGTAGTCGCAAAAGATGCAGCAGGCAATCTATCCTCTAACAGCAACACATTGGTTGTAACTACAGCGGCACCGGACACTCAGGCGCCAACAGCACCAACCGGCTTAGCAGCTTCTATTATTACACAAACAGGTTTTGCACTTAACTGGATTGCAGCTACAGATAATATTGCTGTTACCGGTTATGATGTATATCGCAATGGTGTAAAAATAAATACATCAATAATTACCAGCACTACGTATAGTGTTACCGGACTTACGGCTTCTGCCACTTACCAGTTTACAGTGAAGGCAAAAGATGCAGCCGGTAATGAAAGTGCTGCAAGTGCTGTGCTGAATGTAACTACATTAGATAATACTGCGGCTGTTGAAACATTTACTCAACGTACAGTTATTGCGAACCAGCGTATGCCGCATGATTTGGTATATGGCCCCGATGGCAATATCTGGTACACCGAACGTTTTGGTAAAACAGTAAGTTTTGTGAACCCTGCTAACGGACAAAAGACAGTTGTGTTATCACTCGGTGCGGCTGCGGTGAATGTTGGCGGACAAGATGGTTTGATGGGATTGGCGTTGCATCCGCAATTTAATAGCGGCAAGCCTTACGTGTACATTTCTTATACGTATCAATCAATCAGTGCTACTGTTCGTAAAACAAGAATTGAACGTTACACGTATAATTCAACTTCACAAACTTTGGGTTCGCCAGTAACCATTCTGCAGGATATACCGGGCAGCAATGATCATAATTCTGCACGGCTTGCTATTGGTCCTGATTTGAAACTATATTATACAGTCGGTGATATGGGTGCAGGTCAGTATGATAATGTTGGCCGGGCAAATAATGCTCAGGACAACTCCATCTACGAAGGGAAAATATTACGGCTAAATACAGAAATAGACGGAACCACATGGATACCTACTGACAATCCTTTTGGTAATGCTGTGTATACAAGAGGTCATCGTAATCCGCAAGGCCTGGTATGGGGAAATGTAAATGGCGTTAATATTTTATATAGCAGTGAACACGGCCCTTATAGTGATGATGAAATAAATGTGATAGAAGCTGGCCGCAATTATGGATGGCCGCTGGTTGCTGGTTTTTGTGATGATAATTATAATGGAAGAACAATTGGTGGCTTTGCCGTGGTAGATGAATCGAATAATTGTGCCGCACTAAATGTAAAAGAACCGTTGCGTTCGTTGTTCCCTGTTTCTAATCCACCAACAGACGCAACAGCCAATTCTACATGGCCATCCACTGCGCCCTCTGGTACGGATTTTTATGGAAGTACTGCTATTCCAGGCTGGCAAAATTCATTGCTGGTTGCTATGTTGAAAAGTGGAACCATCACCCGTTTCAAATTAAGCAGTGATGGCCAAAGTATAATTTCCGACACCATTCATTATTTCCGTGGCAAAGGAAGATTCAGAGATGTTGTGGTATCGCCTGATGGATTGAAAATTTATGTGGCTTGTGATTCCAGTGGTGCTACTTCCGGACCTACAGGCGGCGTTACTACTACACCGGCGAACCCCGGAAGTATTTTAGAGTTTACTTACCAGCCACCGGTTGGCGGACGTTCTCCTGTTGAATTAGTTACCGAAGCAAAAATTGACGCCATTATCGAAGAAGAGAAAAATAATAAATCAATTGATGTCTATCCAAACCCCGCCAGTGCCTTCTTTGTAGTGTATAATTACAATAAAGAGGCAGGCTATAATATTGAATTGATTGATATGAATGGCCGGATAGTCAAACGTTCAGCTACCAAGGGGGTGGCTACAAGAGTAGAAGTAAATGGATTGGTCAGTGGATTATACATTCTTAAAATGACTGATGAAAAAGGAAAAATAATAAAAACAGAAAAGATTGTTATCAAAAATTAAAGTAAGTAATAAGGCCCCGTTGACGGTAAATCCAAAGAAAGCATCACGCTGTTGCAGTGTGTTGTATGCAAACATAGCGGTCCGGCATAGTTCGACAAGCCCTCCATTACCAACAACCGAACTATCGGAAGCTCTTATTTTGATTTTTTTTAATACACTAATTTTAATATGCGTCTTTTCTTTTTATTAAACATGCGCCTCTTCTTTTTTAAACTTCATTTTGTAAGTTTACATAGACTATATCAATTTCTGAATCAACAAACATTACAAAAGAAATCGACTATGAAGAGAAAATATAAATTCTTGTTGCCTGTTATTGCTGTTGTCGTTTTATCAACATTACAAACGGGTATCACAGCTTTCGGACAGCCTCCGGGACAAAGGCCATCCCTGCCTCCCATCCCTATAAAAGGCGATACCACACATATTTTGTCTAAACATTTTATCCAGGCCTCTAACGTAAAAAAAACACCTGACGCCAAAGGGTTCATACAACGTTGGATGGTGCTGGAGCCTGTCAAAAAAGATATTGCAAGAAATAGCATATTCACCGACAACTATCTCAGAACAACTTTTTCTGCCGATAATTTTTCCGCCGATTACACCACAGTTCCCAAAAATGGCGAAACGGTAAAAGTGGGAGATCAGGAACTAAAGTGGTATGCTTTGGACAGCAAGGCATTCAACTTTAATTTATTTCATTTTACTTACGCAATCAACAAGCCGCGATATGGCATACTTGTTTGGCTTGTCACCATTATTGATTGCCCGGTAGAAATGAAAAACGTCAGAATGACTGCGGGATGTAATTCCGGAAGCATGTGGTGGTTGAATGGTGAGGAAGCTCTAGTGCTTTCCGGCGACAGGGATATGATAGTGGATAATGTTGCGTCTTCACGTCTGACACTTAAAAAGGGAAAAAATATCATCCGCGGGGCAGTAATAAATGGACCCGGTATGGCTAACTTCTGTGTTCGTTTTTTGGATGAAAAGGGATTGCCAATAAAAAATCTTACCGTTAGTTACGAATAAAATTTGTCAGTCCATTTACGGTATCAATTATTTTGAAATTGTAGTTATATGAAAAGAATGAACATCGCCGGCCTTGTTGCCTTGTTACCAATATTGATAGCACAAACATTATCAGCACAGGTTGGAAAACCATTTATCCATGACCCGTCAACCATCATTGAATGTGATGGAAAGTATTACACGTTTGGCACCGGTGGTGGTGGCTTAATATCTGAAGATGGCTGGACATGGTATGGGGGTGCTGTGCGGCCGGGTGGCGGAGCAGCTCCCGATGCCATCAAAATTGGTGATCGCTACCTTGTAATATATGGAGCGACTGGTGGGGGAAGCAATCATAAAGGAGCCATTCTTACTATGTGGAACAAAACATTGGATCCAAAATCTCCTGACTTTAAATATTCTGAACCGATTGTAGTGGCTACATCGGATGGTTATGAAGAAAATGATGCCATCGACCCCGGCGTTCTAATGGATCCAACTACCGGACGCCTTTGGCTTGCATATGGCACCTATTTTGGATTCATTCGCATTATAGAATTAGACCCTAAAACAGGAAAACTCAAAGAGGGTAATAAACCTGTTGATGTAGCCATTACTTGTGAAGCTTCAGATTTAGTATATCATGACGGTTGGTATTACCTGCTTGCTACGCATGGTAGTTGCTGTGATGGTGCAAACTCCACCTACAATGTAGTGGTGGGCCGTTCCAAAAAAGTAACTGGTCCCTACCTGGATAATGTGGGAAGAGACATGCTGGAAGGTGGTGGCAAAATGGTTGCTGTTACCCGTGGAGGATTAATTGGCCCCGGACATTTTGGACATATGATTCTTGAGAAAGGAGTTGAAAAAATGTCTATTCATTATGAAGCAGATTTAGAACAGGGGGGTCGCAGCGTTCTAGGTATTCTTCCGGTGCTTTGGAAAGATGGATGGCCTGTTGCCGGGGAGAAGTTTAAAGAGGACACTTATGAAATTGAATCCGTGAGAAGAGGATATGCTTTAGAACTCGCAGTTGATTTTACAAGAATGGCTGGAGGAATGCGGGGATTTGGTCAGCAAAATAATGAACCAATAAAACCTGTTCCAGCCCAGGAATTAGCAGATGTAATTAAAAACTGGCCAACCGGCAACATTGCTGCACGCATTGGTGATTATATGTCACGTCCCCAACAAAAATGGACGATTACTGACGCCCCTGATACAACAGGATATTTAGGCGGACCCTATTATAAAATTGTACTGGCCGGAACGGAACGGGCATTGGCAGCAACCGCCGATGCAGAAGTAATAACTGTCCCTGCATTTACAGGTGCACCGGAACAATTATGGCGAATAGATCAACTGACCGATGGAACATACCGTATAATGCCTAAAGTAATTCCGGATTCAAAAAAGCAATTAGTATTGGTATCTTCCGGCGATAGCAGACCGACACTTGCACCCTTTGATATGAATAGTGACAATTCTAAATGGAATTTTAAGACGCAATAATTGTGTTGATACGGGCTGTTATTTTTATTACTTGAAATAGCTGTTTCAAGAATTTCTTATACTGCAATCAATGCTGCTTTCTTCTCTTTGCATTTGCAAGCATCAGTTGACCTTATTCCTCGACGCGTCAAATAAACACCAACTACATTTCTTAACTTTAGTATCATTTTTTCTAACAACAAAACCTGAAACCATGAGCACTATAAAAGTAAAAGACGGTACCGAAATTTATTATAAAGATTGGGGCACAGGACAACCAATAGTTTTTCATCATGGCTGGCCATTGTCCGGCGATGATTGGGATGCGCAAATGATGTTTTTCCTGAAAGAAGGATACAGGGTTATCGCACATGATCGCAGAGGACATGGACGATCATCACAAACACCAAACGGACATGATATGGATACCTACGCTGCAGATGTTGCAGAGCTTGTGAAAGCACTTGATTTAAAAAATGCGATACATGTTGGTCATTCCACTGGTGGGGGCGAAGTGATTCGCTACGTAGCAAAACATGGACAAGGCCGCGTGGCAAAAGCGGTATTGGTAAGTGCTGTTACCCCGCTAATGATAAAAACAGCAAACAATCCCGACGGTATTCCGCTATCTGTGTTTGATGAAATAAGAGAAGGCACTGCGACAAAACGACCACAATATTTTCAGGATTTCACAATGGCTTTTTATGGATACAACCGTGAAGGCGCAAAAATTTCGCAGGGTATTCGTGACAACTGGTGGAGACAGGGAATGATGGGTGCGATTAAAGCACATTACGATTGCATCAAAGTATTTTCAGAAACAGATTTCACAGAAGATCTTAAAAGTGTTGATGTGCCGGTATTGGTTATGCATGGCGAAGATGATCAGATTGTTCCGTTTCAGCTTACTGCAGTGAAGGCAATGAAATTGTTGAAGAACGGAAAATTAATTTCCTATCCAGGATTCCCCCATGGGATGCCGACAACGGAAGCGGCAACAATTAATAAAGACTTATTAGCTTTTATTAAATCTTAAAAAATCATTGTTCGCTCAGAAATACAGTTTTAATGGAGCTTGTCCGGAAAAATATTACAGAGCAGTATGAAGCTGTTCAGAGTTCAAGGCAGGCCTTATTTGAATATTGCAAAACAATTTCTCCGGAAGGTTTCGTAACTGAAAACAGTTCATTCGGGAGAGGAGGAAGTGTCCGAAACTTGTTAGTGCATATTGCGAATGTCTATGAATTTTGGATAGCCAATACGGTACTTAAAGAAAATATTCAATTCACAGAATATCAGTCAAAACAAAAAATAGAAGAGGTCGTTGAACTTTTTTTGGCTGTTGATCTTTTTATGAAAAAATTCATAGAATTGTTTCGCCAGGAAGAGCCAAATAAAATCCAGTATGAAATAAATGACGCTACAAAAAGTGCAAGTATTTTAAAACTCTTCACCCACGTGATAACACATGAGTTTCATCACAAAGGTCAAATTCTTTCTATAAGCAGACAGTTAGGATATACACCCGTTGATACAGATATCATAAGGTAATCAATTATTAAATTTAATCAGCAATAGCGAATAATGATAACACTAATAAGAGCAAATTCGGACAACCCCCATTTTATTAATCTCGTTAAACATCTTGATGCTGATTTGGCAAAGAGAGATGGCGATGATCATGCGTTCTATGCGCAGTTTAATAAAACGAATAAATTAAAACATACTGTCGTTGCTTATGAAAATGAAGTAGCAATTGGTTGCGGCGCATTAAGAGAATTCGATCCTCAGTCGATGGAAGTAAAACGAATGTACACAACACCGGAAGCAAGAGGAAAAGGAGTGGCAACAAAAATTCTGAATGAACTGGAAACGTGGGCTGCTGAATTGGGCTACAAAAAAACCGTATTGGAGACAGGAAAAAGGCAACCGGAGGCGATTAAGCTTTACACGAAAAATAAGTATAGCCGCATTCCGAATTATGGACAATATGCCGACAAAGAAAACAGTGTTTGTTTTGAAAAAGAACTCAGCTAATTACTTACTGATTTCTGCCAGGATCATTTGCGTGCATTGGGCTTCTCTTCGTGCAGGATTCACAAATTTTATGTCCAGCTTCGTTATTTCATAATCCAGTGTTGAATAGCGCTGTCCCAATTGGTATCCCGCTGAAATTATTTCCTGCTCGTTTCGGCTGTCAAACAACAACCATGTTTTCCTGGCGGGATTTAAAACAGAATCTGAAAATGGCTGACGAAGTGTTGCGGTGTAAAAATTAAAAGAAGAACTATAAAGATCTTTCCAGAAATAAATATCAGCAGGACTAACCGCTCCTTTGGTTTTAAATGCCAGTTGATTTCCGCCCTGGTAAGTTAAAAGCTGCGGATAAAAATTTGTATTCAATAAGAAAAATAAAAATGCCATTGCTGCAACAGGAACCAATACTGTTTTTTGTATAATGGAATATGCTTTGCTTTTTAAAAAATAAAAAACAATTGCCAGCAGAATTACCACAGCAGGAATTATCCAGCCATTCTGTACGGGAAAGGCCCACACATTAATAACAGCAACGAGCAGCAGCAATAAGCCAACGATTATAATATGGATAAGAAAAATTCTTTTACTCCATCGCACCTGATCTTTTTTGCTGATAATAAATATTGCTGCAATAACGGCGCTAACAGGAAAAACAATGTTTAGATAATGTGGCAGTTTGAAACCTGAGAAAGTAACAATCAATAAAATTGCAATGAATACGGCTGTTGTCAACCATTCTTCTTTTCGCTGCATAAAATTCTTCAATCTTCCCACAAGTGCGATATAAGTTATAACACTCCACGGTGCAAACGCCCATAAAAAAGAATGAATGAAAAACAGGTAATCATGTTTTCCATCATTGCCCATTTTTCCGCTGAAGCGATCAACACTTTGGTTTAGTAATATAAATTTCACTCCGTTGATATGATCTTCGCCACGTACCAATTTTTCCGGATGCAAATTGTATTGCAGGTAATAGCAGTAGACGACAGGCGAAATAAATAATGAAAACAGAACGAGCATGACGAGCCATTTCCAGTTGTAAAATAATTTCCAGTCCCTGCGATACAAAATATAAAATAATGCAGCAACAGCGGGAACAAAAACTGCTATATGCCCTTTCGTGCAGAATCCTAATGCCAAACCAAATGCGGCACCAGCAGCATTCAATATTTTTTTATGCTGAATGAATTCAACCAGTTGCCAGGTTGCAAAAGTGGCGCAGGCAGTTAGCATTGCATCCATGCGCACATCATTATTTGCAAGTATGTAAGCGAATGCGGACGCAACTAATAGTGCAGCCAGTTTTCCCGCATCCTTATTATATAAAGATTTTCCTAAACGATAAGTAGAATACGTTCCGATAATGGTAAACAGAAAGGAAGGAAATTTATAAGCAAATGTTGTTACGCCAAATATTTTATAACTCAATGCGCAAAGCCAGAAATGTAAATGGGGTTTATCTAAATAATCACCCGCATGATCAACAAGCGAAACATAATCATTTGTCAGGTACATATGTAATGCGATGTCGGCATGGTGCGCCGAATCATTATCCATCAGCGGAACGAATAGGCCGGTTACATACACCAGGCCTAATAGTGCGAAAAGAAATTTATAAATACGATCAGAAAGAAAAGGATTATCCAAGAAGAAAATTTTTACAAAGTAATACCAAATGTATTTATAATCTGTCCGAAGTTTCCTGGTATAAGTTTGTTTTTAAATACTTCTGCTTTTTACAAAAGCAATAATTACGCCTGCCGTTATTATGCAGGCTATACCAGCAGCCGACATCAGATCCGGAAACGCATCCCCTAGAGCCATTCCTATAAATACGGAAAAAATAATATTAGCATAACTAACCGCAGAAACAATTCCTGCTTTGTCTGCACCGTAAGCTTTGGTCACAAAATATTGTCCGAACAAAGCAGCCAGCCCTAACCACAGAATATAAAACCACTCAATGCCATGCGGCCATCGCCAGTCAATAAAAAATACATCGTCAGGACGAATGTGAAAAATATACCGGATTAACATTAAAACAAGTGGAATAAAAACGCCTGTGCCGATAAACGATAAAACAATTATTCTTGAATCATAATGGCCGGCAAGGCGATTAACTGTTAAGTAGGCCATCGCGGAACCGACACCAGAAATTAATCCTGCCATATGATAATACCATGGAAAATGCATCGCTGGTTTATAAATCAGCAGCATTCCAAGAAAGCCCAGCAGCACGGCCAGCAAAACTATTCTTCCATGATATTCATGAAACAGAATGAAAGAAAAAACCGCAATGAATAATGCAGACGTAAGATTATATGTCATTGCCGTTCCAAGCGGCAAATGCAGAATGCAATATAATAATGTGTAAAGCGCAATGGTCCCCATCATTCCGCGGAACAACAGCAGATGAAACTTTCCACCTTTGTTAACCGGGGGATTAAATAAAAATCCAATTCCAAGAAAAATAAGTCCAACAAGATTTCTCCAAAAAACTAGTTGGCCGGCTCCAAAACTTCCTTTCAATATTTTGGCAGCGCCGCCCATTAATGAAAAGCCAAGTGCAGCCAGCAACATAAAAAAGATGCCGCGATATCGCTTATCGATCACCATTAAATTTTAGAAAGTTTTTCTACCGCATCTTCCAGAGTTTCTTTATTTTTCGAAAAACAAAACCGGAGCACTTTATCGTCTTTTCCATCCTGGTAAAAAGCAGATACCGGAATGGTTGCCACGCCTGCTTCCTTGGTCAATCGTATCGCTAATTCTTTATCTCCTTCATCACTGATGCGTTCATAGGATCCGCAAATAAAATAACTGCCATACGATTCATGCATAGTAAATTTTGTTTGCTGCATCAGCTTTTTAAAATAATCTCTTTTCTTCTGCATGAAAGATGGCAGCGATAAATAAGCATCTCTATTTTTTAAGAAGGTTGCCAGCGCTACCTGCGAAGGCGTGTGACAGGAAAAACAATTGTACTGATGAATCTTTCTGAACTCATTCGTCATTTCTGCGGGTGCAATGCAATAGCCCAATTTCCAGCCCGTGCAGTTATACACTTTGCCGAACGAAAAGCAAACAAAACTTCTCGCTAATAAATCAGGATAACGAAGAATGCTTTGATGTGGAATAGTATCATAGATGAGATGCTCATATACCTCGTCACTAATGATGAAAATATTTGTGCCTTCCGTAATTTTTCTCAACTGTTTGATATCTTCTTCACCAATCACACTTCCTGTTGGGTTGTGCGGCGAGTTAATTATAATTGCTTTTGTTTTATTTGTAACTGCGCTTTGTACGGCATCCCAGTCAATATGATAATCAGGATAAACTAAATTTACCCGTACAGCTTTTGCGCCATTCGTCTCAACGTTTGGAATGTAGCTGTCATACGCTGGTTCAAAAACAATTACTTCGTCTCCCGGTTGCAATATCGTTGTCAGCGCAGAATAAATTGCATAGGTTCCACCGGGAGTTATGGTTATTTCTGTTGAAGGATTAATTTTTGTCTCATAAAGAAATTCAACTTTTTCTGCGACCGATTCTCGCAGCGGCATCCAGCCAGGCATTGGCGAATATTGATTGTAGTTGTTTATCATTGCTTCATTCACAAGCGCTGTCAGCTCACCGTTCATCGGAAAATCAGGAAAGCCCTGTCCAAGATTTACAGCATTATACTCTGTGGCCAACCCACTCATCACTGTGAATATTGTTGTGCCAGCATTGGGAAGTTTCGATTTGATTTGCAACGGATATTTTTTTGATAAAAAAAGCAGCTTCTTCAATTGAAAAAGCTGCGCTAAGTTCTGTATTTATCAACAAACTATTTCACCACAATTTTTGCAAACCTTAATTCGGTTTTTGCCATCATATGCTGGCGCCAGGAAGGAATGTATAATTCATTTTTCACAATGAAGGCGTGCCGTGGCATCAATACAGTTTCGTCGCTGTTAGATCCAATATTTTTCCTTGTCATTTTTCCTGTTGCTAAATCGATAGAGATGCCATACACATTGCTCTTCTTCCGGAAATTATAAACGGACTTTACTTTATCGCCATATTGGGGATTCACATTGTTACTGGTATGGTCATTCATTATTATCACCAGATTATTGTTATTAACCAAACTGGTGAAGGAGGAGTAGTATGGCATGCCCCCACCATTTGCGAAATACCCGCCATAGTCATAGCTCACACTAAAGCCACCACTGCCACTTGAGCTTGTCCGCACTTCTTCATATTGCGATTTGGGTAGCGCATTCAGCCACTGAATATTTCCGTTTTTATCTGCATTAATAATCAGTATGTCCTGGTTGGTGAAGCGATGAATATACGTTGTTGTGGCCCTGCTCATTCTCGCTGCACCGGTACCGCTGTAGGAATACGTTGTGTAAGAAGT
>Ga0068863_100004924_pt1 | contig 13164 bp, 12 predicted proteins | sample KBSSwiS62_FD_66596 | JGI IMG/M metagenome (GOLD analysis project Ga0068863, IMG submission 66596) | Switchgrass rhizosphere microbial communities from Kellogg Biological Station, Michigan, USA - KBS Switchgrass S6-2 | ecosystem: Host-associated > Plants > Roots > Rhizosphere > Soil ...
CGGCGCGCGGGGTGCCTTTGCGGCGGCGGGCGCGAGCGGTGTGGCGGTGCCGGTGGATGAGGAGGGGCTGGTCGTGCGGGAAGGCCGCCGGCTCGCCCCGGACGCCCGGGTGGCCTTCGTCACTCCGTCGCGCCAGCTGCCGCTCGGAGTGGCGTTGTCGCTGGCGCGGCGGCTGGAGCTGCTCGAATGGGCCGGCGGGTCCGGGTCCTGGATCTTCGAGGACGATTACGACAGCGAGTTTCGCTACGTGGGCCGTCCGCTCGGCGCGCTCCACGGGCTCGACGCCCACGGCTGCGTGATTTACGCCGGCACGTTCAGCAAGGTGACCTTTCCCTCGGTGCGGCTCGGCTATCTGGTGGTTCCTCCCGCGCTGGTGGACGTCTTTGCCGCGGTCCGGAGCTTCGCGGATTTCTCGCCACCGTGGCTCACCCAGGCGGTCATGACCGATTTCATGACCGGGGGGCACTTCGAGCGCCACATCCGCCGGATGCGCGCACTCTACAAGGAGCGGCAGGACACCCTGGTGACCCAGGGCCGCCGGGAGCTCGCGGGTGTGCTGGACATTCAGCCATCCGACGCCGGAATGACGCTTCTGGCCTGGCTGCCGCCGGGTGTCAGCGATGTCGCGGCCGCGGCCGCCGCGCGGGAACATCGGGTGGACGTGCTGCCGCTCTCCTCCTTCTGCGGCCGTTCCATCCGTCCCGGGCTGCTGCTCGGCTATGCCGGCGTCCGCGAGCGGGAGATCAAGGACGCCACCGTCCGGCTGGCGCAGGCGCTCGAACCTTTCAGGCACCGGCGTTCCGCGTGAACGCCATGCTCTCCCGTACTCCGGAGCGTTCCGCGTGATGATTGCGCTTGCCGCCCTCTTCCTCGCCGCCGGCCCCGGGGGCGATCGCTATGACGGACGGGCCCGCCAGCTGGATATCAAGATCCCCCGGATCGAAGCGGAAATCACCATCGACGGCGTCATGAACGAGCCGGTCTGGGGGCAGGCGGCCCGGCTCATCGGCTTTTCCCGCTACGCGCCGACCGACGACGTGGCGGCCGACGATTCGACCGAGGTCTACGTCTGGTACTCGCCCACCGCGATCCACTTCGGGGTCCGGGCCTTCGCCGAGCCGGGCACCGTGCACGCCACCCTGGCGGACCGGGACCGGATGTACAGCGACGACTATATCGGGATCTTTCTGGGAACTTTCAACGATGGACGCCAGGCCGCCGTCTTCGCCGCCAATCCGCTGGGGGTGCAGGGGGACGGCATGATGGTGGAGAGCGGGGCCAGCAGCGGCGGTTTCAGCGGACTCTCGGTCGGACGAGAGCCGCCCGACATCAATCCGGACTTCGTGTTCCAGTCGAAGGGGCGGGTGACCGCCACGGGATACGAGATCGAGATCCGGATTCCGTTCAAGTCCCTCCGCTACGCCTCGGCCAGCATCCAGACCTGGGGTTTCAACGTGTTGCGGAAGGTGCAGAGCCGGGGCTACGAATACAGCTGGGCTCCGGCCCGGCGCGCGGCGACTTCCTATCTCGCGCAGGTCGGGCACCTGACCGGCCTCACCGACATGCGGCGCGGGGTGGTGCTGGACGTGACCCCGGTGGTCACCGGCCGGATACTGGGCGCGCCCGGCGACAAGGGGTACGGCTACGACGCTCACGGCCTGGAGCACCCCCGATTCGGCGCCAATGTGCGCTGGGGCATCAATACCAATCTGACCCTCAACGGGACGGTCCGCCCCGACTTCGCGGAGGTGGAATCGGACGCGGGGCAACTCGTGGCCGATCCCCGGCAGGCGCTGTTTTTCCCGGAGAAGCGGCCCTTCTTTCTCGAGGGCAACGAGCTGTTCGCGGTCCCGGGCAATCTCATTTACACCCGCCGGATCCTGGCTCCGCTCGCCGCGGCGAAGCTCACCGGCAAGATCGCCGGCTTCAACGTCGGCTACCTGGGCGCCGTGGACGACACCGTCGGCTCGTTCGATCTCCAGAGCCATCCGGTCTACAACATCCTCCGGGTCCAGCGGGACGTCGGGCGCTCGTCCCGCGCCGGCCTGCTGTTCTCCGACAAGGAGGATGGCGCGGCGTCGAATCGGCTCGCGGAGGCGGACACGCGACTGGTGCTGGGCCCCCGATACAGCCTGCAGATACAGGGAGCCCTGAGCCGGACCGCGCGACCCGGTGTCGGGGTACTCACCGGGCCGAAGTGGGGGGCGACGCTGCTCCGGAGCGGGCGGACATTCGGAACGCGCTATAGTCTCAGCGGGGTCTCGCCTGATTTCCGCGCGTCCAGCGGGCTGATCTCCCGTCCGGACATCGTCGATGCGATCGCGATCCACAGCTACAACGTGTTCGGCGGCGAGAAGAGCCGGCTGGAGCGGGCCTCATTCGACGTGCTGCTCGACGGGACCTGGGAGTACCGGAATTTCTTCGACGGGCGGGGGGCGCTGGAGAAGAAGCTCCACTTCAACAGCAACTTCAACTTCCGGGGCGGCTGGCACGCGGGGGGATCGGTATTGGTGGAGCGGTTCGGATTCGACCCGTCCCTCTTCCAGGGGTACCAGATCGAGCGCCACCTGGGCTCCGTCGTTGATACGATTGCATTCACCGGAACCCCGGTCATTCCCAACCTCGACTACGTGCTGTCCCTCGATACGCCGCAGTTCCAGCATTTTTCGCTGAGCGCGCTGTGGGTCTGGGGCCGGGACGAGAACTTCTTCGAATGGTCGAGCGCGAGGATCGGCCTGCTCAACCTGAGCACCCAGTGGCGTCCGACCGACCGGCTGCGCGCCGAGGGGAGCTACATCTGGCAGTACTACTACCGGCGGACCGATGGCTCGAAGGTGGCGGAGGGCCGGATTCCGCGGCTCAAGGTGGAGTATCAGGTGAGCCGGGCGATCTTCCTGCGTCTGGTGGGCCAGTATACGGCGCAGTTCCAGGATTCCCTGCGCGACGACTCCCGTACCAACGATCCGCTGCTGGTCCCGGGCCCCGGCGGCACCCTGCAGCGGGCGGCCAGGTTCACCGACAACAGCCTCGAGCTGGAGTGGCTGTTCTCCTACCTACCGACGCCCGGCACGGTGATCTACATCGGGTATGGCAGCACGCTCGGTGAGGCCGAGGCGTTCCGGTTCCGGCACCTCTCCCGCCAGCACGACTCCTATTTCATCAAGCTGAGCTACCTGTTCCGGAACTGATTCCCGGGGCGACTGCCGGCGCTCGCCGGCCCAGAGCATCAGCACCTCACGAGGCGATCTCGCCGATCGACCGAACCGTCACCGGCACCGCTTGCTCGGGGCGGGAGGAGGAGCGGCGGACGCCGTCCTCCTCTTCGATGGGACGGGTTCGGGTGAATACGGCGACGGTGAGTGCGTCGAGGCGGATCGTGTCGGTGATCGAGTAGCTCAGAACCAGGGTCGTGGTCTTGATGGTGGCCGGCGGCATGTCGCCCAGGTGACGCATGACGATCCCGGCGGAGCCGTGCTCGGATCCGTCGGCCAGCGCGACGGTCACGTTCTGCGCACTGGCCAGGCCGGAGTTGAGCACGTGCACCCGTACCGCGGTACGTTCGCCGGGCCCGACGACGGGCGCTTCGACGCGAACAATGGCGAGGTCGGCACCGTCCGTTGGTCCTGGCAACACGATGATGGCTCGGGGGCGGGAGACCAAGGGAATCTCCCGCGCTGCAGGCGCGGCGGGCAACCTAATAGATGTGTTAGTCGGGGGAGGTCGCTCACGCATTACAAGATCTGATAGGGGCGACCTAGTACATCTTATAGGTGGCACCCAGGGGTACCCTTGCTCTATCCCGATCACCCCCGCATCGTTTCGCGACACTTTTTGTTTTCGAAGTCCCCTCACAGAGAGAGCACCCATGGCACTCCCCGACCCGAAGAGTCATCGTATTTCCCTCGAAGAAGCCGTCGCCCAAGCCAAGCGGTATCGGGCCGGAATGAATAAAGGTGGGTTGTTCCTGCGACCGGAGCTCGATGATCTCCTGGCTCAGAAAGGGTGCGCGGCCCTCCGGATCTATTACGGGCGCAAAGAGGATGGCACCGACACCATTATTCTGGTCGGTTCCGATGAGAAGGGCAATGACATGACGAATGGAGTCGTCCTCGAAGAACACTTTCTGTGCCCGCCCTGGTGCGCAGACGCCAGCCCCTTGAATTCTTGACCGACCCTTGAAGCTCCCGCTGATTCTGTGGATCGCGAGCGGTTCTCAGGCCCTCCCGATTCTTGCGTCCTTCAAGTACGGCAGGAAGCTCTCCGTTCCCCGGCGCTGGATCGTCGGCTTGGCGGTGCTGCTCATCCTGAACGACGCAGTGCTGCTCTGGTATGCCAGACAAGGTATCTCGAACCTTTGGATCACTTATTTGGCGCGCCCCCTGGTTCTCGCCACAGTATTGATGGCGCTCTCATACTGGCAACCCAGCGCTAGGATCAGGACGCTTTACCGAATGGCGATTCCGGTCTTTCTCGTGATCTTGCTCGTGGTCTCCGTGCTGGTCGAGGATAGAACGACCTACAGTCTCATCACCGGGCCGTTCGAGGACCTGATCCTCTTTGCTGCAAGTCTTGCCACCGTACTGGTGGGTGCGTGGCGGCTGGAGGGAAGCCTGGCGAAACAGGACTGGTTCTGGGTCGGGATCGGCCTGGCACTCATGCATGGAACCAGTGCCGGCTTCGATCCGGTCGCGCGCATTCTGGTGGGCCGGGATATTGCTTCGCTCGAAACAATCAGCAAGGTCGCGGCGTGGATCGACCTCGCTGCCTCTCTCCTTATCGTCGGTGGCATGCTTTGTCCAATTCCTCGCCTGCGAGTCTCCTCGGGACCTACATTGTCGGCATCCTCGCCGTCACCATCCTCCTCGCCGCATTCGGCGCCGCCCTGGTGATCTACCAACAGCGCTTCGTCCGGATGCACCGCAACTACGCCCAGCGGCTCCTGCAGGCCCAGGAAGAAGAACGGGCCTGGGTGGCGCGGGAGGTCCACGACGACGCGCTCCAGCGGATCGCCTTGATCCAGCGGGACTTCGCCTCGGTCCGCGAAATTCCACCCGCGCTCAGCCCGCCCCAGGACCACCGCGTCACGGCCGTCCAGGCGGAAATGGACGACCTGAGCGTGGTGCTCCGGAGTCTGGCCCATCGCCTGCACCCCGCGCTGATCGAGAAGGGCGGGCTTCGCGTGGCACTCGAGGCCCTCTGCGTCGAGATGGAACGAACCTTCGGCCTGACCATCGAGCGCCGGCTTCCCGATCGAGTCGCCCCGATCGAGCCGGCCCGCGCCCTCGCGATCTACCGGATCGCGCAGGAATCGCTTCGCAACGTGGCGACCCATTCCGGAGCCCGGGCCGCCACCCTCGAGCTGGCCCAGACCGACGCGCAGACCGAGCTGGCGGTGTCCGACGCGGGGTCCGGCTTCGACGCCCGGACTCGACGACCCTCCGACGGGCTCGGTCTGATCGGCATGCGTGAGCGGGCCCACCTCGCCGCCGGGTCGCTGACCATCACCTCCCGGCCGTCCCAGGGGACGACCGTGCGGGCGGTGTTCCCGATGCTCCCCCCGGAGGGCGAATGACCCAGCCGTCCGGCACCCGCCGTCCCCGCCTGTTCCTGGTGGATGACCACCAGCTCCTGCTCGAGGGGCTCAAGCTGGCGCTGCAGGAGAAATACGACATCGTCGGCACCGCCACGGCCGGTGCCGCGGTGGTGAGCAGCTGCCGGTTGCTCAAGCCCGATGCCGTGGTGCTCGACCTGAGCCTGCCGGACCGCAGCGGTCTGGAGATCATCGCCGACTTGCGAGCCGAGCTTCCGGAGGTGAAAATCCTCGTCGTCACGATGCATGCCGACCGGGTGATGGCCGACGCGTCGCTGCAGACCGGGGCCCACGGCTTTCTCCCGAAGGATGCCGGCATTCCCGAGCTCACCGCGGCGCTGACCCGGGTGCTGGCCGGAGAGCGGGTCGTCTCCGATCGAATCCCCAAGCTGGGCACGACCCGGCCCACCCTCGCCGACGCGGCGCTGGGGCTGGCCCAGCTCACCCCGAGACAGAGGAAGATCGTGCACCTGCTCGGAGAGGGGAAACGCAGCGCCGACATCGCCGCCGAAATCGGCTGCAGCGCCGCCACCGTGGCCTTCCACCGGATGGGCATCCGCAAGGCGCTGGGCCTCCAGTCGGAGTTCGCCCTCCTTCGCTACGCCCTCCTGGTGCGTCTGTCGGAGCAGGAAACGTCCTAGCCTCCATGCGTCTCCCGCTCGGCATGCTCCTCCTGCTCGCCACCCCGCTGGCGGGCCAATCCGACACCGCCGCGATCCCCGCGCTGAAGGCCAGGGTCACCCGGCTCCGGTTCTTCGAAGCGGGGAAGGTGCCGCCGACGCTCCGGGACCGGCAGTACTCCGCCCAGTTCGATTCCGCCTCGACGCGCTCGATCTATGCCGAGATCGGACTGGCCTATCCGCCGGCGCCCGAGGCGGTGTCGGTCAAGGTCGAGTGCGACTTCACCGCGCCGGGTGGCGGGTCGGTCGGTACCGCGGTGGTTCCGGTGCAGGCCGACGCGGGATGGGAGCTCTCGGTGCATGCCGGCGGCGTGGGCACCGACGCGCCCGGCGGCTGGAAGGGCGGGACCTACGCCGTGGCCTGCCGTTTCGGGGGCAAGGTCATCACCAGCGGGTCGTTCGAGATCGCGCGGCCCGCCGTCGTCGCGGCGCCCCCCGAGGTCCAGCCGCCGGTCAAGCCCGCGAACAAGGCACCCGACAAGCACAAGACGCCCGACAAGCCCGCGAACAAGGCGCCCGAGAAGTCGGCCACGCCGCTGGGCGCCCTCAAGGCGAAGGTGGTGGCGGTGCGCCTGTACGAGAGCGGCGGTGAAGCGGCGGACCGGAAGACCCGGGTCTTCACCACCACCTTCGACGCGCTCACCACCCGCTTCGTCAACCTCGAGCTGGAGCTCGAATACCCCGCCGCCGCGCGGCACACCGAGTTCGAGGTCCCCTGCCAGATCGAGGGTCCCGACTCGGCCACGCGGATCCCGGTGGTGAAGGGCGCGATCGAGCCGGGCTGGACCGGCTCCTATCACGACGTGGGATGGGGTGCCCGGAATCGCGGGTTATGGCCGGAGGGGACCTACCGGGTGACCTGCCGCGACCAGGCCGTGGTGCTCGCCACCGCCGGCTTCACCGTGGTGAAAGCGGCCGCCGCGGTGGGCCCGCTGGGCGCGTCGCTCACCCACCTCCGGTTCTTTCAGAGCCTGGCCGACCGGATGCCGGTCGAGAACCGCCTCTACGGCGCCCGGTTCGACGGCCGATCGACGCATTGGGTGAAGACCGAGTTCGGCCTGGTCTATCCCGCGGTGACGGCGCCGGTCACCTTCACGGTCGAATGCGTCTACACCTTCCCCGACGGGACGCTGCGCCCGGTCTCGGTCGAGCGCCGGATTCCGGCCGGCTGGACCGGCTCGGTGCACGCCCAGGGAATTGGATGGGATCAGGCCGGCAACTGGCCACCGGGTATCTACCGGGTGGCCTGTCGCAGCGACGGGCGCGAATTTGCGGCCGGGAGCTTCGAAGTATTCGACGGCAAGGCGCCGGCGACCGCCACGGCCGGCAGCGCGCTCAAGTTCTTCGGCCGGAAGGCCGGGGTGGCCGGCCCGCCGGCCTATGCCCCGTCCTTCGAGGTGGCCGGGTTCGACACGCTCTACGCCGAGGCCGCCGTCCCGGCGCGCGCCGCCGGGGACTCTACCGCGTTCCGGTGCAATGTCACCGATCCCGCCGGGATCACCTCGGGCTTCTCGCTCGCCGGCGAGGTGCGGGACCGCGCTCTGGTGGGCTCCGGCCCGATCGGTCCGCTGGGCGCGCCCAGGCTGCGAGGATCCTATCAAGTGGAGTGCCGCGCCGGTGCCAAGGCGCTCGCGGTCGATCGGCTGGAGCTGACCGGGACCGCCGATCTTCCGGCGTTCGACGCGAAGGTCGCCGCGTCGGCCCTGTACGAAGGCGCCGAGACGCCGCCGGATGACGAGGCGGTGCCGGATGTGACCTTCCCGGCGACCAGGGCGCGATCGCTCTGGCTGGTGGCGCTGCTCGATCACCCCACCGATGCCGGGGGCGCCACGCTCGGCTACTCCTGCCGGATCACCGGGGCCCGCAACGCGGTGATCGGCGACACCGGACCGCAGAAGATCGCGATCGTCGCGGGGAGCCGCTCCATTCTGGTTCGGCAACGGCTGGCTCCGCGGCCGAAACAGCGCTGGGCCCCGGGGCACTACGCGATTGCCTGCTCATCGGGCGGGGTGGCCTTTCTCAAGACCGGATTCGACATCACCCGCTAGAGCTCACTTGCGGTGGAGCTGGGCCACCCCCGTATCGAGCTTGCCGCTGCGCAGGTCCTCGCGCGCCTCCCGGGCCAGCTCGCGATAGCTGGCCCGCACCTTGTCGAGCTCCACTTCCTCCAGCTCTTCCAGATCCAGCAGCGCGTTGTGGGCGCCTTCGAGCACCCGGATCAGCTCGTCGAGCTTGACCTGCATCGCCTCCGAATCCCGATTCTGGGTGTTCTGAATCAGGAAGACCATCAGGAAGGTCACCACGGTGGTGCCGGTGTTGATCACCAGCTGCCAGGTATCGCTGTAGTGGAAGACCGGGCCGGTCACCAGCCAGGCGATGATAACCAGTGCCGCCAGAAGAAACGCGCTCGGCTGGCCGGCGGCGCGGGCGGTTCGCTTGGCAAATCGAGTGAACAATGCCTGGAACGACATGAGCGCGACCTCCGGATGATTGGCTGCCACGCGCGGTGGCCTGGGCCTGCGGCTCCCGCTAAGATAGGAGGTCACCGTCCCGCGCGAGAGGTCACCATGCACGAGAAGCCGAAGGACCCGGGTTCCGTGCTGGAGCCCGACGTCAGTCCACAGGACATGGTCTCGGCCCCGGCCGAGTCCGACGAGCACCGCAACGGGCCGGCCCCGGATGCGCGCCTGAACCGGTCGCTGGCCCTCACCATTCTGACCGTGCTGGCGGTGTTCTACAGCCTCTACTTCGCCCGCACCTTCCTGGTACCGATCACCTTCGCGATCATGCTGGATTTTCTCCTGTCACCCGCGGTGCGCGCGCTGGCCCGGCTCCGGATCCCGCCGCCGGCGGGCGGGGCCATCGTGGTGATCGCGCTGGTCGGGCTGCTGGTCACCGCCGTGTACCAGCTCTCCGGTCCGGTGCAGACCTGGGCGGACAAGGCGCCCGAATCCCTGGCCACGGCCCAGAAGCAGCTCCGGAGAATCATCCGCCCGATCGAGAAGGTAACCCGCACGGCCGAGCAGGTGGACAAGGCCACCAACGCGGGGACCTCGGGCACCCAGACGCCGGAAGTGGTGGTGCGGACCGCCTCGGTGACCTCGCGCCTGCTGGGCTCGACCCAGCGGGCGCTGGCCTCCATGCTGGAAGTCATCCTGCTGCTCTACTTTCTGCTGGCCGCGGGCGATCTCTTCCTGACCAAGCTCATCAAGATTCTGCCCCATCTGCAGGACAAGCTGAAAGCCGTGCACATCGCGCGGGAGACGGAGTCCGCCGTCTCGACCTACCTGCTGGCGAATCTGGCGACCAATGTCTCCGAGGGCATCGTGCTGGCGGGCGCACTCTGGCTGCTGGACATGCCGAACCCGGTTCTCTGGGGTGTGCTGGCGGCGACCCTGGAATTCATTCCCTATCTGGGCGCGCTGGTGATCTTCGTCGTGCTGGGGATTGCGGGGCTGGCCACCTTTCCGGCTACCAGTCACGCCCTGGCGGTGCCGGGGGTCTTTCTCCTGATCAACTTCGTCCAGGCCAACATCGCCACCCCCCTGCTGCTGAGCCACCGGCTGTCGCTCAACCCGGTCGCGCAGTTCGTGGGGCTCGCCTTCTTCTTCTGGCTCTGGGGGACGCCCGGCGCGTTCCTGGCCGTGCCGATCCTGGCCACGTTCAAGATCCTCTGCGATCACATCGACGGTTTGCGCTCGGTGGGAGAATTCCTGGGGAAGGCGCCGGAAAAGGAACGCCACGCCCTGCCGGGCTGAAACGCGAGCGTCCTACTCCAGCTGGCTCAGCAGCGAGGCCATGTCGATCGGCTTCGGCACCAGGTGATAGGATCCTTCCCGTACGACCTCCCGCACCGAGTAAGGCCCGGTGTGGGCCGTCATCAGGAAGATCCTGAGATCGGGGTTCTCGGTCCGCATGACCTTGGATGCGGAAATGCCATCCATGTCCGCCATCTTGATATCCATCAGCACCGTCGAAAACTGATCGGTTCGCTGTGCCGCGACGGCTTCCTTCCCCGAATAGGCAGCCTGCGGCTCCCACCCGCGCAGGCGCAGGATGTCGCACAGCGTCTTCACCATCGCCCGGTCGTCGTCGACCACGAGAATCCGGCGGTTCATGCCGGTCCCGGCTCGGCCGGCATCGCGAAGATGAAGGTCGCCCCTCTGCCCGGCTCGCTGCGCACCGCGAGGTCGCCTCCATTGGCCTGCGCCAGGGACTTCGACACCGCGAGCCCGAGGCCGATGCCCCGCGCCTTGGTGGTGAAGAGGGGCTCGAAGATCCGCTCCAGGTTTTCCGGCGGCACCCCCGGCCCGCTGTCGGTGATTTCCAGCATGACGACATCGCCGCCGTTGAGCCGGGCCCGGAGGATGAGGGTTCCACCCTGGTCACCCATGGCCTGCACCGCGTTGGTGAGCAGGTTCATGACCACCTGTCCGGCGTGCACCGGATCGACCAGGACGGAGGGGAGCGAGTCGGGGAATTCCTGCTCCACCCGGACCCGCTCCAGGGGCGCCAGCCGGTCCAGCTGGGCCAGGGCGATGCTCTTCACCGTGGTGGTCCGCCGCTGCGCGGGATTGATCCGGGAAAAATCCAGGAGGTCGTTCACGATCTTGGCGGAGAGCGCGATCTGCTGCCGGAGAATGCCGAGGTAGTCGCGTACGTCGTCGGGCGCCGATTTGAGGACCATCTCCAGGTAGAACACCGCGTTGCTCATGACGCCGAGCGGATTCCGAAGCTCGTGGCCCACCCCGCTGGCCAGATGGCCGACCATCGCGAGCCGCTCGCGCCGGACCAGCGATTCCTGGGCATCCTGGAGCCGCTCCAGCGTCTGGTTGAGCTCCTTGGTCCGCGCCCCGACTTTCTCCTCGAGCTTGTGGCGGGAGTCCTCGACCTGGCTCGCCATGACATCGAACGAGCCGGCCAGCCGGCCCAGCTCGTCACGCCGCGACAGCCTCACCCGACGGCCGGTATCACCGGCGGCGATGGCGTCGGCGGCACCGGTCAGCTGGCGGAGCGGGAGCACGATCTGCCGGCTCAGCAGCCACGCCGCCGCCAGACCCAGCGTGACCGACAGCACCGCGATCAGGCTCATCTTGCGGAGAAACCCCGTGGAGGGTTCCATGACCATCGCGAGGGGAAACTCGATGGTGAACATCCAGGGAGTCCCCGCGATCTCCGCCCCCGAAGCCAGCAGCGTTCCGCGGGTGCCGTCGCGGGTATAGGTCTGAACCCCCTTCAAGCGCGACAGCTCGATGGGCGGGCCGGCCACGGGTCCGGTGAGATCGGTCCACACGCTGCCGTCCGTGTTCCCGACATAGAGCTGCGCTCCGCTACCGATGAGCTTGGTAATCTGTTCCCGCGACCGGACCGCGGTACCCACGCGCCGCCACAACACCAGATATCCACCCGTTGTACCAGGCACGCGGGCCGCAACCGGGTAGAAGAGGGAATCCCGGTGCTGGACCAATTTGCCGATCATGCTCGAATCGGGGCGGGCGACGGCGGGGAACGCGTCCGAGCTGGTGCTGGAATCGGTGCTGAGCACCAGGCGACCCGCATTGTCTCTGAGCTCGGTGACCGCCACCAATTCGGGCTGCGAGCCCTGAAACACCATGGCCTGGAGCGCGGGGGCCCGAAGCGCCGGAGCGGCGGAACGGAGATAGGCGCCGACCGCCTCCCGGTTCGCCATTGCCTGCACCCCGGTTCGGAGCTGCGTCGTGGAGGCCCGGAAGGTGTCCTTGAATTGATCGGACAGTGTGGTCAGCCGTCTCGAGGCATCGTCCAGCGCGACCTGCCGCACCGTGAGATAGGCGGCCGTGATCAGCGCGATTCCAACGATGAGGACCAGAGCGCCGGCCGCCATGGGCAACCGCACGCCGAGCGAGTAGCGGGCCGGAATCCCGGCGGGCGGAGGGGACGATTCAGTCGCCATGGCCGCTGGAGATCCGCGTCGGCAAGGTGATACGGAGCCTCAAGTTGGGGACGCTGCGCTATTTCGACAATATGGTACATGACGGGAGCGCTCTTGGCCAGTGATTGGCCACTGATTCGAGCCGCAAAACAGGCGGCCCGAAATCCGGGCGTGTGTTCGATATTCATTAGCTCTTCGTCACCCAGACTATAGCGGGATGTTCGGCCCCGGGGCCGCCTCCCACTTGCATCTCATATCCGTTTTGAAAGGGGCACCCAATGCTCGAAACCATCGCTGCGGTTCTCATCATCCTCTGGCTGCTCGGAATGGTCGGCGGGTACGCGCTCGGCGGGTTCATTCACATCCTGCTGGTCATTGCGCTCGTCGTCATCGTGATCCGCGTTATCCAGGGCCGCCGAGTCGTCTAGCCCTGCATCATCCTAGCGACCCGTCGTTCGGGCTTTGGCCCGGACGGCGGGCGTTCGGCTTTCAGGGGGTGGTGTCCGCCAGGGACTCCAGCTGGCGCTGAACTCGGGCGATCCAGGCGTCCAGGTCGGCCACCTCGTCCGACTGCATTCCAGCCTCTCTCGGTGATCGGGTGAGTCCCCGCCGCATCTGCAACAGATCGGTCTCCAGATCGAGCAGCATGGTCCGGAGCGCCGGGACCGCGGTCGGTCGCCGAGCGGCCTCCTCCTCCAAGGCCTTGCGCCGGGCCTCCAGTTTCCAGCGCTTTCTCTTCATCGCGGCCCACATCCGGTGCGGCGCGGCCTGCAGCAGGACCCGGTTCTGCATGAGCTTGAATTGCCGGGGTGAGAGCCGGCTGGCCCCACGATCGTCGGTCAGCACGAGGCCGAGCGCACCGAGCGCCGAAAAGACCCACGCGATCAGATGGAATGCGGGATCCCGCACCGAGAACGGCCCGCGGGGAAGGAACACGGCCAGCGTCACGAGATAGACGTCGATCGCGAACGCCCACCGCAGCC
>Ga0068863_100004925_pt1 | contig 13163 bp, 11 predicted proteins | sample KBSSwiS62_FD_66596 | JGI IMG/M metagenome (GOLD analysis project Ga0068863, IMG submission 66596) | Switchgrass rhizosphere microbial communities from Kellogg Biological Station, Michigan, USA - KBS Switchgrass S6-2 | ecosystem: Host-associated > Plants > Roots > Rhizosphere > Soil ...
GCCCCTCCTGATCGGCACGGGGATCCACATCGCGTCCTCCCTGCTGATCATCGTCGCCCCGTCCATCGCCGTGTTCGGCGTGCTGCGGATCCTGCAGGGGGTCGGCGGCGCGGCGGGCGCGGTCGTCGCGATGGCCGTGGTTCGGGACCTGTTCGTCGGCCGGGCGGCGGCCACCCTGCTCTCCCGGCTGATGCTCGTCATGGGAGCGGCCCCGGTGCTCGCGCCGACGATCGGCGGGGAGCTGCTCCGCCTCGCCGACTGGCGCGGCGTCTTCGTCTTCCTGGCGGTCTACGGCGCGGCGATCCTCGCGCTGCTCGCCGTCGGGCTGAAGGAGACCCTGCCCGCGCAGCGCCGCCGGTCGGCGAGCGTGCGCGCCACGCTGAGCAGCTACGGCACCCTGCTGAAGGACCGCGCGTACGTCGGGCTGGTCCTGACGGCCGGCTTCGCCTTCGCCGGGATGTTCGGCTACGTCTCCGGGTCCAGCTTCGTGTTCCAGCAGCAGTTCGGGCTGGGCGCGCAGACCTTCGGCCTGCTCTTCGGCGCGGGCGCGATCTTCCTGATCGGGGCCACCCAGGCGAACGCCGCGCTGCTACGCCGCTTCGAGCCCAGGCAGATCCTGCTGGTCGCGGTGCTCGCCGGCACCGTGGCCGGCCTGGTCCTCGCCGTACTGGCGGGGACGGGGACCGGCGGGCTGGTCGGCGTGCTCATCCCGCTGTGGGCCGTCATGGCCTCGGTCGGGCTGGCGATCCCGAACGCGCCCGCGCTCGCGCTCTCCCGGCACGGGGAGCGCGCGGGCACCGCGGCGGCGCTGCTCGGGGCCGTCCAGTTCGGCGTCGGCGCGGTCACCTCGCCGATCGTCGGGCTCCTGGGGAACAACGCCCTGGCCATGGGCCTGACGATCGCGGGCGCCCAGGTCCTCGCCCTGACCACCCTGCTGGCCGTGGCCCGGCCGTGGACCCTCGCGGACCTCGACCAACCCACCGCCCCGGCCGTCACCGAGGCCGAGGCCCCACTCCCGGAGGCCGCCGCGTGAACGAGGCCCTCTGAGCTCCGTCGCCCCTGGAGCTCAGGGGGCCTCGTGCTGCTCGAGGCGCTCGGTCGCCCAGTGCGCCCAGTCCCGGACCGCCTCGAACCAGCGCGTCCGCGGGGTTCGAGCGCGGAGAGCAGGAACATCCGACGCGGGGTCCGCCATGCTCTCCCCATGACCACGACCGCGAAGCCGCTCTACCTGCGGGGCCACCTGGCCCCGGTGCCGGACGAGATCGAGGCGTCCGACCTGCCCGTCGAGGGCCACCTCCCGCCCGAGCTCACCGGCCGCTACCTGCGCAACGGCCCGAACCCGCTGCCCGGCCAGGACCCCGGCCACTGGTTCGCGGGCCACGGGATGCTGCACGGCGTCCGACTGCGGGACGGCCGCGCGGAGTGGTACCGCAACCGCTGGGTGCGGACCGCGGCCCTGGAGGGCAAGCCCTTCCTGCACGACGGGGGCTTCGACCGCACGGCCGTCACGGCCAACACCCACGTCGTCGAGCACGCCGGGCGGCTGCTCGCGCTCGTCGAGAACGGGTTCCCCTACGAGGTCTCCCCCGAGCTGGAGACGCTCGGCCCGCGGGACTTCGACGGGAGGCTCACCACCGCGATGACCGCCCATCCCAAGACCGACCCGGTCACCGGGGACCTGCACTTCTTCGGCTACGGCGCGCTGCCGCCGTTCCTCACCTACCACCGCGTGTCGGCGGCAGGCGAGCTCGTGACCAGCGCGGAGGTCCCCGTCGCGGGCCCCACGATGATGCACGACTTCGCGATCACCGACCGGCACGCCGTCTTCCTCGACCTGCCGATGACCTTCTCGCCGGCGGCGGGCAGGCTGCCCTACACCTGGGACGACTCCTACGGCGCACGCCTCGGCGTCATGCCCCTGGACCGGCCGGGCGAGGTGCGCTGGGTCGAGGTCGATCCCTGCTACGTCTTCCACGTGGGCAACGCCTGGTCCTCCGCGGAGGGCATCTCGCTCGAGGTCGCCCGCTACTCGCCGGCCGACATGCGGACGCTGTGGGGCTCGATCGGCCCGCACCCCGCCTCCGACGCAGGCCCGGCCGGTCTCGCCCGCCTGCACCGCTGGACCGTCGACGGCGACGCGGTGCGCGAGACCCCGTTGTGCGACTTCGACATGGAGTTCCCCACCGTCGACGACACCCTCGTCGGGCGGGCGAACCGCGTGCTCTACGCCGTGTCGGACGAGCGCGGAATCCTCAAGTACACCGACGGCCGCGAGCAGGCCCTCGACCTCGGACCGGACGTCGTCGCAGGCGAGGCCGTGTTCGTCCCCGCCGCGGGCCGCACGGGCGAGGACGAGGGTTGGCTGCTCTCGATCACCACGACCCGGGACGGGAGGGCCTCCGAGCTGCTCGTGCTCGACGCCACCGACCTCGGCGTCGTCGCCCGGGTCACCCTGCCCCGCGGGGTCCCCGCCGGCTTCCACGGCTCCTGGATCGAGGACCGACCATGACGACCACGACGACCCCGACGACCACGGAGATCCCGAGGAGCGACGTGCGCGTCCCCGGCCCGATGCTGATGCTGCGCGGCCTCGCCCTGGACGTCGGGCTGCCGGTCGTCCGCCCAGCAGCCGGCCCGTCCCCGGCACGACGATCTCGATCGCGGTGCGCACCAGGCGGATCGACCTCCCGCTGCGTGCCGCGAGGCCGGTCATCAGGCCGTCTCGCGGCCCCGGCGGGCTGAGATCCACGTGCTCCACTCCGCGGCCACGTAGCCCGCTTCGACAGGGCCACTTTCCGGGGAGTGGCAGAATGACCGACGAGCGCGACTGGCGGCAGAACGAGGATGGCAACGACCATCGGGGAGCCGAGTCTCGCGGGGGTCGACCGCCTGGGCCTCCGCCTACGAGGAGCACGCTCATGACCGCACGCATGCTGCCCGGCAAGCCCGTGGCCGAACGAGTCCTGGCAGACGTCACCGCCCGGGCGGACGCCCTGCGCGCCAAGGGGACCACCGCCAGCCTGGCCACCATCCTGGTCGGGGACGACGACGCGTCGGCCGGCTACATCCGGATCAAGCAGAAGCAGGCCGCGGAGCTCGGCATCGACTCGCCGCACACCCACCTGCCGCCGGACGCCACGCAGGAGCAGCTGGTCTCCGCCGTGCGGGCGTACAACGAGGACCCCGCCGTCCACGGCCTGCTGATCCAGTACCCCATCCCCGGCCACCTCGACTACGACGCCGCGCTGGCCGAGATGGACCCGGACATGGACGTCGACGGCATGCACCCGATGAACATGGGCCGCCTCGCCGTCGGGCTGCCGGGGCCGCTGCCCTGCACGCCCGCGGGCATCGAGGAGCTGCTGGCGTTCTACGAGATCCCGGTGTCCGGCCGCGAGGTCGTGATCCTCGGCCGCGGCGCCACGCTCGGCCGTCCGCTCGCGATGTTGTTGGCGCAGAAGCGACCCACGGCCAACGCCGCGGTCACCGTGGTGCACACCGGCGTGCCGGACTGGGAGCGGTACACCCGTCGCGCGGAGATCCTCATCGCCGCGGCGGGCGTGCCGGGGATCATCCAGCCCCCTCACGTGCGGCCCGGTGCGACCGTGATCGGCGGCGGCGTGCGGTACTCCGGCAAGCGCCTGCTGCCCGACGTCGACGAGTCCTGCGAGGAGGTCGCAGGCGCGATCACCCCGCGGGTGGGGGGCGTCGGCCCCACCACCGTCGCGATGCTCTTCCGGAACGTGATCGCGGCCGCCGAGAAGGCCACCGCCTGACCTGGGACGATCCTCGGGGCGATGCCGACCATGGTCGGCATCGCCTTGCGGTTCGGCTCGGCTTGACCTGGAGTTCGGTTCAGGTCTTAGCGTTCCGTCCCATGGACGTGAACACCTGGTCGGCGCTGCGGACCGCCTCACAGGAGGCCGCCGCGGCGTCGGCGCCCGTGCCCGTCACGCTGCGGCGGATCACCTCGTTCGCGCGGCCCCACCGTCGTCGGATCGGGGCGTTCGTGGTGCTCAGCACGGTGGGCGCGGTGTTGACCGTGCTCACCCCGCTGCTCGCCGGGCGGGTCGTGGACGCGATCGACGCGCGGGCGGGGCTGGAGATCGTCGCCGGGCTGGCGGGGTTGATCGCCGTGGTGGCGCTGGCCGAGGCCGGCCTGTCGCTGCTCACCCGGAGGCTGTCCGCGACGATCGGCGAGGGCCTGATCCTGCGGCTGCGCACCGCCGTGTTCGACCACGTGCAGCGGATGCCGGTCGCGTTCTTCACCCGCACTCGCACCGGGGCGCTGGTCAGCCGCCTGAACAACGACGTGCTGGGCGCCCAGCGCGCCTTCTCCGACACCCTCTCCGGGGTGGTCGGCAACGCGGTGACGCTGATGCTGACCCTCGCCGTCATGATCGGGATCTCGTGGCAGGTCACGCTGCTCGCACTGGTCCTGCTCCCGCTGTTCCTGATCCCCGCCCGCCGGATGGGGACCCGGCTCGCCGCGCTGCAGCGCGAGGCCGCGGCGCACAACGCCGCGATGAGCACCCAGATGACCGAGCGCTTCTCCGCGCCCGGCGCCACCCTGGTGAAGCTGTTCGGGCGGCCCGCCGAGGAGTCCGCCGAGTTCGCCGCGCGGGCCGGGCGGGTGCGGGACATCGGGGTGCGCTCGGCGATGGTGCAGTGGGTCTTCGTGACGGCGTTGACGCTGGTCTCGGCCCTGGCCCTCGCCCTGGTCTACGGCGTGGGCGGAGCGCTGGCGCTCGACGGCGCGCTCGCTCCCGGTGCGGTCGTGTCGCTGGCGATGCTGCTGACCAGGCTCTATGCGCCGCTGACCGCGCTCGCGGGGGCGCGGGTCGAGGCGATGGGGGCGGTCGTGAGCTTCGAGCGGGTGTTCGAGGTGCTCGACCTGGAGCCGATGATCGCCGAGCCGGAGTCCCCGAGAGCACTCCCCGACGGACCGCTGGACGTGCGCTTCGACCACGTCTCCTTCGGCTACCCGGCGGCGGACCGGGTCTCGCTCGCCTCCCTCGAGGAGGTGGCCACACTGGACACCCGCGGCGGGGACGAGGTGCTCCACGACCTGTCCTTCACCGTCCCCGCGGGGACCATGACCGCGCTCGTCGGGAGCTCGGGTGCGGGCAAGTCGACGATCGCGCAGCTGCTGGCCCGGCTCTACGACACCGACTCCGGCGCGGTCCGGATCGGCGGCGTGGACGTGCGGGACCTGCGTGCCGCGGACCTGCACGGCGACGTCGGGTTCGTCACGCAGGACGGTCACCTGTTCCACGACACGATCCGGGCCAACCTGCTGCTCGCGGCGCCGGCGGCGACCGATCCGGAGCTCTGGGACGCGCTGCGGCGGGCCCGGCTCGAACCGCTGGTGGCGGGCCTGCCGGACGGGCTGGAGACCGTCGTCGGGGAACGTGGGTACCGGCTCTCCGGCGGGGAGCGGCAGCGGCTCACGATCGCGCGGCTGCTGCTCTCGAAGCCTCGGATCGTGGTGCTCGACGAGGCCACGGCCAGCCTGGACTCGACCTCCGAGGCCGCGGTCCAGGCCGCCCTCGCCGAGGCGCTGGCCGGGCGGACCGCGCTGGTCATCGCCCACCGGCTCTCGACGATCCACGACGCCGACCAGATCCTCGTCCTGGAGCAGGGGCGGATCGTGGAGCGGGGCACGCACGGGACGCTGCTGGCGGGCGCCGGTCGCTACGCCGACCTGCACCGGACCCAGTTCAGAACGGCCGCATAGCGCCCCGTCGACACAGCCGCGGAGCCCCGGAGCGGCCCGGCAGCACAGCCGCGGAGCGGCCCGGCAGCACAGCCGCGGAGCGACCCGTCGACACAGCCGCGGAGCGACCCGTCACCACAGCCGCGGGGCCAGCCAGTCGACGACCAGCGCGTCCACCTCGGCAGCCTTCGGGAGCTGCGGGGCAGGCTCGGTTCCGGGGGCCTCGGCCAGGTCGTGGCCGAGCCCGTCGACGATCACCAGGTCCGATCCGGGCAGCGCGGCGTGCAGGGCCTCCGCGGGCGCGCGGAAGCCCTCCGCGTCGTCCTGGGCCCCGACGACGATCCGCAGCGCCACGCCGGTCGCCGCCAGCTCGTCGGCGCGCGCGACGAAGTCCAGCTCGGCGACCATCGCGAGGGTCTCGGCGTCCCACGGGTACGCCACGCCGAACACCCGCCCGGTCGCGTCCGTCGCGGCCTTGAGCTGGGTGATCGGACTGATCACCGCGGCCGCGGTGATCCGCGGGCCCGCCCCGTTCACCAGCGCCAGCAGTGCCGCGGCCGAGCCCGCGGAGCCACCGACCAGCCCGACGGGCACGTCCCCGAACCCGAACCGCTCCCGCAGCACGGCGAAGAGGGCCGGGAACTCCGCGGCCGCGTCCCGCGGGATCGGGTACTGCAGGTACCGGACGGCGTCGGTATAGCCGAGGCGCATCACCTCGTCGTACCCGCCCGCGGGCAGCCGCTTCCCGGAGAGCGGCAGGCCCGCGTAGATCCGCCAGGCGTCGAGCCCCGCGAGCGGAACCGCCGCGGCGAAGGCCTCCGGGGTGCAGGGCGGGCTGAGCAGGTGCCACGCGACCACGACGGGCGCGGCGGCGGGATCACCCGCGGGTGGTACGGCGAGGAACGGGACACCCGCGGCGGTTCCGGTGACGACCGTGCTGTGCATGCTGACCCCCATGTATTGGACGCCGTCCAGCTTAAATGGACATGGTACAGTTCGCAAGTGCGCGGACCGGGGGAGCGAGCGGGGCTGACCCGGTCCGCCGTGCTGGGCGCCGCGCGCGAGGTGCTCGCCGAGGCCGGCCTGCGCGGGCTCACCATGCGGGCGCTGGCGCGCCGGCTCGAGGTGGCGCCGAACGCGTTGTACAGCCACGTCCCGGACAAGGACGGGCTGGTCGACGCCCTGCTGGACGAGCACCTGGCCCCCGTCACCGATCCGCCCACGGACTCCGCGGACCCACTCGCCGCGGTCGGCGCGATGATGCGCTCGACCTACGACCGGCTCCTCGAGGCTCCGGACCTGGTGCCGCTCTACTTCGCCCGGCGCGGCGCCCGCGGGGAGCACGCGCGGCGCCTCGGCGCCACGATGGACGCCCTCTTCGCGCGCGCCGGCGTGCCCGCGGAGTCCATCCCCGGGGCCCGCGGCACGCTGATCGTCCACGCCCTCGGCTCGGCCGCCTTCGCCACCGCGGGCGGAGACCCCGCCGCCTCCCGCGCGGCGTTCACCGCGGGCCTCGGCTGGCTCCTGACGGGCATCGCCGCACAGCGATGAGGCCGGCGGGTCGGCGTGGTGCGCCTGGCAAGATCGCACGTTTCGTGCGCTCAGCGTGGTACGGCCGGGCAAGATCGCACGTTGTGTGCGCTCAGCGTGGTCGGGCCCACGCTGAGCGCACGTAAGTCGTGATCAAGCAACGCCCGGTACACGAAACGTGCGATCTTGATCGCCTGCGCCCCCGCCGAGCGCACCCAACACGTGGTCAGGGGCGGCGGGGGAGGGCGCCGGCGGCCAGTACCACCACCAGGCCCGTGAGCGGGACGATCATGAGGCCGAGCCGCAGCGCGGTCGCGTCCGCGATCAGGCCGACGACCGGCGGGGAGACCAGGAAGCCGATCCGCATGAGCCAGGTGACCAGCGTCAGGCCGGTGCCCGCGGCGAGGCCGGGGAGGGCGTCCGCGGCGGACATCGCCGAGGGCACGAGGGTCGCGACGCCGAAACCCGCCACCCCGAACCCGACGATCGTGCCGGGCACGCTCGGGAAGGCCAGCGCCGCGCCCATCCCCAGGAAGACCAGCGCCCCGCCCAGCCGCGCGACCGCCCGCCGTCCGAACCGGTCCACCATCCGGTCCCCCAGCACGCGCCCCACGAACTGCATCCCCTGCAGCGCCACGAACCCGAAGCCGGCGAGCGCGGCGACCGCCCCCAGCGAGCCCTCCAGGTAGATCGACGCCCAGGTGGCGCCCGAGTCCTCGACGAGCGCACCGCCGATCGCGATCACGGCGAAGACCAGGACGAGCCCGACCGTCCGCGGGCCCAGCCCCGACCAGGGACGACGCGCCGGGCTCGGCTCGCGGTCCGCCTCGTCCGGCCCGCGGAGCAGGAGCGGGTAGACGCCGAGCGCGATCACCACCGAGAGCAGGGAGGAGGCGCCGAGGTGCAGCCAGAGCGGCACGGCGAGCCCGGCCGCCGCCGACCCCGTCAGGCCGCCGAGCACCGCGCCGACGCTCCACACCGCGTGGAAGGAGTTGAGCACGGAGCGGCCGTAGCGGCGCTGGACCCGCAGGCCGTGCGCGTTCTGCGCGACGTCGACGATCGAGTCCGCCGAGCCCGCGACGAACATCGCGGCCGCGAACGTCCCCCAGTTCGGTGCGAACGCCACCCCGACGACGCCGAGCGCGATCACGACCATGCCGAACGACGCGACCCGGGCCGAGCGGAACCGCTGGATGAGGGCGCTCGCCGCGAGCCCCGCCAGCATCGCGCCGAACGGGAACGCGGCCACGGCCGTGCCGAGCTCGGCGTTGGTCAGCCCGAGCGCGTCCTTGAGCTGCGGGTACCTCGGCAGCAGGTTCGCGAACACGAACCCGTTGGTCGCGAACACCAGCGCGACGCCCACCCGCGCCCGCTGCTCGACCCGCCCGATCACGCCCCCACCCGAGCACATCCGCCGATGAGGAGGGAACCCCTCACCCGACGAGACCCGCTATTCCGTCGAGCATGCTGGCGAGGCCGGTCTCGAAGATCGTGTCGAGGTCGAAGCCGATGTCCGCCTGCAGGAAGATCCGCACGGAGTGCGGGAAGGCGCCGGACTCCATCACCGCCCGGGTCTCCTCCTCGCGCACGGTCATCCACTCCCACAGCGTCACCCCCGTCTCGGCCTCCTCGCGCGCCTCGGCCTCCAGGCTCGCCGCGGCACCGTGGACGTACCCGAACAGCGACAGGTGCAGCCGGAAGATCGTGGGATCGTCCAGGCCGAGGCCGGTCAGGGCGCGGAGGTTCCACTCGGAGTACGGCATCTGGTTCGGCCCGGCGTACGGCCTGGTCAGCGACGCCGTGCGCGCCAGCCACGGATGACGGCGGTACATGGCCCACAGCCGTCGGGCTGCGGTCTCCAGCTGGGTCCGCCAGCCCGGCGGCGGCACGGCGGGCAGGGGGTACTCCCCGAACGCCGTCTCCCGCATCTGCAGCAGCAGGTCCTCCTTGCCGGGGACGTGCCGGTACAGCGACATCGCGCCGGAGCCGAGCTCGGAGGCGACCCGGCGCATGGACACGGCGTCGAGCCCCTCGGCGTCCGCGATCCGCATCGCCGCGCGCACGATCGGGGCGCGGCCGAGGTCCGGCTCCGGCTCGCGGACCCCGCCCGCCACGACCGTCCCGACGCCGGGGAGGACCCGGACGAGCCCCTCCCGCCGCAGCGCGGCGATCACCTTGCTCGCCGTGGCCATGGCGATCCCGAACTCCGCGACGATCCGGCGCGTCGACGGAACCCGGTCCCCGGGCGCCAGCTCGCCCGCCTCGATCCGGGCCCGGATCACCGCGACCACGTCCTGGTACGCCATCGCCCCTCCTCCGTACTAGTGCACCCCTGATGCACCTGGACAGCGCACTAGAGCGCCTTACTCCGGTCGATCGTATCTAAAGCTCAGAGCCTAGCGAACACCTGCGTACGTCGTATGTTCAGCGCATCAGCGAGTGGGAGGGACACCATGGCACGCAGCGTTCTGATCTCCGGCGCCGGCATCGCGGGGCCCGCGACGGCCTTCTGGATGCACCGACACGGATTCGACGTGACCGTCGTCGAGAGCGCGCCGGCGCCGCGGCCGGGCGGACAGACCGTCGACCTGCGCGGGGCGGGCCGGACGGTCGTCGAACGGATGGGGCTGATGGACGCCGTGCGCGAGCGGTGCCTGCACCAGGAGGGCATCGCCTACGTCGACGCGACCGGGCGACACCTCGCCGAGATGACCGTGGCGGACCTCGGCGGGGACGGGATCGTCAGCGAGCTGGAGATCCTGCGCGGCGACCTGGCACAGGTGCTGTCGGACGCCACCCCGGACGTCGAGTACCTGTTCGGCACCCGGGTGACGGGGCTGGACGACCGGCGGGTCACCTTCGCCGACGGCACCGTGCGTGAGTTCGACCTCGTCGTCGGCGCGGACGGCCCGCACTCGGGGATCCGGCGGCTCGCGTTCGGCCCGGAGGAGCGGTTCGTGAGGCCCCTCGGCGGCTACATGGCGTGGTTCACGGCGCCGGATCCGGTGGGGCTCGACGGCTGGTACGCGATGTACAACGAGCCCGGCCGGGTCGCGAGCATCCGCCCCGACTCGACGCCGGGGCGGGCGAAGGCGGGGCTGTCGTGGCTGTCGGCGCCCCTGGGCCGGCTGTCGACCGAGGAGGCCAGGACGCTGGTCGCCGAGCGGATGGCCGGGATGGGGTGGGTGACCCCGCAGCTGGTCGCCGCCATGCGGGAGGCGGACGACCTCTACCTCGACGCCGTCGCGCAGGTGCGGATGGACCACTGGACGCGCGGGCGGGTCGCGCTGGTCGGGGACGCGGGCTACTGCCCCTGCCCGCTGACCGGGATGGGGACGAGCCTCGCACTGGTGGGGGCGTACGTGCTGGCCGGGGAGCTCGCGCACCACGAGTCGCACGAGTCGGCGTTCGCCGCGTACGAGCGGATCATGCGGCCGTACGTCACGCAGGGCCAGGAGCTGCCGCCGCGCGGGATGAAGGGCTACGCGCCGTCCACGGACTTCGCGATCCGCAACCGGATCCGGTCGATGAAGGTCATGGTGCACCCGTGGTTCCGCGGGCTCGCCAGGAAGCTGTTCTTCTCCAAGGCCGAGGCGATCGACCTGCCGGAGTACCAGGCGCTCAACGGAAGTCGTCGGGCGTGACCTCGTCGAGGAACTCGCGGAACTCACGCAGCTGCTCGATGGGCGAAGCGTCCGCGCCGCCCCGGAGGAGATCCTCCATCGGCTGGCCCACCTCGTCCAGGATCTCGTCCGCGACGCCGATCGCCAGCTCCTCGCGCACCGCGACGGCGAGGGCGTCGCTCGGTCGGACGGGGACCCGCAGCTCGGCGGCCCGCCCGTCCCGCAGCACGAGCTCGGCCTGGTAGACCCCGTCCACCAGGGCGGTCAGCTCGGCCCCGGTGATCCGGGCGCCCAGCGCCCCCACGACCGGCACGAGCACGTCCTGGGTCAGCCCCTGGTCGTCCGCCCCGCGCCGCGGGCCCACGGAGATGACCTCCGCCTGCTGCCGACGCAGGAAAACCGGCAGGTAGCGCCGCCCGTCGACCTCGCCGAGGACCAGCACCGGCTGCCTGCTCGCGGCGTGCACGACCAGCCGGAGGACCCGCATCTCGCGCATCCGCCCAGTCTCGCCGGGGCGGTTCGGTCGCGGCGTCTCAGATCGAGACCGCGAGGAGCGCGGCTAACGGCCGGGCCGCCGTGGTCGAGCCCGGGGTGTGGACCCCAGTGTCGCCGCGACGCACCCCGGTGCGGATCCGCGGTCAGCGCAGGGCCTGCGTGCGGCGGTCGCCGCCGAGGCCCTCGCGATCGCGGACGCCTGGTCCCCGCCGGACGCCCCGTCGAGCTGGTGGCTGACCGCCGCGCTGTTCCGCGGGATCGCCTCGGACCCGGTGTTGCTGGACCTCGGCGCCGCGATCCCGGCGGACCGGCGGCCCGCGCTGCTGCTCTCGGCCGCGGTGCGGGCGCGGGCACAGGGCACGCCGTTCGGCCGCTACTTCCCCGTCGACACCCAGCCCCCGGACGACGGCGGGTTCACGCAGGCCTTGTCCGCCTTCGCCGCCGAGCACCGGGGCGAGCTGGCGGAGCTGTGCGCGCGGCACCGCTACCAGATGAACGAGGTCACCCGCAGCGTCGACGTGCTGCCGGTGCTGGGGCAGGTCGCGGCGGAGACGGGGCGGCCGCTCGCGCTCGTCGACCTCGGGACCGGGGCCGGGCTGGGGCTGCGGCCGGACCGGTACGCCTACCGCTACACGCTGCCCGACGGGTCCGTCGCGACCGCGGGCGCGGGCCCGATCACGGTGTCCTGCACCGTGCGGTCCGGGGTGCCGCCGCTGCCCGCGGGGCTGGACGTCGTCGCGCGGGTGGGGATCGACGTCGAGCCCTCCGACCTGGGCGATCCCGCGACGGCGGCCTGGCTCGCGGCGTGCGTGCCGCCGGAGGTGGGAGCGGTGACCCGGTTCGCGGCGGCGGTGGAGCTCGCTCGGGCCGAGCCGGCTCGGATCGTGCGGGGCGACCTGCTGGAGGTGCTGCCACGAGTGGTGGCGGAGCTGCCGCCGGATGCCGCGGTCTGCCTGGTCGACACCTACGTGCACGTGTTCTTCGAGGCCGACCAGCTCGCCCGGTTCCGGGAGACGCTCGCCGGGCTGGGTCGAGACCTCGACTGGGTCTCGGTCGATCCGCTCGTCCCGCTCGGCCCCGGCGCGACGTCGACGGTGCAGGACCTGCCGGTCCCGGCGGAGTGGGTGCGCGAGAACCGCGAGGGCGGGGTGTTCGGCGTGATCGGACGACTGTCGGTGCGGGACGGGCGGACCGACGGCACCCTGCTCGGCCGCGCCCACCCCAGCGGCGCCTGGCTGGAGTGGCACTAGCCCCCTCTGCTGCGCGCTGCGCACCGTGGCGAGGGCCGTACTCCTGGTGGTGTGACCGAACGGCGGTGGCCTGGGGCGGGTGGAGCGGGCAGGCTTGACGGCCGGTCCGCTTCCCCCGGGCCCTGTCCGATCGTTCGTTCACGACCCTCGGGGGAACCGGTGCACCCGTACGAGCGCCGCCGCTTCGCCGCCCTGCGCGCGGACCAGGAGATCGTCAGCCGGGCCGCCGCCTGGCTGCGACACGACGCCATCCAGGCCGGCTACCAGGGCCTGAACCACCCGGAGTACGCCTTCGGCCTCGCCTCGATCCTCGACGAGCTCGCCCTGCGGCTGGCCGACGACGAGCGCATGCGCGCGCACACCGTCCGGGTCTGCCGCACGATGCTCGGCGACCGCATGGACATGCCGTCCACGAGGCGCACCCGGAGACGCTAGTGCGGTGACCACGAACGTTCACCGGTCCTCGCGGGCCCGGGCGGCCCCTCGCGGCGTTGCCCCCGCACCCCGGTACGCCCGGTACAGGTGGTGCGGGGGCGCCTTGCGACGAAC
>Ga0068863_100004930_pt1 | contig 13156 bp, 6 predicted proteins | sample KBSSwiS62_FD_66596 | JGI IMG/M metagenome (GOLD analysis project Ga0068863, IMG submission 66596) | Switchgrass rhizosphere microbial communities from Kellogg Biological Station, Michigan, USA - KBS Switchgrass S6-2 | ecosystem: Host-associated > Plants > Roots > Rhizosphere > Soil ...
GCCTCGTCGCACCAGGGCCAGCCGAGATGGGCGAGCGTCGTCCGCAGGCCGGGGTGCTCGCGCACCGCCTCGAAGAACATGGGGCGGCAATACCGGCCCGACCGCCCGTCGATGAACACGCCTGCGTGAAACAGGATGGGCGATCGCGCGCGCGCCGCGACTTCGTACACTGCCTGCGCCGTCTCGTCGTACGGGTACCAGCCACTCGGCACCATCTTGAGCCCGGTCAATCCCAGCTCTTCCAATGCATGCCGCGCGTCGCGGGCCGCGCCTTCCAGCGCCGGGTTGACCACCGCGAATCCCACGAGGCGGTCCTCGTGGCCGCGGACCAGCCGCGCGAGGTGATCATTCGCCTGTCGCAGCGAGGCCGCGTCCGCCAGCGAATAGGGCTCGGTCAGGAACGGCGCCAGCAGGACCGCAACGTCGACGCGCGCGTCGTCCAGCGAATGGAGCACCTCGTCCGCCTTTTCGCGCCCGCTGCAGTGCAAGTGCGCGTCAACGACCATCGATCAGCCGGTACCGGCACGCATGCTCGCCTTCGCGCGCGCCGCAGCCACTTCCTCGGCCGCACGCTTGCCCGCGAGGAACGCGTGATCGGAGTTGTAGTACTCCCACTCGCTGTAGCGACCCGCGAGCGTGATGCCCTGCGTCTTGAGCCAGCTGCGAATCGTCGACACCGAAGCCGCGCGCTCGTGGTCGTAGAGCACGTACGCGTACGGAAGCTCCACTTCGTGCGCGACGAGAATCCGGTCGCTCTCCGTCAGCATGCCCACCCGGATGCAATCCGCGACGCAGAGATCGATCAATGCCTGGCCGGCGCAAGGAAGCGGCTTCGTCGGCGAGTGCGTGATCTCGCAGGTGAGTCCGAAGCCTCCGGGCGGATTGCAATGCGGGCTCGTGTTTCCCTGCACGAATATCCGGTGGAACACCGTATCGCCGGGATAGTAGATCCAGTGCTTGTCGGTCACGTGCGACCGCCCTACGCCGAGGTGCACGCAGCGCACCGAGACGCGCCGAAGGCGCGCGGCCGCCGCGCGAACCGCGACGGGCGCCTCGTGGCCCATCATGCGCACGAGCTCGGGCAGAGGAATCGTACTGATCAGCGACTCGAACGTGAACTGGCCGCCATCTTCGAGCTCGACCAGGCGGCGCGACGGCGAAACGGATTGAACGCGGGCGCGCAGATGCAGCTCGCCCTTCAGCAGCGGCAGGAAACCGTCGGTCAACGCCTGGAAGCCGCCCACGCGCGGATAGCCGAAGCGCGCGTTCGGCCCCATCGGCCGCGGAACCGGCTTCAGCGCGCCATCGATCATTGCCTCGAGGTCGGGCATGGGCACGCGTCCGCCAAGCCAGGACGTCTCCATCTCGTTCAACGGCACGCCCCACAGCTTCCGGTTGTACGGCACGGCAAAATGCTTCGCGATGCCCCTGCCCCACGTCTGGTAGATGAAGTCCTCGAAATTCGATGGCGTAGCGCCGGCGCCGGTCGCGCAGACCTCCGTTCCGTCGGCGCAGCAGTCCTCGTGGACGCGGGTGGCAGCCACCGGCGCCATCGTCCGCGAGCGCGCCTCGATAGCCCCGAGAAGACACTCCTTGATGACGTCGGCCGGAAGGCCGTACAGCGCGCCCTGATACGGGTAGCGCGTGTACGTATCGTGACTGTAGATCCACGCTTCCCGGTCCTGCCACACGACGTTGTCGCCGAGGAGAGCCTTGTACAGCTCCTGCACGATCGGGCTGTCGGAAAACATGATGTGACCCGCGTGGTCGAACGTGAAACCGCCGCTGCGGATCGATCGGCACCATCCTCCGACCGAGGACTCGGCCTCGAGCAGCGTCGCCCCGCTGCCGTAGTGCAGGGCGGCCGACAACCCGGTCGGCCCCGCGCCGAGGATGAGGCACTCGGCCGCATGCGGATGCGTCGACCTTGCGCGCGGGGAGGCCGACGCCGAACCCGCCTCGCCGAAGAAGAGCGCCACATCGGGCTTGAGCCCATCGGGCAGTGCCTCTTCGAGCGTCGAGCGCATGTAGCTTGCCGTCGCGTCCCACGACGACCGCCGTACGAGCTCGCGTCCGTTCGCGATGCGCTCTTCGCGCTCGATCGCAGTTTCGCCGAGCAGCGACTCCACTTCCCGGACGAGATCCTCGGGGGTATTCGCGATCCGGACGGCGCTTCCGTACAGCTCGATGACGTCGGCAATGCCCGTCGACACGACCGGCTTGTCTGCCGCGAGGTATTCGAGCGTCTTGGTCGGGCTGATGTAGCGCGTGCTCTCGTTCCGCGCGAAAGGCAACAGGCACGCGTCCCAGCTCGCGAGAAGGCCGGGCAAAAAGTCGTACGGCTGTTGTCCGAAGTAATGGATGTTCGGTGCTTGCGGCAGCGTCTCCGGATCGATCTTGACCATCGGCCCCACGACGACGAATTGCCAATCCGGCCGGAGTGCGGCCGCTCCCGCGATGAGCGCGGCGTCGAAGCGCTCGTCCACCACGCCGTAAAAGCCGAGTCGCGGGCGCGGCAGTGCTGCCATCGTCGGGTTTGCCTCACGCGCATCGCGCGCCCTGCGGAAGTGCGATGCGTCGACGCTGCTCGGCACGCAGTGCGTCTTCGCATTGAGCTCCCGCTTGCGCCGGTACAGGCTCGGTCCGCCCGTGAAGACGACGTTCGCGATCTTGAGGAGTGCCGACTCGCGTTGCATCAGCTGCTTCGGCGCATTCCTGAATGCCGAGAGCTCGTCCATGCAATCGTAGACGATGAGCCTTGGCGACAGGTCGCGCAGCAACGGCAGCGCCATCGGCGTATACAGCCACGCGCCGTAGCTGCCGACGCGGACGTCGCGGACGACCTGCGACAGCAGCCTTCGCAACGTGCCGAGATGATCGTCGTGAAAACCCGCCTGGGCGCCGGGCGTATGCATTCGCACGACGACGACGTTCGGCACCGCCTCGTGCATCTCGATGGCGGGTTCGCCGTCGTGGTGCAGCGGTTCCTCGACGAACAGAATCCGCCAGGTCTTCGCGAGGCGGGACATCACGTGCTGCGGACGCTGATACACGAAGTCCCAGCGCAAGTGTGAAAAGACGATCAGCGAATCCATGGGGGTACCTTTGTTTGATGTATCGCTACGGGGACTCATGAGCTTTCGGGTGGCGGACGCAAGGGGCGGCCGAGCCGCGTCCATCCCGACCGCCAACGACGATTCGAGAAGGGAGCGGCGGACGTCGCGGAACGCCTGGACGTAGGCGTCGACCCTCTGCCTCCGGCCGCCTCGCGGGTGCAGGCGCGGGACGACGTCCCACATGCCGCTGCAGTGCCATCGAACGACGTCGTCCCAGTCGGGCCGGTCGATCAGCGGATAGAGACAGACGCCCTCGCAGCGCACGCCGTCCGCTCGCGCACTGCGGAGCTCGGCGCCCACGTGCCGCATCCATTCCGACCGGCCCGCGCCCACGTGGCTCGTCTCCGTGACGGCGACCGGGAGCGTGTATCGCGCACCGACGCGTTTCAGCATCTCGGCAAGACCCAGACGGCGCGGATCGTTGAGATGCCAGGCCAACGGCTTGCGCGTGACGACTTCCCATTGCGACGCGTGGTAGTAGTTCGCCCCGAGCAAATGGACGCGCTTCTCGACCGCGATTTCCGGCATGAAATCGTGGGCGGTGAAAAGATCCCACGCCTCGAACTGCGACTGCGTCGCAGCGCGCGCTTCGGCGGTCAGGTCGTCGCGCTGGCGCGGCGCATCGACATGGATGATTGGATCGGTGTGAAAGAAGCGCGCGCCCGGAATCGCGTGCCGCACGGCGGCGCCCGCGAGGATCGCTGCTCGAACGAGGTTGCGCTTGAGTGCTTGCGCTTCTTCCTTCCTGTCGCCGCGGTACGGTGAAAGCGCCGCCGTTTCGGTGAGCAGCCAGGTGAGAAACGAGATCTCGTTGATGGGGTTGATCCATACGTCGTGACCGGAGACCGATGCAATCGCCCGCGCGAACGCAAGCGCGAAATCCGCAAAGCGCTCCGCAAGCGACGCCGAAAACGGATCGACGTCGGGCGGAAAGCCGTAATGCCAGAGCGTCCACGCGATCGTCATGTCGTGCCGCAGCGCTTCCTCGGCCATCGCGAGCGCGCGGCGGAAGTCAGGGCGCGAGGTCGACCCGGTCAATCGCCAGCCCACCGATTCCCTGATCTCGCGGATGCCGAGCGCACGCGCCCGCCGATAATCTCCGCGCAGCTGGAATGCGTGCCCCGTCAGCGCATTGAGGTCGAGCGCGACGCCGTCGCCGTTGACATGATCGGCGCCTTCGAATCCGCCAACGAAAAAACTACGAAACGCCGTGGCGTTCGAAAGCATGGATCCGACGGCGCGCGCTGCGGTATGCACGACGGTGCTCAGCCATTGTATTCAAGCGCCCCCGCGGCAAGCTCTCCGCGCCAACACGCGTTCGCACCACGTCTTGAGACGTTCTTGTATTTTTTGCAATGGCGTGCTGTAGACATTATCGGAGCCGATTCCATGCGACGGTCGCAAGTGCGTTACGCAAGGTGTGTGCCATTCCGATTGCGGGAATGGATCTCCTCGCACATCTGCATGCAAGTGAGCGTCGCGCACGCGCCGCCGAGGAAAACTCTTCCGGTAAGCGTTGCGGCTTTGCGCTCACAACGGTGGCCGATCGAATCGCGCGTTCGGCGCGATGGTTTCAGCCCGACCCTGCGACGGCGGTGCGCGCGGAAGCCGTTTCAATTCCGTAGTGCGAGGCGGGCTTCGCAAGCGCGACGTGCCCGTCGGCGAAGCGCACATCGCTCCACGAGACTCGCACGATGCGCCCGCGTGTCAAAAGACGTGCGATGCGCTGAGCCCAGAATGGCCGCCGCACATCGGCGCGAATCAGCAGGGCGCGCGCCTGCAGCTCTGCGCGCGAGACCGCTTCGAGCTCGATGTCTTCGACGAAGCCGCACGCGACGCCCGTGCTGTCGAGCACCGGATAGGCGTCGCAGCGGTGACGCCGTCGAAAGACGGCCCGTCGCATCGAGAACGAAGCGGTCATCGCGATACGGATTCGAGTGGCGGCATCCGCGCCCCTTCGCAATATGCGTGCCTCGAAGAAACGACGAGGCATCGACATGTCCGGCGCCGGATCGGCAAAATGAACGTGCGGCATGGGATTTGCAACGTTTGAAAGGAAAGGCCAATGACCTCACATCTCGAGGGACTTTTGAAAAGCTCACCCGATCCTTCTCTGCCTTACGAGACCGCGCGTCACAGCGACGTGCAGCAGACGTTCGCTCGCGTCGAGTGGCAGCGCCTCGAGGAAAGTCGTACCGGCCAGTGCCTTGGCGCGCTGGGCGGACGAATTGCCGTCCTTTTCCGCGAACAGGCGCTCAGCACGACGTCGTCGTCCTCTGGAGTGACGACTACGGCCCCAGCGACACCCGCTCAGCCGCCGCACAAACCTTTTCATCACGGGTGACGGCGGCAGCCGCCACGTCGTGGCGCTACGGCATCGGCCGCTTCAGGGCGGAGCGCATTGCGGCCGTGAGGTCCTCGATCGGCACCTTGGGCGTTCGGTCCGCATACAGAAGGCCGTTGACCTCCTGAAACGTGTCGGCGAACTGCGTATAGCAAAAGCCTGCGAGCGCGCGCGAGCGCGCGACGATCGTGACGAGCTCGCGGTACCAGCGCAGCAGTTCCGACGCGCTCGATACGACGAAGTAGCCCCAGCTGTCGCCCTCGCGCGTGTGGTGATAGGCGATGCCCCCGAATTCGGTCAGCATGATCGGCTGGCCGCGATGCGGAAATCCTTCGAGCGTGAGCACGCGCCCGCCGGGACGTCCCTGCGCGAAAAGCTCCTGCACGCTGGTCGTCGACAGGTAACGGGCGCGCATGGCGTCGGGATCGGTGTCGTAGTCGTGAATGCCGATCAGGTCGGTCTCGCCGCTCTCCCAGCCGTCGTTCGCGAGCACGGGCCGCGTGGGATCGAGTGTCTTCGTGAGATGGTAGAGCGACTGGACGCCGTGACGGTGCGCTTCCACATTCGGAAGCTCCGGCACACCCCACGATTCATTGAATGGAACCCAGACCGCAATGCAGGGATGACTGAAATCGCGCTCGATCGCTTCGGACCATTCGCGAATGGTGCGATTGATCGCCTGCCCCGTGAACCGGTAAGCCGATGGCATTTCCTCCCAGACGAGGAGCCCCAGGCGATCCGCCCAATAAAGGTATCGCGGCGACTCGATCTTCTGGTGCTTGCGCACGCCGTTGAAGCCGAGGCTCTTCACGAGCTCGACGTCCTTGCGGAGCGCGTCGTCGCTCGGCGGCGCGAGCAGGCTTTCGGGCCAGTAGCCCTGGTCCAGCACAAGCCGCAGCTGATACGGCCGGCCGTTCAGCGTGAAGCGGTCGCGATCGATCGCGACCGACCGCAGCGCCGTGTACGACGTGAACTCGTCGAGCACGACGTCGCCGTTGCGCAGGCGAATGTGCGCGTCGAGCAGCGTCGGTCGTTCCGGGCTCCAGAGAAGCTCGTTGCGTGAATCGTCGATGCCCGGATCGGACAGAATGATCCGTCGATCCGTCTCGCCGTCGATCACCACGTACGAATCCTGCGCCAGCACGCGGCGCCCGTGGAGGAGCAGCAGGTCGACGATGAGGTAGTCGATCGGGTCTCCGCCAATGCGCGCTTCGAAGCCGAGCGCGTAGCCGTTGAGATGAGGGGTCCAGCGGATACGCTCGATGTAGGTCGGCGGAACGCTTTCGAGCCACACGGTCTGCCAGATTCCGCTTGTCCGCGGATACCAGACGGAGTGCGGCTTCTGCTGCCAATCCTGCTTGCCTCGCGGCTTCGTGAGCTCGAGCGGATCGTCGTACGCCATCACCGTGACGGTTTGAGCGCCCGAGGCTCGGAGCGCCGACGTGATGTCCGCCCAGAACGGCGTGTGTCCGCCCTCGTGAGTGGCGACGAGATGCCCGTTCACCCACACGCGGGCGTAATAGTCGACGGCCCCGAAGTGCAGCAGCACTCGCCGGCCTTCCGCCGCGATCTCGAATTCGCGCTCGTACCAGCACGTAAAGTGGAAGCCCGTATCGCCGATGCCGCTCGCCTGTGATTCGGGCGGAAACGGCACCTCGATGAACAGCGGCCAGTCCGGGATATCGGACGGATGACCGTACCGGCGCGCGTCGTCGAAAAGGAACCGCCACCGCCCGTTGAGATCGACCCACTGCGGCCGCTGCAGCTGCGGCCTCGGATACGCGAATCTCGGCGTTTCCTCACTCATGGCACATGCGACCGACGGCCGCGCAGGCCCTCGCCGCGCGGTGACCCGCCGCCAACTGGCGGAAAATCGGACGGGAGCGCAGCGTTGACGACGGTCGCCGCCGATGGCAGGAAGGCAGTGCAGTCGATGCTCATGGCGAAGCGGGTGCGACGACGATCCGGGCCGTGGTTGCGGTCCATGATAACCGCCCGCGGAAGCCGTCGCAGCCGCCGGCGGGGGCCGGAATGACCCGGTGGATCCGCGTCGGACGATATAAATGTCGAAAACGCGGTCGGCCGCCCCCATATGTTGAGTTGGCGAGATCGCCTCTTGAAACGTCGGCGACCGCCCAAAACATCGATCCCCCGGAGGCGCCCGCAGCGCCGTGCGCCGTCATTCAACCAACAGAGGAGGTGCGCGAATGTATGCATCCTTGTTTCCCCGCAACGTGTTTGCCGAGCTCGATCGCCTGCAGCGCGAAATGCGGGATGCGTTCGACCTGTCCCCCAGCATCCGTGGCCTCGGCCGCGGCGGCTTCCCCGCCGTGAACGTCGGGGGCACGCCGCAATCGGTCGAGATCCTGGCGTTCGCCCCGGGGCTCGACCCGGCGACCGTCGAAGTGAAGCTCGACCGCGGGGTGCTCACCATCGCGGGCGAGCGTCCCGCCGACCTGCCTTCCGAGGAAGGCGGCAAGGCCGCCGTACACATCAACGAGCGGTTCAGCGGCCGGTTCCGGCGCGTGATCAGCCTGTCGGAGGATGTCGACCCGAACGGCGTGTCGGCGACGTACCGGGACGGCGTCCTGCACATCACGGCGAAGCGCCGCGAATCGGCGCAGCCCCGCCGCATCAACGTCCAATGATCACGGAGAGCACCATGAACGATACGACTGCAGTTGAAAGGAGGCAGCAGGATTCCCGCGACGTCGAGCGGTCCGATCAAGGAGGCCAGGGAACTCGGCGCGACGAGTCGCTGATTCCCCCGGTCGACGTGATCGAGGACAGCGCCGGCATCACGCTGCGCGCGGACCTTCCGGGCGTCCCCAAGGACCAGCTCCGGCTCCACGTCGAATCGGACTCGCTGACGATCGAAGGCGACATGACCGTCGCCGTGCCGGAAGGGATGCAGGCGAGCTACGCCGAGGTGAGCGTGCCGCGCTTCCGCCGCGTCTTCACGTTGTCGAAGGAGCTCGACACCGGCAAGGTGTCCGCGGAGTTCAAGCATGGCGTGCTGACGCTTCGCATCCCGAAGGCGGAGCACGCGCAGCCGCGCAAGATCGACATCAAGGTGGCTTGACTTCGCACGCGTCACTCCGCGTCGCGCGGGGTGACGCGCGACTTGACCCGTTCGACCAGGGCGCGGTCCGGGAGCGCGCCGAGACTGGCGAAGGCCTCGTCGGCGCGCGCGATCTCGGCGTTGCCCTCCGCCGCGTCCCGTTCTTCGCCGCGCGCGAGCAGCAGCTCGCCGCGGCGAAGCCGCGCCCGGGCAAGCTCCAGTGCGCTGCCTTGGGCCATGAAGGTGGCGACCACTTCGTCGAATACGCGACCGCCTTCATCGTATCGGTGCTGCTCGAACAGAAGTTCGGCCTCGATCCGCCGGCCCATCGCCCGAAAATGAGCGGACTTCGCCGACTCGCCAAGCTCGACCGCCTGCGCAGCCAATAGCGATGCTTCGGCATGTCGGCCCGCGCGCAGGTACGCTTCCGCGGCTCCGGCCATGACGAGATGCCGGCAGACTCGATTCTCCGTGTCGCGCACGAGCGCGAGGCACCGTTCATACCAATCGAGCGCGCCGTCGACGTCGCCGCGGCGCAGTGCTGCAACGCCCGAGGCGTTCTGCGCCCAGGCCGTCAGCACGAGCTGACCGAGCGTGCGGGCGCGTGTCCAACCGCGATCGGCGTGAAGGCGCGCCGCGTCATCGTCGCCCTGATCGGCCGTGATGATGGCCGCCATGGGGTCGAGCCAGGTCGCGAGTCGCTCCTCGCCGATCCGTTCGGACAATTCGAGCGCTTCCTCCACCGCGTTTCGCGCCGCGGCCAGCTCGCCTTTGCCGTGCAGGCTCTGCGCCGTCGGAAACCCGCTCCACGCGACGCGGGTCAGCGAGCCCGCCTTGCCGCCTTCGTCCCGATTTCGCGCAGCGTAGGCAAGAGCGCGGTCCCAAGCGCCGCGAGCGGTGTCATTTTCGGAGAGGAACTCGTAGCCCAGCGCGACGGCGCCCGGATACTTCTTGCGCTCGCCCATGGCGATGCTGACACGCGCCCAGCGGTCGCTTTCGTCGTACAACAGCAAATGCTGATGCGCACCGGCGAGAAACGAGTAGACCTGTGCCAGCGTCGCCGCGTCGTCGAGCGGCTCAGCCAGCTCACGCGCCCGCTCGTAGAATTCGATCGCCTTGCGATGCTCGGTCCGGTAGTGGTAATAGCGCCCCATCGACGCCGTCGCCACCGCCAGCTGATTGGAGGCCGCTTGGGGATCGAGCGTCTCCAGCGCCGCCTCGAGATACGGCATCCCCCTGGGATCGCCGATGTTGCAATACGAGGTGCCGATCTTCGCTTCGAGCGCGCTTCGCTGCGCGGCGTCTTCGGTGGTGGCCAACGCGCGCTCGTAGCTCGCGACGGCCAGCTGCGTCGTCCCGCGTGCTTCGTGGAGGTCGCCCATCTTTTCATCGATCCGATGGACGTCCCCGACGCGCTGCAGCGACTCCGCCGCCTCGCGCGCCTGCTGGAGGAACGCCAGCGCTTCGTCGTGGGCGAAAACGCGTTCGGCGTCCCGCGCCGCGCGCAGCGCATAGTCGAGCGATTTGACGAGCTCTCCCGCGTGCATGAAGTGATGGGCGAGCGCCTGCGCCTGCTCGTCGGTGGCGTCCGCGCCGTACATCTTCTCCAGCGTTTCGCCGATGCGCAGATGGAGCCGGCGCCGGCGGATCGGATTCAACTCCTCGTAGAGCACCTCCCGGATCTTGTCGTGCGTGAACGCGAAGCTCTCCGCTCGCAACGGTGCATCCTCAGGGCCGCCGGTGTATGCGCGAACGAGCTGCGCGGCGCTCGCCTCGTCGACTGCATCGAGCAGCGCGTCTTCGGACGCCGTCGAGACCGCCGCCAATTCGCGAAACGGGAAGACCTTGCCCAGCGCGGCCGCGATGCGCAGGGCGTCGACCGTGGTCTCCCCCAACCGCGAAAGACGCCGGCCGATCGCTTCCTTCACGCTTTGCGGAATGGCGAGCTCGTGCATCTCGTTGCGTTCCCATCGATCGCCTTCGCGGTAGATCTGCCCCTGCTCGATCAGCGCCTTCACCACCTCCTCGACGAAGAATGGATTGCCCTCCGTCTCGCCGTACAGCGCGGAGGCGAAGTCGTCGGACACGGTGTCCTGGCTGAAGAGCGTCGACAAGAGAGCGCTCGTGTCGGCACGCGACAGGCGGCCAAGGGCAACGCGCGTCGCGAGGCGCTCCCGGTTCCATTCGACGAGCGCCGAGGCGAGAGGATGCGAACGGTCGAGCTCGGTTTCGCGATACGCCGCCAGCACCAGCACGCGGTCGGAGCGCAAATGGCGCAGCAGGTAATGGAGAAGCGACAGCGTGCCCTGGTCCGCCCAGTGGATATCATCGATGAAGAGCAGCAGGCCGGTCTCGGCCGCAAGCGAGCGCAGGAAGCGCGCCGTGTTGTCGAACAGGCGCAAACGCTCTTCGCCGGGCGACAGCGGTGCGTTGGACGCAACTGGGCCGAGCTTCGTCTCGATCTCGGGCGCGAACTTGGCGATCTCGGCTGCGGTCGCGCCCAGCGCGGTGCGCAGCTGCTCGGGACTTTGCCGTCGAGTCCACTCACGGAAAGCCTCGACGAACGGCATGTACGGCGTGGTCGCTTCGTATTCGTAGCAGCCGCCGCGCAGGATCGTGGCGCCCGTTCTGTGGGCGTGGTCGACGAGGTCCTGCGCGAGCCGCGTCTTGCCGACGCCGGGCTCGCCGGACAGGAGCACGAGACGCCCGCGCGCCTGCTGGGCGTTGTCCCAATGCTGTCGCAACGCGCGCGCCTCGTTGCCGCGCCCCACGAGCCGACCCCGCACCAATTGCTCGAGCGGTGATGCGGTGGCCCCCGCCAGGGGCTCTGCACGCAAGGGTGGAAATGTCGACGGAAGGTCGGCCGCGACGAGCTCGAAAATGGTCTCCGGCTCGGTAAGCCCGCGAAGCTTGTGCACGCCTAGCTCGCGCAGCGTCGTGCCTTTCGTCAACCCGTCGCGAACGCGTTCCGCGGCAGCCGCGGAGAGCAGTGTCTGCCCGCCGTGTCCCGCGGCCGCCACCCGCTGTGCACGGGCGAGCGTAAGCGACGCGACGTAATCGCCATCGCGGGCCTCGGCCGTTCCGGTATGGAGGCCCATGCGGACGCGGATGGCGCCAAGCTCGCCCCATGCTTCGCGATGCAGCGAGCGTTGCGCGGAAAGCGCGGCTGCCAGCGCGTCGGGCGCACTTTCGAACACCGAGCAGAAGCCATCCCCCACGACATGGAACACATGGCCATGATGGGATGCGATCGAGCCCTCCAGGAACGCATGGTGACGTGCCATCGCCGCTTTCATGGCCTCGGGATGCTGCTGGAACAGCCGCGTCGAGCCCTCGATGTCGGTGAAGAGAAAGGTGACGATGCCGCTCGGCAGCATGGTTCGAGGCCGCGATCTAGCGGTAACCGGCGGCCTGCAGCTCGAAGAGCTCGGCGTAGCGGCCGCCCTCCCCGATCAGCTGCTCGTGTGTGCCGCTCGCCTCGATCGAGCCGTCGGCGAGCACGATGATGCGATCGGCCATGCGGACGCTCGAGAAACGATGCGAGATCAGCACGACGGTCTTGCCGCGGCTCATCTCCTTGAATCGCCGGAATACCTCGTATTCGGCGCGCGCGTCGAGCGCCGCCGTGGGCTCGTCGAGGATCAGCACCTGCGCGTCGCGCATGTAGGCGCGAGCTATCGCGACCTTCTGCCACTCTCCACCCGACAAGTCGATGCCCGTGCGGAAGCGCTTGCCGAGCACCTGCTCGTAGCGCGCCGGAAGCTTGCGGATGAACTCGTCGGCCATGCTGCGCTCCGCTGCGGCGACGATCCGCGGGCGATCGTCACGGGCTTCGATCCGCCCGACGGCGATGTTGTCGGCAGCCGAGAAGTGGTAGCGGACGAAGTCCTGGAAGATGACCCCGATGTTCGCGCGCAGCGCGAAGAGATCGTATTCGCGCAAGTCGTGGCCGTCGAGCAGGATGCGTCCCTCGTCGGGATCGTAGAGGCGCGCAAGAAGCTTGACGAGCGTCGTCTTTCCCGCGCCGTTCTCGCCGACGAGCGCCAGGATCTCACCGGCTCGCAGGGTGAACGCGAGCCCGCGGACTGCCCACCGCTCCGCACCCGGATAGCGAAAGCCGACGTTCTCGAACGTGAATCCTTGGCGGATCGGCACGGGGAACGGCCGCGGATTTGCCGGCTGGACGATTTCCGGCTGGATCTCGAAGAACGAGAAGAGATCCTCGAGGTAGAGCGCCTGCCCCGCGACCTGCGAGAATCCGAGCAGAAGCCCTTCCAGCAGATTCCGCAACCGGCGGAACGAGCCGGCGAGAAACGTGAGGTCGCCGATCGAGAAGTCGCCGTGCAGCGTGCGCCAGACGATGTAGGCGTACGCGATGTAATAGGCGACGGTGCCGATCGCCGACAGCACGCTGCCCCACCCTGCCCGACGCAGCGCGATGCGGCGATTCGCGTCGAAGAAGCTCTCGGCGAGCATCCGGTAGCGGTCGATGAGGAAGCGATTCAAGCCGAAGATCTTCACTTCCTTCGCCGTCTCCGCGCTGGCGCCGGTCTGCCGCACGTAATCGAGCTCGCGCCGCTCGGGGGTCCGCGCGAAATTGAGCGAGTACGCCTGCGCGTTGAAATGCGCCTCGCC
>Ga0068863_100004936_pt1 | contig 13153 bp, 9 predicted proteins | sample KBSSwiS62_FD_66596 | JGI IMG/M metagenome (GOLD analysis project Ga0068863, IMG submission 66596) | Switchgrass rhizosphere microbial communities from Kellogg Biological Station, Michigan, USA - KBS Switchgrass S6-2 | ecosystem: Host-associated > Plants > Roots > Rhizosphere > Soil ...
GCGAGCACATCGAGCGCCAGCCGGGGCGGCTCGGCCGCGGACCGGCCAACGCCACCAGTGACCGCGAAATCGTTACTGGAAACCGCAACACCTTGGCTCATTCAGATATCGCCCTCCCGTGTGATAGCTGCGGAGTTGCCAATGGTCCGAGGCATCGGTCAAGCGACGTCGGACCCACGTCGCCCGGCGTTCCGAACGCCGTGATCGGAGCATCTTGAGCAATCGCCAGGTACCGGACCTCGTACGGCCCCAGGTGCACGACCTGGCCCCCGACTTCGATGTCCACGGTTCCGTCCGCCGAATGCACCAGCAGCGCAGATGAATGACCTCTGAGTACGCCCACGTCGGCCGACGGCCACGAGACCGGATCCGGTGCGGCGCGATCGGCGAGCAACTCCTGCACCCGGGCCAGCGTGTCACCGTACGGCAAGGGCTCGCCACCGGCCGCGTCGGCGGTAGAGGTCCACAGCGCCAGCGGCCGCTTCTCCACGGTTCCCGGGTCGGCTTCGGGCTGCCATACGAATGCGGCAGATGCCTGCGCATCGACCATGCCGAGCAGAGCCGCGGTCGCTGTTGCCATCAGCTTCGGCTGTCCGGCAGCGTCGGCCCGACCGACGTGGAACTCACTCCACCAGACCGGCAACGTGGTGCGCTGCCGGATCCACCGGGTGATCGCGCCAAAGACCGCCGCACTGACGGTACTTGACGTCACCGTGCCGTCGTCGCGCGTGCGGGAACTGGCGTCGACCGCGATGAAGTCAGCTCCGTGGGCGTGTGCCAGCCAGTACGTCAGAACGTCGAGGCTGCGCTGGTCCACGGTGCCGCAGTCACCGGTCAACGCGGACGGGTGGCCCCCGGCGGAGCTGCGCGCCCACAAGTCGACGACGACGTACGGTCCGCCGACCGCGAGGGTGGAATCGTACGATTTCAGGGCATCGTAGACGACGTTGTAGAAGTCCGTGTACGCCTCATAGTCCCAACGGTTCAGTTGCTTGTTCCAGAATCCCTTGAGCTCGTTCCACACCTGGAATCGGCGCACATCGGGGTAGCGGCGGGCAACCTCGACGGCGAGCGTTGCGTAGTCGGCGTAGTGGTCCGGCGTGGGTGCTTGCTCGAGCTTGGTCCAGTCGGTCTCACCGGGTTCGCCACCTTTCATCCAGTCTGGCGCGCAGCACAGGGTGATTACCGGGGTGCCGCCGGTCGCGCGAATCAGGTTGATCCGCTTGTCAAGCGACGTCCAGTCGAATTGACCTGGGCTCGGTTCCGGGTTCAACGCCCCCCAGCCGAAGATGTGCTGGTTTTGATACGTCGCGGTGCCGGTCAGGACGGCGCGCGCCGAGGCGTTGGCGGCCGGGTCGCTCCAGTTCCCGATCGTGTACTGGGTGTGGGTCACTCCGATCGCGAGCGTCGCCGGGTCGGGTACGTGTCGTTGTGGTGCCGTCCAGTCGTAGTCGGCCGGGCTGGTGTTCTGCCGTGGTGCGGTGTGCGGTGCCGAGCCCGAGCACGACGCGACGGCGCCCGCGGTGAAGATCAGGGAGATCAGCGCGACCACCAACACCACTCGACGACCGCCGCCTGCGTTCCACTGAGGAAACCGCATAGGCAACGGAGAACGCCCCCGGCGTACGTCCATGTCTAGCGACGCCCCCGCCGCCGCTTGAGTGCCGTACCGATTCGTCCGCGGAGGCGATCGGCAGCCGCGGTGACACCGATCCGTTCGAGACGGTAGCTGGCGTAATTCTGCTCGACCGCACCGAACCGGCTCTTGAACAATGCCAGAGGCGATCCGGGCGCGGAGTCACCCATGTTGTAGGTCGTGCAGCCGGCCGTGACGGCATCTTCGATCGCGGTGCGGTGCAAGAGGTAGTTGGCATAGGTCCGGCCGGCAACTTCGTCATCCATCGCGCCACGCCAGTAGGCCGCGGTGTGAGTCCCATGCAAGACGACAATCGCCGCCGCCGGCCGCTCGTCGACAGAAGCCACGTAGATCCTGCATCGAGTGCCGAACACCGACGCGACCGTGGGCAGTTTGCCGGCCGGCTCACGCCGCCGCGACCGGTAGCGGGCGAGTGCGAGGGGCTGTCCTTCCTGCCGCGCCCAGCGATCCACCGACTTGGCGTACAGATCTTGGAACACCGGCACGAGACGGCCGGTGTCGTCGTGCTCTACCGTCACTCCGGCGCGCTCGGCACGCCGGACGCGAGTCCGGGTGTCGCTGCGGAATCGGCGGCGCCAGACCTCATCGAAGCCGCCCTCGAGCGAGAGAGTGTGAGCCGTCAGCGGCTGCCGGGTCACGCCCTCGGGGATTCCGTCGTCCCAGATTGACGCGTATGCCGGGTCGGGACGCACCGTCACCCGGAACGCTTGGCCTGCCAGATCGGCGAAAACCATCGCCACATCGTCTGGGGTGATCAGACCGCTGTCGCTGAGCAGTCCGGCCGGACCCCATCCGGTGGGAAGGGAATCAAGGGTTGAAGCCAGCCGGCCAAGTCGTGATCGGCGGACCAGCGGGAGCACCAGGCGACGGCCGTCCGCGGTTCGATACAGGCGGGTTGCGTCCTCCAAGCCGTCCACGGCGCATACGCAGCGAAGCCAGGTCGGCGCCTGGCTGGGCAGGGCGCGGTCGGCGCGGGCGAACACTTCTTCCCACATGTCGAGCGGCGCGGGGCCGGAGGTGAACTGGGCGCGACGGCGGGCCGTCGGCGCGACGCCGGCGGTCACGAAGGCCGGCCCACTGCTGCGAGCCGACCCGAAACCCGGCTACGCCAGGCTTGGGGAACCACTCTGGGCGGAACTGCCCCGCGGCTTTTCGACGCATCCGCCGAGATCGTCACAGAACACCCTCCACAAGCCGGGGCCCGCATAGGAGACGCCACAGCAAACGGGACGTGACCGCCCGGTTGCTACATGGTGTAGGGACCGATGGGCCACGGTCAACGGCCGACCGGCCCCGGGCTGAAGTCGCACGCACGTCGTCGTCTCCTCCTGCTGTCGTCTACTCGGCACTCGGTCAGCCGTACGGGAACCGGGCGGACGGACGACACCGGACAGACCAGCAATCTTCGGCAACGCGGGCGCACAGCAATAAGGCCTAGGAAAGTGTTTATCTCGGGCGATTCGTCGTCGATTCGCAGCTCGTTCACCTCTTGTTCAGCAAATCTTTGATCGCCAATCGCGATTATCAGGCATCAACACAGCGATGTCACTCATGGGAGTTGTGGCTTGGTGCGCTTGGGCGTCTGGCCTAATCCGTTCTGACCAGCAGCTCCAGCCATTTCGCCGAGCTCGGTGGACCACTCGGCAGGATTCCTGCCCAAACGGCCCGGTTCGTGTCATCCGTCGCTAGCCACGGTCCGGCGTGGCTCACTCGTTGCCGTCGGGGAGGTGTGGCCGGGGACCGGTCAAGCCATGCGTCGGCGAAATCGACCTCAGCGGCCTGTCTCGGCTCGGACCGAGGCCGCAGGCAAAGCCGGCCGGGATGTCTCTGTGCCGGACTGCCGGAGGTCAGAAAAGCGCGAGCTGGCCGGGCAGCGGCTGACGGCGGGCCCGGGGAGTGCGGCGAAGCCAAGCATGGGGGACGACGGAGGCGGCTGCCCCGTCAGGCGGCGGCGCACCACCGGTGAGAGCCCATAGTGATGGACCGAGAATGATGCCGCGCGCGGACAGCGCCGCTTTCATCACTGACAGGCGAACCGGCAGGCGGATCGTCTCGGGGTCGGGGACGGCCAAGTCGTCGTGCATCGTCATGAGCGAGCGGTTGCGTTGCATTATTTCGCGTGCCGCGCCCGAGCCGAAGTGGTCCGCCGCACGGGGGCCGACCAGATCGCGGATGGACTGATCGTCGCCGTTGTCCCAAGCCGTCCACGCAGCCTCGACGGACCCGAACCGCCTCAGGAGCCGGGCGGCGGTGGCGGACCCGAATCCGGGGACTCCGGGCAGGTTGTCCGATGGGTCACCGCGCAGTGCGGCATAGTCGCGGTACTCCGTGGGCCGCACTCCGTATTGATCGAACAAGGCCGATGGGGTGACCAGCACGGCCTGATCAAAGCCGCCGTTGCGGATGCGGAATACCGACGTCGTGTCGTCGATAAGCGCGAACGCGTCCCGATCGCTGGTCATCAACATCGATCGCCAACCCGCTCGCCGCGCGGTGGCCGCACAACTGGCAAGGACGTCGTCGGCCTCCAACCCGCGCGGCGAGACGATCGTCAAGCCCGCCGCACTCAAGACGTCCGGTGCCTCGACCACTTGAACAGCCAGGTCAGCGGCCTTCTCTGGACGGTGCGCCTTATAGGCCGGATATGCTGCGGTTCGGACTGATTCATGCGGGCAGTCGAACCCGATGACGACGGCATCCGGCCGGAACTGTGCAGCGGCGCGTGCGGCGTACCCGACCAGACCCTTGAGCGCCCAGACCGGGCGCTCATCCCGATCCAGAAGCCTTCCGGTCGCGGCCGCGTGATAGGCGCGGTGCAGCAGGCTGTTCCCGTCCAGGACCAGAAGCAGGGGATTTGTTTCCGACCGCACTCCGCCAGACTATCGCGGCACCTGGGTCACCTCCCGAGAGTGCTCCAACCGAGGCGCTCAGTAAATGTCATCCCGCCCGGCCCAGCAGGTCTTGAGCAACTTGGTTCGGCCGAACGGCCCGCGTCCGGGCTCCGAACGTTGGCGCCGCTCGTCCGTTGTCCCGTGACTCTGAGTCGATTCGCCCGACTCACGGAACTGGCCGTGCGTTAAGTTCTGGGTGCGGGATTTGCTCGTTGTGTCGCCCGCCCAGAAGCCGCATCGTTTCGCCGCCCGGCGGCGACGGCAACTGCCCGGAGGTAGCAATGAGTGGCACGCCACGCCAGCCCCGCGCTTCGTTCGCAAGCCGGGTCGCCGGCATTCGGATGCGCGCGGTGTCGGTTGTGCTACGGGAGAGTCGGGCCGGGCAAGGAACCCACATTGATCCGGAGCGCACCACAATCCCGCCACTGTCGACGGAGTGGTCGTCGGCTTGGCATGCCGCTGCTTCGTCTCCGCGAATGGAGAAATTCGCCGATACGCTTCGCCCGCCCACGGGCGGTTCGGTTCGTGACGGCGTTGTTGATGACCTAGCCCGCTACTACTCATTGCGCCCCGAGCAGGTGATCGAGCGATGCCTGCACTGGGAGGCCGAAAGCGTCGCTGAGTGGCGAACCGCGAACGCCGCCGCCCGCGACCAGCTCGCCGAGTTCTACAACTCGATAAAGTCGTGGTCCTTCGATTTGCTGTGGTTTGGCTACCTACAGGCTCAAGGGTATGCGTATCCGAAGCATGTCGTAATCGCCGACCAGGTCCAGTTGCCATCCCGAGCGCGCGTGCTCGACTTCGGCAGCGGTGTCGGCGTGACCTCACAGCTATTCGCGGCTCTCGGACACCGCGTGGACTTGGCGGACGTGTCAGCTCCTCTGTTGAACTTCGCGCAGTGGCGGCTCGAGGAGCGGGGTGTCAAGGCGGACTACCACCACCTGCCGACCGCCCTGCCGGATCATGAGTACGACTTGATCACCGCCATGGACACACTGGTCCATGTGCCGGATCCGCAGCAGACCGCGCGCGAGCTATACAAGGCATGTCGGCCGGGTGGGCACCTGGCCGCGAACTTCGATGTGCGGCGCCGTTCCGAGGAGAATGTCTGGCATCTGTACGAGGACGACCTTCCGCTGAGGTGGGCGGTCGAGCGCAGTGGCTTCGTCCCGATTCGCCTGATTGATGGGATGATCTGGATCTACCAGGCACGGCCGATGTCGGGACTGTCCTGGCGCTTGCGTTTGGCCGGCGCCTGGTTACGCCTGGCCAGCCCGCCCGCCCGCATGGTGCGCGCCGGGCGGAGGGCGGGCGCACGTGTCCTCGTCGGGGTTCTGCAGTGGCGGGCTCGCAGAGCGTGAATGGCTGACAGATTTTGACGTACGCGGACCCTTCGCGCTCGCCCGGTGAAAGACTCGCGGTCATGATCGGATTCGTGGGTGGGGGAGCGGCGTGATGGCCCGTGTGGTGGTGCTCGGGGCCGGCTTCGGTGGCCTGGAAGTGTGCAGCCGGCTGTCGGACGAGTTCGGTGCGGCGGCCGACGTCGTGCTGATCGACTCCGCGGACAGTTTCGTGTTCGGATACGCCAAGCTGGACGTGATGTTCGGCCGCACCGAGGCGGCCGCGGTCCGGCACCACTATGCCGACCTGGTCCGGCCCGGGATCACGTTCGTGCGGGCCACCGTCACCGCGATCGACCCGCAGGCCCGGACCGTCACCACCGATGCCGGCGACTTCGACGCCGATGTGCTGGTGGTCGCGCTCGGCGCCGACCTCGACCCGGGTGCGACGCCCGGACTGACCGAGGCCGGAACCGAGTTCTACACGGTGGCCGGTGCATTCGCCGCGCGCGACGTGATCGCCCGGTTCACCGGTGGCCGGGTGATTGTCGCGGTGACCTCCACGCCGTTCAAATGCCCGCCGGCGCCCAGCGAGACCGCGCTGCTGATGGACGAGTTCCTGCGCTCGCGGGGGCTGCGTGACCGATCCCAGATCGATCTGGTGATGCCGCTCGGGTCCCCGATCCCGCCATCACCGGACGCTTCCGCGTTCCTGGTGCGCCGGTTCGCCGATGCCGGCATCGGCTGGCATCCGGAGCAATTGGTTCAGTCGCTGGACCCGCAGCGGCGGGTGGCGGTCCTCGCTTCCGGCGCCGAGATGCCGTTCGACCTGTTCCTGGGCGTGCCCCGGCATCGCGCACCCGAGGTGGTGGTCTCCTCCGGCCTCAGCGTCGACGGCTGGATCCCGGTCGACCCGGTGACCCTGGCGACAAGGTTCCCGAACGTCTACGCGGTGGGCGACGTCACCAGTGTCGGCACCCCCAAGGCCGGAGTGTTCGCCGAGGGTCAAGCCGCAGTGGCCGCGGACCGGGTCGCCGCCGTGCTGCGCGGCGAAGCAGCCGATGCCGGGTACGACGGGACTGGCATGTGCTTCATCGAGGCCGGCCACAACGAGGTCGCCCGCGTCGACGTGACGTTCCGAAGTGGACTGCCGCCGATCGGCGTGCTGCAGGAGCCGTCGCCCGCGCTGGTGGCCGAGAAGGCTGGGTTCGGGACGACCAGAATCGCGCGCTGGTTCGGCTGATCGGCACCCGGTGCCGGGTGCCGGGTGCGAGCGGTTAGAAGGTGACGGCGATGCCGGTCACGGGTGGGCGGCGCAGCCGGAACGTGCGAGCGAACCAGTAACCGATGCGGGCGGTCGCGTACTTGCGGGCGATCAGCGCCCGGCCGGCCTGAGTCTGATCGTCATCCAGCAGCCGAGCCACGCCGTCGGCGGTGGCGGCGCCGTCGGCGATGGAACCGAGCCGGCCGCAGACCGTGACGACGACGTGGCTGTCGCGCCGGATCCGTTTCACCTTGCCGGCGTCGGACTCCGACACGATGAACATCTCGTCACCGTTGACGACGTGCCACACCGGAGTCGCGACCGGCGTGCCGTCCCGGCGGAACGTGGTGAGGCTGACGTACGCACTTCGGGCAATGTCCGCGGGGACCGGCATGGACACATGAGACCACACAATCGGACCCGTTCATCGATCGGGACGTCGGCTCGGCGAGGCGGCCACGCGTGAGCGCCGAAGAGCCGATCCCGGATCTGGCGCCCGCCCAGTAGCGTGCAAATCCGGCGGTGCGGGACGGAGGTGACGGACGTGACCGGTTGGGCGGTGCCTGGCTATACCGAGATCAAAGAACTCGGCAAGGGCGGCGCGGGCCGCGTCGTGCTGGCCACCCACGAGCGGAGCGGCATCAAGGTGGCGATCAAATACGTCGCCGAGGGTCTCACCCGCGAGTCCAGTTTCATGGGCGATTTCCGGTCCGAGGCCGAGGTGCTGGCCGCCGTGGACAGCCCGCACGTCACCCAGCTGTATGAATATCTCGAAGCCGGCGAGCACGCCGCCATCGTGATGGAGCTGGTCGATGGCATCTCGCTGCGTACGCTGATCCGGGAACGCGGCCCGATGGAGCCGGAGGCGGCGCTCACCGTCCTCAAGGGATCGTTGCAGGGTCTCGCCGCCGCGCACCGGCGCCGGATCGTGCACCGCGACTTCAAGCCCGCCAATGTCCTGGTGGACACCGAGGGTCGGAGCAAGCTCGCGGACTTCGGCCTGGCGACGCGATCGGGCCGGGTCGGCGTGATGGCCGGCACGCCCAGCTACATGCCGCCGGAACAGTGGGCCGGCGAGCCGGCGACGCCGCAGACCGACATCTACGCGGCTACCGCGACCTTCTACGAGTGCCTGACCGGCATGCCGCCCTATCGGATCCAGGGCATCCCGGACGTGATCCGGCTGCAGCAGGACGCACCCGAACCGCCGGTCGAGCGCGTCCCGGCCGCGGTCCGCCGGCTGGTCCGCTGGGGCCTGGCTCCGGATCCGCAGGCCCGGCCACGCAACGCCGTCGACTTCCTGCACGAGCTGGATCGGATCGCCGGCTCCGCCTACGGCCCCAACTGGGAACGCAAAGGCTGGCAGAAACTGGCCCGGCGGGTGGCGCTGCTCGCGTTCCTACTGCCGGACCCGCCGGTGAAGCCGCCGACCACCGTCTCGTTCGCCTGGACCCGGCTGGGGCGGCCGGCGATGACTCTGGTGGCGATGGGCATCCTCGCCGCGTTCGTGCTGGCCGGCACGGTGGCGTTGGGCAACGAGGGAAACACCGCCAACACCGCGGTGGACGCCGCCGCGGTGCTGCCGCCGACGGTGGTCGGTGGCTCGCCGTCGCCGACACCGCCGCCACCCTCGCCATCGCCGTCCGCGTCTCCGTCGGCCAGCCCGTCGCCATCGCCGTCGGCGAAGCCGACCAAGCCCAAGCCGCCCAAGACGACGCCACCGACCTCGCCGTCGAGCAGCCCGGCGCCGCCGCCGGTGCCGAAGATCTCGTTCCTGGGCATCCAGGCCGACACCGTCGATGGCACCTGCGGCGGCGATCCGTGCACGTTGGTCGAGTGGCTGGCCAACATCCGCGCCACCGGCAGCGGAGCGGCGGAGCTGACGGTGCAGGTGGTGCCGATCACCGCCAATGGCGCCGACGCACCGGCCACCAAGACGTGGACCATCCCGTTCACCGTGAACCAGGCCTCGATGAACTGGCCGGAATCGTCGGACCGGTCGATCGAGATCGGCGCGGCCTGCGACGATCAGTTCCAGATCTCGCTCCGGGCCACCGTGACGGTGGCCGGCACGGTGGTGCAGAGTGCCGTCGCCAAGCCGATCGACTGCCAGCCGGTTATTGGCTGACGCAGGCGTACGCGACCTCGGCTGAGCCCTGTGCTGAACCGGGATCGCTGACCGTCAGCGTCGCGGTCGCGGACTGGCTGCCGGTGCCGGAGAAGGTCCAGTAGAGGTGCACGACCGTCGAGCGCCGGCCGTCCGGGACGTTGACCGTCAGGTGCTTCGTCGACTGACCGTCGCTGCGCTGCCACTGATAGGTCACGGTGCCGGCCTTACCGTTCGTGGCGATGGTGCCGACGAAGTCATATTGCGTGTCGCACGGGTCGGAGCCGGTGGCGGTCGAGGTGACGGTGACGCCACTGACGGCGAGCTGCGGGTGCCAGCGCTGCCACCACTGCCAGCCGGCCCAGGAGGCGGCTGCGATGATCGCGACGGTCAGCACGATGTTGCCGATCCGCCAGGCGAGGCTGCCGGCTCGATGCGCGGCCGAGCGAACCTGGCGGGACCGCTCCACCGCCTCGACGCCACGTCCGATGCGCAGGCTGATCGGCGTGCCGGCGGGGTCGACCCGGCGACTGCTGCCGGCCGGATAGCCCGGGTGCGGGCGACCGTCGAACTCCGGTGCGGCGAAACCGGAGCCGGCCGGACCGGTGCCGCGGCCGCCGTGCGGTCCGGAGCCGGCGGCCCGGGGCGCCGGGATGCGGCGCGGCAGCGCATCCGCGGCCGTCATCGACGAGCTGTGATCCTGCGGCAGCAGTGGCATGGTCCGGCCGGGGTCGGCGGCCGGCACCGTCGGGCCGTGAAACCGGGCTCTCGCATCGCCGACCGGAACAGTCTCGTCGTGGAACCGAGCCGTGGGATCGTCGGCCGGACCGGCGTGGTCGTAGAAGCGCGCGGTCGCATCGGGAGCGGGGACGGTGGGGTCCGCGAACTGGTCGCCGGCCGGGACGGTCTCGTCGTCGGACCGGTGCCGGCCCGGATGCGGCATGGTCTGGCCGTCGTCGTCCTGGTAAGACACCGATCTCCTCCCGTCCCGAGCGATTCGGGAGCGTCCGGCGCGCCGCTCATGCCGGTCCAGGGAGAACCGCCGAACCGGTCCGATGAGGACGGTCGATCGGGCCCGCGGCACATCGCGAACGACAGGACGCGCCCGTCAGGATAGGTCGCCGCGGACCAACTGGGCATCGGTGGAGCCGGTCGGATATCTGTCTCTCGGCCGACCAGTCAGTCCACGAAGGGTGAGCGGGCACCCGAACCGGCGAGCCGCCGGATCGGGCCGGCAGCCGGATCAGGCGACCACGAAGTTGACCAGCGTCGGCGGCCGGGCAATCGTGCGTACCACCGATCGGCCGGCCAATTGCGCGGCTGCCGCAGTGGCCGCGGCGGTGGTGAGTTCGGACTCGGCGATCGACGGATCCACCTCGATCCGGGCTCGCACCTTTCCGTTGACCTGCACCACGCACGTGACCGACTCGGGCTTGGCCAGGTCCGGATCGGCGGCCGGCCAGGCGGTGGTCGCGATGCCGGGTCGATGCCCCAGCCGTTCCCACATCTCCTCGGCCGTGTAGGGCGCGAACAGGGACAGCATCACCGCGATCGCCTCGACCGCGGCGCGCGTGGCGGCGTCGCCTCCGGGAACCTCGGCCAGTTGGGTGCGCACCGCGTTGGTGAGTTCCATGATCCGGGCGATGGCGATGTTGAACCGGTGCCCTTCGACGGCCTCGGTTACCTGCGCGATCGCTCGGTGCGATGCGCGCTGGATCGCGATCGATCCGGTGGCCGGGTCGGCGCCGGGGGAGCTGGTCACCTCGCCGGCCAGCCGCTGGACCCGGTTGAGGAAGCGTCGCGAGCCGTGTGGCGACACGTCGGCCCAGTCGATGTCATCCTCGGGTGGCCCGGCGAACATCATGCTCAGCCGCACGGCGTCGACCCCGAATTCGGCGATCTGCTCGCCGAGCACGACCATGTTGCCTTTGGACTTGGACATGGCGGCGCCGTCCAGAATCACCTGGCCCTGGTTCATCAGGGCGCGGATCGGCTCGACGAAGTCGACCATGCCGAGATCGTGCAGCACCTTGGTGAAGAACCTGGTGTAGAGCAGGTGCAGGATCGCATGCTCGACACCTCCGACATACTGGTCCACCGGCATGCGCTCGCGGACGGCCACCGGGTCGAACGGGCCGTCGGTGTAATCCGGCGAGCAGTAGCGCAGGAAATACCAGGACGAGTCGACGAACGTGTCCATGGTGTCGGTGTCACGCCGGGCCGGGCCGCCACACTTCGGGCACTCCGTCTCGACCCAATCGGTGGCGGCGGCCAGCGGCGACACGCCGGCCGGGCGCAACTGCTCGCCGCGTAGATCGGGTAGCACCACCGGCAGCTGCTCGTCCGGCACCGGCTGTTCGCCGCAGTCAGGACAGTGGATGATCGGGATCGGGCAACCCCAGTACCGCTGCCGCGAGATCAGCCAGTCCCGCAGGCGATACTGCGTGCTCGCGGCGCCGGCACCGATCGTGGTCAGCTCGTCGATGACGCGGTCGATCGCCGCCACCCGGTCCAGGCCGTCCAGCGGACCGGAGCCGACGAACGGGCCGTCCGCGGGCAGCGCCACGCCGGTGTCGGCGGGATCCGGACCGTCAACCACCGCCACGATCGGGAGGCCGTAGGCGCGCGCGAAGTCGAGATCCCGCTGATCGTGCGCCGGCACGCCCATCACCGCGCCAGTGCCATACGTGGCCAGCACGTAGTCGCTGGCCCAGACCGGGATCTCGGCGCCGGTCAGCGGATGGATCGCGGTGCGGCCGAGTTCGACACCGGTCTTGCCACCATGCTCGGCCAGCCGCTCGATGTCGGACCGGCCCCGGGTGCGCTCGCGGTACGCCTCGAATTCGGCACGGCGATCGCCGGCGCAGAGCATCTCGGCGATCGGGCTGTCCACGGCCACCACCAGGAACGTGGTGCCGAATATAGTGTCCGGCCGAGTGGTGAACACCTCGACCGGCTCGGCCCGGCCGGTGATCCGGAAGGCCACCGTGGCGCCGCGCTGCCGGCCGATCCAGTGGCGCTGCATGGTCAGCACCCGCTCCGGCCACGAACCCTCCAGGAGTGCCATGTCGTCGAGCAGCCGGTCGGCGTAGGTCGTGATGGCGAAGAACCACTGAGTCAGGTCGCGCTTGGTGACCGGATTGCCGCAGCGCTCACACGCGCCCGCGATGACCTGCTCGTTGGCGAGCACGGTCTGGTCGACCGGGCACCAGTTCACCGCGGCGGCCCGCCGATAGGCCAGCGCGTTCTCCCAGAACCGCAGGAACAGCCACTGGGTCCAGCGGTAATACTCCGGATCGGAGGTGTGCAGCCGAGTCGACCAGTCGAACGAGATCGCGTATCGCCGGAACGACTCGGCCTGGGTGTCGATGTTCGCGTAGGTCCACGTCGCCGGGTGCTGATCGCGCTTGATGGCGGCGTTCTCGGCGGGCAGGCCGAACGAGTCCCAGCCGACCGGATGGAACACCCGCTCGCCGCGGAGCGTCCAGTAGCGTGCCACGGCATCGCCCATCGCGTACGCCTCGGCGTGTCCCATGTGCAGGTCACCGGAGGGGTAGGCGAACATGTCGAGCACGTAGCGCACCGGAGCGTCGGCCGGGAGCGACGACCGGTCGAAGGCGAACTGGTTCAGCTCGGCCCAGACGGCCATCCACTTGTCCTGTATCGCCGCCAGATCGTCCCGGCTCGATGCCTCGGTCATACCCGCTCCCCGGTGCGTGGGATGCATCAGCGCGTCCCGTGGCGCCGAAGGTAGGGCACACGCGCGATCCGGTCGAGCCGAATACCACCCACCGGGCCGCGGCGACGAGGCGCGCTACAAGCCGGGGATGGTCAGGAATTCCGGCCGCCTGGGACATCATCGACCTCGGCTTCGGCGAGCCGACGTCACCCGCC
>Ga0068863_100004942_pt1 | contig 13145 bp, 13 predicted proteins | sample KBSSwiS62_FD_66596 | JGI IMG/M metagenome (GOLD analysis project Ga0068863, IMG submission 66596) | Switchgrass rhizosphere microbial communities from Kellogg Biological Station, Michigan, USA - KBS Switchgrass S6-2 | ecosystem: Host-associated > Plants > Roots > Rhizosphere > Soil ...
AGGGGGGAGGCCGTCCCCGGAGTCGTATGCAGGGGGTGGCCGGGGACGTACGTCCCTATAGGGCGTGCGGTCGCGGGTGGAGCATCGGGCCATGGCAGGTCCGTGGTCGCGTCGGGCGGCGATCGTCGTCACGCTGGTCGCTGGGCACCTGGTGGCGTACCGGCTGGGTCGGACCTACGGGTCGACGGCGGCCGAGCGGCGTGCGCGGATGCCCGGCGATGACCTGGTGGATCGCCCGCAGGTCGCCTGCACCCATGCGGCCACGATTCCGGCCCTGCCGGATCGGATCTGGCCGTGGCTGGTGCAGGTCGGCTGGCACCGAGGCGGCTGGTACACGCCGCGGTGGGTGGATGTGCTGCTGTTCCCGGACAACCGGCCGAGCGCCGAGGCGATCCTCGAGGAATACCAGACCCTGCGGGTCGGCGACGTCGTGCCGGACGGCGCGCCCGAGACCGAGTGTGGGTTCGTGGTGCGCGAGGTCGCCCCCGAGCACCACCTGTTGCTGGAGTCCACGACGCATTTGCCGCTCTCGTGGCGGCGCAAGGGTACGGCGCGCCTGCACTGGACCTGGTGCTTCAGCCTTCGTCCAGTCGATGGCGGCCGGGCGACCCGGTTCGTGTTCCGCTGGCGGGCTCGGACCGGCCCCTGGTGGTTCACCGCGGGCGCGCACCTGCTGATCGTCCCGGCGGACTTCATCATGTCGCGCGGCATGATGCGCGGGCTGCGCATCCGCGTGACCCGGCCACCGCCCGCAGTCTCCGGACAGGCAAGGCCGGTTCAGTTGTCAGCAGCGACGGGAGCTTGACGGTTCCGGCTGTGGATCGTGCGACGAGTACCAGGTCAGGCCGGCATGAGGCCGAGCTGGTGGAGCACGCCGAGCTGGTCGAGCTGCCCCCAGCGTTCGACGATCTTCCCGTCGGCGATGCGGAAGATGTTGATGCCTCGAAGCACGATCGTCTTGCCCGTGCCGGGGACGCCCATCAGGTCGCCCCGGTGGGTGCCGCGGGCGGTGAAGCGTTCGACGACGAGGTCGTCCTCGGCGATCATCTGGTCGAGGTCGCTGTGCCAGTCCGGCAGCGCGTCCCGGTACAGCCGGGCGGCCTGGCGCATGCCCTCCGGCCCGTCCGGCGCGCCGGGGAACGGCGCGTCGTGGTTGACGAAGCCCGGAGCGAGGTGGCGATCGACGGCGTCCAGGTCGCCCTTGGTGAACAACTCCCGGATGAAGGTCTCGACGAGTTCCTTGTTCGCGGTGCGCTGATCGGTTGTCATGGCCCCGACCCTGCGCCCCGGCCGAGGGCGACACCATCCCAGCAAGCTGGGGTTCTCCCACACGGCGCGCCGGAGGACAGTGAACCCGTGGCCGAACAGTTCCGGGCCGGTCGGACCCAACGAGCCGAACGCGCCGTCGTCGAGGCCTGCCACCGCGGGCTGGAGGTAGGCCGGCTCCGGGACGCGGTACTGGCATCGCTGCGCGCGGTGATCCCGGTGGACGCGGCGTTCGTCGCCACAGCCGATCCGGAGACGCTGCTGTTCACCGGCGCCTACGCCGAGGCCCCACTGGACGCCGCGACCGCAGCCTTCCTCGACAACGAGTTCGCCACCGAGGACGTCAACCGGTTCGCCACGCTGGCCACCTCGCACCGCCACGTCGCGTGGTTGGACGACGCCACCGGGAACGACCGGTTCGCCAGCCCCCGCTACCGCGACATCATGCGTCCCCTCGGACTGGGCGACGAGCTGCGTGCGGCCCTGGTCGTGGACGGGCGGTGCTGGGGTTACCTGTGCCTGCACCGGCAGGACGGCCCGCTGGGCTTCACCGCCTCGGAGGCCGCCGCGATCGCCCGCCTCGTCCCGCATCTGGCGTCGGGCCTGCGGCAGGCCCTCATGCTGCAGGGACCGACGACCTCTGAGCCGGACGCGCCCGGCGTGGTGCTGCTCAACGAGGACCTCAGCGTGCTCGCTGTCACGGCGCAGGCCGAACATCTGCTGTCGCTGGTCGCCGACCCGTCCCCGCGGCGGCTACCCCTACCCGTGCCCGTCTACGGCGTCGCGACCGCGCTGACCGCGCTGGAACGCGGGGCCCTCCACCCGAACGCCCAGCCCACGACGCGGATCCCCACCACCGCCGGGCCCTGGCTGAGCCTGCACGCCTCCCGGCTGCGAGCCCGCCGCGGCGAGGGCCCCATCGCCGTGGTGGTCGAACGCGCCCAGGCCCAGGCCACCGCCCCCCTGCTGCTGTCCGCGCACGGTCTGACCCTCCGCGAGTCCGACGTCGCCCGCCTCGTCCTGCGCGGCCTGTCGACCACCGCCATCGCCAACAGCCTGCACATCTCCGCGAACACCGTCCAGGACCACCTCAAGGCCGTCTTCGACAAGACCGGCGTCCGCAGCCGCCGCGACCTCGTCGGGCGCTTCCTCGCCACCGCGAAGCACTGACAGCGCCGAGGGTTCGACTGCGACTCAGTCGCCCAGTACAGGTGCGACACTGATGGCCCAGTCGTAGGCACGGCCAGGCTCGACGCCCGGGATGGCGAGCACGTGGGCGTGCATGCCGCGGCTGGTCCTCAGACCGCCGGTACGCCTGCACGGCGGAGGTGGCCTCGGGCGTCGCTTGCTTGCCCTCCCAGGTCGCTTTGTTCTATAACTGGTAGAGCACCGGAGGGAGGTGGGCTTCGTGATCATCAATGTCGACCTCGGCAGCGAAGTGCCGATCTACCAGCAGCTTCGCGACCGGATCGTCGAGGCGATCGCAGGCGGTGTGCTGAGCGAGGGCAGCTCGCTGCCGTCCACCCGGGTGCTCGCCGCCGACTTCGGGATCAACTTCCACACCGTGAACAAGGCCTACGACCTGCTGCGCCGGGAGGGCCTGCTCCAGCTCAACCGCAAGGCGGGTGCGGTCGTGACCGTGACGCCCGGCGACCCGGCGTTCCGAGCGGACTGGACCGCGCGGGCCCGGACGCTGCTCGCCGAGGCCGTCGCCCGCGGCGTCCCGGCCGGCGAGGTGCTCACGACCTGTCGGTCCGTGCTCGAGTCGTTCGCCACCACGCAGCCTCAGGACACGCCATGACCCTCGCCATCGCCCTGAGCTCAGCGTTGTCGACCTTGGTGCTGGTCCTCGCCCTGGTGCTGCCGTCGATCGCCAGCCCGGCCGTGCCCTTCGGCGTCCGGGTGCCTGCCCGGTACGAGGGCGACCCGGTCGTCACCCGTCAGACCCGCCTCTACCGGTGGCGGGTGCTCGTCGGCGGCATCGCCGCCGCCGGGCTCGTCGTCGTCCTCTACGCCGTGACCGGCGTGACGCTGCTGCTGCCGTTGTCGGTGCTGCTGCTCGTCGGTGTCTGGTACGGCTGCTTCTTCCTGGCCAACCACGAGATCCGGGCCGCCAAGGCCGCCGGTGGCTGGTTCGAAGGTGTCCGCCCGGGTATCGCGGTGGACACCGGGCTGCGTACCGATCCGCCACGGTTCCCGTGGCTCTGGCTGGCGCCGGCGTTGATCATCACGCTCGCCACCGTGGTGATCGGTGTGCTCCTGTATCCGTCGATGCCGGACATCCTCGTGGTGCACCGCGGGATACCGGACCGGACGGCCGTCAAGTCGGTCGCCACGGCGTTCTCGCTCGTGTTCGTGCAGCTCGGCGTGACCGCGCTGCTCACCGGCATCGCGGCGGCCATCGTCTTCGGCAGCCGGCCCGACATCGACCCGGCGCACCCGGCCACCTCCGCGCGCTGGCACCGCCGGTATCTGACCTTGGGCGTCACGGTACTGCTCGGGCTCCTCGCGCTGATCGACCTGGGGATGCTGGGCTCGTCGCTGCTGATGTGGACCGGGACGGTCACCTCGTGGGCGCCGCTGGTGGTCGTGGTGCCGATCCTGGTCGGTGTCGTCATCGCCGTCGTCGTCCTGGCCAGGAACAACCGTGAGCCCGACGAGGGCGAGCCGGACACCGGCCTGACCCATCGCGAAGACGACAAGTACTGGCGCGGCGGCATGTTCTACGTCAACCGCGACGACCACGCCCTCTTCGTGGCACGCCGGTTCGGGGTGGGCTGGACGCTCAACTTCGGCAATCCCCGGGTGCTGATGCTGCTCGCCGGTCTCGTCGCGCTCTTGGCCCTGGTGATCACCCTCCGGTTCGGCGGCTGACCCGGCGGGATCAGACCGCCCGCCATCGTTCTTCCCGTCGATGTCGAACGATGCAGGCCGCTGTCTGCCTGGTTTCCGGTGCCGATCGAGGGCCGCGGGCGCAGCCGTCGGTTCGGCGTAAGGGCTCTTTCACGCATCGCCGGGGCGGACGAGGCCGCTCTCGTAGGCGATGACGACGAGCTGGGACCGGTCGCGCGCGTCCAACCTGGCCAGGAGCCGGCTGACGTAGGTACGGGCGGTGTCCGGGCTGAGGTGGAGGGCGGCGCCGATCTCGGCGTTCGTCAGGCCCCTCCCGACGTGTTCCAGGACATCGCGCTCGCGGGCGGTGAGGTCGGCGATGCTGTCGGGTGTGGGTGTCGTGGCCCGGGCTGCCGCGGCGAGGACCCGGTGGGTGACGGCCGGCGAGAGCAGCGCATCCCCGCCGGCGACGGTGTGGACGGCCTCGCGGAGAGTGCCGGGCCGGGTGTCCTTGAGCAGGAACCCCGCCGCGCCCGCGCGGATGGCCTCGAACAGGTACTCGTCGTCGTCGAAGGTGGTGAGCATGACGACCCGGACGGAGCGGAGCGCCGGGTCGGCCATGATGCGGCGGGTGGCCTGGAGACCGTCGGTGCCGGGCATGCGCACGTCCATGAGGACGACGTCGGGCCGCTCGGTTCGCACGACCGCGAACCCGGTGGCGCCGTCGCCCGCCTCGGCGACGACGGCGATGTCCGGGTCGCGCTCCAGGAGCCCGCGCAGGCCCGCGCGGACGAGATGTTGGTCGTCGACGAGGACGACACGGATGGGACTCATACGGTCGTCCGGCTCAGTGGCAGCCGGGCGCGTACTCGGAAGCCGCCCCCTCCTGCGTCGCCGATCTGGACGTCGCCGCCGAGCAGGGTGACCCGCTCATGCATGCCGTGCAGGCCGTGGCCGGGCTCGCCGACGGCGACCCGACCGGCGGCGCCGCGCCCGTCGTCGGCGACCTCGACCAGTAGCCGCCCCCCGCGCAGATCGACGCGCACGGTGGCGCGCCGGGCACCGGAGTGCCGCAGCACGTTGGTGAGTGACTCCTGGACCACGCGATAGGCGGTGGTGCCGACGACCGCCGGGACCGCGGAGGTGTCGCCGTCGACGAGGAGCTCGACCGGCAGACCACTGCGGCGCACGCCGTCGATCAGGACAGGCAGGCGATCGAGGCCCGCGGGAGGTTCGGGGGCGCCGGTATCCCGGCGCAGTGTCCCCAAGGTGGCCCGGAGCTCGGTCATCGCGCCGGCGGCGGCCGTGCCGATGGCATCGAGTGCCGCCCGGACCTCAGGCGGTCTCCCGTCGGTCAGAGCCTCCTCCCCGACCGCCGCCTGCAGCGTGACCACGGACATCGTGTGACCGAGGGTGTCGTGCAGCTCGCGCGCGATGCGCACCCGTTCGGCGTCGACCTGCCGGGCGGCCTCGCGGCGACGCTCCTGCTCGGCGGCCTCGGCCTGACGAGCCAGCTCCGCGCGCAGGTCACGCCTGCTGCGGACCGCGTCGCCGAGCGCGACGACGGCGAGCATCAGCGCCGCCTCGGAGCCGAGATCGAGGCCCAGGACGATCGCCGCGTCGTCGCCCTCGGCCAGCCGCACGGCCACCGAGGCCCCGAGCAGAGACCCGGCCACGACCAACGCCCACAGCACGCGCCCGCGGTCGGCGGCGACGTAGAGCGCGGCCGCGATCGGCGCGGCCAGGCCGATCGGCGGGAGGTCGAGCACGTAGTAGACGACGATCCCGGCGGCGGTGATGAGCAGTACCGGCAGCGGCCAGCGCCGGGCGAGCAGCAGAAGCGCACCGAACCCGACGGCGAACGCGAACGCGAGCACGTAGCCGGCGACCGACCGGCCGCCCGGGCCCGCGTCACCGACCACCGCCACTGCGACCAGACAGAAGACCGCGACGGCGAGGAGCGCCTCGACGCGGGTGGGGCGAAGAGCCTGCACGATCGTCGAGACTAGAGCGAAACGGCGGCTCGCCACAGTCGCTCCGAGGCGACGATCCCTGTCCCGCATGCACGTCGAGAAGCGAGCACGGTCGCGCCCGCGGGCGGCAGACCTCGCCCCCGCCCTGCCCTAGCGTCCTCACCGGTCGGAATCTGCGACCCCAGCTGACCCAGGAGGACACCATGGGCAAGATCAAGGTTCACGAGTTCACGTCTCTCGACGGCGCGATCGGCGCTCCGACCTGGACGATGGACTACGGGTTTCCCGACGACCTCGCGCAGGCGATCGACGGATTCATCGCCTCGTGCACGGGGATTCTGCTGGGCCGCACGACCTACCAGGAGTTCGGTCCGGCGTGGTCGACCCGCACCGTCGAGGAGGACGCGGGCGCGCCGTTCTTCAACCGGACCCCCAAGTACGTGGTGTCCTCGACGCTGCGAGACACGGACTGGGGTCCGGCCAGAGTGCTCGGCGGGTACGAGCGCACCGCGATCGAGAAGCTGAAGGCGGACTCGGACGGCGACCTCTACGTCAGCGGCAGTGGCACCCTCGTTCGGGCCATGATCGCCGACGGGCTCGTGGACGAGCTGCACCTGGTCGTCTATCCGGTCGCCCTCGGCGCCGGTCCTTACCTTTTCCCGCCGGGCACCGGAACCACGTCGCTCGCCCTCGCCGGCGTGGCGGACCTGAGCAACGGGGCCGTGCACCTGACCTACGGCCCGGCCGCCTGACCACGACCTACCGACCCCACCGGGAGGACCGATGTCCCGCACGACCGTCACCACCGTCACGACGACCACGCTCATCGTTCTCGTGTGGGCGGCGTTGCTGTCGTTCGGGGGCGTGGCCGCCGAGACCGTCATGCTGTACCCGAACATCTTCGTCGACCCACCCGCGTCGCTGGACCGGGCACGAGAGTTCCTGGTCGCGGGCGGGCCGGCCGACTACTTCCCTCCGCTCGGCGCCACGGTGGTGGCCGTGAGCCTCGTCTCGGCCGCGCTGACCTGGCGGGACCCTCGGCTCCGCTGGTGGATCGCCGGGGCCACCGCGGTGTTCGTGGCGTGCGAGTTCCTGTTCTCCGTGGTGTTCTTCTGGCCGCGCAACGAGATCATGTTCGTCGACCCACCCGGTACGCACTCCGCGGAGGAACTGCGCCGCATCGCCGCCGAGTTCGTCGCCGGGCACTGGGTCCGTCTCGCGGGCGGCGCTGTGACCGCGGGCCTGGCGTTCACCGCGCTCCTTCGCCAGGTCCGCGCGACCGCGCCCACCTCGACCTCGACGGTCGGGCAGCAGGCCGTCCGGTGAGCGGCTCTCGTCGGGCGCTCGGCTTCGCCTGGCCCGTGCTGGTGGCCCTCGCCGCGCTCGCCGCACCTCGGGTGGTGCTGCACGACCTGGGGATCGTCGAGGAGGGAAGCGTCGCCAACGGGCTGCTGGTGTTCGTCCCCCCGGCCCTGTGGATCGCCGCGGTGGTGTGGAGGCGCCCGGCCCGACCGTTCCTCACCGTCGTCGTCATCGGGGCCGTCTACGGCGTGTTCCTCGCAGCCGGGCACCAGGCGCTGTGGCACGTGGCCTTCGACGGCGGCGCGCCGACCCTCGCGGGCGTCGACCCGACCTCTGGGGAGCTCGTCGTGCGCGCCTTCGCGGTGGTGTCCAGTCTGGTCACCGGCACCCTGGTCGGTGTCGTCGCGGGAGCGGTCGCGCTGCTGCTCATCCGCGTCGTCCCCGCCGACTCCGGCGGGGACCGATCGAAGGACCTCACGTGAAGGAGACACCGACCTCCTGCGGTTCCTGCGCGACCTGCACCGCATCGATCCCGCCGAGGTCGGCGACCGGGGTACCGGTCGACCCGGCCGACCCTGACGCGTGGCTCGCCGACCTCGGCGGACCTCCACGGCTGCTCGACCTGGTGCACGCCGGAGGCCCCCTGGTGACCCGCGAGCGGGTCCTTGGCTGTTCCCCCGTGACCGAACCGACGACGAGGAACCCGCGATGTCCGGCACCGACGCACCGTCTCCGATCCTCCACCTCCCCACCGGGGAGACCGTCACCATCCGGGCCTCCGGCCGCGACAACGGCGGCACGGCGTTCGAGGTGGACGCCCTGCTGCCACCGGGGGCGAGCGGCCCACCGCGCCACCGTCACCTCGCCCAGACCGAGACCTTCACCGTCCTCGAGGGCCCTCGCCCTGTACGGCATTCCCGATCTCCTCCAGCGTCCCGCCTGGCCTCTGTTCGCCCGACTGCACCGACGCCGACGCGGCTGACACGGGCCCTTCTCATCCGGGCGAGCTGCTCAGGGGGTGCTGCGCATGCGGTCGTAGAGCAGGCAGATCGCGCCGGATTCGGCTGTGGTGAGGTCGACCAGGCTCCAGTCGGTGGCCGGCAGCCCGTCGGTGAACAGGGGTGCGCCGCCGCCGGCGACGTGGGGGCACAGGGTGATGGAGAGGCGGTCGACCTCGTCGGCGTCGAGCAAGGCGCGGATCACGCTGATGCTGGCCAGTACCACGATGTCGCCGCCGTCCTGGTTGCGCAGCCGCGCGACCTCCTGGGCCGGATCGGCGGCGGTGGTCCGGGAGTTCGTCCAGGACGACTCGCTGGGTGTGCGGGTGAAGACGACCTTCTCGGTGGCGTTGAGCCAGGCGGAGAAGGCGCGGTCGCGGGGATCGGCGTTCTCGTCGTCGGCGACGGCGGGCCAGAAGCCGCCGAAGCCCTCGAAGTTCTTGCGGCCGAGCAGCGCGGTGGTCGCGCTCCCGGTGATCCGGACCATGTGCTCGCGGGCGGTGTCGGAGATCGCGTGGGGAACGATCCAGCTCATGTCGTGGTCGCCTGCGCGGCCGTTGGCGCGCCCGTCGAGGGACAGTGAGATGTTGGCGACGACGCGGCGTCCGGGGTGCTGGTCGGTGGTCATGTCGGGCCCTTCGGTGGTGGGTGGCTTGTGATGGGACCGATCTTGTCGACGGGTGTGGCCGACTACACCTGCCAGGTGGCAGAGATCCGTGGCAGGGGCAAGGGGGGTCTGCCATCCGGCGGCGCGTGCGAGGATCGCGGGGTGAGCAGCGGGTGGCCCACTGAGCTGTCGACGTTCGTCGGGCGGGCGGAGGAGCTCGACGCGGTCGGGGGCGAGCTGCGGCGCGGTGGGCTCATCACGCTCGTCGGGCCGGGTGGGATCGGGAAGACCCGGCTCGCGTTGCGGGCCACCGCGCAGTACCGAGGCGGGCCTGCGCACTGGTTCGACCTGCAGGCGGTGCAGGCAGAGGGCCTGTTGGGCGCGGTCGAAGCCGGTCTGGGGACGATCGTCGCGCCGAACGTCGAGTCGCTGGCGGCGATCGCGTCCGGCCTCGGCGGCGATCCCACCCTCCTGGTCCTCGACAACTGCGAGCACCTCCTGGACGCCGTCGTGCCAATGGTGGAAGGCATTCGGGAGCGGTGTCCGGCCGTGACGATCCTCGCGACGAGCCGGGCGCCCCTTGGCGTCGCCGGTGAGCGGGTCCGGCGGGTCCCGCCGCTGGTGCTCGCCGACGCGCTCGCGCTGTTCCTCGACCGTGTCGCCGGGTCGGGCGGCGGGGTGCCCGAGGTCGCCCGCGCTCGGCGGATCTGCGACCAGCTCGATCGGCTCCCGCTGGCGCTGGAGCTCGCCGCCGGCTGGGCCGAGACCCTCTCGCTCGAGCAGATCAGCACGGCACTGGAGAACGCGACCCTCACCCTGACCGGCGGCAGTCGCACGGCCCCGTTTCGCCAGCGTTCGCTTGCGGCGTCGATCCGGTGGAGCTACGACTTGCTCGACGAGCCCGAACGGCAGCTCCTGCGCCGGCTGGCCGTGTTCGCGCCGGGTTTCGACGCCGATGCCGTCGCAGCGCTCGCCGTCGCGACGGGCCGGCTCGTCCCCGAGGCGCTGCTGGCCCTGCGGCGGCTGGTGGCGACCTCGCTGGTCGTGGCCGATACCGGGGGCGCCGTGGCGACCTACCGGCTGCTGGCGACCATTCGGGAGTTCGCGTTCGCCCGGCTCGTCGAGGAGGGCGACGACACCGTGATGCGCGTGCACCATCTCGCCCTCTACCTCGCCCGTGCGCAGGGCCGCGTCCCGCTCGGGATCACCGACATGGACGCGTGGCGGGCCGCCACGCGCGTCGACTACCCCAACGCCCGCGCCGCCGTCGACTGGGGGCTGGGCCACGACGACCCCGGTCCGGCTCGACGGCTCGCCGTCCTGCTGGCCCGGTTCTGGGAGAGCCACGGGGAGGAGGGGTTGGGGTTGCTCGACCGGGCCGTCGCCGTCGGTGAGGCGGGGGACCCGGCGCTGCACGCCGAATGCCTGGTCGCGCACGCGCTGGTGGCCATGACGGCGCGCCCCACCGGCAGCGGCATCGAGACGACGGCGGCGGCGCTCGCCGCGACCGAGCGCGCAGGCGCCACCGCGGTCACCCCGCTCGCCCGCTCGCTGCTGGCGAACGCGTGGATGTTCGTGGACCCGCAGCAGGCCGGGCCGATCGCCCAGCAGGCGCTGGCCGAGGCGACCGCGATCGGCGACGACTTCGTCGCCGACGCCTCCCTGTTCCTGCTGGGCCTACTCGCCGGGCTGGCCGACGACCATCACACCGCCGTCGCCCACCTGGAGCCCGCGACCCGGCGGCTCCTCGACCGCGGGCACCGCGGAGTGGCCTCGACGGGCGCCGCAGCGTTGGCCCGGTCCACGGCGATGCTCGGGGACCTGGCCGGCGCAGTGGAGCACGCGAGGACCGCGGTGGCCGCGGCGGAGCCGTTGCACGAGCTGCACCGGATCGGGATCGCCCGGTCGGTGCTGAGCGAGGTGCTGCTCCTGACCGGGCAGCTCGGCGCGGCGACCGCAGTGCTGGACCGGCTGGACGCACTAGCCGCCTCCGACGCCGCCCAGCCGGTGTTCGTCCCCGGGCGCGAGCTCGCGCACGCCCGCCTCGCGCTGGCCACCGGCCGGGCCGCGCAGGCCGTGGAGTGGTGCCGCCGGGCAGGATCCTGGCGAGCCGCCACGAGCGATGCCGAGCTGGACCCGCTGATCCGGATCGTGCTGGTCACCGCATTGCGCCGGGCGGGCGACCCCACGTCGGCGGACACCCTCGCCGCGAGCCTCACGGCACCCGATCTGCCTCCCACCGTGCGGGCGAGGGCAGCGGCCGAACAGGGGCGCCTGACCGACGATCCGAGCCGGGCGGCCGCCCTCCATCACGACGCGCTACGGATCCGCCACCAGCACGGCCTCACGCTGGACTGCGTCGACAGCCTCGAATCCCTCGCCGCGCTGATGGCCGAGCCCACCGCGAGCGTGCTGCGCGCCGCGGCCCGCCGGGCCCGGGACGAGACCGGCTACCGACTGGGCGCCCCGGACACGCCCGATCCATCCGGCGACGGCCCGGCACCCACCCTGACCGAGGCGATCCAGTTGGCCCAACGGGCGCGTGGCCCGCGCCGGCGGCCGAGCTCCGGCTGGGACTCGCTCACCCCGACCGAGCTCAGCGTCGTCGAGCTCGCGACGCTCGGGCTGTCCAATCCGGAGATCGGCGCCCGCCTCTACATCGGACGCGGCACCGTCAAGACACACCTGGCGCACGTCTACGCGAAGCTCGGCGTCGCCAACCGCACGGAACTCGCCCGCATCGCGAGCGCGTTCACCGGTTCCGAGGCCCAGGCGCCGCGGCCATCTTGACTCGCTGCCCCGAGGGAGCACCGGAACGCCAGCCGCTGGGATGACCAGCCCACGGGGGCAGAGCCGGACCGCCTCGCACAGCGGTCGACGAGCACGCCGTACTGGCGGGGATGCGGAGCAGCGCGTCGGAGCGCTAGGTCCGCCGTCGGTCGCGGGCGGCGGATCTCGAGGGTCATCGGCAGCGAGTGGTCAGGTATCGGCCGAGGTTGGCGAGGGTGGCGGTGAAGGCGGTCGCATGGTCGGCGCTACTGATCCCGTCCGGGACGTCGGTAGCGACGATCGAGACGTGGGTGCCCTCGGCGACCGTTTCCAGGGCCCACGTCATCGTCATGGTGCCGGCGTAGCGGGGGTCGTCGGAGACGAAGTCGACCTCCTCGACGATCCGTCGCGGTGGGTCGACCTCGATGAAGCGGACGTCTGTGACGTCGGTGTTCGCGGTTGACTTTCCGGGGTGGGTCTCGTCGTCGTAGGTGAGGACCAGTCGGTAACCGCCGCCGGGGCGGGCGTCGAACCATTCGAAGTGGCCGGTCATGCCGGTCGGGGGCATCCATCTTGCGCGGGCGCCGGGGTCGGTGAGGGCGGCGAAGACCGAGGCTGGAGGGGCGGCGAGGTCGGCGCCGCCGACGTCCGTGTGGGCCATCCGGTCGACGGTATCGAAGGTCGTCGCCCGGACGACGACGTCCCCCGGAACAGTCCCGCCGACCGAGCGCCCAGCCATGGAACAGTCCTGTTCGGAACGGCCTACTCGATCGACTTCGTGCCGGTGGACCGCTCCGGAGGTACTGCGCCGATCTCGTTCGGCTCCCTTGTGCGACCCGAACCACCGGAGCGTTTCCCCGGGTTCGGCCGGCCGCTGCTCGCGCCCGTCTCAGGGTCCGTCGTCACCGCCCACGACAGCCTGCCTGATCACGCAGCCCGTCGAGGGCTGCCCTCGATCGGCTACGCGCTGACCCAACGACGACGCGCGCGGCGAGGCTGGCTGGAGCTCGCCGGCAACCACGCACTGATCGAAAAGCCATGGCGTGGTGGTTGCCTTGTGCCATCTCCGACAGGGCAGCGTCGAGGTGCGGCAGGGCAGTGGTCGCCGAGGCCGACTACGTCGACCTCGCGACGGCGGCCGAGCTGCGCCGCACCCACGGCGTCCTGCTCGCCGCGGGTGAGAAGCATTTCACCCGCGACGAGTTCCGCGGCCTGCTCGAGGCGGGCGCGGTCGAGTGCCTGCAGCCGGACCTGTCCGAGGCGGGCGGGTTCACCGAGACCGCCTGCATCGCCGCGCTCGCCTCGGCGTGGGGTCTGCGGATCCACCCCCACCTCGATGAGACCCGACGACGCTATCGGCAGGATTCTGCGAAGGCGGTCAGGTCGGCGTTGAACCGG
>Ga0068863_100004945_pt1 | contig 13139 bp, 8 predicted proteins | sample KBSSwiS62_FD_66596 | JGI IMG/M metagenome (GOLD analysis project Ga0068863, IMG submission 66596) | Switchgrass rhizosphere microbial communities from Kellogg Biological Station, Michigan, USA - KBS Switchgrass S6-2 | ecosystem: Host-associated > Plants > Roots > Rhizosphere > Soil ...
GGCGTCGAAGCGGCGGCGTCGATGGCCTCGACGCTGCCGCAGCCGCTGCGTCAGCGATTCGATCTCGTCGGCTTCGACCCGCGCGGGGTCGCCAACTCCATGCCTGCGGCGTGGTGCAACTCCGATGCCGACAATGACCGGCTGCGCGCCGACCCGACGGTGGAGTACACCCAGGAGGGCGTCGACCACATCGAGAAGGAGAACAAGGAGTTCGTCCAGCGCTGTCTTGACAAGATGGGCAAGGAGTTCCTGGAGAACCTCGGAACCGCCAATGTGGCAAAGGATCTGGAGGCCATCCGCGTCGGCCTCGGCGACGACAAGCTGACCTATCTCGGCTACTCGTACGGCACCCGGATCGGGGCGCTCTACGCCGAGGACTATCCCGACAAGGTCCGGGCGATGATCCTCGACGGCGCCGTCGACCCCAACGCCGACCAGATCGAGGAGGAGATCCGGCAGGCCGCCGCGTTCCAGAAGGCGTTCGACAACTACGCCACCGACTGCGCACAGAACCCCGACTGCCCGCTTGGCACCGATCCCGCCAAGGCGACCGACGTCTACAAGAGCCTGGTCGAACCGCTGGTGAAGCACCCGGCCGAGACCAAGGATCCGCGCGGGCTGAGCTATAGCGACGCGATCGTCGGGACGATTCTGCCGTTGTACTCACCGAACCTGTGGCGTCACTTGACCCAGGCGCTGTCCGAACTGCGCGACGGCACGGGCGACACGATGCTGGCGATGGCCGACCTCTACATGGGTCGCGACGCCAAGGGGCATTACAACAACTCCACCGACGTTCGCGTCGCGGTCAACTGCATGGACAAGCCGCACATCACCGACCGCGCCAAGGTCGTCGACGAGGACCGCCGCGTCCGCGAGGTCGCGCCGTTCATGAACTACGGCGAATTCACCGGCCTTGCACCCCTCGACACGTGTGCGTTCTGGCCGGTGCCCGCGACGGGCGATCAGCATGAGATCAACGTGAAAGGCCTACCGCCGATCCTCGTGGTCTCGACGACCAACGACCCGGCGACACCGTACAAGGCCGGCGTCGACCTGGCTCAGCAACTGGGTGGCACGTTGCTCACGTTCGAAGGGACTCAGCACACCGTTGTCTTCCAAGGGAATTCCTGCGTGGACGACATCGCGACGCGCTACCTTCTGGACGTGACCGTGCCGCCGCCGAACACCCGATGCTGACCATCACCGCCGTCGGCCGCGCCGATGTGCCCGAATTGATGCCGATGCTGCGGGCGTACTGCGACTTCTATCGCGTCGAGCCCTCCGACGAGCGGTTGGGCGCGTTGGTGGCCGCGTTGATCGACGACCCATCCGAGGGGCTTCAGCTCATCGCGCGCGACACCGACGGAACGCCACTGGGTTTCGCGACGATCTACTGGACGTGGCAGACGCTGTATGCCGCCCGGGTCGGGGTGCTCAACGACTTGTTCGTGGTACCGGCATCCCGTGGCACGGGCACCGGTCGTGCGTTGATCGAGCGTTGCCTGGACCTGTGCCGCGAGCGCGGCGCCGAGAAGTTGGTGTGGGAGACGGCACCGGACAACGCGACGGCGCAACGCCTTTACGACGGCATCGGCGCCGAAAAGTCGACCTGGCTCACCTACGAGCTACCCGCCAGATAACAGCAAGGTCACCGTTGTATCCCAGCCGCAGACCTGCGGCCGTTACTCATGCGAACATGTTCGCCATGTGGCGGGCGGGCAGGGTGAATTCAGTGCTGCTCGCGATCTCCCTTACGTCGGCGATCGCGTGTCCGGCCGCATGGGCGTCGCCGGAGGGCGAGTCGCTCCAGCAGTACGGCCAGCCGCCGCTGTGGGGAAGCTGCGAGCGGTTCATCGGAGACACGACCGCTATTCCGACCGCACAGTGCGGGACCGTGTCGGTGCCGGTGGATTACGCCAAACCCGAAGGCGCCCAAGCGCAGTTGGCGGTGATCCGCATTCCGGCGTCGGGCGACCGCATGGGTGTGCTCGTCGTCAACCCCGGTGGTCCTGGCGCATCGGCCGTCGACACCGTCGCAGGCATGGGCGCGTCCCTCGCCAACACCGATATCACCCGCCGCTTCGATCTGATCGGCATCGATCCGCGCGGCGTCGGCCACTCCACTCCGGAATTGCGTTGTCGCACCGACGCCGAGTTCGACGCGTGGCGTCGTGAGCCGATGGCCGACTACAGCCCCGACGGTGTCGCCCACATCGAAGCCCTCTACACCCAGCTCGCCGGCCAGTGCGCACAGCGGATGGGCAACGAGTTCCTCGCCAACGCCGGAACCGCGTCGTCGGTGCGCGACATGGACGTGGTGCGGTCGGCGCTCGGCGAGAACCAGATCAACTATCTCGGCTTCTCCTACGGCACCGAACTGGGCGCCGCATACGCCGAGCAGTACCCAGACCGCGTCCGGGCGATGGTTCTCGACGGGGCCGTCGACCCCAGCCTCGATCCGATCGCCAACAGCATCCGCCAAATGGCCGGTTTCCAAACGGCTTTCAATGATTACGCCACCGACTGCGCGCAGTCGACGGGCTGCCCGCTCGGCACCGACCCGACGAAGTTCGTCGACCGCTTCCACGAGTTGGTCAACCCACTGGTGAACAAGCCGGGCTGGACGTCGGATCCGCGCGGCCTGAGCTATCAGGACGCGATGACCGGCACGGTCAATGCGCTCTACTCGCGACGCTATTGGCAGTACCTCACCAGTGGCCTGCTCGGCCTGCAGCGTGGCACCGACGCCGGAGACCTGCTGCTGCTGGCCGATGACTATCAGCATCGCGACGAATCGGGTCACTACAAAAACCTTCAGGACGCGTTCGCCGCGATCCGTTGCGTCGACTCGGCGTACTCGACCGACCCCGCGGTGTGGGCCGACGCTGATCGGCAGATCCGTGAGGCCGCGCCGTTCATGGAGTACGGCACCTTCACCGGGTTCGCCCCACGCGATCTGTGCGCGATGTGGCCGGTGCCTCCGACATCGACCCCGCATCCGGTGACGTCGCCGGGCCCCGGCAAGGTCGTCGTCGTCTCAACGACGCACGACCCGGCCACCCCGTACGAGGCGGGTGTCGACCTGGCGCATCAGATGGGCGCCCCGCTGATCACGTTCGACGGCACCCAGCACACCGTGGTGTTCAACGGCGACGAGTGTGTCGACACGTCGGTGGTGAACTTCTTCGTCGATTCGGTGGTCCCGCCGGACGGTCTGCGCTGCTAGCACCAAACGCAGCGCCCGTGTAACACAGATTTAACAGCGCGAACCTACGCTGCGGTCATGGATCGGCAGAAGGAATTCGTGCTGCGCACGCTGGAGGAACGCGACATCCGCTTCGTCCGGCTGTGGTTCACCGACGTCCTCGGATACCTGAAGTCAGTCGCGATCGCGCCTGCCGAACTCGAAGGCGCCTTCGAGGAGGGCATCGGCTTCGACGGGTCGGCCATCGAGGGCTTCGCGCGCGTGTCGGAAGCCGACATGGTGGCGCGCCCCGATCCGTCGACGTTCCAGGTGCTGCCGTGGACCAGCAGTTCGGGCAAGCACCACTCGGCGCGGATGTTCTGCGACATCACCATGCCCGACGGTTCACCGTCGTGGGCCGACTCGCGCCACGTGCTGCGCCGGCAGCTGTCCAAGGCCAGCGACCTCGGCTTCTCCTGCTACGTGCACCCCGAGATCGAGTTCTTTCTGCTGAAGCCCGGCGAGGAGGACGGCTCGCCGCCGGTGCCCGCCGACAACGGCGGCTACTTCGATCAGGCCGTGCACGACGCCGCGCCGAACTTCCGCCGCCACGCCATCGACGCCCTCGAGCAGATGGGCATCTCGGTGGAGTTCAGCCACCACGAGGGCGCGCCGGGCCAGCAGGAGATCGACCTGCGCTACGCCGACGCACTGTCCATGGCCGACAACGTGATGACGTTCCGGTACGTGGTCAAGGAGGTCGCCATCGGCGATGGGGTGCGAGCCTCGTTCATGCCCAAGCCTTTTGCCGAACATCCCGGCTCGGCCATGCATACGCACATGAGCCTGTTCGAAGGCGAGACCAACGCCTTCCATAGTGCTGATGACCCGCTGCAGCTGTCCGACGTCGCCAAGTCGTTCATCGCAGGCATCCTCGAGCATGCCCAGGAGATCAGCGCCGTCACGAACCAGTGGGTGAACTCTTACAAGCGGCTTGTGCACGGCGGTGAGGCGCCGACGGCCGCGTCGTGGGGCGCGGCCAACCGCTCGGCGTTGGTGCGGGTGCCGATGTACACCCCGCGCAAGGCGTCGTCGCGTCGGGTCGAGGTGCGCAGCCCCGATTCGGCCTGCAACCCGTACCTGACGTTCGCGGTGCTGCTGGCCGCGGGCCTTCGTGGGATCGAGAAGAACTACGTGCTCGGCCCGCAGGCCGAGGACAACGTCTGGAGCCTGACCACCGAAGAGCGCCGGGCGATGGGCTACAAGGAGCTGCCGGGCAGCCTCGGCGCCGCGCTGACCGAGATGGAGAACTCCGAACTCGTCGCGGAAGCGTTGGGGGAGCACGTGTTCGACTACTTCCTGCGCAACAAGCGCACCGAGTGGGAGAACTACCGCAGTCACGTCACACCGTTCGAGCTGAAGACCTACCTGTCCCTCTAGCTGACGCGGCGAATTACGGCTGCGCTAGTTTCGAGTGATGGCCAAACCTGCGACGCAGCGTCCCAAGCTGCCCAGCGTAGGGCGGCTCGGGCTGGTCGAGTCCTCCGCGACCGCGGACCTGGACCGGCTGGGCTGGAACAGCGACGCGCACGTCGAGCTGTTGTGGTCGCTGTCGCGCGCACCCGATGCCGATGAGGCCCTGCGCGCGCTGGTCAGGCTGGCCGACGCCGTTGGAGCGGACTGGGCCGAACTCAACCAGGCCCTCGTCAAGGACAAGGCGCTGCGCGGACGGCTGTTCGGGGTGCTCGGCTCCTCGCTGGCGCTCGGCGACCATCTGGTCGCCCATCCCTACTCGTGGCGGCTGCTGGCAGGCGCGGTCACCTTGCCATCGGCCGACGAGCTGCGGACCATGTTCGCCGCGGAGGCCGAAAAGGCAAGCGACACAACGGCTGCACTGCTGCCGCTGCGGGCGCTGCACCGCGACCGGCTGCTGGTGCTGGCCGGACTAGACCTGGCGCCGACGGTCGAGAACGAACCGGTGCTGCCGTTCACCACGGTCGGCGAGCACCTATCCGACATCGCTGACGCCGCGCTCGGGGCCGCGTTGATTGTCGCCAATAAATCGGTAACGGGCGGCGGCGAGCCGCCGCGGCTCGCGGTGATCGCGATGGGCAAGTGCGGGGCGCGCGAGCTGAATTACGTCAGCGACGTCGACGTCATCTTCGTCGGCCAGACCGCAGACGCCCTCGAGACCCGGGTGGCCGGCGAGATGATGCGGTTCGCAGGCGACGCCTTCTTCGAGGTCGACGCGGCGCTGCGGCCGGAGGGCAAGCGCGGCCAGCTGGTGCGCACGCTGGACAGCCATATCGCCTACTACCAGCGGTGGGCCAAGACATGGGAGTTTCAGGCGCTGCTGAAGGCGCGGCCTTCGACGGGCGATGCCGAGCTGGGCAGGCAATACATCGAGGCGCTGATGCCGATGGTGTGGACTGCCAGCGAGCGCGAGGACTTCGTTGCCGAAGTGCAGGCCATGCGACGGCGCGTCGAGGAACTGGTGCCCGCGGGGGTGCGGGCCCGCGAGATCAAACTCGGCACCGGCGGGCTGCGCGACGTGGAATTCGCGGTGCAGCTGCTGCAGATGGTGCACGGCCGCAACGACGAGGCGCTGCATGTCGCGTCGACCGTCGATGCGCTGGCCGCGCTCGGCTCGGGTGGCTACATCGGCCGCGATGACGCCGCGAATCTGACCGCGTCCTACGAGTTCCTGCGGTTGCTCGAGCATCGGCTGCAGCTACAGCGGCTGAAGCGCACCCACATGCTGCCCGACGAGGACGACGACGAGGCGCTGCGGTGGCTCGCGCGCGCGGCGCATGTGCGTCCGGACGGGCGGCACGACGCCCAGGGGGTGCTGCGCGAGGAACTCAAGCGCCAGAACATGCGGGTGTCGCGGCTGCACGCCAAGCTGTTCTATCAGCCGCTGCTGGAATCCGTTGGCACAGTTGGCATTGCCGGCATCTCCGGGGGCATGAGCCCCCAGGCCGCCGAACGTCAGCTCGCGGCGCTTGGCTACGAGGGTCCGCAGAGCGCACTGACCCACCTCGCTGCGCTCACCGGCCATTCCGGGCGGCGCGGCCGCGTGCAGCAGGTCCTGCTGCCCACGCTGCTGGACTGGCTCTCCGATACGCCGGACCCGGATGCGGGCCTGCTCGCGTACCGCCGGATCAGCGAGGAGCTGGCCGACCACCGGTGGTACCTGTCGACGCTGCGCGACGAGGGCGCCGTGGCCAAGCGGCTGATGCAGGTGCTCGGCACGTCGGCCTACGTGCCCGACCTGCTGATGCGGGCACCCGAGGTGATCCAGCAGTATGCCGACGGACCCACGGGCCCGAAGCTGCTCGACGTCGACCCCGACGCGGTGTCGCGGGCGTTGATCGCGTCGGCGGGCAGACACGCCGACCCGGTGCGGGCCATCGCGGCGGCGCGCACGCTGCGTCGCAGAGAGCTGGCCCGCATCGCCTCTGCCGACCTGCTCGGCATGCTCGAGGTGACCGATGTGTGCAACGCGCTGACCTCGGTGTGGGTGGCCGTGCTGCAGGCGGCGTTGGAGGCGATCATCCGCGCGAACACCCCGAAGGGTGGCGTGCCAGCGCGCATCGCGGTGATCGGGATGGGTCGGCTCGGTGGCGGCGAACTCGGCTACGGGTCCGACGCGGACGTGATGTTCGTCTGTGACCCCGTGGAGGGTGTCGACGAATCGGTCGCGGTGCGCTGGGCGGTGACCATCGCCGAGCAGGTCCGCACACTGCTTGGGACGCCCAGCGCAGACCCGCCGCTGGAGGTCGACGCCAACCTGCGGCCGGAGGGCCGAAACGGCCCGCTGGTGCGCACACTCGCGTCGTATGAGGCGTACTACGAGAAGTACGCCCAGACATGGGAGGTTCAGGCGCTGCTGCGGGCGCACCGCGTCGCGGGCGACCCGGATCTGGGGGAGCGCTTCCTGTTGACGATCGACAAGGTTCGCTATCCACCTGGCGGTGTATCGGCACAAGCCGTGCAGGAGATCAGACGCATCAAGGCGCGCATCGATGCCGAGCGGCTTCCGCGCGGTGCCGATCCGAACACGCATACCAAGCTTGGGCGCGGCGGCCTTGCCGACATCGAGTGGACGGTGCAACTGATTCAGCTGCGCCATGCGCACAAAGTGCCTGCGCTGCACAACACTTCGACGCTGGCCACCCTCGACGCGATTGGCGCTGCCGAGCTGATCGCCGAGGGGGATGTCGAGCTGTTGCGGCAGGCGTGGCTGACCGCGACGCGGGCGCGCAACGCGCTGGTGTTGGTGCGCGGCAAGCCGACCGATCAGCTGCCCGGGCCCGGCCGACAGCTCAACGCCGTTGCGCTGGCCGCGGGCTGGGGCAGCGACGACGGCGGCGAGTTCCTCGACAACTATCTGCGGGTGACGCGGCGGGCGAAAGCGGTAGTGCGAAAGGTGTTCGGCGAATGAGGCACAAGGCATGAGCATGGACTTCGGGTTCGATGTGATCAGTGCGCAGGAGTACGACCGTCAGCGCCTGCTCTACGAGCCGCTGACCGCCGCGATCCGCCGACTCATCGACGCGGGCATCCACACCGATGTGGACGAAGCGACCGCCCGCGAGGCGCAGGCCGCAGTGGAGGCGGTCACGGCGATGCTCGAGCAGAAGAAGCGCACTGCAGCGAATACGCTGCGTCATGAGGACACCGGACGTCCGCTGGCGTGGGCCAATCCCGCTGTCGGAGTGCGCAATGCGATCGCCCCGCCGATGATCATTCACCACGACGCCGACGGCCGGGCCTGGAGCGAGTTCACCCTCAGCGGCGCATACGAGGGGCCGCCGGGATGGGTGCACGGCGGGATCTGCGCCCTGGTGCTCGACCACATCCTCGGCGAGGCGGCCAGCGAGGGGCTGACCCAGCCGAAGTTCACCGGCACCATCAGTCTTCGCTACCTGCGGGGCACACCGCTGGGTCCGCTGCGGGCCGAGGCCTACATCGACCGGACCGAAGGCGTGAAAACCTTCGCGCGCGGCTATCTCAGCGACGCCGAAGGCACCACCGTCGAGGCCGAGGGAGTGTTCATCAGACCGGCATGGGCCAGGGATGCCGGATGAAGTTCTATGTCAGCACCGCGTTTCTGGACACCAGCGAGGTCGTCGAAATCGCCAAGGCCGCCGATGATCTCGGCTACGACGGGATGGGCATCCCCGATCACGTCATCAACCTCGAGACGCTGAGCACGCCATACCCCTACACCAAGGACGGCAAGCGCCGCTGGGAAGCGTTCACCGACTGGCCCGATCCGTGGGTGATGATCGGCGCGATCGCGCTCGTCACCACGCGGTTGCATTTCGTCACGACCGTGTACCTGCCAGCCATGCGGGATCCATACTCCGCTGCGAAATCGATTGGTACGGCGGCCGTTCTGGCCGGCGGCCGGCTGGAGCTCGGAATCGGCGTCGGCTGGTGTGAGGAAGAGTTTGAGTTGATGGGTCAGCGCTTCGACCGCCGCGGCAAGCGCACCGACGAGATGCTCGAGCTGATGAAGGCGTTGTGGCAGCCCGGCTGGACGGAATTCGACGGCGAGTTCTACTCGGCACCGCGACTCGAGATGGAGCCCACGCCACCGCACATCCCGATCTACGTCGGCGGCTTGAGTGACATCGCGCTGAAGCGCGCAGCGCGCAACGACGGCTGGATCGGCGACCTGATCACCACCGACCGCGCGATTGAACGGGTCAATCGGCTGCGCGAACTGCGCGCCGAAAACGGGCTCTCGATGGATGATTTCACGATCTTGACGCCGCTGACGGATGCGTTCACTCCCGAGCATTACGAGCGTGCCGCGGCCAGTGGCATCACCGGGATCATCACGATGCCGTGGATGTTTTACAGCGGTCCGTCGGCGTCGCTCGCTGAGAAGATCGACGGCATGCGGAAGTTCCGCAAAGATCTCGGACTAGACACCTAGCGCGACGGTCTTGGTGACCACTCCGCCGTGGCCGTCGTCGACGGTGATGGCGAAGCGGTCGATGAATCCGCCGACCGCCATGGCGCTGGGCGTGTACTGGAACAGGCCGTTGCCGAGGTCGTTGACCGTGCCGCAGAAGGGTTGTGACGCCGTGTACGTGACGGTGTCATTGTCGGGATCGACCGCGGTCACCTGAATCAGGTGATAGCCGGCCTCGGTGATGGTCACCTGCGGCGGGCGGTTGGCGGCGCCGGAGTCGACCACAGCGGCGTCGCGCGCGGTCACCTGTACCAACGACGAGTGCCAGGTATCGGTGACGTAGATTCGATCCCCGCTGAGCGCCAACGCATTTGGCATCCCGTGGATGGGGACGTTCGTGATGCGTCCGGTGGGCAGGTCGACGATCGACAGCTTGCTGGTGAACGTGGTGTCGTAACCCTGGCTCGCCACATACACGTGGTCTCCGTTGTCGCTGACCGCGACCGCGCAGCCGCCGACGGGCAGCGTGTCCATCACCGCGCCGGTGGTGGCGTTGATGACCGTCGTGGTGCCGGGATGGCTGGCGTTGTACGAGCCTTCGTTGTTGGCGACGTAGACTCGCCTGTCGTCCGGCGAGACCGCGACCCCTATCGGGTAGTAGCCCGCTGGGGCGAACCTGATCACGTCACCGCGCGCGGCGATCACCGACACGCTGTGGGTGGACTCGCCGCCGTAGAAGCTGTAGTCGGTGACGAAGGCCTGGCCGAGCGCGCCGGCCACCGTGTACGGGTGTCCGCCGACTTCGATGGTCCGGACCACGACTCCCTCGATGGTGTCGATCACGCTCACCGTGCCGTCTTGATTGTTGGCCACGTAGAGGTCGGCGCCGAGGACGGCCATGTGGAACGGGCGATCGCCCACCGGAATGAACGTCGTCGTGTGCTCGATGGGGTCGATCACCGCAACCCGGCGACCGGCCGGGTCCGCTACATACAGGCGGCGACCGTCGGGGCCAACCACGATGCCCTCGGGCCGGAACGTGAGAGGAATCCGCGAGAGCGTGTTGTCGACGGTGCGTACCACGGTGACGGCGGCCTCGCCGACGAAGCTCGTCACATAGACCTGCTCGCCGCGCGGACTGACCGCCATGGCCGCGGGGACGACGCCAAGAGGGATCTCGGCGGTCACCGCGTACGACGGGACTGTCTTCATCGACACCAGCGGAACCGAGACAGGCACAGTGACCCTGTCCCGCTTGCTCTTTGACAGCGTGATGGTGAAGTTGTCGTGCCGTTCGGCCGTCGACGCGTCGTCGGCGACCGCCCGATGCCGTGCCGCGGCGGCGGGCCGGTAGGCCCAGACGCCCGTTTTCGCGTTGATCACCACTGTGCCCTTGGCGGGCGCGCTGGCAGCGTAGGTGTATTCCGGGCCAGTGCCGCCACAGCTGCCCGTGATCACGCCGGTCCGTGGATCCGGACTCTGCATCGCCGAGTCGGGGTCCTGCGGAACAACTATGCGGCGCGGGCAAATTGGCACGGTCACGGTGATGTACGCGCTCGCGCCGCGCGGATCGACCGCGCGGAAGCCAAGCGTTTCCTCGCTTGCCGCGGTGTCGTCGCGTTCCGACGGGTAGGGAACGTAGGTGAAGGTGCCGTCCCAGTCGATCGTCACCGAACCGCGTCGCGGGAACGGGGCGTCGAGCGCGTACGTGAGCCAATCACCGTCCGGGTCAACGATATTGGGCGATACGGTGACCGCGCCGGTGGTCGGATCGGGCGGCCACAACCGCGGCGGAGCGACCGCGACCGGCACCTGATTGTCGTTGACCCATGTCACCAACGAGTCGACCGAACCGCCGCGGCCGTCGGCGGCGATGACCATGAAGCTGTCGGAGTCGGCGTTGACCCGCGCATGCGGCGTGTAGCGGAACATTCCGTATCCGAGGTCGGCGACTTCGCCGTCGCGCGGCTGGGTGAACGACAATGCGAAGACAGCGTCGTCCCCGACGGTCGCCTGGTAGGTGACCGCTCCGGTGACGCGATCGCATTGCCCCACCTGATGCACCATCAGCATCGGAGCCGCGTCGGCCCTGGACCAGGAGGTCATTGATCAATGATCGACCACTGGTTGCTGTAGGGGAATAGGGTGTTTCCCTAGATTTGTATCTATGGGATCTGATCAGGTAATTAACGTTTCCGTCGGTTAGCTGTTGATGCTTCCTGCGTTCGCTACTTATTGACGTACGCGACGGGTCCGCATCGAATCGAGCGCGTAGGTGCCGGGTCCGGTGAACACCAGCAGGAAGAAGGCAAAGCAGAACAGAATCGCGTCGAGACCGCCGTTGCCACCCATCTGCGGTGGCACGATCGGCCACAGGGCGTGGGGTTGGTGCTGCCAGAAGTACGCGACTGCCATGTGGCCCGACGCGATGAATGCCGCGACCCGGGTGAACAGTCCGAGCAGAATCAGCAGCCCGGTAACCAGTTCGATGACGCCGGCGTACCAGACCGGCCAAGAACCGGTCGGGATGCCGAAGGTGATCGGCCAGTCGAACAACTTGGACGTGCCGAACAACGTGAACATCAGTCCGAACACGATGCGGAACAGGCTCAAGACAGCGGGGGAGTACGAGTTGAGGCGTGCATCCACTTTGGTCGTCATGCGGATGACCCTACGGGCCATGTCGTTGCGCTGTGAATCACACGCCGGACGTCGCGCGGCCGGTGGGGCATGGGAGCACCGACCGCACGACGTGGCTCCCGCCGAGCACTGACGCTAGGGCCGAAGCGGCCGGGAGGAATCGGGCGTTTCCCTAGGCTTGCTCGAAACCATGCGGGGTGTGTTCTGGCTGTTGCAAGTACATCGGGCCGTCGCGCACAGTCGGGCTCCAGCGTGGCCGTTGTTGTGCCGCAACGCAAACGCGGGGCGAAGGATAGCCTCCGCCCCGCGTTTGTCTAGATCGTGATTGGTTACACGTCGTAGTACAGCGCGATCTCGTACGGGTGAGGCCGGATCTGCACCGGAAGGATCTCGTTCTCGCGCTTGTAGGAGATCCAGGTCTCGATCAGGTCCTCGGTGAACACGCCGCCCTCGGTGAGGTAGTCGTGATCCTCCTCGAGTCGGTCGATCACGGCCGACAGCGAGGTCGGCGCCTGCGGGATGCTGGCGGCCTCGTCCGGCGGCAACTCGTAGAGGTCCTTGTCGACCGGCGCCTGCGGCTCCATCTTCTTCTTGATGCCGTCCAGGCCGGCCATCATCATCGCCGCGAACGCCAGGTACGGGTTGCCCGAGCTGTCAGGGCAACGGAACTCGAGGCGCTTGGCCTTCGGGTTGTTGCCGGTGATCGGGATACGCACACACGCCGAGCGGTTGCGCTGGCTGTACACCAGGTTGATCGGGGCCTCGTAGCCCGGCACCAAGCGCTTGTAGGAGTTCACCGTCGGGTTGGTGAACGCCAGCAGCGACGGCGCGTGATGCAGGATGCCGCCGATGTAGTGGCGTGCGGTGTCCGACAGGCCGGCATAACCGGACTCGTCGTGGAACAGCGGGCTGCCGTCCTTCCACAGCGACTGGTGGCAGTGCATGCCGGAGCCGTTGTCGCCGAACAGCGGCTTGGGCATGAACGTCACGGACTTGCCTGCCTGCCAGGCCGTGTTCTTGATGATGTACTTGAACAGCACCAAGTCATCGGCGGCGTGCAGCAGGGTGTTGAACTTGTAGTTGATCTCGGCCTGGCCGGCGGTGCCCACCTCGTGGTGACCGCGCTCCAGCACGAAACCGGCGTTCTGCAGGTTGGTGCACATCTCGTCGCGCAGGTCGACGTAATGGTCATACGGCGCGACGGGGAAGTAGCCACCCTTCGGGCGGACCTTGTAGCCGCGGTTGGCGCTGCCGTCCGACTCGAACGGCTCGCCGGTGTTCCACCAGCCCGCCTCCGAGTCGATCTCGTAGAACGTGCCGTTCATCTGCGAGTCGAACGAAACCGAGTCGAAGATGTAGAACTCGGCCTCGGCGCCGAAGTATGCG
>Ga0068863_100004947_pt1 | contig 13138 bp, 11 predicted proteins | sample KBSSwiS62_FD_66596 | JGI IMG/M metagenome (GOLD analysis project Ga0068863, IMG submission 66596) | Switchgrass rhizosphere microbial communities from Kellogg Biological Station, Michigan, USA - KBS Switchgrass S6-2 | ecosystem: Host-associated > Plants > Roots > Rhizosphere > Soil ...
ACGATGAGTCCCTACCAGCACGGGGAGGTCTTCGTCACCGACGACGGCGGCGAGACCGATCTCGATCTCGGCCACTACGAGCGCTTCACGGGGGCGCGCATGACCCGGGACAACAACATCACCACCGGCAAGGTCTACGGCACGGTGATCGAGAAGGAGCGCCGCGGCGACTATCTCGGGCGCACCGTCCAGGTCATTCCCCACATCACCGACCTGATCAAGGCGGCCATTCGCAAGGTCGCCCAGGGCGTGGACGTGGTCATCGTGGAAATCGGCGGCACGGTGGGCGACATCGAGGGGCTGCCCTTTCTCGAGGCGGTGCGCCAGTTCAAGAAGGACGTGGGCAAGGATAATGTCATCTACGTCCATCTCACTCTCGTCCCGTTCATCAGCGCGGCGGGCGAGCTCAAGACCAAGGCGACCCAGCACTCGGTGAAGGAGCTGCGTGCCATCGGTATCCAGCCCGACGTGCTCCTCTGCCGCACCGACAAGGAGCATCCGCTGACCCCGGGCATCAAGTCCAAGATCGCCCTCTTCTGCGACGTCGAGGAGGAGGCGGTGGTGGCGGCCCGCGACGTGGACACCATCTACGAGGTGCCTCTCGCCTTCCACGAGCAGGGGCTCGACGAGAGCGTGTGCAAGCTGCTCGGTTTGCCCGCGCGGCCCACCGATCTCTCCCGCTGGGAAGAGATCGTTCGCCGCGTCAAGGCGCCGAGGAGCCGCGTGCGCATCGGCATCGTGGGGAAGTACAACGAGATCAAGGACTCCTACAAGAGCCTGTACGAGGCGCTGACCCACGGGGGCATCGCCCACGAGGTAGCGGTGGACGTGGTGTGGCTCGACGCCGAGCGCCTGGAACGCGAGGGCATCAGCGGACACGTGGAAGGACTGGACGGCATCCTCGTCCCGGGCGGGTTCGGGGACCGGGGGATCGAAGGCAAGATCCAGGCGATCCGCTACGCGCGCGAGAGCCTCGTGCCGTACTTCGGCATCTGCCTCGGGATGCAGTGCGCGGTGATCGAGTACGCGCGCCACGTCTGCGGGCTCGAGGGTGCAAACTCCACCGAGTTCGTGCCGATGCCGGACCACAATGTCATCGACCTCCTGCCTGAGCAGCGGAACATCACGGACAAGGGAGGGACGATGCGGCTCGGCCTCTACCCGGTGACCCTCGCCGAGGGCAGCGATGCCTCGAAGGCGTACGGGCAGGGGGTGATCCGGGAACGTCACCGCCACCGGTACGAGGTCAACAACGACTATCTGGCCGCGCTGGAGAAGAACGGGCTCAGGATCTCTGGGATCTGGGCGGAGAAGCAGCTGGTGGAGATCATCGAGCTCGCCGGCCATCCGTGGTTCGTGGCGGGACAGTTCCACCCCGAGTTCCTGTCCAAGCCCTGGGCGCCCCATCCGCTCTTCGCGGCCTTCATTCGGGCGGCCATGGATCACCAGACCGCGGCATGACCACCTCGCCGTCGACACGCCCCGTCGCCGTCGCCGGCCTCACCATCGGCGGCGGAGCGCCTCTCGCTCTCATCGGCGGACCCTGCGCCATCGAGGACGAGCGCCACGCCCTCATGATGGCGGAGCGGCTCCAGCGCATGACCGCGGATGCCCGGGTGCCCTTCATCTACAAGTCGTCCTACGACAAGGCCAACCGCTCGTCCGTGCATTCCTACCGAGGGCCGGGCCTCAAGGAGGGCCTCAGGATACTCGCCCGCGTGAAGGAGGCGACGGGGCTGCCCGTGCTCTCCGACGTCCACGACGTGGCGGAAGTCGAGCCGGCCGCCGAGGTGCTCGACGTCCTCCAGGTGCCCGCGTTTCTCTGCCGGCAGACGGACTTGCTCCTCGCCTGCGGACGAACGCGCCGGCCCGTGAACGTGAAGAAGGGGCAGTTCGTGGCCCCGCGCGACATGGGCAATGTCGTGGAGAAGATCCGCTCCACGGGCAACGAGGCCATCCTCCTCACCGAGCGCGGAACGTCCTTCGGCTACAACAATCTCGTGGTCGACTTCCGCGGGCTGCCCATCATGCGCGGCTTCGGCTATCCCGTCATCTTCGACGCCACGCACTCCGTGCAGCTGCCGGGAGGCGCGGGCGACCGATCGGGAGGCGAGCGGCAGTACGTGCAGGCCCTGGCCCGGGCCGCCGTCTCCGTGGGGGTCGACGCGCTCTTCATGGAGATCCACGAGGACCCGGACCGCACCCTCCGCGACGGACGCCCGCTCTCTGACGGACCGAACATGCTGCGCCTCGACGACCTGCCCCGGCTCCTCGACGAGATCCTCGCCATCGTCTCCGGCCTCGGTGGCGCCTCGAGATGAACGAGCGCGAGCGGCTCCTCGCCATGGCGGACCGCGTCCTGCGTCTCGAAGCCGAGAGCATCGCGGCTCTGCGGGGCCGCCTCGACGACCGCTTCGTGGAGGCGGTGGACCTCCTCCGCCGCTGCCGGGGACGGGTGATCGTCACCGGCATGGGCAAGTCCGGGCTCATCGGCCGGAAGATCGCGGCGACTCTCGCGAGCACGGGGACGCCCGCGTACTTCCTCCACCCGGCGGAAGGGGTGCACGGCGACATCGGCATGATGGCGCGGGAGGACGTGGTGCTCGCTCTGTCGAACTCCGGGGAGACGGACGAGGTCCTGGCCGTGCTGCCCGCCATCAAGCGCCTCGGCGTCTCGCTGATTCTCCTCACCGGCGGCGCCGACTCCACCCTGGCCGGGCAGGCCGACGTGGTGCTCGACGTGGGAGTGTCCGAAGAGGCCTGCCCCATGAATCTCGCGCCCACCTCCAGCACCACCGCCGCTCTCGCCATGGGCGACGCCCTCGCCATGGCCCTCCTCGATCTGCGCGGCGTCCGCGCAGAGGACTACGCGGCGCTTCACCCGCGCGGCAGCCTCGGCTGGAAGGCGCTGGGCAAGGTGGGGGACCTCATGCGCACAGGCGAAGCGGTGCCCGTGGTGCGAGAGAGCGCCAGCATGAAGGAAGCCATCGAGGAGATGAGCGCCAAGAGTCTCGGGATGACCACGGTGGTGGACGAAGCGGGCCGGCTCGTGGGAGTGATCACGGACGGCGACCTGCGGCGCCATCAGCTGGCTCACGGCGATCTCCTCGACCGCCGGGCGAGCGAGTGCATGACGGCCAACCCCAAGCGCATCGGCGCCAATGAGCTGGCCGCCCGGGCCCTTGCCCTCATGGAAGGGGTGGTGACCAGCCTCGTCATCGAGGACGGGATGGGCCGCCCGGCCGGCGTGATTCACATCCACGACATCCTGCGCGCCAAGATCATCTGACCGACGGTCAGTGAAGACGCCGGCCCGGGCCTCGCGCATCCGTCTTCTCGTTCTCGATGTCGACGGCGTGCTCACCGACGGGGTGCTCGTCTACGGTCCCTCCGGCGAAGAGACCAAGCGCTTCCACGTGCGCGACGGTCTGGCCATGCAGGCGGCGCGGCGCGCGGGGATCGAGGTGGCCATCGTCTCCGGCCGCGCCTCGGCCGCCGTGACACGGCGAATGAGCGAGCTCGGCATCGTGGAAGTTCACCAGGGCATCAGCGACAAGGCCGCGGAGCTTCGGGCCTTGCTGGGACGGCTCGCCATCGAGGCCCACGAGGCCGCCGTGATGGGCGATGACCTTCCCGATGTGCCCGTCATGAAGATAGCGGGACTCGCTCTGGCTCCGTCCGACGCCGCCCCGGAAACAAAGCGGGCGGCGGCTTGGGTTTCCCGGGCCCGGGGTGGCCACGGGGCGGTGCGGGAGGCTGTCGAGATGCTGCTCCGATCCCGAAAGGCATGGCCCCCCCGCGAATAGCCGTCCGCACTTAGCCGACACCTCGGGTTTCTTGTTTACCTCTTCTTGAAGCCTGTGCTAGCGTGGTACCAATATTGCATCCATGGACAGACTAGCCGCCGGCATCGCCCTTGGAGTGATTCTCTTTGTGACCATCGTGGTGGGCGTTCTCATCGTGAAGGGGCAACGCGCCTCCATCCCCCGCGAAGTGGCCATGTCCTCCCAGGCCGACCAGGCGCTCAAGGAGGTCCATCTGCAAGAGGACTCGAAGAATGGCGGCTATCGCTGGAGCCTCGACGCCGAGCGCGCCGAGTCTTTACCCGACAGCGGCAAGACCTCGCTCTGGAAGGTCACCATCGGTGTGCAGGACACCGACCGATCCTGGCAGGTGACGAGCGACGAGGGCGACCTCGTCAAGGACACCAAGGACGTGGAGCTGCGAGGCAACGTGGTGCTGGTGTCGAGCGAAGGTCTTCGCGTGGAGACCACCGTCCTCCGCTGGAACAATGCGGAAGGCCGCGCGTGGACGGATCAGCCGGTGACCATCTACAAGGGCGACGGAGTGGTCACGGGATTCGGCCTGGAAGCGCGTCCCTCGGAAGAAATCACCCTCGTTCGTGGCAGGGTCAAGGCGACGTTCGGAGGTGTCAAGGGCTCGGGCGCTCCCTCCTCCTCTTCGTCCAAGCCGCTGCCGAAGCCGATGCCCAAGAAGACAGGACAGGAAGCCTCCGACTCACGCGTCGAGCCGGCCACCAAGGTCAAGTCGTGAGGAGGCTGATCATACTCACTGTGCTCAGCGTGCTCCTGGGGGCGGCGGCCGGCGTCGAGACGTGGGCGCAAGGGGCGCAGGGAAATGCCCCTCGGCCTCGTCCCGCCACTCCGGCACCCCAGCCCGCCGCGCCGAGCGATCCCAGCAAGGACGACAAGAACGCGCCGGTGATCGTCGATGCGGACAGCCTCGACAGCTTTCAGAAGCAGGGGCTGGCCATCTTCAAGGGCAATGTAATCGCGCGCCAGAACAACTCCGTCCAGTACGCTGACAAGATGGAGGTGTACACCGATTCCAAGACGGACCGGGTGGAGCGCGTGGTGTCCACGGGCAATATCCGCATCATCACGCGCGACTGCCGCATGGGCACCGCTGAGCGCGCCGAGTACTATGAAGCCGAGCAGCGAGTGGTCCTGATCGGCAATGCCCGGGTGTGGCGCGACTCCGACGTGGTGACGGGCGAGCGGATCACCATCTATATCGCCGAGGACCGGAGCGTCGTCGAAGGAGGCAAGCAGGAGCGCGTCAAGGCCATCTTCTACCAGCAGGGCCCGGGCCGACCTAAATCAGAGATCAAGTTTGGGCCAGCCGGGCCGATATGTCCTTGATATGGAAGGTTTGATAGCCCAGGGGTTGAGGAAGCGCTTCAGGAACCGCCTCGTGGTGGATCGAGTCAGCCTCGATATCCATCGCGGCGAGGTGGTGGGGCTTCTCGGACCGAACGGCGCAGGCAAGACGACGTCCTTCTACATGATCGTGGGCCTCCTCCAGGCCGACGGGGGCCGGATCTTCCTCGAAGGGCAAGAGGTGACGGACCTCCCCATGTACAAGCGCTGCCGGCTGGGCATGGGTTATCTGCCTCAGGAGTCCTCGGTGTTCCGGAAGCTCACCGTCGAGGAGAATCTCCTGGCCATCTTGGAGACCCTCGACCTGTCTCAAGAAGAGCGGCGGGCCCGGCTCAAGGAGCTACTCGCCGAACTGGATCTCACCCGGCTCGCCCGCCATCGGGCACATACCCTGTCAGGTGGCGAGCGGCGGCGACTCGAAATCACGCGCGCGCTGGTCACCAACCCGCGCTATCTCCTCCTCGACGAGCCTTTCACGGGTGTCGACCCCATCGCCATCGGGGACATTCAGGAGATCGTGGGTCGCCTCAAGGAACGAGGTATCGGAGTGCTGATCACCGACCACAACGTGCGCGAGACCCTCGCCATCACGGATCGCGCGTACATCCTGCACGACGGAAAGATCCTGGCCTCCGGAACGGCCAGTGAGTTGGCGAACAACCCCAAGGCCCGCGAGATCTACCTCGGCGAGAAGTTCTCGCTGTGATGCGCCCGGCCGGAGCCGCCTGACCCATGCGCCTATCACTTCGACAGACCCAGCGAGTTGTCATGACCCCGCTCCTGCAGCAGGCGATCCAGCTGCTGCAGCTTTCCACCCTCGAGCTCGAGCAGGTCGTGCGCAAGGAGCTCGAGGAGAATCCCCTCCTCGAGGAAGTGGCCGAGGAGACGCAGGACGTCGACGCGGAGGCCCAGTCCGCCGTCGAGGCGGGAACGACCGAGCTCGCGCCGACCCCGGCCGCCACCGAGCCGGTGTCCAAGGAGACGAGCACGGTGGACGGCGAGCGGGCCGACGAGCTGCCCTTCGACTTGACCTCCGCCGTCTTCGACGAGCCTGACGAGCGCACCCCGGTATCCATGGAAGAGCGGGAAGACCTGCCCTTCGAGAACCTGGGCCGGAGCGGCACCTCCCTCGACGAATACCTGAACGAGCAGCTGCGCCTCGCCACCGACGACCCGCGGACGGTGGCCATCGGGGAGGCGATCATCGGCAACCTCGACGACGACGGATATCTCCGCGCCGACGTCGAGGAGATCGCGGTGGGGATGGGCGCCTCCCCCGACGAGGTGGAGAAGGTCCTGAGGCTCGTGCAGGGATTCGATCCGACCGGGGTGGCCGCGCGGAGCGTGCAGGAGTGCCTGCTCCTTCAGCTCACCGCCGATGCCGAGCCCGACCCCGTCTCGGTGGAGATCGTGGAGAAGCACTTCGAGGACCTGGAGCGCCGGCGCTATCCGGACATCGCGCGCGCCCTCAAGCTTTCCCTCGACAGGGTCATGGAGTCCATCGAGGAGATCCAGAGCCTCGAGCCCAAGCCGGGCCGCCGCTTCTCCACCTCGGATCAGCGCTACATCGCCCCCGACGTGTCCATCCACAAGCTCGGTGACGACTACGTGGTGGTGCTGAACGAGGAGGGTATCCCGCGCCTCCGCGTCAACGCCCTCTACCGCTCGCTCCTGCGCCGGTCGAGCGACGAGGCCAAGCAGTATGTCGAGCAGAAGCTCCGCTCCGCGGTGTGGCTCATCAAGAGCGTGGAGCAGCGCCAGCGCACGCTGCGCAAGGTGACGCAGAGCCTGGTGAAGTTCCAGCGGGACTTCCTCGACAAGGGCGTGGCCTTCCTCCGGCCCCTCGCCCTCCGCGACGTGGGCGAGGACATCGGCATGCACGAGTCCACCATCAGCCGGGTCACCACCAACAAGTACGTGGAGACGCCCCAGGGGCTCTTCGAGCTCAAGTACTTCTTCCACAGCGGTATCGCATCGGACACCGGTGAGATGGTCTCCTCCGTGTCGATCAAGAAGAAGATCCGCGACATGGTGGCGGCCGAGGAGGCAACCAAGCCTCTCTCCGATCAGGATGTCGCCCTCGTGCTGCGGGGGCAGGGGCTCACCATCGCCCGGCGGACGGTGGCCAAGTATCGGGAGGAGCTCGGCATCATGCCCTCCCATCAGCGCCGGCTCGCCCCCAAGAAGCGGTGAGCGCGCTCAGCGCCGAGCCGACTCCGGCCGGCGCTCCCGCGCTGCGCTTCGTCATCATCACCGGCATGTCGGGCGCGGGGCGGAGCTACGCCATCAAGTGTCTCGAGGACCTGGGCTACTTCTGCGTGGACAATCTCCCCACCACCCTCATCCCCACCTTCGCCGAGCTGTGCGCCCATTCCAACCGAGTCATTCGCATGATCGCCCTCGGTGTCGACATTCGCGAGGGCGAATACCTCGCCCACCTGCTCGAGACGCTCGCCGAGCTCCGGGCCCAGGGGCACAAGCCCGAAGTCCTGTTCCTGGAGGCGGCGGACGAGACGCTGGTGCGGCGCTACCAGGAGACACGGCGCCGTCATCCCCTGGCCGGGGAGGGGAGCGTGCTCGAAGGCATTCGCGCGGAGCGCCGCACCCTCAGCAATCTCCGGGAAAGCGCGGATCGCATCATCGACACCACGGGGCTGTCCGTGCATCAGCTCAAGGAACGGCTCATCGAGGGCTACGGCACCCAGCGGACGCGGGACGCCCTCACCGTGTCCTTGATGTCGTTTGGCTTCAAGCACGGCGCTCCCTATGACGCCGACCTCGTGTTCGACGTGCGCTTCCTTCCCAATCCGCATTTCGTGGAGAGCCTCAAGCGCCTGGACGGCCGCGACACCGCGGTGGAGAAGTTCGTGATGTCCTTCGAGGAGAGCCGGACGCTCCTCGCCAAGATCGAGGATCTCCTGCACTTCCTCCTGCCCCTGTATCAACGGGAAGGCAAGGCGTATCTGACCGTGGCCCTGGGCTGCACCGGGGGGCGGCACCGCTCCGTCACGCTCGTGGAGCTGCTCCGGCGCTCCCTCGAGAGCACGGGGCTGTCCCCCGTGGTGCGACACCGGGACCTCGACCGTGAGTGAGCCGGTCCGCTTTCTCTTCGGCGTTCACAATCACCAGCCGTCGGGGAACTTCGAGTCGGTCATCCTCGACGCCGCGCGCCACGCCTACCAGCCCTTTCTCGAGGCGGTGCGCGACGCGCCCGGCGTCGTGCTCACCGTGCACTGCTCGGGCGGGCTCCTCGCCTTCCTGCGCGAGGGCGCGCGCCCCACCTTCGACCTGCTGGGACGGCTGGCCGCCGAGGGCAGGATCGAGCTGCTCACCGGCGGCTTCTACGAGCCCATTCTCGTCATGCTGCGCGACCCCGACAAGGTGGGACAGATCCAGGCGCTCAGCGAGTTCCTGCGCTCGAACTTCGGGGTGCGCCCGCGCGGCATGTGGCTGGCCGAGCGCGTCTGGGAGCCGCAGCTCCCCAAGGTGCTGCGGGAGGCGGGGGTGGAGTTCGTGGTGGTCGACGACGCGCACTTCGCTCTGGCCGGCCTCGAGCCGGAGACGCTCGGCGGCTACTACTTGACGGAAGAGCAGGGAGCCTCCGTCGCCGTCTTTCCCATCAGCCAGCGCCTGCGCTACCTCGTCCCGTTCGGTGACCCCGAGGAGACGGTGCAGTACCTGGGGGAGCGGGGGGAGGCGGGTGCGATTACCCTCTTCGATGACGGGGAAAAGTTTGGCGTGTGGCCGGGCACCCGACGCCTCGTTTACGACGAAGGATGGCTGAAGCGCTTCTTCGACGCGGTGACGAGAGCGCAGACGATCCGGATGTCCACCTTTTCCTCCTGCCTCGACGCGCTGAAGCCGGCCGGGCGCGTCTATCTGCCCACCGCGTCGTACTCGGAGATGGGCGAATGGGCGCTCCCCGCGGACAAGGGAGCGGAGCTCGAGGAGGTGCGCCAGCGGCTGGCCGCGCTCCCCGACGGCGCGCGGCTGACCCGGCTCCTCCGCGGCGGCTTCTGGAGAAACTTTCTCGTCAAGTATCCGGAGATGGGTGACGCCTACTGGCGGATGTTGCGCGTGTCGGCGCGACTCGGCGATGCCTTCGCCGCGCATCCGGACGATCCACGCCTCCGCGCGGCGCGGGAGGACCTCTGGCGGGGGCAGGGAAACGATGCCTACTGGCACGGCGTGTTCGGGGGAGCGTATCTCCCTCATCTGCGGCGCACCGTGCTGAGTGCGGTGCTCGCGGCCGAGCGGCGTCTCGACGAGGTGGTGGACACGCCCCGGCTCACGTGGACGCGCGACGACCTGGATGGAGACGGACATCCCGAGGTACTGGCACGGACCCGGGAGCTCGCCCTCACCGTCCGCCCCGGGGCGGGAGGGACGGTGACCCAGCTCGCCTTCCGGCCCCGCGATCTCGATCTGGCCGGCGTGCTCACCCGGCGCCGCGAGATGTATCACGATCGCGTGAAGGAAAGCGTGGTCGCTGCCGCCGACGGTGAGGTCAAGAGCATCCACGCCGCTCCCCAGGCCAAGGAGAGCGGGCTCGCCGATCTGCTCGACTACGACACGTTCCGCCGCGCCTCGCTTCTCGACGGGCTCTTCCCGCCGGGCGCGCCAGCGGATCCGCTCTCGCCGTGGGGGCACGCCCTGGCCACGGTGGGCGAGCGCGCGCTGCAGTGTGAGATCGCCGAGCGGGGCCTCGAGCTCGACATCGAGCTGGCTCTGCCTGACCTCGACGGCCGGCCCCTCCGCGTCGACAAGCGTGTGCGCGTGGACGCCGACGGGGCGGCTCTCCGCGTCCGCTACCGCTTGCGGTGGGAGGGGGAGGAGCCTCTGGAGGCGCGGTGGGCGACCCAGCTCAATCTCACCCTGACCGCGGGCGATGCGCCGGGGCGCTACTATCGCGTGCCCGGCTCGCCGTCTCTCGGCTCACGCGGCACGCTGTCCCACGTGGGCGCCCTCGCCCTCGTCGACGAGTGGGTCGGGTGCGAGATGCGGATCGCCTGGAACCAGCCGGGGGATGCGGGATGGGCGCCCATCGAAACCGTGTCGCTTTCCGAATCCGGCTACGAGCGGATCTACCAGGGATCGGCCATTCTCGTGAGCTGGCCGGTCACGCTGCCGCCCTCGGGGTCGTGGGAGGTCGAGCTCAGTGTGGTGCCATGCGCGATTCCGCGTGCGTCCTGACGTGGGGACGCGAGCGAAGGAAATGCCCAATTCGCTTGAGCCGTGCGGAGGCTCATGCTAACCTGCCGAGAACGCGTTCATCCGCGACGCGTGGCCTATTCATAACCCTTGGAGGAGGAAGACGATGGCGCGTGAGGAATACCTGTTCACTTCTGAGTCGGTGACCGAAGGACATCCGGACAAGATCGCCGACCAGATCTCCGACGCAGTCCTCGACGCGATCCTCATGCAGGATCCCACCGGGCGCGTGGCCTGCGAGACGCTGTTGACCACCGGTCTCGTGGTGGTGGCGGGCGAGATCACCACCTCCTGCTACGTGGACATACCCAAGGTGGCCCGCGACACCATCAAGGGCGTGGGCTACACACGGGCCAAGTACGGCTTCGACTATGAGACGTGCGGCGTCATCACCGCCATCGACGAGCAGTCGGGCGATATCGCGATGGGCGTGGACAAGCTCGGGGCGGGCGACCAGGGGCTGATGTTCGGCTATGCGTGCACGGAGACCCCGGAGCTCATGCCCCTGCCCATCATGCTCTCGCACCAGCTCGTGCAGCGCCTCACCACGGTGCGCCGGAGCGGGGCCCTCGACTACCTCCGGCCGGATGGGAAGAGCCAGGTCTCCGTTCGCTACGTCGACGGCAAGCCGGTCTCCGTGGAGACGGTGGTCATCTCGACCCAGCACGGGCCCGACGTCACCCTGGAGAAGCTTCGCCAGGACATCATCGAGCACGTCGTCGTCCCCACCATTCCCAAGCATCTCGTGGATCCGAAGCGGATCACGTACCACATCAATCCGACGGGCCGCTTCGTCACGGGCGGGCCCATGGGCGACACGGGGCTGACCGGGCGCAAGATCATCGTCGATACGTATGGTGGCTCCTGTCCGCACGGCGGGGGAGCCTTCTCGGGCAAGGATCCGACGAAGGTGGACCGCTCCGCCTGTTACATGGCGCGCCACGTGGCCAAGAACATCGTGGCCGCGGGACTGGCCGAGCGCGCGCAGGTGCAGGTCGCCTACGCCATCGGCGTGGCTGATCCGGTGTCCATCATGGTCGACACGGCGGGCACGGGCAAGGTGCCCACGGCGAAGCTCGAGGAGATGATCCGCCGCCACTTCGACTTCACCCCCGCGGGCATCATCAAGTACCTCGACCTGCGTCGCCCCATCTACAAGAAGACGGCCGCCTATGGCCACTTCGGCCGGAGCGAGCCGGAATTCACCTGGGAGCGAACGGACAGGGTGAAGGACCTGCGCGACGACGCGGGCATCTGAGCCATCCGCGCAAAGCGAAACGAACGGGCCCCGCAGTCGGCACGAGTGACCGGCGCGGGGCCCGACTGTGACCGGCGCCTGCGCGACCGCGGCCGGCATCGCAGACTACACGCACGAAAGGACTGAGCATGACTGATCACGACGTCAAGGATCTTTCGCTGGCCGACTCGGGAAAGCTCAAGATCGAGTGGGCCGAGCAGTCGATGCCCGTGCTGCGGCAGGTGCGGGAGCGCTTCACCAAGGAGCAGCCGCTCAAGGGCGTCCGTCTGGGGGCCTGTCTCCACGTGACCACGGAGACGGCGGTGCTCATGATCACCCTCAAGGCGGGAGGCGCCCAGGTGGTGCTGTGCGCCTCCAACCCGCTGTCCACCCAGGACGACACGGCGGCCGCTCTGGTGAAGGAGTTCGGCATCCCCGTGTTCGCCCAGAAGGGTGAGGACAACAAGCGCTACTACAGCCACCTCGAGGCCGTGCTCAAGACGGGGCCCCAGGTGACCATGGACGACGGGGCCGATCTCATCTCCCAGCTCCACGGGGAAAACAATGCCGGGAGCAGCCTGCTCAAGAACGTCATCGGGGGCACCGAAGAGACCACCACGGGGGTGATCCGGCTCCGCGCCATGGAGAAGGAAGGCGTGCTGGCGTTTCCCGTGGTCGCGGTCAATGACGCCGACACCAAGCATCTCTTCGACAATCGCTACGGCACCGGCCAGTCCACCGTGGACGGGATCCTGCGCGCCACCAACGTGCTCCTCGCGGGGAAGACCGTGGTGGTCGCCGGCTACGGGATGTGCGGCCGCGGCGTGGCGTCGCGGGCCCATGGCATGGGCGCGCACGTGATCGTGACGGAGACGGAGCCCATGCGCGGGCTCGAAGCGGTGATGGACGGCTACCGGGTCATGCCCATGTCGCGGGCGGCCGAGGTGGGCGATATCTTCGTCACCGTCACCGGCAACATCTCGGTGATCCGGGAAGAGCACTTCGTCAAGATGAAGGACGGAGCCATCGTGGCCAACTCGGGCCACTTCAACGTCGAGATCGACCTGGAGGCCCTTGCCAAGCTCGCCCAGTCGCGCCGGGCCGTCCGCCCGTTCGTGGAGGAGTTCAGCCTGCGCGGGGGCCGGCGCGTGTATGTGCTGGGAGAGGGGCGGCTCATCAATCTCGCCGCGGCCGAGGGCCATCCTGCGGTGGTGATGGACATGAGCTTCGCGAACCAGGCGCTGTCCGCGGAATACATGGTCAAGCACGGCAAGACGCTGGCCAAGAAGGTGTACGTGGTGCCTCGGGATATCGATCTCGAGATCGCCCGGCTCAAGCTCGCGTCGATGGACGTCCAGATCGACCAGCTCACGCCCGCCCAGGAGGAATACCTTTCCTCCTGGACCCACGGCACCTAGCCGCCCCCGGGCGGATCTGGTCCTGACGCCCCCGGAGGATGGGCTCCGGGGGGTGGAGGTTCCCGGTGGCGAATGGACGGCGCCCTCCCCGG
>Ga0068863_100004950_pt1 | contig 13135 bp, 7 predicted proteins | sample KBSSwiS62_FD_66596 | JGI IMG/M metagenome (GOLD analysis project Ga0068863, IMG submission 66596) | Switchgrass rhizosphere microbial communities from Kellogg Biological Station, Michigan, USA - KBS Switchgrass S6-2 | ecosystem: Host-associated > Plants > Roots > Rhizosphere > Soil ...
GTTCTGGGTTCTGGGTTCTGGGTTCGGCACGCGAAATGCCTGCATCACGTTCATGGTCGCACGACATTATCGAGAACTGGTCTGCTGGCAGTTGTCCAACGAGCTGAAACGGCGCGTTTATGCGTTCATTGCCAACCCACCGGCTTCCAAGGATTTCGAATTCTCCAAACAGATTTGGGGATCGGCGCGCGGTGCTCCTCGAACGATTTCCGAGGGATTCGGACGTTTCCGCCCGCCGGAGTTCGCCCGCTACTTGGAATTTGCCCGCGCATCGTTGATCGAAACCCAAAACCATCTCGACGATGCTCTAGACAGCGACTACATCACTACCGATCTCCATCACGAACTGTTCAAGCTCGCCGATCGCGCGATCGGGGCGACGACCAAGCTGCAGCAATACCTGCAAACCTGCAAAGAGCCGCCGCGCGCAAATCGTGGGGAACGCCGAACCCCTGGCGGGAACTCTGAACCCCGAACCGCGAACGCAGAACCCCGAACCAGGAACGCAGAACCCCGAACCAGGAACCGACAACCCAGAACCAAGAACGAACGCTGAACCCGGAACCCGGAACCCCGAACCCGGTCAAGATCCTTTGACCCGCTCCACCGCCTCCATGACGCGAAGAATGTTGCCGCCGAGAATCTTCTGGATGTCCGCCTCGGAATAACCCTTCTTGAGCAGCGCCTCGGTGAGCTTCGGCAGCTTCGACGCATCCTCCATTCCCAGCGGCATCGTCGCGCCGTCGAAGTCCGAACCGAGGCCGACGTGATCGGCGCCGGCAACCTTCACCGCATGGTCGATGTGCTCGACAATCTTTTCCCACGTCACTTTCGGCAGCTCGCCTTTGACCATCGCCTCGTGATCGATCCGCTCGCTCTCCAGGGTCGAGCAGGCCTCGTCGCCGCCGCATTTCTTCGACATCGCCGCCATCGCTTCGACGACGTTGCCGGACTTCTTCTCGCTGGCGACACGGAACTCCTCGCTGAGGAAACCGGCGTGGTAGTTGATCATCATCACGCCGCCGTTTCTCGCGAGCGCGCGCATCATGTCGTCGGTCATGTTGCGCGGGTGATTCGCAATCGCGCGCACCGACGAGTGAGAAGCCATCACCGGCGCCTTCGACACGTCGAGCGCGTCGTTGAAGGTCTTGTCGGAGACGTGCGAGATGTCGACCACGACGCCCAGGCGGTTCATCTCCCGCACGACATCCTTGCCGAACGCGGTCAGGCCGTTGTGCGCGGCCTGGTCGGTCGACGCATCGGCCCAGTTGTTGTTCTTGAAGTGCGTCAGCGTCATGTAGCGGACGCCGAGCGCCGCATAGACTCGCAGCAGCCGCAGATCGTCGTCGATCATGTGGCCGCCCTCCATGCCCATCAGCGCCGCGATTTTGTGCTCGGCCGCTGCCTTGCGCACCTCCGCGGCGGTCGTCGCCAGCACGAGATCCTTCGGATTCGCCCGCACGGCTTCGCGCACCGCGTCGATCTGATCGAGCGCGCGCTTGACGGCCGGCGGACCGGTGACGTCGCTGGGCACCCAGATCGAGAAGAACAGCGCATCGAGGCCGCCCTCGCGCATGCGCGGGATGTCGATGTTCCCGTTCTTGTTTCTCGCGGCGAGATTGAAGGTCTTGTCGAAGACCAGCCGCTGCGTGGTGTCGTCGTGCGAGTCGATGACGATCGCGCGATCGTGCAGCTGCCTCGCCCGCGCGGACACCTGATCGCCCGCGGGAGCCTGTGTGAAGACCAGGACTGGCAGCAGGACCACACCGCCGCCGATCGCGCGCACGAGAAAATGTCTCATGCCGCGATCTTATCGCAGCGCGGCTGGCCGCCCGTGTCTCCTAGCCCCTAGCCCCTACTCATATCGGAGAGCCACCATCGGATCCACCCGCGTGGCGCGCCGCGCCGGGATGTAGCTGGCCACGAGCGCCGTGGTTGTCAGCAACATGGCGATGGCGGCAAAGGTGAGCGCGTCGGTCGGCGTCACACCGAACAGCAGGCTCTGAATCAGCCGCGTCGCCCCGAGCGCGCCGGCGACTCCCAGGCCGACGCCGCACGCGGCCAGCCACGCGGCCTCCCCCAGGACGATGCGCAGGACGTCGCCGCGATCGGCGCCGAGCGCGATCCGAACGCCGAGCTCGTGCGTCCGCTCGGTCACCGCATACGCCATGACCCCATAGATGCCGATGGCGGCAAGCAGCAGACCGACCAGCGCGAACATCGACACGAGGATGGTCCGGAACCGCGGCGGCGCCACGGCTTCGGTCATCAACTCGTCCATCGTGCGCATGTTCACGATTGGCAGATCTTTGTCGAGGTCCGCGACAACCGCCTTGACCGCCGGCTCGAGCGATCGCGGGTTCATCGACGTCCTGATGACGACGTACTGGTTGTTGTTCGTGGCCTGGCGGAACGCATAGTAGACAACCGGCTCCGCCGGCGCGTCCAAGCCTGAATAATTGATGTCGCCGACGACGCCGACCACCGTGTTCCAGGGATTGTTGGGGCGTTCGGGGCCACCGGTCTTCAGGCGCCGGCCGATGGGATCGACACCAGCGAAGTACTGCTTCGCGAGCGTGTCGTTGATAATCACCACGTCCGGCGCCTTGTCATCGTCGCGCTCGGAGAAGAAGCGGCCGCGCAGGAGCGGCGCTCCCAGAGCCGAAAAATAGGTTTCGTTGACGAACAGCAGCGGACCGAGCGGCGCGCTCTGGTTCGGCGGCACGACCTGCCCCTCGACCATGAAGTTGTCGGTCATCGCGAGCAGGTACGGCGGCAGACTGATTGTCAGGCCGGCGGCCTGCACGCCAGGCAACGCCTCGAGGCGTTGCAGCAGCCGCGTGAAGAAACCGCGCTGCGCAGCGCCATTCGCGTATTGCGTCGGCGGAAGCGGCAGCCGGAACGTCAGCAGATGTGACGGCTCGAATCCGGGACTGACCCGCTGCAGCGCGACGAAACTTCGGACCATGAGGCCGGCTCCGACCGACAGCATCAGCGCCAGGGCGATTTCGGCAACCACCAGGGATCGCTGGACGCGTCGGTGACTCGCGCCGGCGGCGCGTCCGCCTTCTTTCAGCGTCTCGACGAGCGGCGTGCGCGACGCGCGAATCGCCGGCACGACACTGAAGATCACGCCGCAGATCGACGCGACCGCCAGAGCGAACAGGAAGATCGGCGTACTCATGCCGACTTCGTCGAGTCGTGGAATCCCTTCCGGCGCCAGCGCGATGAGTGTGCGTGTACCCCAAGAGGAAAAGGCGACGCCAGCGATTCCCGAGACGATGCCGAGCACCACGCTCTCGGTCATCAGCTGCCTGATGATCCGGCCGCGTGCCGCTCCGAGCGCGCCGCGGACCGCCATCTCGCGCTCGCGACTCGCCGCGCGCGCCAGCAGCAGGTTAGCCACGTTCGCGGTCGCGATGAGCAGCAGACACCCAACAGCGCCGAGCAACACATACAGAATCGTACGCACATCACCAACGACGGCGTCCTGGAGCGGAACCGCGTCGAGTGTCCAGTGCTCCGGCCCGGGGTACTGCCGCTTCAAGCCGGTGCTGACGACCTCGAGATTCGCCCGCAATTCGGCGAGCGACACGCCCGGCTTGAGCCGTGCGATGGCCGACAGGTAGAACGGCCCGCGACGCTGCGGCGCCTGCGTGGTCAGGATGCGCCAGATTTCCTTGCTGCCCCGGGGATCGGTGAAGTCGGCCGGCATCACGCCGATGACGAGATGCGGCTCCGCGCTGACCGGCACCGTACGTCCGACGATCGAAGGGTCGCCGTGGTAGCGGCGCATCCAGAGCGCGTGGCTGAGCACGGCCGTCTTCGGGGCGCCGGGTTTGTCGTCGCCGTCCTGAAAGACCCGGCCGAGCAGCGGTCGGGCTCCCAACACGTCGAAGAATCGATCGGTCACCTTGGAACCCGGAACGCGTTCGGGTGGGCCGTCGCCGCCGGTGAGCGTTGCCGACGAATTGTCGAATGCGGCAATGGCGTCGGCCGTCTGGTTCTGGGCGCGCCAGGCCAGGAAATCCATGTCCGGAAGCACCAACCCGCCGCTGTCGGGTCCGACGATGCGGACGTGCGCGAGTCGATCGGCGTCGCGGAATGGCAGCGGTCTCAGCAGAACGGCGTAGACGACCGTGAAAATAGCCGTCGTCGCACCGATCCCGAGACCCAGCGTGAGAATCGCTACCGCCGAGAAGCCGGGCCGTTTGATGAGGAGGCGAAGGGCGTAACGGGCGTCGGAAAGCAGAGTTCCCATGGGACGTTCGACGGATGGCGGCACGCCTCGGTTGTGCCGGTGACGATCAGTCGGGGCTAGGGGCTAGCCGATTCCCGTCCCTACGCTTCCTCCCAGCGGAACCGCGATGCCGCAATCGCGCTGAACGCGGCAGCGAAACCGAACAGCACGGCCGCGGGGGCGATGGCGCCGCGGAACCCGATGCCGCGCCACGTCATGGCGTCCAGGCCATCGACGGCCCAGCGGACCGGCACGGCGAGGGTGAACTGCTGGAGCCACGCCGGAAAGATGAACGACGGTACCCAGGCCCCGCCGAGCATCACCATCATCAGCACGGCGAGCGTGGTGATGCCGCGCGCCGTTGCCGGCGAATTCCCCAATGCCGCCACCAGCAGCCCGAACGTCGACGCCATCAAGGCACAGGCGACCGCGATGCCCAGGAATCCCAGAGCGCTGCCCTGGATCCTCACGCCGAAGACCACCATGGCAAAAGCGAAACATACGAGGAGAATCATCAACGAGACGATCGCCCCGCTCACCACCTTGCCCGTGAGAAGGGTGAACCTGGAGACCGGCGCACTGCGCAGCCGTTTCCAGAGCCCGCGCTGACGTTCCAGGAGCATTTCGATGCCCATGTTGGCCATCGCAAACAACAGGAACTGAATCGCCATCCCGCCGAAGGAATGCGCGTAGCCGTTGTAAGCGATGTTGGAGCCAGCGGTCATCGCCTCTTCATGGACGGTGTACGGCATCGTGATGCCCTGCCGAGCGCCGGTGGTCTGATTGCCGCCGGACGGCTGCCGGTTGTAGAACTGCTGCACGGAGCTCAGCATGTTGATCAGCGCGCGCTTCTCATCGTCGGGCATCTGCGCACCTTGAATCTGCGGCAGCGTCCGCTCCACCATCGCCCGGCCCTGGGCGCCGCCGAACATCTCCTTGCTCACCGATTCCATGACGTGCTGCGTCATGATGCCGCTGACCATCGCTTTTTCCGTGCTGCGGGACGGATCGAAGATCACGTTCAGCGGCGGCTTGGCGCCGTCCCCGAAGAACGCGTTGCCCGCCGCATCGCCGAAGCCCTTGGGAATGAGCACCGCCGCGGCAAGGGTTCCGTGGCGGACGGCATCTCTCGCCTCCGCTTCGGGCGGCGTCGTCACCTTGAAGTTTTTGTCGGCCTGCATGCCGGCGACGATGCCGGTGGAGATCGGGCTGCTGTCCTGGTCGATGATCGCGACCGCGATCTTCGCCGGCTCGCTGCTGCGGCTGGGGCCGCTGAAGATCGATCCGAAAAACGAGGCGATCGCGATCGGCACGACGAAGCTGACGATGACCGAGCGTTTGTCGCTGAAGAACAACTGCAGGTCCTTGCGGACCATCGCCGAAAGCGGTATGAGCGACATCAGTCTCGCAGGCTCCTTCCCGTCAGCGTGAGGAATACGGACTCGAGCGTCGCCTTCCCGCCGACGACGGCGACGCGGGACTGCAGGCCGGCGAGCGTATCGTCGGCTATTACCCTTCCGTGGTCCACGACGACGATGCGATCCGCGAGGCGCTCGACTTCTTCCATGTAGTGGGTGGTGTAGAGGAGTGCTTTCCCGCGCGACTTCAGCAGTTCGAGGTTCTCGAAGATCGCGTTGCGGCTTTGCGGATCGACGCCGACTGTCGGTTCGTCGAGCAGCAGGATGTCCGGATCGTGCAGGAGTCCGGCGGCCAGATTCAGCCGACGCTTCATGCCGCCGCTGTAGGTTTTGACCAGATCGGTGAGGCGATCGGCGAGGCCGACCAGGTCCATGGCGGCGCCGATCGCCTTGTCGAGCGCGGCGCCCGAGAGGTCGTAGAGCGCGCCGAAGAAGCGGAGGTTGGCACGCGCGGACAGCTCGTCGTAGAGCGCGAGGTCCTGAGGGACGAGGCCGATCTTGCGCTTTTTCGGATCGGTGTCGCCCGACAGTCGTGCGCCGCCGACGAGCACCTCGCCCTTTTCCGGTGTCACGAGCGCGGCAATCATCGACACCGTCGTCGTCTTGCCGGCGCCGTTGGGGCCGAGCAAGCCGACCAGTTGTCCGCGATCGACGGTGAACGAGACATCGTCCACTGCGACGAGTTTTCCGAACGTCTTCCGTAGGTGGTTGACGTGAAGCATGGTTGACGGGCGATCTTCGCACGGCCGTTCCGGCCGGCCGGGGATTTTCGGCGAACGGCAGCTTTCGGCGGATGAGAGGCGGCGTTTGGCGGTCTTTGGGGTCAGAGTGGGGTCAGAGTGGTGTCTGACCCCAGGGTGCGTACCGGGACGTGCGACGGCGTCCAAGGTGACAGTTGTGGCGATGGACTGGGTCAGGTTGGCGGTTTTCGACGTGCGGGGCGGCCGCGCGCGCCATCACCCATCCTGCCGGACAACGAGAGGCAGTGGTCTCGGTACTATTCCGCGAGCGCGACGATGGGATCGATTCGTGTCGCACGCCGCGCCGGCAGGGCGCACGCTACCACCGCGACCGCCGCAAGCAGACCGGTGACGGCTGCGAGCACCAGCGGATCGCTGGCGCTCACACCAAACAGCTGGCTCTCGAGACTCTTCCGCAGCGCAAGCGCGCCCACGGCGCCAAGCACGAAGCCGCCGATGATCAGGAGGAGACCCTCGCGGAGCACAAGTTCGAAGATGCTCCGGGCGCTGCTGCCGAGCGCAATGCGGATGCCGATCTCCCGCCGCCGCTGTGTCACGAGATACGCGAGGACACCGTAGATCCCGATCGCCGACAGCAACAACGCGACGCCGCCGAACACGAGCGACAGCACGACCGGCGAGCGCCGGCTGACCAGCGACTTCTCCATCCGCTGATCCATCGTCTGAGTGTCGAACACCGGAAGCTCGCGGTCGAGACCGCCGAGCGCGTTGCGCACCGCGCTCGTCAGCGACAGCGGATCGACGGCGGTTCGCATCGCGAAGGTCATGCTGGTGGACGTGTCCTGATCCATCGGAAAGAAGTACGCGCCCACCGATTTCTTAGCTTCCGTGAGATCGTGCAGTTTGATGTCGGCGATCACGCCGACGACGGTATAAAACACGGTCCGTTCGGTGATGGCGGTGAGATCCTTGATGTCGTTCGGCTTGTACATCCGCCGGCCCACGGGATCCTGTCCCGGCCAGAACCGCTTCGCGAGCGTTTCGTCGATGATGATCGAGTAAGCGCCGTTCGGCCGTCCGCCGACGGACGTCGTTCTCGCTTCGATGAAGCGGTCGCGCTCGTCGAACAAACGTCCCCGCACCAGCTTGACTCCCATCGCTTCGAAGTAGCCGGGTGTGATGTCCACGGCCGCCGGCGATATCGGCGACTCGCCGGGTTTCATCTGATAGCCCTCGGCGAAAATCACGCTGTCGCTGTTGTTGCCGCCGAAGGGGATCGTGTCCGTCGCCCCCACGGCGCTGACGCCCGGGAGCGCGCGCAGCCGCGCCAGCGCTTCGTGCGTGAACCCAACGAGCGCCTGGTCGTCTTTGTAGCGGGCGCGGGGCAACGAGACGGAAGCAGTCAACACACCGTCGGCATTGAACCCGGGTTGAACCGCCAGGATCTGGCGGAAGCTGGCGAACAGCAGGCCGGCGCCGACGAGCAGCACGAACGCGAACGCCACTTGCGCCACGACGAGCGCCCGACGCAGCGTCCGTGCGCCGCGTCCGCTCGTTCCCGATCGACTCTCCTCGCGCAAGACCAGCGTGAGTCGCGCCGGCAGCACGCTGGCAACCGGAATCAGGCCGAGCACGAAGCCGATCGCCGCGGCGATGCCGACGGTGTACGCGACGACCACGCCGTCGAGCCGGATTTCCTCGCCGCGCGGCAGCTCCTGAATGCTCAGGGTTCCGAGCAGGCGCAGCGCGCCGTAGCCGATGACGAGTCCCGCCGCGGCAGCGACCAGCGTCAGGATCACGCTCTCGACGATCAGCTGCCGCGCGACACGGGCGCGGCCCGCGCCGAGCGCCAGGCGCGTCGCCAGCTCCTTCAAACGCGCGCGCGATCGCACGAGCGACAGGTTGGCGACGTTCACGCAGCCGATCAGCAGGACGAACAACGCGCCGCCCCACATCAGATACAGCGTGGGCTTCACGTCCCGCACCACCGTCTCCTGCAACGGAACGACGGTCGTATGGAAGCCGGCGTTGATGAGCAGCTGTTTCAGCGACGGAAACTTCTCCAGGTTGCGAGTGTTGAGGGCGTCGATTTGCTGCTGCGCACGCTGAATGCTCGCGCCCGGTTTGAGTCGGCCGATGTTCTGAAAGTTGTTGCTGTGACGTTGCTCGTCGCTCTTCTGCTGCGCCGTGAAGGCGATCGGCCGCCACAACATCACGTTGGGATTCAGGAAATAGAACCCCTTCGGCATGATGCCGATGACCGTGAGCGGCTGGCTGTCGATCCGCAGCTCCTTGCCGACGGCCGACGGGTCGCCGCCGAATTGCGATTGCCAGAGCGCGTAACTGAGGACCACCTTCTTGTCGTTGCCGACCTCGCCGTCTTCCTCGGCGAAGGTGCGGCCGAGCGCGGGGCCCACCCGAAGGAGCCGGAAAAACGATGGCGTCACGCGGCTGACCCGGACCCGGATCGGTGTGCCGCCCTGATCGATGCTCTGGTTCGCGCCGTTATAGACGGCCTGTTCCTCGAAGACGTCGGTCTCGCGCAGGCGATCGTAATAATCGGGCACGCCTGACGACCTGCCAACCGCGGCCTCGGGGCCGGCACCCGGGTAAGCGTTACCCATGAGCACGATCCGCTCCGACTCAGGCACGGGCAACGGCCGCAACAGCACGTTGTGGACCACCGAAAAGAGCGCCGTATTCGCGCCGATGCACAAGGCCAGCGTCAGGGCCGTCGTCAGCGTGAATGCCTTGTCCTTCCACAACAATCGGAGGCCGACACGGATATCGGAACTCATATCTCTGGATAGACGAGAATCCAGGTTCCGGTGTTTCGCGTTATTCCATGCGGAGGGCTTGCGAGGGCTCGACCCTGGCCGCTCTCAAAGCCGGAATGATGTTGGCAATGGCTGAGACGCCGAGCAACAGTGCCGAGGCGCCCAGCCACGAGACCGGATCGTTGGCGCGAACCCCGTACAGCACGCTGCCGGTCGTCGCGCCGACGATCGCGGCAAGCACGCATCCGACAGCGAGGCCAGCGCCCGCCACAGCCAGCCCGTGCTGCATGACGAGCGTGAGGACCGACGCCGGGCGTGCACCGAGGGCGAGCCGGATGCCAATCTCCTTCGTCCGTCTCGCCACGGAGTAGGCGATGACGCCGTACAGGCCGATGGCCGCCAGCAGCATCGCCATCCCACCGACGACCGTCACGAGCAGGGCGCCCGCGCGAACCGGGAACAGCGTTGCGCCGACCTCCGCTTCCATCGTCTGGTTTTCGACGAAAACCAGGTTGGGTTCGAGCGCGAGGAGTTCGCGGCGCATGTCGCGGAGGAGCGCCGAAGCGTCGCCGCGCGTGCGGGCGATGATCGCTGAGTACGAGCTTGGCCGCTGCGTGCGCGCGACCTGGAGAAAGGGTGTGGGCGGCTCGCCCACAGACACCACCTTGTGATCGGCGGAGACGCCGACGATCTGGAATTCGACGCCGTCGGACACGCGGGAGCGAAACGTCTTGCCCACCGCGCTCTGACCAGGCCAGTACCGGCGGACAAAGGTCTCGTTGACGATCGCGACCTTCGCGGTGTCCGGTCTATCGTCGTTCGAGAATGCGCGTCCTTCGACGATCGGAACACCGATGGTCGCGAAATACTCGGGCGACACCGTCGTCATCTCGACGCCGTCGCCGCGCTCGCCCGGCTGATGGCGGCCGGGCACCCAGACTTCCCACCGGTTGTAGTTCACCGAAAAGGGGACGCGGGTCGCGAGCGCCACCGATTCGACGCCTGAAATGGTCTTGAGACGCTCGAGCGCCTGATCGTAGAACGCGCGGGTGCGGTCTTCGGGATATCTGAGCATCGAAGTGTCGGTCGACACCACCGCGAGCTTGTCGACCGGCAGGCCGACGTTGGTGCGCTGCGCGGCCAGGAGACTGCGGGTGAGCAGCGCGGCGGTCACGAGCAGCATCGCGGTAATCGCCATCTGGCACACCACCAGCCCGTCGCGCAGCGTCCAGTTCCCCCCGCCGGCGCGGGAAAGCGCCTGCTCCCCTCGAAGATCGGCGACGAGATTCGGCCTCGAGGCATTCAGCGCGGGCGCCAGGCCGGCCAGCACGCCCGCGACACACGTGGCGGCCAGCGTGAACAGCAAGACGCGCGCGTCGATTCGAAGGTCGAAGGCGAGCGGGATCGCAATCGGCAACTGAACCGACGAGGCCATCGTCGTGACCCACCAGGCGAGCAGCGTGCCGGCTACCGCGCCGAGCAGCGAAATCACGATGGCTTCGGTGACCAGCTGACGCACCAGCCGGCCGCGGCTCGCGCCCACCGCGAGGCGAACGGCGATTTCTTTCTGCCGAGACGAGGCGCGCGCCAGCAGCATGCTGGCGACGTTCGCGCACGCGATCATCAACACGAGGCCGACCACGGTGAAGAGGCCGGCGGCGATCGGCAGCACCGTCGAGTCAGCGGCTGGATGGAAATGCACGTCGTTGGTCGACCTCAGCGAGAGCCGCCGGTCCTTGTTCGTCTGAGGATTCGCCTGCTCGAGGCGCGCCATCAGCAGCGTCAGGTTCGCGCGCGCCTCCTCGATGGTTTTGCCGGGCTTCAACCGCCCGCGCAGGAACAGCCACCGATCGCCGCGCCGTTCCAGCCGCGTCGTCCCGCTGGAGGACGGCACCGTGTCGTGCATGCCGACCGGTTCGACCTCGAGCGACGCGACGGCGGGAATCCACAGCTCCGGCGCCAGAATCGGCACCATGCCGTTGAAGCTGGCCGCCGCGACGCCGACGATGGTGTACGCATTTCCGCGGATGCGGACGGTGCGGCCCACGGCGTCTGGGGCGGACGCCAGCTCGCGCCGCCAGTAGCGGTGGGAGACCATCGCGACGCGTTCGGCGCCCGGACGGTCGTCCTCCGGCAAGAGCGTCCGGCCGATCGCGGCCCCGACGCCGAGCACCTGAAAGTAGTTGCCGGTGACGATCTCGCCCATCGCGAGCCGCGAGCGGTTATCCAGGTTGAGCGCCGCGAACATCGGGCTGTAGCCGGCGATGTCTTCGAAGACGTCGTTCTGGGCGCGAAGATCGAGATAGTCAGGGTACGAGGACGTGCTGAACGGCCCGAACCCCGAGGCGCTCGTGAACATGTCGACCAGGCGATCGGGCGCCGCGACCGGCAGCGGCTTGAACAGCAGCGCGTCGACGATCGTGAAGAGCGCGGTGTTGAAACCGATGCCGATTGCCAGCGACGCGACGGCGACCAGCGTGAACCCCGGGCTCTTTCGCAGCCAGCGCAGCGAGTAACGGACGTCCGCGAGAAATGATTCGAGCAAGCCAACGAAATTATAGTCCGCCCGGCCCGCTCGCCGTCACAGTCGAAGCGACGCCCGGCGCCAACGCCCTGTCACGAACGCGCTGCTGCGAGCGCTCAGAGTGACGGTATCGCTCGCGATGGACGACTCGTGACACCGCACCTGTCGAATCTGTCCCACCGCCGCGGTGAGGCTATGGAACCACTTCTGGAGATTCGCCGCATCCATCGTGCCGCGCTCGTCGAACCACCAGCGCCGTACGCGTCAAGCCTGCGGTTGACATATGTGTGACTGATACATATGCTGGCTGTTATATGTCGCACGACCGCGAGCTTCGCAAAGGCAGCGCCGAAGTCCTCATCCTGTCGCTGCTCGACGAGCGCGATCGACACGGTTACGAGCTCGCGAAACTGATCGAACAGCGATCCGACGGCGCGCTCAAGTTCCACGTCGCGTCGCTCTACCCGACGCTGTACCGCCTCGAGCGCCGCGGCCTCATTCAGGGCCGCTGGGTCGAAAAGAATGGCCAGCGGCGGAAGCGCTTCTACCGTCTCACCGCCGGAGGACAGAAGATGCTGGCATCACAACGCAGAAGCTGGAGCGCGTTCTTCTCGGCGCTGAACCGTGTCGCGCGGATCCGGCCGGCGTAGGTCCGACCGGCGAGCAGGACACATGCCCGACTGGAAAAGCCTGATTCGTGCGCGTGTGGCGCCGCTCTCGGAGCTGGACGCCGCGCGCGAAGCGGATATCGTCGACGAGCTCGCCCAGCACGTCGCCGAGCACTACGCGGAGCTCGTCGCTGCGGGAATCGCGGAAGCCGATGCCGTCTATCGCGCGCTGGCGCCGTTGAACGATCCCGCCCGCCTCGCACGCGAGATCGCTCGCGCCGATCGACCGCGCCGCTCCGCGCCCGTGCCGCCGCCCCCGGGCGGCTCGTGGCTTGGGCACGTCGGCCGCGACGTCCACTACGCGCTCCGATTGCTGCGCCGCTCACCAGGATTCGCCGCTGCCGCCATCGTGACCCTGGCGCTCGGCATCGGCGCCAACGTCGCGATCTTCAGCGTCGTCCGGGCGGTCGTGCTGAAGCCGGCTCCATACCGCGACCCGTCTCGTGTCGTGGCGTTCTTGAACAGCCGCTCCGGCGGCACGACCACCATCTACAGCAGTTCGCTTCCGGACTACGAGGACTGGAAACGACAACTCACCTCGTTCGAGTCGATGGGGCTGATGTCCGGGTGGACGTTCAACATCACCAGCCTCGAGCTGCCTGAACGGGTGTTCGGTGCACGCGTCACCGGATCGCTCTTTCCGACGCTCGGCACGCCGCCGCTGATCGGACGCGGCATCGAGCCGGCCGACGATCAGCCAGCTGGCGATGAGGTGGTCGTCCTCGGCTATGCGGTCTGGCAACGGCTGTTCGCCGGCGACCACGGCATCGTCGGCCGATCGGTCATGATGGAGGGTCGTCCGCATAT
>Ga0068863_100004952_pt1 | contig 13130 bp, 9 predicted proteins | sample KBSSwiS62_FD_66596 | JGI IMG/M metagenome (GOLD analysis project Ga0068863, IMG submission 66596) | Switchgrass rhizosphere microbial communities from Kellogg Biological Station, Michigan, USA - KBS Switchgrass S6-2 | ecosystem: Host-associated > Plants > Roots > Rhizosphere > Soil ...
AGGTGGCGTCGGTGATGACCTCTTTCCTGGAAGACCTCGTGCCAGGGCGAATGGACCACAGTCATACAAAGTTATGCCGGTACCCGTTAGCGCCATGTGGTCTCCCAATCACCCAAATGATGATGTACCCCCATCCAATGAGACCGATACCACCAAATCTACCCCCATTAGAATTCGGCTTTGACTGTACCCTAGCAGATGAAATCGGACAACCAAAATAAGAAAACCCAGCATTCGCCGGGTTTACACGTTCACCATTGAACCTTGTCGGATGTTATCGGAAGTCTCGATGGCGGAGAGGGAGGGATTCGAACCCCCGATAGCCTTGCGACTATGTCTGATTTCGAGTCAGGTGCATTCAACCGGGCTCTGCCACCTCTCCGCGTACATCCAGTTTACCCTGAATGTGGCGTCGGAATAAAGTGGTGCAGAGGGGTGGTACGTGGCGACCGAGTGGACCACGGAGTTGCAGGCGTGGTTGAGGAAGCACGCACTCAACGCGGGCTTTGATGAGGCCGGAGTGGCCGCCATAGCAGAGGCCGGAAGCCCGTCGGCAAAGGTCGATTCTCAACGCTTCTCTGCGTGGATTGAGGCAGGTCGCGCCGGCGAGATGGAGTATCTGAAGCGCCGTGGTGACGATGGCGTTCTACTCAGAAGCGGCGTTCAGGTAGCGATGCCCTGGGCGCGTTCCGTCGTCGTCTGCGCGATGAACTACAACGCAGCGGCTCCCCTTTCAATCGCAGCAGCACCTCCGCGCACCGGCTGGATTGCGCGCTATGCGTGGAGTGGACGCACTCGCGAAAACGCAGAGGCCGGGACGATGCTTCCAACCGACTATCATAATGAGTTGCTTGAACGATTGCGGCGAATCGAAGCCGCGATCAAAGCGCGTGTAACAAGTGAGACTCTCTGTTATGTAGATACCGGCCCCATCGTCGAACGGTCGGTGGCTGTACAGGCGGGAGTGGGTTGGATCGGCAAGAATACCTGCCTGATCAACCAGGAGCTTGGGTCGTGGCTTCTGCTGGGCATCATCGTTACTTCATTGCCAGTTGCTAACGGCGCTGTGGCAGAGATAGCCGCTGACCGTTGTGGAAGCTGCACCCGGTGCATCGACGCCTGTCCCACGGACGCGCTTGTGGCTCCACGTGAGATGGACGCGTCGCGCTGCATTGCGTATCTGACAATCGAGAAGAAGGGCCTGATCGCCGAGGAACTGCGCTATCCGATGGGGCGGCAGGTTTTTGGCTGCGATATCTGCCAGGATGTGTGCCCGTGGAACCGGCGCGCTCCGATTGCCGTAAAGGAGGGTATGGAGCCGCGGCAAGAGTTGGTGAACCCAGCGCTTGAATGGCTGGCCAGCTTGGACGCGGCCGGATTTCGCCGGCACTTCGCAGGCTCGCCGGTCGAACGCACGCGGCGCAAACGTCTGCACCGCAATGTGGCGATTGCCATGGGAAACAGCGGTGACAGCAGCTTTCTGCCTCAGCTTGAGGCATGGAGTGCAGGTGATGATGAGGTGCTTGCCGAGAGCTCGCGCTGGGCGATCGGGAAGATTCGCCATGGCCAGGACGCTGGAAATCCTTGAAATGCTGCCTTAGCTGAAGCTGTTATCTCGTGTGCTTTGGGCGCTCTGCGCCGGCTTGCGTCACTCTGCTAGCATCGGAGTTGGATTGCGGAGGGATGCTGGCTCTTCCACTAACATCGCCGGCCCTCGGTCCTTCCTATATCTCTATGGTCTCGATCGTTCCACCCAGAACAAACGCAGAGACAGACGCCGCGACTGCATCGGCTGCCGGTGTCGCGGGGGCTCGCGCGGAGGTTCCGATTGAGCAAGTCCAGCCTGTTGTTCGGCAGCCAGGTGTAGGGCCGCAGATGACGGCACTGCTGCGTTATATGGCAGGGACAGAGGTCCACACCTACGCGTTCAGCGTCGCCGCCAATGCCATCCTGTCGCTGTTTCCATTTATTGTGCTCTTGCTCACGATCTGCCGCCGCGTATTTCACTCACAGGCGATGGAACTGGTGGTCGGGGACCTGATGCGCAGCTTTCTGCCTGTGGGGCAGGACTTCGTAATGCGCAATATGGAGTTGCTGGCCCATCCGCGTAAGGGCGTCCAGGTATTCTCGCTGGTAATGCTGCTGGTTAGCTCGACCGGCGTCTTTCTTCCGCTTGAGGTGGCTCTCAATAACGTCTGGGGTGTGAGCAAAAATCGAAGCTATCTGCGTAACCAGGTTGTTTCGCTGGGGTTGGCGTTTGCCGTGGGCCTGCTGGCACTTGCGTCGGCGGCATCGACGTCGAGTTCGAAGACCGTGCTGGCGTGGGCCTTCTTAGGGCACACAGAGAACGCTGCGTATGACTTTGCAGCATCATGGTTCCTGAAGCTCTGTGCCGTGGGCGCGAGCATTCTTCTTTTCTTTCTGATTTATTGGATACTACCGAATCGAAAGATTCCCGCGCGTGCAGTGATCCCGACGGCTCTGATCGTCGGGGTGCTCTGGGAACTGGCGAAGCATCTCTATGTGCTGGCATTGCCTTGGCTTGATTTCCAGGCAGTTTACGGACCGTTTTATATTTCGGTCGGTTTGATGACGTGGGCGTTTCTCTCCGGTCTGCTGGTGCTGGCCGGGGCACATGTGTCGGCAACGCGGTACACACTTCGGCTGGCGCGGCAGGTTGAAAAGGAAGAGGTGGCGAGGAACAATGCAGAGGGGTAGCGAATCACGGCGTCCGGAATGGCTGAAGAAGGTCCCTACTGGACTTCCTGGAGCCGTCTTCTGGCTGTCAGTATGGTTTTGCCTTCTGTTGGCACTGCGCCTTATACCCGGCGCAATCGGCACATTCTTTAGCCTCATTCAGGTGTTGGTAGGAATTGCCCTGGCTGCGACAGCAATTCCGTTGTTAGTGCGGTTGATCCGCCGAAAGATGCTGTGGAGCCTGCGCAACAAGCTGGTGCTGACGTATCTGCTGATTGGCCTGGCTCCCGTGGTGCTGTTCGTTACGCTCGTTCTGGTCTCGGCCTATATCGCTGCTGGCCAGTTCGCGATCCATCTTGCAGACTCGCGCCTGCAGGAGGAATTGTCGCAGATGAGTAGCGACAACGGGCATCGAATCCAACCAATCGAGCGGTTGATGGAGGGCGAACAGATTCCTCCGATCGCTACCCAGCCAGAGCAGGCAGCAGGATTGGACTTCGCGCGCGCCAGGCTTACCCGGGTGAGTTCGGCCTATGTGAACGGAACTCCGATGGCTCTGGGCACGGTTCACGGCAAAACTCCTTTGGGGCTTCCGCCGTGGGCAGCCGATCTAAAAGGCGGAAGATTCTCCGGTCTGGTACTAGACGGCGGCGAACTCTATCTGGCGGTAGTCGATCAGCGGCGGCTGAAGGACGGCCGGTTGTTGAGTCTGGTGACAAGCCTGATGGTGGATAGCCAGGTCATGGACATGATCGCCAGTGGACTGGGGCGCGCTCAGTTGTTTGCCGAAAGGCTTGGAGGCAACGAGCCGGACCCGGGTTCAGCAACGGCTAATTCTGGAACTGGAGTGTCCCAGCCAAACGTGAAGGCTCGAGCGCATGAGCGTTCGCGCACCTCAATCTCTGGCGGAACGCAACCCGCGAAGGTGAACCTCGCGGACATTCAGGTAACGTTCATTTCCACGGTTGGGGTCACCGACTGGGACAACGGTGACCACGACAACATTCCTATCAAGGTCGACTCGCGGCCCTCTCTGCTATATCAGCAGCTGTTTGGGTCGTCGCTCGGAGGCATTGTTACAAGCGCCTATCGGATCGGGCTGATCGCGCTCTGCGTTCTCTTTGGGTTGATCGAATTGCTCGCGCTCATCATGGCGATCCGATTAAGCCGAACGATGACAGCTTCAGTCTCCGATTTGTATGAGGCGACCCAGAAGATCGACCGCGGCGAGTTCAGCCACCGTATTGGCGTGACGCGCGAGGATCAGCTGGCGGAGTTAAGCCGTTCATTCAACAAGATGACCGGCTCCTTGCAGCGTCTGCTGGTCGAGCAGCAGGAAAAGGAGCGGCTGCAGAATGAGCTGTCGATTGCGCAGGAAGTACAGGCGAACCTGTTCCCTCGGCAGATTACGAGCCTTCCGACGCTTGAGCTCCACGGTGTCTGCCGTCCCGCACGCTCCGTATCGGGTGACTACTATGACTTCCTCGTATTCCATGAATCATCCAACAACGGGCACCCGAGCCGCAAGGAAACCGGCGTCGGCATCGCGATCGGCGACATCAGCGGAAAAGGAATCTCCGCTGCGCTGCTGATGGCCACGTTGCACTCGGCGGTTCGGGCATATCGGTTCGCCAGCGAGGAGCTCGTCTTCAGTGAGTCGGCAATCGAGGGGCTGCTCGCAAGCCGTGACGAGCGCGGGGGAGACTGCGACGAGCTGTTCCAGTCGCCAGGCAGAATTCTTTCTTTACTGAATCGGCACCTCTATCGCAGCACCCAGCCGGAGAAGTATGCGACTTTGTTTCTTGCGCACTATGATGCGCGGTCGGCGATGTTGACTTACTCGAACGCCGGCCAGCTTCCACCGCTGGTGCTGGGTCGCGATGGCGTTATACGGCGGCTCGACCGCGGAGGCACCGTGGTGGGATTGATGGACGGGATGCGGTATGAAGAGGACCGCTTCCAGATGCGCTCGGGCGACATTGTCGTCGCTTACTCCGACGGCGTGACGGAGCCGGAGAATGACTTCGGCGAGTTCGGCGAAGAGCGGCTGATGGAAGTAGTAAACCGCTATCGCGATCAACCGCTGCACGTGATCTCGAACCAGGTAATGCAAGCTCTGGATGCATGGATCGGAGCAGAAGAGCAGCCGGACGATATCACGCTGGTGTTGGCACGGCAGGTTTGATTTTCCGGCTCATGATTGTGCCCTATGATCCGATAAAACAGCAGCGCTTCATTGCACCACGATGGTCCAGCTGGGATCAGGATCGAAATCGGTCATTGCAATCGCAGTCTCGGCTGTAGCCTTTCCCAAATCCTTTTGTAGCAGTACACCATCCTGGTTAATGATGAAGGTCATTACACCCGAGTTTCCATATTCCGCCGGATAGGCGACGAAGGCGAATCCTCCTGTCATCTTGCCATTAACGACGTAATCCTTCGCACCGCCCGGCGCCTTATCGGTTTGCCCCTTCAGCATGTGGAAGTAATAGCCGTGGAATGCCGTGTGCCCCTCAGGCTTTGCGCTATATCCTTCCGCGGTTGCAAATGCAGCCAGCGGCCCGAGCGGACTTGCAGGCTGACCATCGAGCGCCTTCCAGTACAAACCGTTCTGTTTGCCTGGATCGCTGATGAACTTTGCAGCATATTGTTTTGCCTTTTCACCATCGTGCGGTTGGACGAAATACGCGGCCTGCGCATCCGCCACCGCTGCACAAGCCCCGATGATTGCCAGTTCATTCCTGCCAATACGACGGTTCAGAATCTCATCCTTACCCGCAGCCGTGTCGAAGAACCACTCTCCCTGAGGATTCTTCTTGAGCGGAATCGGGAATGCGAAGTTGTCAGCGCCTACTAGCAAGGTCTGGTCACCACCCGGCATCTTGCGCCAGCGATGCATCACTTCGTAGGCGGCAACAAACGCGGCGCCGACATTCTTGTCCTGCACGGCATCGCCAGAGAAGAGCACCTCTTTCGAATCGGGACCGAAGATATCCAGGAGCGCCTTTTGATCTCCTGACTTTGCCGCAGCTAGCAACGCATTACCGGCGTCCTCAGAGGAAGCGAACACCCTGATCGAAGGCTTTTGGGGAGTGTCGGATTTCTTGCAAGCGGCTAATGGAAGGATGACTGCCAAAAGCAGGATCTGGATCGTGAACGCAATTCCGCCATGTTTGTGTGACATTCCATCCTCCAAGTTCATCCGAAAACTCTTTATCAACCCGGACCACTCCGAGTTGATTTTCTGCGGGAGCCGGTGTGCTTACCTGCGTCGTCCGCCCCCACCCCAACCACCGCCCCCGCCGCGGCTTGCCGAACCACGTGCACTTTCCTGCCGCGATTCCCAACCGCCTCCCCCACCGCCACCAAAAGCAGAGGACCCACTGCTCCTCTCCTGCCCTCCATAACCATGAGCAGCAGCGGAGTTGGCTCCTGAATAATTTGAGGTGTTATGAGGAGTACCCTGGGTTTGACTCCAACCGCTTCCGGTATTTTTGTAGACGTTGCCGTTTGCTGCGGCATACTTGTTGCCACTGGCGGTTTGCGCCACGGCACCGCTATTGCCGTACGCTCCTGACGCGGCAACGCCTTTGCCACCCGCCGAAGTTTGTACCGTTCCAACAGATCCTGCTGCCGTAGTCTCATGCTGGGTGTACGCAGTGTTGCCGTTCTTGGAGACAACCGAGCTGCCATAGCTTCCATAGGCGTTGGAGGCTTGATGCGTGGCGGCATACGCTCCGGTGTTTGGGTTATATGCTTGGCCAACTGCTTGGGAGCCATAGGCGTTTGAGGCTGACGCCCCGCGCGCATAAGTCCCGGTCGAGGGGTTATAGCCGGCGGACGCGTGGGCGCTGCCGTATGGTCCATAAGCAGATACGCTCGAACCATAGTAACCCCCATGCCATGCAGCGTTTCCGTAGTAACCGCTGCTGTGGTAGACCACCGTACCGCCGTGCCAATTACAGTTCCAGTAGCTATACCCCCAGCTGTTATTCATCGCAGCGCCCACTGCGATACCGACTCCAAATGCAACAACGGCCGTTGTCACCACAGCAGCAGTACTGTAGCCCGGCGTCGTAACCGGAGCGCCATAGACAACTGTGGGGTTGTAGGTTGGTACATACACCACTTGGGGATTGGTAGGTTGAATCACGATTACCTGCGGCGACTGCTCTACGACGGTAATCTGTGAACCAGATTTTAGATTTCCGGCAGCCTTTGCTTTGGCCCGCAACACCTGCACTGCCGACATCACATCGGTTGGCTGCGTGTGGTACGCCTCCCCGAGTGATGAGGTCCAACTCAGGTTCTTCGTCAGGTTCTCTAATACAGAAGGAAACTGTGTCAACGCTTTCACGCTGGGATCCCACTGTTGCCCATCCACTGCCTTCGTCAGAGCAGAACCAGTCAGGCTTTTGTTCTGCTGAAGCCAAACATCAGCGGCAGCAACCTGATCCGGAAACGTCGCAGCGCCCAGAATCTGAGCAACCAGGGCATCCGGGTACAGTGCAATTGGTGCCACCAGCTGTTGCAACTCCTCAGCAGATAGGGGCGCACCTTGTCCCGAATACTCCGGTGCTGCGGTCGGCGCTGGCTGTTGGCCAACAGCTTGATTTGGTAGACCGGAAAATACCAGGAGAAAATTTAATGTTGTCGCCAAGAGCTGCTTAATGAATTTTCTGAGCATATATTCTCTCCGTTCGAGAAAGCATCGAGTCTCACATCATTGCGGAAATGAATTAATGGCTACAACTCCTGGAAATGGCCTTAGCTGCCGACTTCATAATGTTTGGCCCTTAAACTTTTTTCCTCTACTAGACCAGCGAGCGCCTGCCACCGATTCACTTCCGCGAATCCCACGTAACGCAGTTGTTCGATGGATTGCCGGAGTTGAGACTCTGGCACGTCGCAACGCTATGCTGTTGCACATTCTTTCCGCCAAACGGAGTCAACGGAGGAGGTCCCAGCAAGCCCATCGCCTTCGAATCCCACGCAGTTGGCGTAAGAGTGCCATGCTTCATCTCGCAGAGCAACGGGTCGATGGCCGGTTGATCCTTGACTGGATCGAAGGTAATCCGCACCTGCTTGCCATCCTTAACCCAGCGCGCATGCCATATCTGTGGGTCTTTTCCCGTCCAGGTCTGCTGCAGAATGGCGGTACCATCCTCGCCGAACTCCACCATCAACACTCGGTGCGCCTCCGACGTAAATCCGCCGCTGCCCGAGTAGACTCCCTTGAGCTTCTCAGCTGCGTTAAGCGTGGAGACGGAAACGAGCATCACGGCCACAAGCATAAGTCGGTAGCGCATAGTGCTGCCATCCTACACAAAACCACGACGCGCTGCGACGCCGCCGCTGCGCTACAATCGACCCATGCGCCGCCTCCTGGCCATCTTTCTGCTGTACGCTCTGGGTCTTCCCATTGCCACGCCGCTCTTTGCGGCCGCAGTCGATCAGGACGCGAGCCTGCCAGCTTGCTGTCGTCGTAGCGGAGCCCATCACTGCTCATCGATGACGGCGGGCACATCTGCCCTTCCAAGGGGTACGCGTGTCGCAGCATTGCGCGAAAAGTGTCCCGCCTACCCCGCTGCCACAACATCCATTCGGACAATGGATGCCTCTCTCGTGGCGGCGTCGCCGCTCTTTGCCGATCTTCCACGGCGGTCAGCTGAAACAACCGCAGTTGCGGCCTGGACAGCTTCGGCTCTTTCCCGCTCACAGCACGAACGCGGCCCCCCTCCCCAGCAACTCTAGTTTTCGATACAGCCTGAATTATTAAATCTGAGCAACTCACTTTCGCGATCTGAGCTGTCGCGCGGCGTCGAGTTGATTCCGGTTGTGCAACCTCGCTTCAACCTGATCCGGGACCATTCGTAGGCATAGAAGGCGTGCCTACGATGCAGCAGATCGCACAAGGTGCTTCATGAAACACTTTCGACATTCCTGCATGGCGGCAGGCGCGACTTTCGTTCTGCTCGCCGCACTTCATGCGCAGCAGACAATCAATAGCGCTTCTCTCAGTGGCCGCGTTACCGATCCCGCAGGCCGCGTCGTGCAGAACGCCACCATCACGGCCACTCAACTTGCGACCCATAGCATTCACACCACGGCCACCGACGCCGAAGGCCGCTTCCGGTTTCCCTACCTCGCAATCGGTTCCTACCAGGTCACGGCGACTCAATCCGGATTCGCTCCTGCGACTCGCGCGCTCTCTCTAACCATTGGCGCCGACTTTCATCTGCCCATCGCGCTGTCAGTCGCGGGTACAGAAACGTCGATCAGCGTAAACAGTTCCGCCCCGGTGCTCGAAACAAACCGCTCCCAAATCGCAGAAACCATCTCGTCGAATGAAGTCCGGAACCTCTCGCTGCTTGGCCGCAACTTTCTCGACCTTGCGCTTCTGGCGCCCGGGGTCTCGCCGACCAACACCGCCAGCACCCAACTCTTTGCCGAAACATCTGCCGTCCCCGGCCAGGGGTACTCCGTCAACAGCCAGCGCAACTTCTCCAACAGCTTTATCGTCGACGGCCTTTCCGCTAACGACGATGCTGCCGGCCTCACCGGTACCTTCTACGGCCTCGATGTCGTCAGCGAACTCCAGGTCGTCACCTCGGGCGGCCAGGCAGAGTTCGGTCGCGCGCTTGGCGGCTACGTCAGCATGGTCACACGAAGCGGAACCGATCAGTTGCACGGCAGTCTGTACGGCTTTCTTCGCAATCAACGCCTCAACGCCAGCAACGCGCTCTCGCAGAGCAAGCTGCCGCTCACCCAGGCGCAGTACGGCGGAAGCCTCGGTGGCCCCATCGTGCATCAACGCACCTTCTTCTTCACCAATTACGAGCGCAAGCAGCTCAACCAGAACGGCATCGTCACCATTACACCAGCCAGCGTAGCCCTCATTAACGCACGGCTGCAGAGCCTCGGATATCAAGGCCCGAAGATTGCTACGGGCATCTACCCAAATCCGGTGCGCACCAACAACGCATTCGGAAAGATTGACCATCGCTTCAACGCCAACGACGAGTTCAGCGTGCGCTACAGCCTCTATACCGTCGATAGCCAGAACTCCCGTGGCGCAGGTGGCCTCAGCGCCGTCACTGCTGCTGCTGCGCTCAGCGACACCGACAACACCGTCGCCGCCAGCAATATCGCCACTCTCTCGGCCCACACCGTCAACGAGACGCGAGGACAGTTCACACACAGCAGTCTCAAAGCACCTCCGAACGATCCCATCGGCCCCGCCGTCAGCATCTCTGGCATTGCCTCCTTCGGCACGCTCTCGGTATCGCCTCAGGGCCGCCTCAACAATCTCTACGAGTTAGTCGATAACCTCTCGCATCAGGCAGGTGCGCACTCTCTCCGAATCGGCGCTGATTTTCTATATAACGACCTGACCATCAATTTCCCGCAGTCAGCGCGCGGCGCCTACTCCTTCTCATCGCTCGCAAATTTTCTCACCGGTAACTACAACAACTCCGGTTTCACCCAATCTTTTGGAAACCCCGTCGTCAAGCAGGGCAACCCCAACCTCGGCCTCTACACGCAGGACGAGTGGAGGCTCTCATCTTCACTCACCCTTAACGCTGGCCTCCGCTACGACCTGCAGTTCCTCAAGGCTATCTCCACCGACACCAACAACCTCTCGCCGCGCGTAGGCTTCGCATGGTCGCCGTTTGCGAATAGCCGTACGCTAGTGCGCGGCAGCATAGGTCTCTTCTACGATCGCGTGCCTTTGCGCGCACTCTCCAACGCGCTGCAATCCAGCGGCAACACGACCAACATCACTCCTCAAACCTTCGTTACTCTCAGCCTCTCGCCCACCCAGGCAGGCGCGCCGCTCTTCCCTTCCATCATCAGTTCGGTTCCGTCCGGAGTCCTGGTCAATTTCACTACCATGGACCCCCGCCTACAGAACGCCTACTCGCTACAGGCTACAGCGCAGATCGAACAGCAACTCTCGAGTCAATCAACTCTCAGCATCAGCTACCAGCACGTCCGCGGACTCCACCTCATCGCATCCATCAACCAGAACACTCCCACTTGCGTCGCCACAGGGACCAACAATGGCTGCCGCCCTAGTTCTTCATACGGCAACAACAGGCAATACCGTGGCGCAGCAGACTCCTACTACGACGGCCTCTCCGCCTCCTTCGTTCAGCGCCCCTCCCGCTTGGGAAGTTATCGTGTCTCCTACACATGGTCCAAGGCCATCAATGATGTCGGGGAGTTTTTCTTCAGTTCTCCCCTCAACAACTTCAACATCGCCCAGGATCGCGGCCGCTCCGACGACGACCAGCGCCATCGCCTCGTCTTGGACGGCACAATTCACACGCCTACGGACGCACCGACCACTCCATGGACCCGCATTCGTAACGGCTTCCTTCTCAGCGGCATCCTCCAGTACTACTCGGCGCTTCCATTCAACGTCACTACAGGTACAAACAGCATCCAGGGCACAACCATGCGGCCCTGCGTGCCAGGCATCACGAACTGCACAGACGTGGTTCCCGGGACTGTCATCGGGCGCAACACCGGTCTTGGCTTTGACTCCTTCACGCTCAATGCCCGCCTCAGCCGCACCTTCGGCCTCGGCGAGCGCTTCAGTCTTGAAGGCATAGCCGAGGCCTTCAACGCCCTTAACCATCGCAATGATCTCATTCCCAACAACACCTTCGGCACAGGAGCGTATCCGACATCGCCATCGCTGTCCTTTGGACGCGCCACCGCAGTCGGCGATCCTCGCCAGATACAACTCGCCCTCCGCCTGACCTACTAGCGCGGGATAAAATGGTCCTCGAAATGTGGAGGTCGCAATGCCGACGCAACCACTTCCCTGGCCGGAACTTCGCTGGGACGACTGGAAGGACACCGCCGGAACGCTGCACATGTGGACGCAGATCGTAGGCAAGACACGTCTCGAACTCGCCCCTCTCCAGAATCACTGGTGGAACGTCCCGCTCTATCTCAGCGCCCGTGGACTGACTACCTCAGCCATGCCTTATCGCGGCGAGATGGTGGAAATTGAGTTCGATTTTGTCAGCCACGATCTCCGCTTCCGCATGAGCACCGGTTCCATCCTCTCTGTCCCGCTACGCTCGCAATCCGTCGCAAGCTTCTACGCTGAATATCAACGCTGTCTCGCTACACTCGGCGTAGATGTCACCATCAACGCCGTTCCCGTAGAGATTGCCGATCCCATTCCCTTCGCCAAGGACGAGGTCCATCACACCTACGATCCCGTCTACGCGCACCGCTTCTGGCGCATTCTCTCCTCAGCCGACGTGCTCTTCACTCGCTTCTCTTCTGGCTTCATCGGCAAGAAGAGTCCCGTGCACTTCTTCTGGGGAAGTTTCGACCTCGCCGTCAGCCGGTTCTGCGGCCGCACCGCCCCTCAACGCGACGGAGCCGATGCAATCACGCGCGAAGCTTATTCGCACGAGGTCATCAGCGCCGGCTTCTGGCCCGGCAATGGAGGCTTCGGCGCAGCCGCCTTCTACTGCTACACAGCACCGACGCCAGCCGGTCTCGATCAGCAACAAGCACGCCCAGATGCCGCCTACTTCGATCCAAAGCTGGGCGAGTTCCTCCTCCGCTACGAGGACGTGCGTTCATCTTCATCGCCGGACGACGCCGTCATGCAGTTCCTTCAAAGCACATACGAAGCCGGCGCCAATCTAGCAAAATGGGACCGCGCCTCGCTCGAACGCAGTGCCGTCACAGCGTAAATCGCATCACCTTCTATAGTCTTTCTATGACGAACACCCTGGTGCGCGCGCGCATAATCGCCATTCTGTTAGTTATCGTTTCCCTTCCCGCCTTGTCGCAGCAGGAACCCTCCATTCTATGGTCACCCGCTAATCTCGCTAACGGGTCCCCTTGCCTCTTCGTAGTGCAAGCTCCGAAATCGTCCTCTGTCTCAGCTCAGTGGCAAGGCCACAAGCTCACCTTCTTCCGCTCGCGAAATTCCTCCTCCTGGTATGCCCTCGCCGGAATCGACATCGAAGTTGGCCCCGGCAGCTACCCGCTCATCGTTGAGTTGAGCGACGCTAACGGCACAGTCACTACGCTTCGTCGCGATATTACCGTCGCTGCCGCGCCCTACAAGCAGGTTCCCCTCACCGTCCCCGACAAATTCGTTCAGCCCGACGCTGCAGCTCTGAAGATCATCGCCGCCGACAAGGTCATAAAAGACAAAGTATTCACCGAAACCGCCTCCCAACCCAGATGGTCCGGCCGCTTCTCACCTCCGCTCGGCGTTGCTCCTCGCACAGACTCCTTCGGCACTCGCCGCGTCTTCAACGGCAAGCTCGACAGCGTCCACCTCGGCCTCGACTACCACGCCAAGCCCGGCACCCCTGTCTCCGCGGTCAACTCCGGGCGCGTCGTACTCGCGCGCCCCCTCTATTACGAAGGCAACTGCGTCATCATCGACC
>Ga0068863_100004958_pt1 | contig 13119 bp, 11 predicted proteins | sample KBSSwiS62_FD_66596 | JGI IMG/M metagenome (GOLD analysis project Ga0068863, IMG submission 66596) | Switchgrass rhizosphere microbial communities from Kellogg Biological Station, Michigan, USA - KBS Switchgrass S6-2 | ecosystem: Host-associated > Plants > Roots > Rhizosphere > Soil ...
CCTCGGCCCCGCCTTCTGGCCGCTCTACTTCGCCAGTTCCGGCTGGTCCTACCTGACCACCGGAACGTACGGACGTCGTAATCATTTCGAGCGCTGGGCCGGTCTGGCCGATGGTGGTTACGTCGGCACTTCGTGATCATCGCGCTGCCGAGCTTGTTGACGTGCGCGTCGGGTTGGCCGCGACGAGCCCGCCGGCCGACCGATCGGCTCTGGAACGATCGGCCCCGGCGGGCTCGCCGCCTCGGGCGCTTGCGCAGGCGCAGTACGAGCCGTAGGCAGCGCCCCGAGGGGCATTTGGTGCGCGTACTGATGGTCTACGGAATAACCGACTGAGAGTTCTTGGCGTCTCCTTCGATGGCGCCCGTCCCGATTGGCTGGTCCGGGACCGCGGCTGTTTCGGCCTCGGCGAGCACCCGCTCGGCATCTTCGACGACTCCGCTGGGAAGCTCGCGGGCGTTCCGGAGCGGCGAGAAGAAGACCGGGAGGAAGGCGAAGCAGCCACCGATCGCACCGATCCAGACGGCCTCGCGTACGCCGATCGTCTGCCCCAGGACACCGCCGATCAGGCCACCGAGCGGCAACGTCCCCCAGACGAGGAATCGCATCGTCGCGTTCATCCGGCCGAGGAGGCGGTTCGGCGTGATCCCCTGGCGGAAGCTCACCTGGTTGATGTTGTAGACCACCGCGCCCCACCAGTAGATGGCGTTGCCGGCGATAGCCGCGACCAGCAGCCAGCCGCGCTGGACCGTGGCCTGGGTGATCGCAAACGGGCCGGTGATCGCGATCGAGACCCAGATCGCCGGGCCCTGCCCGAGCCACTTCGCCCACTTCGAGGCGGTGAAGGCACCGATCAGACCGCCGATCGCCGAGAACGAGAACACCACACCGATCAGGCCCGGGTTGAGGTGCAAATCCTTGGCCAGAATGATCAGGAACATGGAGCCGGCGATGGCCGAGAAGAGGTTGGACGAGCCGGTGCACATTGCGATCGACCGCAGGATCCGGTTACGGACTACAAAGTTGAAGCCCTCGGCGATCTCCCGGCCCAGGTGCGCGTCCGGGCCGCGCTCGGGCTTGTCCTCGCGCTTGCGGATCAAGCCGACGAAGATCGCTGAGCCAACGAAGCTGATCGCGTCCACCAGGATCGACGCCGCCGGGCCGAGCAACTTGATCAGGAAGCCGGCGCCGGTCGGACCACCCAACTGGGTGACGCCCCGCACCGCCTCCAGCTTCGAGTTGCCCTCGACCAGAGAGTCGGTGCCGACCAGGTGCGGCAGATAGCTCTGGTACGCGACATCGAAGAACACGGTCAGCAGACCTGTGCCGAGGCCGACGATGTAGAGCTGCGGCATCGCCAGCCAACCCATGGCGTACGCCAACGGCACGCTGCCCAGCAGAACGGCACGGCCCAGGTCGCCAACGATCAGCACGTTGCGTCGCCGCATCCGGTCCACCCAGGCACCGGCCGGCAAGCCCACCAGCAGGAACGCCGCGGTATCGCAGGCGGCCAGAAGGCCCACCTCGAAGGCGCTGGCCTTCAACACCAGGATGGCGACCAGTGGCAGCGCGATCTGGGTGACCTGGCTGCCCAGCTGACTGATGGTGTCAGCGAAGAAGAGTTGCCGGAAGTCGTAGTCCCGGAGAAGGCCGAGGCGGTTGCGCATGCGGACATAGTTCGCCTAGTGATTGGGATTTGTCAACCAGTTAGCATGTCACCATGCCGCAGTTCGCTAAGCAGGATCGCCGGCCGGCGACCGAGGCCGAGGCGCGTGCGCTCGCGTCCGGGATCCGGATGCGGATCCTGCGGCTCTGCCTGGATCGTCCGCTGACCAACAAGGAGATCGCGGCCCGGCTCGAGACAAACCCGGCGACGATACTGCACCACGTGCGCACGCTCGTCGCCACCGGTTTTCTGGAGGCACAGCCGGAACGTCGCGGCAACCGGGGCGCACGCGAGGTGCCCTACCTCGCCACCGGCAAGTCCTGGGTGCTGTCCGCGGACGAAAGCCACGTGCCGGGCGGTGGGCAGGCCACCATCGATGCGTTCCTGGATGAGATCCGGCACCTGGACATCGATCACGCCGTCGACCCGGACAAGCACGAAACCCACATCGGGCTGGGCCGGCTCGGCATCCGGCTGCCCCCCGATCAGATCGAAGAACTGCAGAACCGAGTCGACGAACTGCTCCAGGATTTCGCGACTCGCGAGTCGGACCTGGAGACCGGCGTACCGTATTCGATCTTCATCGCGTTGTACCCCGACGTGACCCGGCCGTAACCGCCGCCAGTCCAGCGCTGGGCGCCGGATTGGCGCTGGGCGCCGCGCCACTGTCATTTGTGGACTCCGACTGCTGTCCGACGCCTCGAAAAACAGCACTGAGAGTCCACAACCCACCCAGACAAAATCGAACCCCGGCCAGTCGTGGCCGGGGTTCGAGAAAGTTGGTCGGGAGGGCGTAAGCAGATGCCTCCGGCATCGGTTCACTCAGTCCTGGAATCCCAGACCCGAGCGGCTTTACGACCTCCCGCAACGAGCATCCTGCGCGGTTCGCAACCCTTCGTCAAGCCCTAACTCGTCGCCAAGTTCAACTCTTAGCAAGTTCCCAGTTACTCAGTGTTTGCACAGGGTGATGTGCAACTTGCAAACTTGCCGAGAGTCCCGACGGGGCCAGCCATTCACGCTGCGGCTACAGTGATGTTCATCGATAGACGCCGTCACTGTCGGTGATGACCACGCAGGTTTTGCTAAGAAATTAGTCCTGCTTGCTGGACCGCTTCGAGTGATGGGCGAACCCGATAAGTCGGACCGACCTGCTCTGATACGGCATCGAGCGTCTTGAGGCCTTCGCCGGTGTTGTACACCACCGTTTCGGCAGTCGGGTCCAGCCGACCGGAGGCCACCAGCTTCCGCAGAACGGCTACCGTGACGCCGCCCGCCGTCTCCGCGAAAACTCCGGTAGTCGCAGCCAGAAGCCTGATAGCGTCCCGAATCTCGTCATCGCTGGCGTCGTCCATCCAGCCACCGGTACGCCGCACCACCTCGAGGGCGAACGGGCCGGCGGCCGGGTCTCCAATGTTGAGCGACTTCGCGATTCCGGTCGGCTTCACTGGGTTGATGACGTCGGTGTCGTTACGCAACGCAGTCGCAATTGGATTGCATCCGAGTGATTGCGCGCCGAACACCCGCCAGCCACCAGCCGGAGCGGTGGCGAGCCCCAACTCGACCAGCTCACTGAAGGCCTTGTCCACTTTGGTCAGCAGCTCGCCGGAGGCCATCGGAATAACCACCTGCTTGGGGATCCGCCAGCCGAGCTCTTCAGCGACTTCGTAGCCGAGAGTCTTGGAGCCTTCGGCGTAGAACGGTCGCAGGTTGACGTTCACGAACGCGGTGGTCTCGAACTCGTCGGTCTCGGTCAGCTGCGAGCACAACCGGTTGACGTCGTCATAGGAGCCCTCGATGGCGACCACGTCGCCGCCGTAGACCGCGGTGGTGATGACCTTGCCGGGCTCCAGATCGGACGGAATGAAAACCATCGACGGTACGCCGGCCCGAGCGGCGTGCGCGGCCACCGAATTGGCCAGGTTGCCGGTCGACGCGCAGGCGAACCGGTCATAGCCGAAGCCTCGGGCGGCGGTCAACGCCACCGAAACCACGCGATCCTTGAACGAGTGCGTCGGGTTGGCGGAGTCGTCCTTGACGAAGAGCGGGCCGGTGATGCCGATCGCCTCGGCCAGTCGTGGCGCGCTGATCAGCGGTGTGCCGCCCGGATTCAGCGTGACGCGGCTGGCCGGATCCTGGCCGGTGGGCAGCAGTCCCGCGTACCGCCAAATGTTTTTCGGACCGGACTCGATCTGCTCTCGGGTGACCCGCGCGAGCGCCGCGTCGTCGTACGCGACCTCGAGCGGGCCGAAACACTCGTAACAAGCGTGCTGACCGGCCAGCGGGAATTCGGCGCCGCAGCCGCGGCAGACCAGGGCTCGGGCGGGGGAAACTTCAGTGAGCGCAGCGGCCAAAGTCATGGCGCGTTTCCTCTCATCTCTCCGCGATGCGCGCTCGCGCACCCGGACGGATTTGGCACCTGCCATCGATGGTGGTTGCCGGAGCGTCGTCGGGCCGTATCCCTCAGCTCCTCTGGATGAGGTATTCAGTTGTGCGACCAGCGTATACGAGCGCTCCCGGTGCTAGGCGGCCGTCTCAACAGATGGGTTGGCTGGTGCGTCACAGTTGACCAACCCCGCGTGGATCACCGAGTCCAGGTCGTCCGGATCCGGCGTCAGGGATCGCACCGCCGTCTGACCGCCCTCGATGAGGTGCACCGACACATCGCGAATCGGCGATGTCGTAGCCGCGGCGAGCGCGCACGTGGTCTGGTAGGTCACCGCGACCACCCCGAGATCGCCAGGCTGCAAGGTCACCTGATGGTGCCCGGTCGGCAGCCATCCGGCCGCGCAGCGCGAGGCGGTGCCGTCCGGGAACACGGCACCGGCGGCGTCCGCAATCGGCGCGACCGCAGCGACGTCGACGCTGGTCAGAGTGATCGGCTTCGGGTCGTCGTTGACGAGATAGAAGGTCAGCCCGACGAACTGGCCGTCGGTGCAGGTGTGCAGGCCGGTGGCGCGCACGACGGAGCCGAGGCGCACCGGCTTGGGGCTGCGCTGCCAGTGCGACACCGTCAAGGTCACGGCGGCGATCACCACCGCTCCGATCACCGCCGCGAGCAACGCGCCACGCCGGCGCACCGGCGCTGGCTCCGGCATCTCCAGATCCAGCTCGATGAGCTGCGCAGACATGGCGCCACTCTAGGGAGCGCGATCCAGTTCCGGCAGGGGGACAAATCACCTTGTCTGGCAGTACGCGATTCCGTAGGTGGCACTGGGATTGATGTCTGGCATGACATTCCGGATAGATCGCGTCGAACCGGCGGTCGCATCGACCGTCGCATGCAGCACGAACGGCCCACGATTTCCGTCGAGGTCGCACCCGACGTGATAGCCGATGGTGAGATGCGCGTTAGCGCTCGGCGGGATCGTCACCGACGGCACGTCGGGTGGGAAGGTCAGGGCCGCGGTGTCGACATCGGGTGACGGCTCGGCCAGGCTCAGCGCCCATCGGACGTTGGTGACGCCGGGCGCCACGGTGACCTTCGGCCTGGAGATAGCCACCGGATTCGGGCCGTAGTTATGGATCGTGATGATGAAGACGGCGTCACCGGTCTCGCCGGTGTAGATCGAGAAGCCCGGAGAGGACACGTAGTTGCGGGGCGCCGGCGGCTTGGGTCGGGCGGCCTGGCCGAGCGCGTACGCCACACCGGCCACGATCAGCAGGCCGGCCAGCGACAGCACCAGCCACAGCCGGGGAATCCGGCGCCGCTCCGGCTCCGGTGGGCCGGTCTCCAGCTCGATCACGGCATCGGCCATTCCCCCACCATATGTCGAGCTAGATTGAGGATCATGCACCCGAAGGCCGAGGCATGGTTCCGCCGATCGACGTTCGCCTGGTCCGACTGGTCTGAGTCGGATCTTCGCGCGGCCAAGGGTACGGGCCGGGTCAGCGTGGCCCTGCCGGCGCTGGACGAGGAGCCCACGGTGGGCGAGATCGTCGCGGGCGTGGTGGACCTGCGGGACCGAACCGGGCTCGTGGACGAGATCGTGGTGATCGACTCGGGTTCGGTGGACGACACCGCCAAGGTGGCCGCGGCCGCCGGCGCCACCGTCTTCCATCGCGACGACATCCTGCCGCACCTCGGCACGCAGCCGGGCAAGGGCGAAATCCTCTGGAAAGCCCTCGCGGTCACCAGCGGCGACATCCTCGTCTACATCGACTCCGACCTCACTGACTTCCGCGGCACGTTCGTCACCGGCCTGCTCGGACCGTTGCTGACCCGGCCGGAGGTACGCCTGGTGAAGGCCTTCTATGACCGGCCATTGCTGGACGTCTCCGCTGCCGGCGGTGGCCGGGTCACCGAGCTGGCCGCGCGCCCGCTGCTGAACGCGTTCTTCCCGCACCTCTCCGGCGTGGTCCAGCCGCTCGCCGGGGAGTACGCGGCCCGGCGGGACCTGTTGATGTCACTGCCGTTCGCGGCCGGCTACGGCGTCGAGACCGGGCTGCTGCTGGACACCGTGGCCGCGCACGGGCTGGACGCAGTGGCCCAAGTCGACCTGGGGCACCGTACGCACGGGCATCAGGACACCGCGGCGCTGGGCCGGATGGCCGCCACGATCCTGGCCACCGTGCTGCGCCGGGCGCACCCGGACGATCAGGTGTCTCGGACGCTCACCCAGTTCCGGCGCGACCCGGACGGGGCCATCGAGGCCTATGACCACGAGACCGCGTGGCCGGATCGCCCGCCGATGAGCACCGTCAGCTAGTCACGTCCTTGCGCATGAACCGGCGCCAGGCGAGCGTGCCGAAGACCGTGGCATAGATCAGTGCGCTGACGATGCCGCGAACCATGTCGCCGGTCTGGATCGGCGTGGAGAGCAGCCCCAGCCAGGCCTCGGCAAAGTGCGTCGGGAGGTAGTTGCGGATCGAGCCGAGCGCGTCGATCTGGTCCAGGATGCTGGAGAGGATCTGCAGCAGCACCGCACCGCCGACGGCGCCGAGCGGCGCATCGGTGGAGACCGACAGCAGAAACGCCAGTGAGGCTACGACCAACAGCGAGATCCCGATGTAGGCGGCGATGCCGAGCAGTCGCCACAGGGCCGGACCCGCGGCGATGTCGTCAGCGACGGTGGACCGCAGCGGATGCCAGCCGTAGCGGGCCGTGCCGACGGCTAATGCCGTCCCGGTCAGCAGCACCAGCGCGATCAGCGAGTAGGTCAGTGCCACCAACCACTTCGAGCCGAGCAGGCGACCACGCGGCACCGGGATCGCCAGCAGATATCGCAGACTCCCCCAGCTGGCCTCGCTGGCCACGGTGTCACCGCAGAACAGCGCCACCACGACCACCAGCAGGAAACCCGATGACACCAGCAGGGTGAAGAGGGCGAAGTTGAGCCCGCCACTGGTCGCGATGTCGGCCAGCGCGGCGAACTCACCGCGGCCGCCGCGGTTGCGGCCGTTGTCGTTGCTGCCGAATTCGAACGCGACCAAGATGATCAGCGGCAGCACCACCATGAAGCCGAGCGTCAGCTGGGTCCGCCGGCGGCTGAGCTGGCGCCGGAACTCGGTACGGTAGGTCAGCGTGCGCCGCGGCCGGTAACCGGTGGCACCGGCGCTGGATGTGACGGCCGTGGTGGTCATTCCCGATCTCCGCTCGCCTTGGTGTCGCCGCCGACCAGCGCGAGGAACGCATCCTCGAGCCGCCGTCGGGGAGCCACCCGATCCACACCGATGCCGGCCTTGACCAGCTGCGCCACCACGGCCGAGCGGGGTACGCCATTCATGTCGACGACCAGGCCGGTGCCCTCCGGCGTCACCGACCGGATGCCCTTGATGGTGCCGATCAGAGTGGCTGCGGCATCGGCGTCACTCACCTCGAACTGCACGGCCGGCGAATCTCCGACCACCTCGTCGACCGGGCCATCGGCGACCTTCTCGCCCTTGTGCATGACGACTACGTGGGTGCACACCTGCTCCACCTCGGCCAGCAGGTGACTGGAGACCAGCACCGCGCGGCCGTCGGTGGCGTACTGCTTGAGGACCCGGCGCATCTCGGCGATCTGTGGCGGGTCCAGGCCGTCCGTCGGCTCGTCCAGCACCAGCAGCTCCGGGAGCCCGAGCATGGCCTGCGCAATGGCCAGTCGCTGTTTCATGCCGTGGCTGTAGGTCTTCACCCGGCGATCGATGGCGTCGCCGAGACCGGCGATGTCCAGAGCCTCCGGCATCCGGGCATCGGCCTCGGGCCGGCCGGTGGACCGCCAGTAGAGCCGGAGATTCTCGCGGCCGGACAGGTGCGGCAGGAACCCAGGGCCTTCGACCAGGGCACCGAGCCGGGACAGCACCGGCGAGCCGGGCACCAGACGATGCCCGAAGACGAATATCTGCCCGGCGGTCGGCTGGGTCAGCCCCATGAGTACGCGCAACGTCGTGGTCTTGCCGGCGCCGTTGGGCCCGAGCAGGCCCAGCACCTGGCCCCGACGTACGGTCAGATCGAGGTGCGAAACCGCCACGAACCCGTCGGCGTACTCCTTCCGCAGGCCACTGACCACGAGCGGGGTGTCCGCGTGTCCGGGATGCACGTCGCTGCCCTGGCGCCGGGACCGCAACCGAGCAATGAGAATTGCCGCGGCGATGCCGACCGCGAGGGCGACCAGCAGTCCGACCAGGACCCACCGCCAGACCGTGTCCGACGTGGGGATCGGCGTCGAATGGACGGACGGCAGGGTGACGCTGCCGTCAGCCGCCGAGATCGTGTAGACCGTCGGCGTCGCCGGCGTCAGGTAGGCCTGATCCGACGTCGCGACGGTGATTCGCAGGCGGTGCCCGGACTCGAATCGGTGCACGATGCCGGGCAGCGTCACGGTCACTGGCGTGGCCGCGTCGATAGTGGCCGGCAGCCCGGTCAGGTGCACTGGGGCGACCAACCCATCCGGCAGGGTCAGACCGCTGTTCGGATCGACGTCGTAGAGCTTGACGAAGACAGTCGCCGCACCGGTCGGCGACGCCACCTTGATCTGCACCTGCGGCGACCCGACCACGTCAACGGTGTGGGTCAGCGGCTCCGAGTAGAAGTCAGCGTGCTGGCCAGGGATGTCGGTGACGATGCCGTTGACGAATGATGCCGCCGCCCCTCCGGTCCCGGGCAGCGAGCTGAGCGCCGCCGGATTGCCGCCGGGCGGGTTGGCGGCCGGCTGCGGCGGACCATCGACCTGGATCGAGGTGGTGCCGCTGCCCCGCATGCCCGGGTAGTCCGGAACCTGGAATCCGAGCGCCACCACGCCGTTGTTGCTGGCGTCCAGACCACCGACGCGCGAATAGGTGAACGAGTTGCTGGGGGCGTCGCCAGTGCGCTTGAGGTAGTAATCGAACCACTGGGCGGTCAGGAAGTTCAGCCGGTCCTGGTCCGACTGCGGTCCGGAGCCACCGTCGTGACCGCCGGTGAACCAGGCGACCCGGACCGGCGTACCGGCCGCGGCGATGCCCCGAGCGTTGGCGTCGGCTTGATCGAGTGGGAACAGTGAATCGGCTTCGCCCTGGATCAGCAGGGTGGGCGCGCTGATCTGACCGAGGACACGGGACGGGCTGGAGCGATCCAGCAGGGCCACGTCGTTCGGCGTCGGCGTGCCGGTGCTGGCCAGGTTGAAGTAGGTGGCGCAGATGTCCGGGGCGAACCGGCCGCAGCCCGGGTTGTCGGTCAGCACCGGCGATGCCGGCGGGGTGGTGCCGGTGATCGCGCCGGTGGTCGGCGTGCCGCCGGACGAGGGCGTCGCGGTCCCACTAGGAGTCGCGCTCGGAGTCGCGCTCGGAGTCGCGCTGGGCGTCGTGGCCGCCGACGGCGTTGCGGATGGCGTGACCGCGGGCGACGTCGGTGCGGCCGACGGGGCCGTGGCGCCCGGCGTACCGGTCAATCCGCCGATCCCCGGACCCGCAGCGCCGCCGCTGTTGCCGAAGAACAGCCCGGCCCAGGCCTTCTTGAAGACGCCGTTGAAGGCGCTGCCGCCGGCGGCGTTCGGCAGGAACGCGGACGCCAGGTCGTTCCAGGTGATCATCGGGACGATCGCGTCCACCCGCTTGTCGTAGCCGGCCAGCAGCAGCGAGAACGCGCCGCCGTAGGAACCGCCGACGACACCGACTCGAGGGTCGTCGGGGGTGTCTTTGATGATCTCCGGACGCTTGGCGAGCCAGTCGATCAGCTGGGAGCCGTCCTTGATCTCCCAATCCGGGCTGTCCAGGTGGATCTGGCCGCCGCTGCGGCCGAAGCCCTCCGCGGTCCAGGTGAGCACCGCGTACCCATGATTGACCAGATCTTTCGCCTGATCGACGACCGAGTCCTTGGTGCCGCCGAAACCATGCGCCAGCAGGATGCCCGGCACCTGGTGGATGGCATCGGCCGACTTCGGCCGGTAGTAGGTGGTGTCGAGCGAGATTGGGGTGGAGCCGTCCGGCCCGGTTTCGACCGTGAGCGTCGCAGACGAGGTGGTGTAACCAACCCGTTCCGGGAGTGCCAGCCAGACGATCCCGGCCAGCAGCAGCACGCCGATCACGGACCACGTGATGACGCGCCGCTTGGTCATCCGGAGACGAGGGAGGGACACCGACATGCCGATCACCGTACGTCAGGCAGGTAACGGCACGCGTACGACCACGGAAGTAGAACGCGTGCGGGGAGACTACTCCCGGCCCACATCCCACTAAAGAGGATCAGCCCACCAAAGAGGATCAGGCAGCGACCCGGCGGCGCCGGCCAAACCACCCGTCGTCGCGAAGCCGCCGGCCCTAGCCCTCGGCGATGCTGGGGCGGCCGGAACGAGCCCGGCTTCGGGTGGCCCGCAGCCGGCGCAGCCGGGCCACGGTCACTGGATCGAATTCCAGCGCCTCCGGCGTATCGAGCAGCCTATTGAGCACTTGGTAATAACGGGTCGCAGACAACTCGAACTGCTCCCGGATCGCCTGCTCTTTGCTGCCCGCGTGCCGCCACCACTTGCGCTCGAAGACAATCATGGCGCGGTCGCGGAGTGACAGCTTGCCGGCACTCTCCACTGTCGGCAGTGCGGCCTCACCCGGCTCCATATCGGAATGAATCTCCGTGCGGAGCACCGGTGAAACCGGCGCGTCGGCAGCTTCGTCACCGGGCATGCACGGACTCTAAAGGGTGGCCCTGACGAATTGCACGGCTGGTCCGTTTGTGCAGCTAGCGAAACCGATCGGCCGCTATGTTGGTGCCGGCCCCCAGCACTGACTGGACGATCAGACGCGGACGACGGTCAGGCCGGCCACCTGGAACATTTCCACCACTTCATCGGTGGCACCGGCGTCGGTCACCAGGGTGTCGATCCTCTCAATAGGACAGATCCGCGCGAAGGCGTGCATGCCGAGCTTGGAGCTGTCCGCGATGATCACCACTCGCCGAGCCCTGGCGACCATCAGATTGTTCATCGCCGCTTCGCCCTCGTGGTGCGCCGCGGCGCCGAGATTGACGTCCAGCGCATCCACGCCGAGCAACGCGATGTCCAGAGTCACCTCGCGCAGGATGCCGCCGGCCAGCGGCCCGACCAGCTCGAATGACTGCGGGCGCACGACACCGCCAGTGACGACGATCTTCATTTTGGAGCGGACCAGAAGCTCATTCGCGATATTGAGCGCGTTGGTCACCACCGTCAGCTGCGCGCCGTCCGGGGTGGCGCCAAGCTCCGGTCGCATCGCCAGCGCGCGGGCGACCTCGGTGGTGGTGGTGCCACCGTTGATCGCGACCACCATGCCGGGCGACACCAATGCCGCAGCGGCGGCGCCGATCCGCTGCTTCTCGGCGGAGTGCTTGGCGGTCTTGTAGCGGAGCGGAAGATCATAGGAGACGCCGTTGGCGACCGCGCCGCCGCGCGTACGCGTGATCATCTGCTGTTGCGCCAGTTGATCAAAGTCGCGCCGGATCGTCGCCTGCGAGACACTCAGCTGGTCGGAGGCGTCCTCGACCGTCACCCGACCACTGTTGGTCAACAGCTCGAGCAGCGCGTTCCAGCGCGCGTAGCGGTCCACCGGACCTCCCCCTTGCAACAAAGATGAGTGATGTGTGCACAATCATGCGCGAAAGCAGGGGCTCCCGTCGAGTCGGCTGCGCGAAATATGACGGCTGCGATCATGTCCGAGCTGTCGCCGATCATTTCTGAGCTGTCGCGGACCGAAAGGGCACCATGACCGACGTCGCCATTGCAATGGACATCGGCGGCACCGGAATGAAGTGCGCCTTGATCGACCGGGAGTTCCGGATCGTGCACGCGGAGCGGCATCCGACCGGCGCCGAAGACGGACCGGAGGCGGTGGCCGAGAGGATCTTGACAATCGCGGCCGGCCTCGCCGACACCGCTCGAGCCTCCGGCCACACGCCGGTGGCTGCCGGGCTGGCCGCCCCGGGCGTGATCGACGAGGCGCGCGGGATCGCGGTCTGGTCGGCCAATGTCGGGTTTCGGGGCGTGCCGCTGCGGGATCTGGTGATCGAACGTCTCGGCATCCCGGCCGCACTCGGGCACGACGTCCGCGCCGGCGCCCGTGCCGAAGCGGCGCTCGGAGCCGGCCAGGGCACTCGCCGATCCTGGTTCGTGGCGATCGGCACCGGCATCGCCGCCGCGTACGTGATCGACGGCGGCACCGATCCCGGCGCGCACGGATCATCCGGTGAGATCGGACATGTGCGGGTCCGGCCGGACGGTCCGGCCTGCGGCTGCGGCCAGCGCGGATGCCTGGAGGCGATCGCCTCGGCATCGGCGGTGCGGCGGCGGTATCGCGACCTGACCGGCGTGGATCTGAGCGCCGCTGACGTGGTGGCCCGGGCCGCGGCCGGACAGGACGCGGCGACCGCGATCTGGACCGAGACCATCGACGTCCTCGCCGACGGCCTGCTGATCGGCGTGACCCTCTACGACCCCGATGTGATCATCCTGGGTGGCGGCCTCGCCGAGGCTCAGGCATTGCTCCTCGACCCGCTGTCCGCGACGCTGTCGTCCCGGCTCACCTTCCAGACCATGCCGGCGCTCCGGCGGGCAGCGCTCGGCGATGAAGCCGGCTGCCTCGGCGCCGCGCTGCTGGCCCTCGACGCAGTCCAAGCGGAGGAACGATGACCAGGTTAACCGGACAAATCGTCACGCCGGCCGGCGTCGTCAACGGCACGCTCACGGTCGACGGCGAGACCATCGCCAGCATCGAACCGGGCCCGGTCGACGCCGGCGCCCCGTGGATCGTGCCCGGCTTCGTCGACATGCACGTCCACGGCGGCGGTGGTCACGCGATGACGACCGGTTCCGCCGAGGCGGTGCAGGGCGCTGCTGCGTTTCACCTCCGGCACGGCACCACCACGATGGTGGCCAGCCTGGTCAGCTCACCGTTCGAGGTCATGTACGACGCCACCATCGCCTACGCGCCGCTGGTCGCCGACGGCACCATCGCCGGTATCCACTTCGAAGGTCCGTACCTGTCAGAGGCGTGCTGCGGCGCTCAGAACCCGGCCTATCTCCGGGCGCCGGCCA
>Ga0068863_100004962_pt1 | contig 13115 bp, 13 predicted proteins | sample KBSSwiS62_FD_66596 | JGI IMG/M metagenome (GOLD analysis project Ga0068863, IMG submission 66596) | Switchgrass rhizosphere microbial communities from Kellogg Biological Station, Michigan, USA - KBS Switchgrass S6-2 | ecosystem: Host-associated > Plants > Roots > Rhizosphere > Soil ...
ACGGCATCGCTGTCCTCACCGAGCAGCAACAAGGTCTGCGCGGAGGAAAGTTTTCCGCCGGGCTCAGTGGCCGCGAGCTTAGCTTCGCTGCTGGCACTCTTGGCATCGCCCAGTACCGCCTGCGCACGGGCCGCGATGGCGGCCGCAGCCGCACTGCTGGCACCGGCCGCACGTGCGCTCTGCGTGTAATGCAGAGCCTGCTTGGCATCCCAGCCTTCGAGCGCCAGAGCGGCCAGTGACAACTGCGCCGTGCCACCGCTCAAGCGCGCATCGTCCAGATCCCGCACCATCGCCAGCACCGGTTCGGCGCCGGCGCGCTGGGTCATGGCGTCGATGCTTTCGGACACCTTATCTTTGGATTGATGCAGGAGTGTCTTGAAGTGGCCGCGCGCTTCCGGAATGCGGTAACTGCCCAGTTCCGCGTGAGTCAGCGCCAGCATGGCGTCGGCGTCGGTGGGGGCCAGTTGCAGCCAGCGCTCGGCAATCGCCCGTGCAGTCGGATACTGCCCACAGGCCAGCGCCACCGCACTGGCCCGCGCGGCCAGATCGGCATCGCCGACCGCCTGCGCCGCCTGCTGATACAGGCCGCTGGCGGCGCCGCAATCGCCTCGCTGCAGGGCTTTTTCGGCATTGGCAACCGCCGCCTTGCCCTCGGCAAGGCCATTGGTGGTCGCTAAGACCGGTGCAGCGCTGAAGGCCAGGAGCGCAGCAACCCAGAGCGTCAAGGCAGGAGTCAGGCGGTGGCAAAGCAGCATGATCATGCGACTATAGCAGCCCAATGAAAGTTTCGATCCGCCAAAAATTAGAGCGCTCCGCCGAGCGCTGCGAGGAGGTCGGGCGCATGCTCGCCGACCCCCAGGTCTTAGAGCGCGCCGACCAGTTCCGGGAACTTTCAGTCGAGTACGCCCGCCTGCTGCCCACCGCAACTGCGCTGCAGGAGTATCGGCGGCTTGAATCCGAACTCGAGTCGGCCGAACTGTTGCGCACGGACGGCGATGCGGCCATGCGCGCGCTCGGCGAAGAGGAAGCGGCGCGGTTACGCGAGCAACTGGCTTCAAGCTCCGAAGCCTTGCAGCGCCTGCTGCTGCCCCACGATCCCCACGATGAAGGCAACATATTCTTGGAGATTCGCGCCGGCACCGGCGGTGATGAGGCCGCGATTTTCGCCGGCGAACTGTTGCGCATGTACAGCCGTTACGCTGAGGGGCGCGGCTGGCAGGTGGAACTGATCAGCGAGAATGGCGGGGAGCACGGCGGCTTTCGCGAGGTCATCTGTCGCGTGGTAGGCCGCGGCGCCTTTTCGCGACTCAAATTCGAATCCGGCACGCACCGGGTGCAGCGAGTTCCGGCCACCGAGGCGCAGGGCCGCATTCACACGTCTGCATGCACGGTCGCCATACTCCCGGAGCTGGCGGCCATCGATCGCATCGACATCAACCCTGCCGACCTGCGCATCGATACCTACCGCTCCTCGGGCGCCGGTGGACAGCACGTCAATAAAACCGACTCGGCGGTGCGCATCACGCACCTGCCCACCGGGGTCGTGGTCGAATGCCAGGACGAGCGCTCGCAACACAAGAACCGCTCACGCGCGATGTCGCTGTTGCAGGCCCGCCTTTTGGCCGCGGAGCAGGAGAAGCGCGCGAGTGCCCAGGCTCAGACCCGCAAATTGCAGGTCGGCAGCGGTGATCGGTCTGAGCGCATCCGCACTTACAACTTTCCTCAGGGCCGCATGACCGACCATCGGATCAACCTGACTCTATATAAGCTCGCGGCCATCATGAACGGGGAGCTCGACGAGCTGCTGGACGCCCTGCAGCGGGAATATCAGGCCGAAGAGTTGGCCGTCGAGTAAAGCACCAGCCACAGCGCGTTGAAAAAAACCAGCGCCACCGCCTCCACGCCCAGGACGCAGGCCGAAGCCAGGGCACTGAGTGCCGCGGGCTGCAAGCCAATTAGCGCAAGAATCGACTGGAGGAGTCCGAGGCAGGCGACCGCCGCGAACGCGCAAATCATGTAAATCAGCAGTGCGATCACCCCGCAGGCCAGCACCTTCACCCACAGTGGCCGGACCAGCCGGAAGCTGCGGCCAATGGCCTGCAACGGGTCAGGTGCCTCGAACAGCACGACCGGACGCAGCAACAGCAGGCAAACGGCAATGTAAATTCCGGGCAGGATCAGCGCCACGAATCCCACGAACACCAGCAGCCATGCCAGCAGGGCACTGAACACTAGCAGTAACCAGCGCGCGGCGGCGGTGGTCAGATCCGCCTGCAGATCGGGCGCGTGGCCACGCAGCATCTCGCGCTGACGCACCATCAGCGCACCGGCCAGCAATTCGTAGCCCACAAAGCCCAGCGCCGCCAGCGTCCAGAACTTGGTGTCGACTGGAGGATGCAGGAGATCCAGCGGCTTGCCGGTGGTCAGCCAGTAGAAGTTCGGCAGTGCCATCAGCAGGATGGCGAACATCGCCAGGGGCAGGGTTTTGGCCAGCGTCATGCGAAATACGCGTGTGGCGGCCTCCAGCAGGTCACTGACCGAGGCTGATGGCGGCGGAACGCTAAACTCGGGCATGCCAGACTCCGTGACTCGACCCCCAAGGAACCACGCGCGCAATCTATCATTACTACGCATGACTACGGAGCCTTCCCCAATGTCGGTGAGCGCGGTCCTGGCGAACGCGGCAACCCGCTTGCGCGACTCCAGCAGCGGGATCCTCGATGCCCAGCTGCTGCTCGGCCATACACTCAAGCGCTCGCGCAGCGAGCTACTGGTGCACAGTGAGGAATTGATAACGGCAGCGCAGCTGGAAGAATTCCAACGAGCGGTCGAGAGGCGCGCCGCGGGCGAGCCGCTCGCCTATATCACCGGCAAGCGCGAGTTCTGGTCGCTGGAACTTAAGGTGTCGCCCGCGGTGCTGGTACCGCGGCCGGAAACCGAATTAGTCGTCGAGCGCTGCCTGGCATTGCTCGGCGCGCAGCGTGCCACCATGGCCGATCTGGGCACCGGTTCGGGCGCCATCGCGCTGGCAGTGGGTTGGGAGCGGCAGGGCTGGAGCATCACCGCGACCGACCGCTCGGATGCGGCTCTGGCAATGGCCGCAGCCAATGCGACCGCACTTGGCATTGCCAATGTGCGCTTTCTGCAGGGCCACTGGTTTGATCCCCTCGCCGGCCAGCAATTTGACCTGATTGCGAGCAACCCGCCCTATGTCGCGCTGGCCGACCGCGCATTGCAGGATCCCGCGCTGCGGCATGAACCGATCGGAGCCCTGGCCAGCGGCAGCAGTGGCCTTGAGGACCTGAGCACCATAGTGGCCGGCGCCCCATCGCACCTGCAAAGCGAAGGTTGGTTAGTCCTCGAGCACAGCCCAGGACAAGCCGCCGAACTGGCGGAATTGCTTGTCGCGCAGGGGTTCCGTCACGTACGCTGCCATGCCGATCTGGCCGGGATGGCACGCGTCACCGAGGCGCAGGGCCCGCCCGCCACAAGACCATAACGCAGAGCGACTCATCATGATACGTTTTGAAACCTCTCACGGTGGCTTCACCGTTGAACTTTTCGAGAAGGACGCCCCGCTGACGGTGGCGAACTTCCAGCAATACGTCGACGACGGGTTCTTCGACGGCACGATCTTTCATCGCATCGTCCCCGGCTTTGTGATCCAGGGCGGCGGAATGAACAAGGACTTTTCGCAGAAGCCCACGCGCGCGCCGGTCAAGAACGAGGCCAACAACGGCTTGCAGAACGAGCGCGGGACTCTTTCCATGGCGCGCACCGATTCGCCGCACAGTGCCACTTCGCAGTTCTTCGTGAACCTCAAGGACAATGACTTTCTCGACCACCGGCCCGGACAGCACGGGTACGCCGTGTTCGGACGCGTGGTCGATGGGCTTGAGGTCATCGACAAAATTGCCGCGGTGCGCACCGGTCGGCGTCAGGGCTACAGCGATGCACCGCTCGAGGATGTCATCGTGCACAGCGCCCGGCGGGTAGCGGCTAAGAAATAAGGAAGCCGATCCCTAAACGAGCGGGCGGGCGCGGCACAGTGAAGCGGGGGGCAGGACTACTGCGGCGCACGGCACGCGCTCTGGGCTGGCTGCTGGCCGGCACAGTCCTCGGCGCACTGCTTGTGGTGCTAGCGTTGCGCTGGATCAATCCGCCCACCAGCGCGTTCATGCTCGGCAGCCGCATAGCGGCGTTCGTCGATGGCGATTACAACTACAAGACCCACTATCAATGGGTGGATCTGGAGCGCATCTCGCCGCAGGCCGCGCTGGCGGTGATCGCCTCCGAAGACCAGCAGTTCCCGTTTCATGCCGGGTTCGACTTCAAATCGATTCGCGAGGCGGTGCGCCACAACGCCAACAACAAGCGCGTGCACGGCGCCAGCACGATCTCGCAGCAGGTTGCGAAGAATCTGTTTCTCTGGTCCGGCCAGAGTTATTTCCGCAAAGGGCTGGAAGCGGCGCTGACCGTGCTGATCGAATGGTGCTGGCCCAAGGAACGCATCCTTGAGATCTACCTGAACATTGCCGAGTTCGGCCGTGGAATCTACGGGGTGCAGGCCGCCGCACAACATTTCTTCCATGAGGATGCGCGACGGCTGGACCGCAGCCAGAGCGCGCTGCTGGCCGCCGTGCTCCCGAATCCACGCCGCTACCGCGTCGAGGCACCCTCGCGCTTCGTGTTCTGGCGGCGCGACTGGATCGCGCAGCAGATGGCCGGCCTCGGTGGCACGACATACCTCAACCGCATTGAGACGGATGTCCATCGCCGGCCCTGAGTCGCGCGCCTGCGCCATCGTCTCGGGTGCTTAGGCTAAGCTTGGACCATGCCCAAAGACCCACGCCACTACCGCTACTACGACCTCATCATGGCGGCGTACGTGTGCATCCTGCTGTGCGCCAACCTGATCGGACCGGCCAAGGTGGCCGCAGTGCACGTGCCGGTCATCGGCCAGGTAACCTTTGTCGCCGGCGTACTGTTCTTTCCGCTCTCGTACATCTTCGGCGACATACTCACCGAGGTCTACGGCTACGCCCGCGACCGGCGCTGTGTCTGGGCGGGCTTTGGCGCGCTGGCGTTTGCAGCCTTCATGGCCTCGGTGATCGTGGCCCTACCGCCCGCGGCCGAGTGGCGGACCAAGCAGGTGCACGTGCAGGCCATATTCGGCAGCACCTGGCGGATCATCGGCGCCTCGATCATCGCCTTCTGGAGCGGATCGCTGGTCAACAGTTACGTGCTCGCCAAGATGAAAATCTGGACCAAGGGTCGATGGCTCTGGACCCGCACCATCGGCTCGACCATATGCGGCGAGGCGGTGGATTCCGGACTCTTTTATACGCTTGCCTTCTACGGCACCTGGGACCAGGCGCTGCTGATCAAGGTCATGGCGACGCAGTACGTACTGAAGACGGCCTGGGAAGTGGTGAACACGCCGATCACCTATCGGGTGGTGGCGTTCCTCAAGCGCGCCGAGCACGAGGACTATTACGACACCGACACCAATTTCACGCCCTTTTCGCTCCAGGCCTGAAAATCCGCCTACGGAGTAGCGAGATCCACGCCGGTCAATTGTGCCGATGCGGACCACAGATGCTCGGCATCGGCATCGCTGCGAGCCCGGGCACTGCTCTTAGCCAAAGCGCCGCGCACGTAGTATCCGCCCGTCGAGCCTGCGAGCTGCGGTGATTCGGCCAGCTTGATGAGTGTTTCAGCGCCCTCCTCGGGCGAGATCCCGACCACGGACTTGAGGCCACGCGCTATCAGGCGCCAGCCAGCTCCGCAGTTGTCGGCAAAGCGCGTGGCCACGAACCCGGGATGCAGAGCATTGACGGTCACCGGGCCTTGGCCCAGCCGCCGCACCAACTGCCGCACAAACAGCAGATTGGCCAGCTTCGATTGTGCGTAACCTGAAAGGCCATCGCGCTGAAGATGATCAAAGTCCATCCGGCCCTGCTGGTGCGCGCGCGAAGCGGTGCACACGATCCGGCCCTGCGAGGAAGCCCGCAACCGAGGAAGCAGCAGCAGCGTGAGGACGTAGTAGGCCAGGTGATTGGTGGCGAAAGTCGCCGCCAGCCCCTCGGCCGTGCGCGTAGTCCCCATGTACAGAGCGCCGGCGTTGTTGATCAGCACGTCAATGCGAGGCTCGGCGCGTGCGATCTGTTCCGCGACACGCCGCTGCTCGGCCATGAGGCCAAGATCGGCCAGGTACACGGCATGTTCGATGCCAGGACCGGCGCGCGCGAGCCGCTCGAGCGTAGCGCGCGCCCGCGCATGGTCGCGCGCCACCAGCACGATGCGCGCTCCGCGTTCGGCCAGATGCAATGCCGCGACTTCACCAATGCCGGATGTGGCACCGGTCATCACGACAGTCTTGCCCAACAGCGGACGGTCCTCTAGTTGTAGCGCTGGGGACTTGGTTGGGCCGGCCCGTCCGCGGCGAACAACTGCTCAACGTCCACCGAGTCGTAACGGTAAGCCCGACCGCAGAATTCGCAGGTCACCGTGAGCGCGCCCTGTTCGGCGAGCGCCGCTCGCGCCTCATCAATCCCGAGGGCGCGCACCAGTCCCGCGACGCGGGCATCGCTGCACCGGCAGCCAAACCGCACCGGCGTGACCTCAAACAGGCGGCTGTCGTGCCCGGCGGACACCTGTCGTACTGTGTCCTCCACCGTCGCCTCGAGGAGCGACTCGGGCGTGAGCGTGCCTAGACCGCGCTGCAGATCCTCCCAGGCCGCTTGGAGCTGTGCGCCCGCGCTCTCCCCGCCTGCCGCACCGGGAAGTTTCTGCACCAGGATGCCGCCGGCGCGCGTGGCATCCGCCGCTAGCAACAACCGCGTGGGCAACTGTTCGGAACTCTCGAAATAGCGCTCGAGGCAATGGCCCAGATCCCGGCCCTCGAGCGGCACGATTCCCTGATATTGCGCAGTCAGGGCATCGGGCTGCACGGTGACCGCCAGCCTGCCGCTGCCCGCCAGCGTGGCAAAGTCGGCCGATTCGCCCTCTTCGAGATCGTGATGGGCCACGGCGCGCAGCCGGAAGTCATCGGTACACTGTGCGACCAGCAGCCGCACGCGTCCGTTGCCCGCCAGTTGCAGCGTGAGCGTGCCGGCAAACTTCAGGGTGGCGGTGAGCAGCACCGCAGCAGTAGCCGCCTCGCCCAGCAGCGCTTCCACCGGTGCCGGATACTTTCGATGCGCACGCAGCTCGTGCCATGCCGCACCCAGCCGTACCCAATTTCCGCGCAGAGGTTGCGATTCGAGCAGGAAGCGGCGCAGCGTCCCAGGCTCGGCCGCGGGCCTAGCCGACGCGCTGCTAGCCACTGAGCGCTTTCTTCAGCAGCTGGTTGAGGCGCTCGGGGTTCGCCTTGCCCTGGGTCGCCTTCATCACCTGGCCGATGAAAAATCCGAACAGCTTGTCCTTGCCGGCGCGATAGTCGGCCAGCTGCGCCGGATTCGCCGCCAGCACCGTGGCGATGGCCTGCTCGATGGAGCCATCATCGGTGATCTGCCGCAGTCCGCGCGCGGCGATGATGGTATCGGCGCCCTGCTGTTCATCCCACATGGCCGCGAACACGTCTTTGGCGATCTTGCCCGAGATGGTCTGATCGTCGATGCGGCGCAGCAGCACGGCGAGCGCGGCCGCGCTCACGCGGCTGGCGGTGATTTCCAGGCCGTCGCGATTGAGGCACGCGGCCAGATCGCCCCCCACCCAATTGGCCGCGAGTTTCGCCGAGCCGCCAAACTCCCGCACCACGGTCTCGTAGTAGTCCGCCAGCTCGCGGCTGGCGGTCAGGACCTGCGCGTCATATCCCGAGAGCTGGTACTCGCTCGCAAAGCGGCGCGCCTTCTGGTCGGGCAGCTCCGGCATCTTCGCCCTGACGCCCGCGATGAACTGCTCATCGAGCTCCACCGGGAGCAGGTCGGGATCCGGAAAATAACGGTAGTCGTTGGCCTCTTCCTTGGAGCGCATGGAGCGCGTTTCGCCCCGGTCCGGGTCGAACAGCCGCGTTTCCTGCACGACCTTGCCCCCGCCCTCGAGCAGCTCGATCTGACGCGCGACCTCGAAGTTGATGGCCTTCTCGACGTAGCGGAAGGAGTTGATGTTCTTGATCTCGGCGCGGGTGCCGAACTTCTCGCTCCCCGTGGGCCTCACGGACACGTTGGCGTCGCACCGGAACGAGCCTTCCTGCATGTTGCCGTCGCAAATCCCCAAGTAGCGCACCAAGGTGTGCACTTTCTTCATGTAGGCCACGGCCTCGCGGGCCGAGCGCATCTCGGGCTCCGAGACAATCTCGATCAGCGGCGTACCCGCACGGTTCAGATCGATGCCCGTAAGCCCAGGCAGACCCTCGTGCAGCGACTTGCCCGCATCCTCCTCGAGGTGCGCGCGGGTGATTCCGACCCGCCGCGCGCTACCGTCATCGAGCACGATCTCCACGTGCCCGCCGGCCACGATCGGCAGTTCGTACTGGCTGATCTGATAGCCCTTGGGCAGGTCGGGATAGAAATAATTCTTGCGGGCGAATACCGAACGCGGCGCGATGCGGGCGCCGATCGCCAGCCCGAAGAGCACCGCCATGCGCACCGCCTCGCCGTTGAGCACCGGCAGGACGCCCGGATAGCCAAGATCGATCAGATCCGCCTGCGCGTTGGGGGGCGCACCAAAGGCGGTGGGCGAGCCCGAGAAAATCTTCGAGCGCGTGGCGAGCTGCGCGTGGATCTCAAGCCCAATGACCGTCTCCCAGCCGCTATGGTTTTCGGTGGCGGCCGTCATCAGCGATACCCTTCCGGCGCGCGCTTGTGCCAGTCGGTCTCGAGCTGGAAGCGATGCGCCACATTCAGGATCCGCTCCTCGGTGAAGTGGCCGCCAATGATCTGCATGCCGACCGGCAGAGCGCCGACAAAACCGCAGGGCACCGAGATGCCGGGTAAGCCCGCGAGGTTGGCGCCGATCGTGTAGATGTCGTTCAGATACATGGTCACCGGGTCGTTCATCTTGGCGCCGATCGCGAAGGCAGGGGTCGGAGTGGTCGGGCTGACCAGCACGTCCACCTCGGTGAAAGCCCGCTTGAAGTCCTCGGCAATCAGCGCGCGCACGCGCTGTGCCTTCAGGTAATAGGCATCGTAGTAGCCGGCGGACAGCACGTAGGTGCCGGTCATGATGCGGCGCTTGACCTCGGCGCCAAATCCCTCCCCGCGCGAGCGCTCGTACATGTCCTTCAGGTCCCGGGGATTTTCGCAGCGATGTCCGAAGCGCACGCCGTCAAAGCGTGCCAGGTTGGAAGAGCACTCGGCGGGTGCGACCACGTAGTAGGTCGGCACCGAGTGCGGCAGACTCGGCAGGCTCACTTCCTTGAGCTGCGCGCCCTGGCCGCGCAACACCTCGAGCCCAGCGCGAATGCAGGCCTCGACCTTCGGATCCAGCCCCTTATCGAAAAATTCCTGGAGCAAACCGACACGCAGGCCCCGCAAGGGTCGATCGAGCGAGGCCCGATAGTCGGGCACCGGCGCATCGACGCTGGTCGAGTCGCGTGTGTCGAACCCGGCCATCACGCCGAGCAGCAGCGCACAATCCTCGGCGCTGCGGGCCAACACCCCGGCCTGATCGAGGCTCGAGGCGAAGGCCACCATGCCAAAGCGCGACACCCGCCCGTAGGTGGGCTTGAGACCAGTGACCCCGCACAGTGCGGCCGGCTGGCGGATCGAACCGCCGGTATCGGTGCCGGTCGTCGCGGGCAACAGCCGGGCGGCGACCGCCGCGGCTGAGCCACCCGAGGATCCCCCCGGCACGCAGCTTAGGTCCCAGGGATTGCGGACCGGCCCAAAATAGCTGGTTTCGTTGGACGAACCCATGGCGAACTCGTCCATGTTGGTCTTGCCCACCAGCACCGAGCCGGCCGCGCGCAGGCGCGCGACCACCGTGGCATCGTAGGGCGAGACGAAGTTCGCCAGCATCCTGGAGCCGCAGGTGGTGCGCACGCCCTCGGTGCAGAACAGGTCCTTGTGGGCGATGGGTATGCCGGTCAGTGCGGGCGCATCGCCCGCAGCCAGTCGGCGATCGGCCGCGGCCGCAGCCGCCAGCGCCGATTCGGCCTCGATGCTGATAAACGCGTTCAGTTCCGGCTGCGCGCGCTCGACCCGGGCCAGGAGGCTCTGGGTGAGCTCGGTCGCGGAAAACTTGCGCTGGCGCAGACTCGCACTCAGCTGAGTCACTGTCTCGGAGTGCATGCGCCTTACTCGATGACCTTGGGTACCAGGTACAGTCCTGCCATCGCCTGGGGTGCATTGCGCTGGAAGAGCTCGTGGCGGTCCGATTCTGTGACGGCATCCGCACGCTGGCGCTGCGTCAGCCCCGGCAACGGGTGCGACATGGGCACCACGCCGGCGGTCGCAGCGTGATCCAGTTCACCAACCAGCTCGATGATTCGCGAAAGGCTGTCGATGTAGACCGGGATCTCGGCCTCGGTCAGCGCCAATCGGGCCAGGTGGGCGATGTTGTCGATGTCGCGGCGGGTCAAACTCATGATGCAGTCGTACTAAAAGTTTCGGAAAAATGGGCGCAAAATCATACACCTCGCCTTGTGGAATGTCCTGTCGGTTGCTAGATTACCGGGCGATTTTCCGCCCCGGCCACATAAGGTCACGTCTGCCCCATGTTCAAACGTCTGCGCGGCTATTTCTCGAGCGATCTCTCCATTGACTTGGGCACAGCCAACACCCTGATCTACGTCCGGGATCGCGGCATCGTGCTCAACGAACCCTCGGTGGTCGCGGTGCAGGACGAGCCTTCGCGCGGTGGCAAGGTGATCGTCGCGGTCGGCACTGAGGCCAAGGGGATGATCGGACGCACGCCGGGACACATCACGGCGGTTCGGCCCATGAAAGACGGCGTGATCGCCGATTTCACCTACACGGAAAAGATGCTGCAGTACTTCATTAACAAGGTACACGGCAATCGTTTCTTGAAGCCCTCGCCGCGCGTGCTGGTCTGCGTACCTTTCGGTTCCACGCAGGTCGAGCGGCGCGCCATCCGCGAATCGGCCGAGGGCGCCGGCGCGCGCAACGTGGCCATCGTCAGCGAGCCCATGGCGGCCGCGGTGGGCTCAGGGCTTCCGGTCCAGGAGGCCCGCGGCTCGATGGTGCTGGACATCGGTGGCGGCACCAGCGAGGTGGCGGTGCTGTCGTTGAACGGCATCGTGTACGCGAGCTCTGCCCGCATCGGCGGCGATCGCTTCGACGACGCCATCATGAACTATGTGCGCCGCAACTACGGCATCCTGATCGGCGAGGCCACGGCCGAGCGCATCAAGATCGAGATTGGCTCGGCCTATCCCGGCCAGCAGGTGCGCGAGCTGTCGGTCAAGGGCCGCAATCTTTCCGAGGGCGTGCCTCGCAGCTTCACGCTCAACAGCAACGAAATTCTCGAGGCGCTGCAGGAACCACTGCAGGGGATCGTCAGCGCCGTCAAGCAGGCGCTCGAGCAGACGCCCCCGGAGCTCGGTGCGGACGTGGCCGAGCGCGGCATCGTACTCACCGGTGGCGGCGCGCTGCTCCGCGACATCGACAAGCTGCTGATGGAGGAAACCGGCTTGCCGGTGGTCATCGCAGATGATCCGCTCACCTGCGTCGCGCGCGGCGGCGGCCGAATCTTGGAACTCATGGATCAACTAGGCCCGGGTCACTTCGGACTGGAGTGAAGTGGCCGGCTTCGGCACAAGCATCGGTCGGCCCATCTACGGCCGTGGCCCCTCGCCCGGCCTGCGCTTCACCGTCTACGCCGTCCTGTCTCTCACGCTGATGAACCTGGATCAGCGCGCGCAATGGTCCCAGCGCATCCGCTACGGACTCGAGGCCGCCGCCTATCCGGTTCAGGTGGCGGTCAACTCACCGCTGGCCGCATGGCACTGGATGACCGACAGCTTCTCGACGCGCAGCACGCTCACCAAGCAGAACACCGAATTGCGCGACCAGGTCCAGCAGCTGCAGATCGCCGTGCTGCGGCAGCAGGCGCTGGAGCAGGAGAACTCGCAGCTGCGCGAGCTGCACGCCGCCCTCCCGCCGCTCATCAAGAAATGGATGGTGGCGGAGGTCATCGGCGTGGATTCCGGGATGCTGCGCCAGCGCCTGATCATCAACAAGGGCAAGCACCACGGCGTCGAATTGAACGAGCCGGTCATCGATGCCACCGGAATACTCGGACAGGTCGCGCACATCGGGCCCTGGAGTTCGGAGGTCATCTTGATCACCGATCCCGAGCATGCGATCCCGGTGCAGGTGGCGCGCACGGGCTTGCGCACCATCGCGGTGGGCGCCGGCAACACGGATGAACTGCTGCTGCCCTACCTGGCCGCCAACTCGGACGTCAAAAGCGGCGATCTGCTGACCAGTTCAGGCTTAGGCGGCGTGTTCCCCGCCGGCTACCCGGTCGGCCGCATCACGGGCGTGCGTCGTGAAGCCAATCAGCTACTCGCGCAGGTGCGCGCAGCCCCGCAGGCCAAGGTAGACCGAACGCGCGAAGTGATGCTGATCGAATTTGATCCGGCGAACCCTGCGGCGCCGCCGGCCCCCGAAATCCTGGCCGAGGCCAGCGCGCCCCCACCGCCCGTCAACGCGGCGGCCAACGCGAACGCTGATGAGGATGCCAGCGCACCACGCGCCAAGCCCAAAGCGAAGGAGAAGGACAAGGGGAAGAGCAAGCCGTGATCAGCCGCGAGACTCTGCCCGTCATACTGCTTACTTCGATCGTCGCCCTGGTGCTCAGCATCCTGCCCCTGCCCGGCTGGCTGCCGGTGATCCGCCCGGCCTTCCTGGTGCTGACGGTGCTGTACTGGTCAACGATGGCCCCATTTGTCGCCGGCATGGCGCTCGGCTTCTTCGGGGGACTGGCGCTGGATGTCTTCCAGGGATCACTCCTCGGCGAGCACGCGCTGGCGCTTTCGTTCCTGACCTACCTGGCGCTGCGATTGAACCTGCTGACGCGCGCGAAGCCGATCTTCGAGCAATCACTGTATGTGCTGGTGGCTTTGCTCGCCTACGAGCTGGTGTTGTGGCTGATCGACGGTTGGACGGGCCGTTCGCTCTCGAGTCCGCTGCGCTGGGTCCATACCC
>Ga0068863_100004964_pt1 | contig 13114 bp, 26 predicted proteins | sample KBSSwiS62_FD_66596 | JGI IMG/M metagenome (GOLD analysis project Ga0068863, IMG submission 66596) | Switchgrass rhizosphere microbial communities from Kellogg Biological Station, Michigan, USA - KBS Switchgrass S6-2 | ecosystem: Host-associated > Plants > Roots > Rhizosphere > Soil ...
GACTTCGAACGCGGCTTACGTAAAGGCCGGATGGCTGTCGCCGAAACACAGGAACCCGACGAAGAACGACTCACCGGCTGGGAGAAGTTCCTCCTACTCAACGGTGTGATCGTCACCCTGTTCTGGACCGTCGCCCTGTTCTACGGCTGTATCCGGTTCGCTGTGTGGATCGGACAACACCGATGAGCGACGTCACGATCCAGCAGGCGCTCGCCGCGGTGATGGTGGACGTCGGAAGTGTCGCCAAGGGTGACCGGAACACTGTCCAAAACTTCTCCTTCCGCGGCATCGACGCTGTGGTGAACGCGGTCAGCCCAGCTCTCCGCAAGCACGGCGTGATCGTCACCCCCGATGTGCGGTCAGTCGAGTACTCCACGGTCGAGGTGGGCCGTAACCGTACCCAGATGGGTCATGTGCGGCTTGTTGTGGCCTACACGTTCCACGGCCCGGACGGGTCAACGATCGTCACCTCCGCACCCGGTGAGGCGATGGACTCCGGGGATAAGGCGACACCGAAAGCTATGTCGGTCGCGTTCCGCACCTGTCTCCTCCAGGCGCTCGCCCTACCCACCGATGAGCCCGACCCGGACGCCTCCGCCTACCAGCGAAGCCAAGCCGACCCGCCGATCAGCGACGACAACCTGAACGAGATCAGTGCCGCGATCGACGCGCTTGATGACGTGCATAAGGAGCAGCTGCGGCAGGTGTGGTCACAGCACGGCCTACCGAAACCCGCTGACTTGAGGGAGTCGAACAACACCCTCGTGCTGCAACTCATCCGCCAGGTCACCGCTGGTGACTACGACCCGAAAACGGAGGTACCGGCATGAGAGCAGCGGACCGGGTAGCAGCGTTAACCGCTATCGGCTACGGAGTGAACGAGCAGCTCGCCGCCGAGAAAGCGGAAGTGATCCGCGAAGCCATGGACATGAACGTCCGGTCCTTCAACACCGCGTTCGGGCCCATCAACATCCAGCAATCAGAACCCGAAACGATCATCCGCACCGACTACGACCGGTTCAAAGAATGGGCGGTCGACAACCTCCCCGACGCGTTAGAAACGATCACCGTCACGCGGGTGAAGCAGGACGTGTACGACGAGCATGTTGAACGGCTTGTCGTTGTCGGCGGTGACGCGGTCGACCCTGCGACGGGTGAGGTCGTGCCTTACGCCACGGTCGTGAATAAGCCCGCCGGGGACCCGTATGTCACCTACCCGTCCTCGGTGCCTCAGAAGCGTTGGAAGGCGCACGCAGCGGCACTAGTGAACGAACAGGTGCAGCCACTCGCAGAAACACTGTTGGCGATCGAAGCGCCCGAATGAAACGGGACACGGCTCTACGCAAGACACCGTTGAAGAACAAGGGCATGCGACCTATCCCACTCAGAGTGAAACGTGCCGTGTGGGAACGGGACGGCTACCGGTGCCGCATCTGCCACAGCGACCTGTCCGAGGGTGGGAAGCACACCCACCACCGGCTGAAACGATCATTGGGCGGGAAGAACACGGAAGCGAATCTGATGCTGCTGTGCGCCCGGCATCACGCGATGCTCGACGAACAACCCGACCTCGCCTACCAGTTGGGCTACTACCTGCGTTCGTGGGATGACCCGGAAACGACACCCGTCGAACCGTGGCCGGTGACCACATGAACCTTGAGGAATTCGCCGCCACACAAGGCGGGAAACTCGCCCAAGTCCAACTCGCCTGGGTTATCGACGACGACGAACTCACGATCAGCCACCTCAAGAAACTCGGCCAGTCCGCGTTCGCTGACCTCGCCGACCGGTACGAATTCACCATCCTCACCGACGTGTGGACCGTCGACGGGCCGTTCCTGAAAGTCACTGCGGACTGCATTTACTGGCCTACGGGTGAACCGGCCCGGGTCGTCCTCGTGGACGACATCCCGTCAGAGGTGCCGGCATGACCGATCCCTACTACCAGGACGATCACGTGACCCTCTATCACGGAGATTGCCGAGAGATCACCGAGTGGTTGACCGCGGACGTGCTGGTCACCGACCCGCCGTACGGAACGCAATTCAGCAAAGAGAACCCCAAGGGTGGTTATGGGCGAAGGCAAAACGCAGGTCTCGGTCCCGAGGGTTTCACGATTGCCAATGACGGATCGACTGAGACACGGGACGAGGTACTAGCTCTGTGGGGCGACAAGCCGCGTCTGGTGTTCGGTTCGCCACGACTCCCAGACCCGCCCGGCGAATGGGCTGACCGCCTCGTGTGGGACAAGAAACGGCCCGGCATGAACAGCGGCCCGTGGCGGTACCGGCATGAGTCGATATATGTGACAGCGGGTTTCGAACGCACCTCTGACTCGGCCGTCTCGGTGCTGACCGCTTTCCCTGAACAGGCGGACCACATACACGGCAAGCCACTGGGGCTAATGGTCGAGCTTGTCGCCGCCGCACCTGCTGGCCTGATCGCTGATCCATTCGCGGGTAGCGGCACAACGTTGGTAGCGGCGAAGCGTCTGGCACGGCGGTCAATCGGCGTGGAGGTCGAGGAGCGCTACTGCGAGATCGCGGCGAGACGCCTCTGCCAGGACGTGCTCGATTTCTCGGCGGTGAACGAATGACCGAACGCTATGAGGACCTCGGCGGGCAACAGCAGAAGCTCAGCCCCGAGGGGCAGGCATTCATCGACGCCCTGGCGCACCATGCCCGCGCATCTTTCCATCCCAACGCAACAGCCGGCGGCTACTTGAAAGCAGCTCTAAAGAACGGATGGACACCCGAAGCGCTAGCCAAGGAATGCAGCCGCGACCTAAACACCGCCTCGAACGCTGGGGCGATCGTCAACCACCGGCTACAGACCTGCGCCGACATCACACCCACCAAAGGATTACCCCGGTTCGTGCAGCCGAAACCTTGGTGCGGCAACTGCTCAGATGAACACACCAGATGGCTCACTGACACTGAACTCGGTGAGCGGTGCACCTGCTGGACCGATCCAAGGACGGCATGATGCCTCGTGAAATTTTCATCCAACTTGTCGTCGACTTCGCTGAAGACCCAAAAGTCCGGGCGCTGTCCCGGTACGGGAAAGACGCCCGAGCACTGCGGGACCTCTACGTGCAGATGTTGTGCTATGCGAAGAAGCGCCGAACCGATGGGCATGTGCCGCGGGATGAGATCGGAATCCTCGTCTACCCGGACAGTCAGAAGAACGGGGAGCGGGACGCTGACCGGCTCAGCGAGTTCATCGACGCGGACGGCAAGAGGCTGGTTGAGCGGACCGAAGACGGGTACTTCATCACTGGCTTCACCAAGCGCAACAAGACCTCCGAGCAGATCGATCAAACCATTCAAGACAAGCGGGCAGCCGGTGAACTGGGTAACCACAACCGGTGGCACGTCGATGGCAAGACCGACAGAAAATGCTCAATCTGCATCGCAAACGCATCGCAGAGTGCGACGGCTTAGCGATATGAAAAAACACGGTATGCGATGCGGTGGTTATCGCAAACGTATCGCCATAGGACAGAGGACAGAGGACATAGTTAAATACTTACTACTCACCATCCACTCCAACGCAACGTTTCGTAACGCGCGAGACTCGCGCCGATGGAGTGGATGGACGTCTTCTCAGCTTGAGTCTGTAGCCGCCCCTATCGATGCTCAGGCGGTGACGGAGTGACCGCGCCGCGACTGCTCGACCTGTGCTGCCGATCCGGTGGCGCGTCCGTCGGCTATCACCGCGCCGGCTGGTGCGTCGAAGGCGTCGACATTGAGCCGATCGCCGACTACCCGTTCACATTCCACCGGGGCGACGCCCTCGAATACCTCGCCGAGTACGGGCACGAGTTCGACGCGATCCACGCATCGTTCCCGTGCCAGTCTCAGACGACGCTGCAGAAGGGCACCAACGCCGCGCGGGGCTACCGATACCCGAACCTCATCCCCGAGGGCCGTACGGCTCTTCTGGCCACCGGCAAACCGTTCATCCTCGAGAACGTCCCCAGCAGTGAACTGCGCAAAGACGTTGTGCTGTGCGGGGAGATGTTCGGCCTCGCTGTAATCCGTCACCGCGTGTTCGAGATCCACGGCCTCAAGATCCCGCAACCGGTGCACGTGAAGCACCGCGGCCGGGTCGCGGGGATGCGTCACGGCGAGTGGTTCACCGGACCGTACTTCGCGGTGTACGGCGAGGGCGGCGGGAAAGGGACCGTCGAGCAGTGGCAGCAGGCGATGGGTATCGATTGGACCGCTGACCGGAAGAACCTCGCTGAAGCGATCCCGCCGGCCTACACCGAGTACGTCGGCCGCGCGGCCATAAACCAACTGTCGCTGGAGGCCGCCGCATGATTCCCGCCCTGTCTGTACCCACCCAGGAGGACCAATGAGCGACAACGCGACTGCATTCGCGGCGCTGGAATCAATCCTCGATGGCGAGTGGGATAGATACCTGGTTCGGCTACGCGCCGGGATCAACCAACAGATGCTTGCCGCCGCTGCTCCGTTGCTGGTTGCTGAGGCTGTGGCCGCTGAACGAGCCAAGACCGCCAGTGCGCTAGCCGCGATGAAGCGCGAGCGTGCCGCATTGGAGCCGTACTGGAATGGTGGCGGGCCGATCTTCGGCTACGACATGTGCATTGAACTACTCGAATCGGCGCTCGCTGCTGGGTCAGAGACAACCAAGGAGGACGGCCCTTATGTCTGAGCAGCCCGTAACACCCGACCCGCGTGTCCAGGCAGCCGCTGAGGCACTGATGAAGGACTACGGGTATGAAGCGCCCCGCGTGCCAGATGGCGGCATCCTTCGCAACGTCAAGTTGGTGCTCGCTGCTGCTGACGCGGTTGACCCGCGTCGGGCCAAGACCCATTGGGGCGTGAGCCCAATGCATGGCGGGCTAACCCAACACGTCGGACCCTTCGACGAGTGTTCAGCACCGGACTGTGCAGACGAACCTGAGCGTGTTCTTGAACGCATGTCCGCTGAGCTGGCCCGGTATCAGGCAGCAGTACAAGCCGCGATCCGGTTTGTCGATCAGGTCGCTGCTGGTGAACACTCCTTCGGTCCGTGGCCCGGAATGGGTGACTTCTTCCGCGCCGAAATGGCGCAGCTAATCGGCAGTGATGCGGGCTGGATCGCTGAGCATCTAGGGGACGAGCGATGAGCGAATACTTTCCCGGCGACCTAATCGAACTGGACAACGGGAGTATCTGGCTTATCCAGAGCGACCTGGCCGGGTTGTTGATACGCGGCGACTGGGTCCCCGGGGACATGGAGAACGTCCTCGCAACACGCCAACCGTTCCTTCTGCATCGTGGCACTGTTTGGGCGCAACGTGACCATCTCCGGGCTGAGCGTGACGAGGCCCGGTCAAGGCTGCTGATTCTCGCAGACGAGCATGCTGCCAGCGAGTACGCCGCGAAACTGGCGCTGGACCGCGCCCACTTCGAGCGTGACGCGGCACTAGCCAAGATCCAGGAGATGCAGAACGACGCAGCGCGATTGGAGCACACAGCCGATGCTGCATGCAGCGCACGAGAACAAATGCGGGATGAAAACGCGGCCCTCCGCAAACAAGGGGACTTAGACAGAGCCCACCTGACCATTGCCCAGGCCAAGATCCAACGAATAAAAGCCGCGATTGATCTGCTCGACCAACCCGGCCCGTACGTCCTGCCAGAAGGTCACACCGGCTGCGAAGACATCATCACGGGCCTCGCTGCTACTGCGCTCAAGGCTGCTCTCGCCGACCCGGAGCAGGAATCCGACCACGCGATGGACCGCTATGAGGCCGCTTCGCTGGCTTGGGAACAAGCACACCCGGCTGGCCCGGAAGACAGGAACGAACCGTGAGCAGCGACATCATCGACTCGATTGACAACGCCCTCACCGACTACGCGGTCGGCCCGGACGCCATGCGCTGGACCACCGACCTCGCCGCGAACCTGCGACCGTCCGAGATCGACATGACCGCGGTGGCAGCAATTGGCGAGATGGTTGCAGGATTCTTCCGAGGAATGCAGTTACTGATGTCAGCGGTTGCCGCCGCCGGGGATGCGCTCAGGGAATTCATGGCTCGGTTTCCTTCCCGACACCCACTCAAGGCCGCGAACCGGCACAGCTACCGCCCCGACTACGACCTCGCCTGCACCCTATGCCCACTCGGACCGGAGGAACACCATGCCTGATCTAGCCGGATGGCTACAGGAACAACTCGATCGCGACGAAGAGTTGGCGATCGCAGCGGGCTCCGGCGCCTGGGTATGGGAGCACGGCTACGGCGAAATGTGCAACGATCCAGCGTGCAGCTACGGCTCGCTAATGCAGGTCAAGACCACAGACCCCAACGGCCTCAACGGCCTCACCCAACTCGTGGACGTTCACGGTCTCGACGTTCACGAACCATGGCAGGGGGCACCTTTCATCGCCCACTTCAACCCCGCCCGAGTTCTCGCCGACATCGCCGCCAAACGGAAGCTCATCGCACAGGCACAGGCCATCAAACACGAACTCAACTTCGAAGACCCCTTCTACAGCTGTCCCGCCGCCACCCAAGACGATGACCCCACCGGCGAAGCACTCCTCACCATCAACGACCGCCCGGGCGAATGCGACTGCGGCCGAGACGCCAAAACCAGATCCTGGCTCCTACTCCTCGCTGAGCCTTATTCCGACCGTCCCGGATACCAGGAAGCAACGGGAGTAGCCGAATGATCGAATCACGCATCGTCGCCGTCCTGGCGCTCATCGGCCCCGTGAGCGGGCTGGCTGAGGAAGCTCAACGGCTGGAAGAGGAGCACGGCCCGGGGCTGATCGTGAAGCAGCGATTCGACTGCTACCTGATCATGACACCGGGCGACTTCTATCCGATCAACTGCGGCTGCGGGCGCTGCGACGAACTCGTGAGATCCCAGATCTATGAGATTGACGGCAACGGCATCCGCTACGCCTGCCGATTCATGATCGTGTGCCCCAAGTGCGGGAATAAGCGCTGCCCCAGAGCCAGCCACCACGACTATCAGTGCACCGGCAGCAATGAACCCGGCCAAACCGGCAGCAAGTACGGGCCCTCTGGCGGATACCAGGAAGCAACCAGATGAGATTCCCGCCGCTCACAGGCGACGCCAGCCGACGAATCCACGGCGTACGGCTCGCACTGCTCGACAGGGCAGCAACAGCCACCCACGCCGCTCTCAGCGCCCCAACCCTGTATCAGGCCGCAGCACTCCGAGGGAAACGCAAGGCGTACCTGGAAGCAGCGGAAATGATCGAATCGGTAGAACGCGGTGGAGTGATCAAGTGGAACCGGAAATGGCGCAACCGCCGAGCGATGATGATCACGGACCAGGAAGCAACCAGATGAGCGGATGCGTGCTTGAGCACGAACAGCACACCGAGGCCACTGATGGGCTGCTCTGCCGCCGCCACTCCCAACGGCTGTTGGACACTCTCACCGATATCCGGGAACTGTGGTTCGAACTCGCCTTGATCCTCGAGGCTGGTTCCGCGCCGAAGGAAGCGTCACCGAAAACGCGCCGGCTGAAAGCGGACAGCCCACCCGCACCTGCGAACCTCGACGCACTCGTACTCCGCGACCACAGAACGATCCAAGACCACCGGACGACAGGCAAGGGGGCCGGGAGGCCCTCTCTGCCCGCCATCGTCGCCTCGTGGGTGTTGAACCTAGCCGACGAACGACCCCTCACCACCGCCCTGCCCAACTCTGTCGTCGGGCAGCTCGACCTCCTTACCCGCCATCACCAGTGGATCACCGGACAAGGCTGGATTGAGGACTACCAGCGGGAAATGACCGAGCTACGCAAAGCCTTGAAGTCGGCTGTGCGAGACCAGACACACCGCGAGTACGGCAAATGCCCCCACTGCAACGGGCCCGTGTTCGTCCGCAACGGCTCCAACAACGCCAAGTGCTCCGGCTGCAACGCCACCTGGTCCACACCGCAGGAGTTGGCAAGACTGTCAGTGATGAGGGAGCAAGCATGAACGGCTTCATCGTGAGGGCTATCGGATGCCTCGAGTGTCACGAGCCAACCGACTTGTGGGGCGTCTTCGCAACCCTGGAAGAGGCGAAGACGGCATTCCCGAAAGCAAAGCTACGAGGGTCACCTAAGGATGAGGGAGAGACATCCAGCAACGACTACCTGTGGATCTTCGACCTATCCAAGCCAACCCAACCGATGGGCCAAGGATGACCCGTGTCCCGCTCGACATCGCTGCCGCTATCGGTGAGGTCAACAAAGCCACCATCCGGCAGTGGGTGAACCGCGGCGTGATCAACCGCTACACAGACGGCTACGAGGTGGCCGAGATCCTGCTGTGGGTCGATCAGGAACGGTCGCAGTGGGCGGTCGACATGCGGCAGGGGCTCACTCCGCGAGCAGCTTGTACAAGCGAGCTCGGCTGATCCCCAACTCGGCCGCCAGGTCAGCTGCTGTGCGGCCGAGTTTCATCCGGCGGATAGCTTCCCGTCGCATCTCGCCGATCACCCGTTCGACTTCCCACAGTCGGTGTGATTCCTCGCCTAGTGCCGCGACCTGCTCGATGTCGGTGAGGTGGGCGACGCGTTGACGGACGGAGGTGAGGTAGGTCTCTGCTTCGGTCATGAAAATAAGTTAGCTCCCACCCTTGACATATGTCAACCCCGGAGGCTAAACTCTAGTTACCAACTAAATAGAGAGGGGGTTGGCCCCTTGAATTCCGATCAAGTCGGGATGTGGGCCACAATCACCAGCACCCTGGCGGGACTGGTAAGCGTGGCGCTACAGATCGAAGAAAGGATCAAGGGCCGCCGTCGCAGGAAGCGGAAACGCCGAAAGCGATAGCGGACAGGGACCCGGAACATACCTAGTGCTCCGGGTCCCACCCTCTCAAGTATGAAACCCCGGCCAGGAAGAGAGCAACAATATGCGGCCCTACTGGGCACTGCTGACCACGACGATCGTCCTCATAGTGCTCGCCATCGAGCAGGCAATGGGCAGCGGCGTCCCGCTGTGGCTATGGATCGTCGACGGGACTCTCTTCCTGGCCGGGCTCTACCTCGCCGTCACCGGCCGGCGAACACGCACCTGAGCGTGTCGATGCTGCAGGAGTGACTTCACGACCCCCATACTGTCCGTGTAACGCCAATTTGGTGGCGGAGCTGTCTCCAGACCAAACTCACTAGAAAGCCCCTAGCCGTTGTCGCGACTAGGGGCTTCGTGTTGTCCCGCATGAGAGGCGGAACCACATGTCGAATCGTAAACCCACCCCAGCCTCCTTGGCGGAGGTCCGCTCAGACGGGTTGCACCCGCGACTAGCCGAGTTGCTGGTCGACGAACCTGACATCACCCAGCCGCTCATACGGGTGGCAGCAGAATTTCTCGCAGCGGGCGTGACGTGGAGCGAAGCGACCATAGACGCCGCAATCAAGCTCGCCCGTCAACGCACGGACCCTGAACGAGCAAGACGATTCCGCGAACGCATATCTGAGCCGGGCCAAGGCGAGCCCCCAATGCGTGGGCCCGGAATCGTCTACTACGTCCAACGCGGACGATTCATCAAGATCGGAACCACAACAAATCTCGATGAGCGGATGAATGCGCTTCGACCCGACCGAATTCTCGCTATCGAACCGGGCGGGCAGGCCGTGGAAAACATGAGGCATAACCAGTTCGCTTCGTGGCGGGCCGACGGTGAACATTTCACCCCGAACGAGAAGCTGGCCGACCACATCGCCGATCTCGTAAGTCAGCACGGCGAGCCCGCTCAACCCGCTTACGTCTAGATTGCCCGGAGGACGACATGCACAGCATCGTCACCACAAACATCCTTCTGATCATCATCGCCGCTGGCATCTGGCTACCCGTACTAGCCAACGCCGTCCGCATCCGCTGAGAACTGGAGCTAGGCCATGAGCGAAATCGGGACCGCTGAAATACGGATCAAGCCAGTCCTAGACGAAGCTGCGCTTGAACTCCTCGGCAACCTGATCGAGGCTCGGGTAACCGCAGCCATCGAGAAGGCGCTCAACCCCCGACAAGTGATCAGCATCAGCCAGAACTTCACCTCGCAGCCAGACCCCTACGAAGTCGCCCGTCAGGCAGCCCAGAAGACCCGCTGATGGTCGCCAGCTAGCAGTTGACCCTTTCCCCACGGCGAGCGGAGGTGATGCCGAATGACTGCTGGACGCGAAGTAACCCCGTCAGACCACGCCAACACAGAACGCTTAATGCGCTACTGGAGCGAGGGAGAAGGGGCTGCCAAGATCCAGTGGGGTTGAACGGAGTACCTGGCGACTTCAACCGCTGCGTAGTCGAGCTCGGCAAGTACGTCTCACCCGGCATCGTCAAAGGCCTCTGCTCCAACCTCCACCAGCGAGCCACCGGCGCACGCCCAGGACACGCCGCCACCGAGCAGCACCACTGACAAGGGGGGATCATGGCGATAAGTTCAGCGATCGTAACTGTCACCACGACCGCCACCCAGGTAGCCGCAGGCGGTAGCTCCGATGCCATCCCAGGTTCAACCGTGGAAGTTTTCAACGTCGGAAGTGTCGAAGTCCGACTGGGTGGTCCGACCGTAACTACCGCCAACGGACGCCCGCTAGCGCCCGGTGCCTCATGGGCATGCGACCTGATCTCAGGCAACGACGCTTTGTGGGCTGTAGCGGCATCGACGGGCTCGCTGAGCGTCCTGCAGATCGGCGTCTAGTCGTGGCTGTCCGCTACACGGGCCGCCCGTCGTATCAGGTTGACGTCCGTGACTTCGGAGCGAAGGGCGACAACACAACCGACGATCTAGCAGCGTTCACTGCGGCGATCGCCGCGTGCGCCCCAGGTGGCGTCGTGATCGTCCCGCCCGCGCAGTACGTCGTCACCAACTCGATCAGCATCCCCGCCAACATCACGATCCGGGGCGCGATGGCGACCCGTTGGCCCCAATACGGCGGCATCCCCGTTTACATCAAACCGAAGTTCGGGGCGTTCCTCGGTACGTCAGTTTTCTCGGCTGTAGACACCGACTGCTGGCGGCTCGAGAACATCACCCTGCAGTCGGGCCGCGCGGTGCAGCTAGGCACTGGCAATCCAGTGGATGGACTCGCGGTCACTGGCGCCGTGAAGGCCGTCCGGCTGCAGAACGTGATGATTAACAACATGTCAGGGCATGGCATCCACACCGACTCCAACAGCAACGGCTGGCCCGGCGGCTGGGAAGTGTCCAACGTCAACATCATGAACTGCGCCCTGGATGGGTGGCGCTCGGACAATACCGCCGCCGCATCGTTCGCGTTCTCCGACTCGGTGCTCCACACAGTGGAATGCGGCGCTAACAGCGGCAACGGCTTCTACTGGGCCGGCCTCGCCGCGACCGACTTCTACGGGCTGCGTTCGACATTCAACACAGGTGGCTACGGCTACGCAATCGTCGGGGCCTGCTCCAACGTTGGATTCACCGAATGCCAAACCGACCGCAGCATGAAAGACGGCTTCTACCTCAACGCCGTCGAAGCAGTCACCGCGAACGCGCCCGCCCCGCACGCAATCATGCTCAACGGCTGCCACGCCTCACGTGACGGCAAGAACGCCAACGCTGGCCAAGGCGGCTACGCGGGCTTCAGAATCGTCGGCACATCACAAGCGACACCCGCCATCCCCGTGATACTCAACGGCTGCCAGTCCCACGTATCCAAGGACGACGACGGCTCCGGGCAGCTCAGCCCTGACTACGGCGTACTGGCTAACAACGCCCGCAAAGTCATCATCAACGGGGCGATGCTGGGCGGCACAGTCGCGTCCACGTTAGACGACAACAACGCGATCATCGGCGGCGGTGGCAACACCTACTACACCGTCAACTTCTCCACCGGCGTAGTCACCTTCGACACCACCGCCCCCGCTCTGGACAACCCCGCCCCCAGCGCACCCCAGTCGAACGACTTCTCATACAAGGCGTGGTCATACGACCCACAGATAGCAGCATCCGCCACCGCAACCACCGCAGGCGTCCTATGGTTGCAACGCTTCCAAGTCCGCACCCCGATCACCGTAACGAAACTGTATTACGGCGTCGTCTCCATCGCCGGACTAGCGCTCACCTCATCGCAATGCTTCATGGGCATCTTCGACTCCACCGGCACCAGGGTCGCGGTCACCGCCGACATCTCCACTGGATTCACCGCAGGCAACAGCGAACTAGCCTTCACCCTCACCGGCTCGGTGACACTCAACCCAGGACAGTTCTACTGGGCGGGCATACTCCTCAACGGCACCACGCTCCCCACATTCGCCCGCGGCCAAGGCCAAATAGGCGGACTCGGCAACACCCAGATAGCGACCGCCAAAAGATTCGGCACCATCGGCAGCGCCCAAACCACGATGCCAACAAGCTTCACACCCGCGAGCATCGCCAACGCGGTCGGCGCCAACATATGGGTAGGCATCGTCTAATGCGCGCCACCCGCTGCGAGGCGGCACCAACCTAATGCCCTGGTCCACCAGCACCCACAAGGGCAGCACAAGGGCCAGCCGGGCACTACGAGACCACGTCCTCCGCATGTACCCACACTGCTACCTCCACTACCCAGGATGCACAGGGACCAGCACAGAAGACGACCACGTCATACCCCTATCAGCAGGCGGCACAGACCACATAGCCAACCACCGCGGCGCATGCCACCACTGCCACGCAATCAAAACCCAACGGGAAGCCCAAGCAGCAAGACGGGCCCGCAAACGACCACCAGAAAAACATCCAGGACTCCTCTAACCACCCCACAAGGGGTGGGGGTGACCCCCGACCCGCACCACCCGGCTCTCGGTACGTATAGCGCCTGACGCTCTGTACGGGTTTCAGCGTTCGGGAGGTGCTCGGATTCCCCGGGTTCTGACTCGCCAAACCGTCCCGAAGCGGGGCATCCGGCCTCCAGGTGGGGCTTTCTATCCGACCCAGGAGGTCGATCCGTATGCCTGGTCCTGTTCCTAAGCGGTCGTCTGATCGCCGCCGACGGAATGCACCAGCTGGCGGTGAGATCATCGAGGCGCCGGCGGCAGTGGTGGTCGACATACCCGAGTCGGATTCGGAGTGGCACCCGGTTGCTCGCCGCTGGTTTGAGTCGTTGAAGCTCTCGGGTCAGCGACGCTGGTAT